>Ga0307373_10004999_pt1 | contig 21960 bp, 18 predicted proteins | sample OX2MG_FD_202534 | JGI IMG/M metagenome (GOLD analysis project Ga0307373, IMG submission 202534) | Soil microbial communities from Risofladan, Vaasa, Finland - OX-2 | ecosystem: Environmental > Terrestrial > Soil > Coastal area > Acid sulfate soil | place: Finland: Risofladan, Vaasa | collected... | reverse complement strand
CAACAGGGATTGCTTGAGGACACCGATCTGGCCATGCATCCGCTGCGCAATTTCGTTGATCAGTGCCTGGGCGGTGATTCCGAACTGCCAACAATTGATATTTCAGATCCACACCCGCTGCTTGCGGGTGATGTGGTGGTGTTGTGTTCCGACGGCTTCTGGGCACCGCTTACCGATGTGCAACTGGCGCGCGCATTGGGCGAACAACTGATACTCCAGGCCAGTCTGGAGGCTTTGGCCATGGAAGCTGAATTACGTGCTACACCCACGAGCGATAACATCACCGCCACTGCGCTACGCTGGCCAGGCTGAATAATTTCATGAGGAACCCCCTGGGTGCCCATGACGCGAATCGCGTCTTGCATATATATAATTTTTGATCTCATGCATGCTTGGAGTTCCCCGTATGCGCAGCCATGGTCGCGCCAATAATCAATTACGTTCTGTGACGATTACCCGCAATTACACCCGTCATGCAGAGGGCTCCGTGCTGGTCAGCTTCGGTGATACCCAGGTACTGTGCACGGCGAGCGTGGAAGAGCGAATACCCTCGTTCCTGAAGGGCAGCGGGAAGGGTTGGTTGACGGCTGAATACAGCATGCTGCCGCGAGCCACCCATATGCGCACGGAGCGCGAGGCGACCCGCGGCAAACAGGCCGGGCGCACGCTGGAAATCCAGCGCCTCATCGGCCGCGCGCTGCGGGCAGTTGTGGACCTGCAAGCTCTCGGCGAACGCACCCTCATTCTTGACTGCGATGTGCTGCAGGCGGATGGCGGCACGCGTACCGCCGCCATTACTGGCGGTTATGTGGCTCTCGTGGACGCTACCCGTGTGCTTCGCAAGCAGGGATTGGTCAAAAAAGACCCGCTGCATGGCGCAGTGGCGGCGGTATCCGCGGGTATCGTCAAAGGTGAACCAGTGCTGGATCTGGACTATGGTGAAGATTCCCAGGCCGAAACCGACATGAATATCGTTATGAACGATGCCGGCGCCTTCGTGGAAATCCAAGGTACGGCTGAAGGTCATGCCTTTCGGCGCGATGAGTTGGATCAGTTGCTTGTGCTTGCCAGCGATGGTATTCGCACGCTCATTACCGCGCAATCCGAGGCGCTGGCCAAATGATCAAGGTGGTGCTGGCCACCGGCAATGCCGGCAAGCTGCATGAGCTGCGAGCCATGCTCGCCGGCAGCGGCATCGAAGTGCTGCCCCAAAGCGCGCTTGGGGTTTCTAAAATAGTCGAAAGCGGCGCGAGTTTCCTGGAAAATGCTCTGCTTAAAGCGCGCCATGCCGCCCGCCAGACCGGTTTGCCCGCCATCGCCGATGATTCCGGCCTGGAAGTGGATGCACTTGGGGGCGCTCCTGGAGTGTATTCAGCCCGCTATGCCGGCGCCGGTGCCGGCGATGCGGATAATCTGGAAAAACTTCTCACGGAACTGCGCTCGATATCCGCGGACAAACGCACGGCACGCTTCCGCTGCAGCATGGCTTATGTGCGTCAAGCGAATGACCCCACGCCAGTAATCTGTGAAGGTGTATGGGAGGGCCACATTCTCGAAACAGCTCGCGGCAGCAACGGCTTTGGCTATGACCCGGTGTTTCTGGTGCCCGAAAAAAACAGGTCCTGCGCTGAACTGGCGCCAGTGGAAAAAAACCGCTTGAGCCACCGTGGTCAGGCATTACGCAAACTGGTGGAACAGCTTGCAACTCTGCGCCGCTGATCCTACCAACCCACATGCTCATCAATCCGCCGCTTTCTCTTTACGTGCACCTGCCCTGGTGCATACGCAAGTGTCCCTATTGCGATTTTAATTCCCATGCTCTTAAGGGCGATCTGCCAGAAGCGGACTATGCGGCGGCTCTGCTGCGCGATTTACAACAGGATCTGCCGCGGGTTCAGGGCCGGAACCTGCAGTCAGTGTTCTTCGGAGGCGGTACACCCAGCTTATTCAGGCCGGAAACTATCGCGCACATCCTGGAAGAAACCCGGCAATGCCTGCCATTTATCGAGGATGCGGAAATTACACTGGAGGCCAATCCTGGCACTGTGGAACGCGGCCGCTTTGCTGAGTATAAGGCCGCAGGCGTAACACGCCTGTCCATTGGAGTACAGAGTTTCAACGCGCATCAACTGCAGGTATTGGGCCGCATTCACAGCGCCGATGAGGCAATACGCGCCGCCGAAGAAGCACACGCCGCCGGTCTCGACAACTTTAACTTGGATCTCATGTACGGCCTCCCGCAACAGACATTGGATGAATCGTTGGCAGATATGGCGTGTGCGATCACGCTTGCACCGACGCATCTTTCTCATTACCAGCTCACCCTTGAGCCGAACACCCTATTCCATACTCATCCGCCGATACTTCCTGACGACGACACGATCTGGCAGATGCAGCTGGCATGCCAGGCGCTGCTTTGCAAGCACGGTTTTCAACAATATGAAATCTCCGCCTACGCACGCGCCGGACAGCGGTGCAACCACAACCTGAATTACTGGCGTTTTGGGGATTATCTGGGCATTGGTGCCGGCGCCCACAGCAAATTGAGCAATTTACAACAAAGCCGCATCACGCGGTTATGGAAGGTAAAGCTGCCCTCGGCCTACATGCGGGCGGCAGGTACACCTGGGGGTATCGGCGCCATCACGGAGGTTGCAGCGGCAGACCGGGTATTCGAATTCATGCTTAACCGCCTCAGGCTTTATGAAGGATTTAGCGCCTCAGATTTCGAAGCGGTCACGGGCTTACCCTTTGCGCGGGTGCGCCCAGTCCTGGAACAGACCCAAGCCCTGAAATTCATGCAAATGACCGATGGTCATTGGCAACCCACTTTAACCGGATATACATACCTGAATGATCTGCAGGCATTTTTTTTGCCGGAAGCGTCTGCATCTACCGCCCTCCAGTCAGCATTGATTTGAGCGGGCGCAAGCCTATGCCTGCGCCATGGTAGAGACCGAAGCCCTGAACCCACTTAGACTAGCTGTGACCGATTACCAACCAAGTCTCGTGAACAGTCTCTTAGTCCGCATGAAATCGCCCCGCTGCACCACCCGCCTATGCAGGTATATAGGCGGGACATGGATCTAGCAACCTATTTTGGAACCCTGACACCGGCAGGTCTGGAATCAAAACTCTACCTGTCACCGGTTCGAATTTGTAGGCACGAACAAGAGGTTATACACATCTGCTTGGCCGACATATGAACCGTGGAACCTTGCGAATGTTCCGCAAGATATACACCGGGATTTTTATGGCAACTATTTGATTATTAAGTATTTTTCTATGTGAATAAGAATTCACCGTTTTGACACAAACCGAAGACAGACGGGCATCCCAGCTTGTGCCCCAAGGTTTAATCCACAAACTTATCCACCGCTTTTGTGAACAACTAATTTTTGCCAGCATTGTCAGTTAGTTGAAGCCTATCGGTAAGATACCTATTTATGTATAGGCATTAACTCTTTGCCTTGGTATGGATACCGGGTGCAATCAGTTCCGAAGGCAGTAAGGCTTGCCGCGTCCTTAGGTGCGCGCTATGATGCGCGCCCTTCAAAAAGGGCTCAACTTCTCGAACCAGAGGCTATCGTGAAACCCAGCATCCACCCTGAATACAAGGAAATTACCGTCACTTGCAGCTGTGGCAATAGCTTCGTCACACGCTCCACTCTGGGTCGAGATCTGCACGTGGAAGTTTGTTCCAGTTGTCATCCATTTTTCACCGGCAAACAGAAAATCGTGGATACCGCTGGCCGCGTGGATAAATTCCGCAAGAAGTATGCGCGCAAGTCCGCGTAACCCTGCCACCGGGTTCGAATAGGCACGAAGCTGCTGTATTAATGCTTTATTCCGCGCCCCCGCGGGATACAGATAATATTTCTGACTTCCAGTCAGAAAGTCGTTCACGGTGCGGTGATATAATTATGGCCGCGATGGCGTCTGATCACGTGAGTGCCGTTGCAAACGGCCCCGCTCCTTCCGCTTGGTACAGCAGTCTTCCGGGGGTTATCCCGCCCCAACATACGGTCACGCCTTGAACCTAACCGCCGCTGTCCAGGGCCGATTATGGAGATCCAAGCATGAACAACAAAATCTACAAACTCGGTGATCCTGGTGGCAAAACCAGCGAAATGACTCTGCGCGAGGGCAGTCTGGGTCCCGCCACGCTGGACATCGGCACGCTCTACAGAGATCAGAGCATCTTCACCTTTGATCCGGGCTTTATGTCAACTGCAAGTTGCGAGAGCAAGATTACGTTCATTGACGGTGAAAAAGGCGTGCTGCTCTATCGCGGCTACCCTGTGGAACAACTGGCGGAAAAAAGTAGTTTCATTGAGGTGGCTTACTTACTGCTCTATGGCGAGCTGCCCAGCCAGCCACAACTGGAAACTTTCCGGTATTCACTGCGTCGCCATTCCATGGTCAATGAAGCAGTGCTCAGGTTTTTCAGCGGTTTTCATTACGACGCCCACCCTATGGCCATGCTGACCGCCGTGGTCGGTTCCTTGTCAGCCTTCTATCACGACTCCACTGACATTCATAATCCGAAGCACCGCGAGGTGTTCGCGCACCGCATCATCGCCAAGATGCCGACCTTGGCTGCCGCCGTATACAAACACGGCAACGGTCAGCCATTCGTGTACCCAAAAAACGACCTGGGCTACTGCGCCAATTTTCTCAACATGTTGTTCTCGGTGCCGGCGGAGTCCTACAAAATGGATCCAGTGGCGGCGAAAGCTCTGGATTTGCTCTTCATCCTGCATGCCGACCACGAGCAGAATGCTTCCACCTCAACCGTGCGTCTGGCCGGCAGTTCCGGTACCAACCCGTACGCCGCCATCGCCGCCGGCATCGCCTGTCTGTGGGGCCCCGCCCATGGCGGCGCCAACGAGGCAGTACTCAATATGCTGAAGGAAATCGGCGACGTGAAGAACATCGACAAGGCCATCACCCGGGCCAAAGATAAGAATTCCGGTTTCCGTCTTATGGGTTTTGGGCATCGTGTTTACAAGAACTACGACCCGCGCGCCAAGATCATTCGAGCCACCTGCCACCAAGTACTGGAAAAGCTCGGCCGCGATGACGACCCGACATTGGAACTTGCTTTGCGCCTAGAAGAGATTGCCTTGAAGGATGAGTATTTCATCGAAAAGAAACTCTATCCAAACGTGGATTTTTATTCCGGCATTATCTATCGCGCACTCGGCATCCCGGTACACATGATGACAGTGATGTTCGCCATTGCCCGCACCGTCGGCTGGGTGGCTCACTGGCAGGAAATGATCTCGGATCCGCACATGAAGATCGGACGCCCACGGCAACTTTACAACGGCGCCGTGAAACGAGAATACGTGGATATCGGCGGACGCAAATAGTTCCAATGACTTTACTTGTATATGGAACAATTCGGCTGCAAAAGCCGCATTTTTTGGTGTCCCGTAAGGCCTAATCGCTGGCTGCCAGCAAGGCATCCAGTTCGCGCAATGATGCGCGCCGCATCGGCCTGCCATCTACCGGACTCATCGGCGCCTCCCGAATGCCATCCACGCTAAACACCGTCAGCTCGATGGGTATATTACCAGCCACAAACCGATAGACCGGATACTCACGCTGCGCACCGTCACCAGACTTCAACTTGCGCGCAGAAATTTCGTAAGGAATGTGCTTTTCCATGAGGAAAATAGCCAGCTGCTCCGGTACATCGCTGAAGACATGCAGATACACGCCAGCATGGTCAGAAGCCGTACCGGCAAGCACCGAACCCACCAGGCGAGCATCAAAGCCATTGAGCATGCGCATGGCTTCACGTGCGATTTCGCGAAGCTCGCGCACATGTGCGGATTGAGAATCGGCACGGAACAGGCGTTGGTGAGCGCCGAGCGCTTGCTCTACTTCCAGATTGGTGGGCAAATGCAGGTTGCGCTGATCAAACCCCAGGCGTTCTGCAGCCTTGCGTTTGGCAAAGCGGAAATCACGAACGCCCTCCTCGGCCAAAATGCGTGCGGTTTCCTGTGCGAGTAAATACCGCAAATCATCCATGCGCGGCGAGGCACGTCTGGTCATGCGTTTTTAGGATGAGGGATCACTACTGTCCGGTCGTCTTGAGACACAATTCTCGTAAAGCCTTTACTGATGCGGTTCTTCGAGGTTTTATAGGTGGTGCCGATTTCAACTTCCATCCAAAACACCGCTTTGAAAAATCAATGGGTTACAAACCAAATACAGCTCATTTTCAGATCCTCCGGACAGCAGTGATGAGGGATTATAAAAAGATTAGCATAATCCTCAGAAAATATCGGTGCCCTTCGCCTTCTTGGCTGGTGCCTTGGGTGGCAAATGACCTGCCATGAAGAACTCGAAGATCGAATTGGGATCGCTGGCGCTCGCTAACAAGCCAGTCTTGGAATCAATACGCGCCTGCACGATGCCGGGCGGCTCCACAAACGGAGCCTGGGGCACGTCTTGCAGCGCCGGCCCCATGAAATCCATCCACACCGGCAACGCCGCCTTGGCGCCTTGTTCACCATTTCCCAATGACTGGGATGGCTGGTCATTACCAACCCATACCACCGTCACAATGTCGTTGTTGTAGCCATCGAACCAAGCATTGGAAAAATCGTTGGTGGTACCGGTCTTGCCGGCCAGATCAGAACGATCGAGCGCCTGCGCACGGGCGCCAGTGCCGTACTTAATCACATCCTGCAGCATGTTGGTCATTATCCAGGCATTTTGTGGAGTGATGGCCTGTGGCGCAAACTGCGGCATTGCCTGTGTCACCAGCCCGCTGGTGGCAGCGGCGGTCGCGGAAACCGGTGCCGCTACCGGGGTGGAGGTGGTATTGCCGGCATCCACACTGCAGGTGTCGCAGGCCACCTGCGGATTAGCCGCATACAATACCTGCCCGGAACCATCAATGATGCGCTGGATGAAATACGGCGTGACGCGGAAGCCGTGATTGGCGAATACCGCATAACCACGCACCATCTCCAGGGGTGTGAGATCGGCACTGCCGAGCGCCAGCGTCAGATTATTGGGTAATTCGGATGAATCGAAGCCGAATTTCTGGGCATAGTTAATGGCATACCTCACGCCGATGCTTTGCAACACGCGGATAGAAACCAAGTTAAGGGAGTGGGCCAGCGCCAGCCGCAGCCGTGTCGGACCGTTGAAATCACGCTCGTAATTGCCGGGTCGCCAAGTATTATCAAACGCTGGATCCTGGACTACCACCGGGGCATCGCTCACCACACTCGCCGGAGTAAAGCCGTCCTCCAACGCGGCCGAATAGTAAAACGGCTTGAATGAGGAACCGGGTTGGCGATGCGCTTGGACGGCGCGGTTGAACTTGCTCGCACCGAAATCAAAACCACCCACCAAAGCGGCGATAGCACCATCGAAGGGATCAATACATACGAGTGCGCCTTGAACCGTAGGCACTTGCGACAAGGACCAACTGCCGTCGGTAGCGTGATCCAAGTAAACGATGTCGCCGCGCTTGAGGATATCCGCGGCGGTCTTGGGTGCCGCACCTACGGCATTGACGCTAAGGTAGCGCCGCGCCCACTTCAGGCCATTCCAATTAACCGTTACCAAACCGGCGCCGTCCACATAAAACTGCACGCTTTGACTTTCGACCTTTATCGTCAGTGCCGGATACAGGCCGCCCACGTGATTGCGATCCGACACCTGTTGCGACCAGTCTGACTGGCTGCTGTCCGCGGGGACATCCACATGCGCGACCGGGCCGCGCCAGCCATGCCGCTGGTCATAATCCAGCAAGCCTGTGCGTACCGCTTGTACCGCCAGCGGCTGCAGACGACTGTCGATGGTGGTGACTACCGAGTAACCGGCGGTGTAGGCATCATCACCATATTTTGTGGTCATGTAATCGCGCACCATCTCGGCAAGATAGGGAGCATTCACTTCCGCTGTGGGTTCGTGATAGGACGCCGTCAGCGGTGCAGTCATGGCCTGCTGGTACTGATCCTGGGTGATATAGCCATCTGCCAGCATTCGGCCGAGCACATAGCCGCGACGCACCAGCGCCCGTTGCGGATTGATGAGCGGATTGTCGGTGGAGGGCGCCTTGGGTAAGCCCGCAATCATGGCAAACTGGGGCAAGCTCAGATGACTGATATCTGTGCCGTAATAAACCTCCGCTGCCGCTCCCACACCATAAGCCCGATTGCCGAGATAAATCTTGTTCAGATAGAGATCGAGGATATCCTGCTTGCTAAGTTCGCGTTCAATCTTGAGAGCCAGAAATACTTCTTTCAGCTTGCGGGTATAGGTCTTTTCACGGGTCAGGAAGAAATTGCGCGCCACCTGCATGGTAATAGTGCCACCCCCCTCGGTTTTCTGGCCGGTGAGAGCCAGATGAATGGCGGCTCGCAACAGGCCACGCACACTTACCCCGGGATGATCCCAATAATGCTCGTCCTCAGCGGCCACGAAGGCGTCCACTACGGGCTTGGGGATCTGGTCATACGTGAGAGGAATGCGGCGTTTCTCACCGAAAGTCGCCAGTAATTGGCCATCGCGGCTGTAGACCCTGAGGGGTACCTGCAGGTGTATATCCTTGAGGACAGCCACCGAGGGCAGGCTGGGAGCTACCACTAAATAAGCAATCACCACCGCCAGAACCCCCAACCCAAAGAGCCCAGCCAGGGTACCAATCACAACATATAGTGTTTTGAGAGAGCGACGCATGCGTTACCTGTCTAAATGGCCGGCCGTAACAGCCATAGATACCGTGAAAATTGCCTGTGCATAACAGCAAAAACTATATTTGATTTAATCATTTGTTGATATATATTGAAGCTGTGGATTAAGACATGGGGCCGGCCCTAAGGCCGGAAGCCAAGGGTTAACGGAAGGATTTGAGAACGTGCTAGACGGGCTATTCAAGCGTGCGTCAAAACCTCTCGTGGGGATCGATATCAGTACTTCCTCGGTGAAGCTGATTGAGCTTTCCAAGACGGGCAACGCCTATAAGGTAGAAAGCTTCGCCGCCGAAGCCATGCCGTTCAATGCTATCACTGACAAGGTCATTATGGATCTGGATTCGGTGGGCAATGCGGTGCGCAAGGTGGTCAAGCGGGCCAGCCCGCGCACTAAACACGCAGCCGTGGCGGTCGGCGGCCAGGTCATGACCAAGACCATTCAAATGCCAGCGTCCCTAACCGACAAGGAACTGGGCGAGCAAATCGAACTGCAAGCTGATCAGTATATTTCCCAGCCGCTGGATGAAGTGGCGTTTGATTACGAGATTCTCGGGGTTTCCAAAGCCGACCCCGACCTCATGGATGTGCTGTTGGTGGCCGCACGCCGGGAAAATATCGAAAAACTCCAAGCAGTGCTCGAAATCGCCGGCATGGATGCTTCCGTCATCGACGTGGAGGTGTACGCCGTCGAGAATGCCTGCAAATTGATATCCCATCAAATGTCGGATGAGGGCATGGATCGCACCATAGGTCTGGTGGACTTCGGCGCCGCTACGACCACTTTCACTGTATTGCACGACCGCCGCATTATCTACAGCTATAACACCGATTTCGGCGGTAAACAGCTAACCGAAGAAATCATGCGTCATTACGGTCTTACCTACGAGGAAGCCGGCAAAGCCAAAAAGGAAGGTGGCTTGCCCAATAATTACAAGGTGGAAATTCTGGATCCCTTCGTGGATGACATGGCCCAGGCTGTGAACCGTTCGTTGCAGTTCTATCAATCATCTACCAGTGAACATCAACACCTAGATCAGATTCTTTTGTGTGGTGGCTGCGCAGCCATTCCCGGGGCGGCTGAACGCATCACCGGAAAATTGAATACCCCTACCATCGTCAGCAACCCCTTTGGCAGGATGAAACTATCCTCGCGGGCGAAATCACAGTTTGTTGAAAACGAGGCCGCCGCGCTTTTGGTTGCCTGCGGCCTGGCCCTACGGAGCTTCGACAAGTATGCCAAGCATTAACCTTCTGCCTTGGCGTGAGGAACGACGCAAGGCCCGCCAACAGACGTTTAATTTACGTCTGCTGCTAGCAGCAATCGTGGGTATCGTGGTGTTACTGCTCATGTGGCTTGGCTTGAGCGCATCCATATCCAATCAAGAGGCGCGTAACGCCTACCTCAAGGAGCAGATTGCACAGATGGATAAGCAGATCGCGGAAATCAAGGATCTGCAGCAAACCAAAGCCCGTCTGTTGGCGCGCATGCAAATCATCGAGCAGCTGCAGCAGAGTCGCCCAATAGAAGTGCACCTGTTTGACCAACTTGTAAAGACCCTGCCGCCAGGGATTTACCTTACGCAGGTCAGCCAGAAAGGCGACCAGGTAGAAATTCAGGGGGTGGCGGAATCCAGCGCCCGGGTATCTACCTATATGCGCAATATCGACGCCTCGGCTTGGATGGGTGACCCGAACCTGCAAGTGGTGCAAAAAGACCCCAAAGTTGATTTTGGCGTACGCGCCCAACAATTCAACGTCACGGCCAAGATAATTGATAAGGCAAACGCCACCAAGAACACCCCGGCTGGGGGGGGCCAGTCATGAATCTGGCAGACCTCAAGAACATCAACCTAAACGAATTACGCAACCTGGATTTCAAGAACCCAGGAGGCTGGCCAGTACTCGCCCGGGTTATCGCCTACCTAGTGATTTTTGCATTCGTAGTGCTCATTGGTTACTACTTCTGGTTAAGCGATTACAAACAACAACTGGACCAGGGACAGCAACAGGAAATCACCCTCAAACAGCAGTTTGAACAGAAAGCTGGCGAGGCCGCCCATCTTGACGTGTACAAAGAGCAGATAGAACAGATGCGGCGTTCTTTCGGCACCATGCTGAGGCAGTTGCCCGGACAGACCGAGATTCCGAGTTTGCTACAGGACATCTCGCAGACCGCGCAAATCGATGGTCTCAAACAAGACCTATTCAAGCCGGAAAATGAGGTCAAGAAAGATTTTTATGCTGAAAAGCCGATCCAGATCCAGGTTGAGGGCACTTACCACCAGTTCGGGAAATTCGTGAGCGATATGGCGGCGCTGCCACGCATCGTGACGGTACACGATGTCACTATCAAACCCCAAGGCAACAGTGGCATTGGTACCAATCTGGTCATGACCCTCACTGCCAAGACTTACCGCTATCTTGAAGACAGCGAGCAAATTGGGGTAAAGCCGGTCAAAGGCAAGCCGGGTGGTAAGCCATGAGCAGCACTTATGCTTCGGCTCAGCGTCGCGGGGTCGCGTTGCTCGCGGCAACCTGCGTCACGATCATGCTGACCGGCTGCGGAAACCGCATGAAAGATCTGCAGCAGTACGTTGCCCAGGTCAAGGCGCGCCGCGGTGGCCAGATCGCGCCACTTCCACAGATAAAACCGTTTGAAACCTACCTTTATGACGACATGAATCTGCGCTCGCCTTTCATTCCGCAGTTGCAAAACTTTGCAAATTCCGCGAGAGGCATTAATTCTCCCGGATTGCACCCGAATTTCAACCGCCCACACGAATACCTAGAACAATTTCCACTGGACAGTCTGAAGATGATGGGCACCCTCACGCTCAAAGGATCCGTGTATGCCTTGGTGCGGGATGGTGACGGCGTAGTACATAGGGTCACGGTGGGCAATTATATGGGCCAGAATTTCGGCAAGATCATCAAGATTAGCCAGGCAGGCCTGGTATTGCGGGAAATTGTGCCGGATGGACAGGGTGGCTGGGTAGAACGGGATACTACCGTCCAGCTGGGCGGCTGATTGCAAGATGAGGCAAGCAACATGAATAGCATGCGGACTTATTTTCCTACTTGGTCGCACCAAGCTCTGTTGGCATTATGCCTGCTGTTGCTGGGCCTTTTGGCGGCACGATCCGGGTTCGCGGCAAATGCTCCCGAGGGCAATAATCAGCTGCAAGCCATCACCGCCACCAAACTGCCAGGAGACCGGGTACAACTGCAACTCAAGTTAAGCAGTGCGGCGGCGCAGCCACTCAGCTTCACGGTCGGACAGCCCGCCCGTATCGCACTGGATCTTAATGACACTCGCCTCGCACTCAAGGATCGCGAGTCCACGATCGGGGTGGGCAGCGTTAACAGTGTTGTGGCAGCCGAAGCCGGCACTCGCACGCGCGTTGTCGTGAACCTCACCTCATTGGTTCCATATAACGTGGCTGCACAGGGCAATACCGTCTATGTGCTGCTAGGCGGTAACCCCGGCGATACCGCCGTCGCTCAAATCGACCCCGTCAGTCTAAATCCAGCCACCACCGCTCTGGCTGCTGCCGCAACGCCAGCGTCGGTAGCACCAAACTCTGTGGCAGCTAGCGCTCCGGCCGTGGGTCAGAGCATCACCAATGTGGATTTCCGTCGTGCCAGCAATGGCACGGGCAGGGTCATTGTGGACCTGAGCACGCCTTCCATCGTCGGCAACGTCCATACATCCGGCAAAGATGTGGTGGTGGATTTCGCCAACACCCATCTGCCGAAGAATCTGGTGCGGCGCATGGACGTGACGGATTTCGCCACGCCGGTGCAATACATTGATGCCGAAAATACGCCGACGGGCGCCCGCCTGGTCATCCACCCCAAGGGACAATACGAAAAGCTCGCTTTCCAAAGCGATACCCTGTTCGCAGTGGAGTTCTCGCCGGTTTCCGCCCAATCCACGCAAGTAGCTCAGCAGAAACAGTATTCGGGCCAAAAGATCAGTTTGAATTTCCAAAACATTGACATTCGCGCGGTCCTGCAGATCCTCGCGGACGCCAGCGGCAAAAATATCGTGGTCTCCGACAGCGTCCATGGCAACATCACTCTGCGATTGCAAGACGTGCCTTGGGATCAGGCACTGGACATCATCATGAAGACCAAGGGTCTGGCTTCCCGCACTTATGGCAATACCTTGATAATAGGTACTGCCCAGGATATTGCCGCCCAGGAACAGGCTGAATTCGCCGCCCGTCAGAGCCTGGTGGAGAGCGCGCCTCTGCAGTCCGCCTTTATCCAGGTGAATTATGCCAAGGCCAGCGACATGGCCGATCTCATCAAGGGCCAGGGCAAGACTTCCCTATTGTCCTCGCGTGGCAGTATCAGCGTGGATTCCCGCACCAATACCTTGCTGGTGCAGGATACCGCGGATAACATTGCGAATATTCGCCAGCTGGTGGCCAAGCTGGATATTCCCGTTAAACAGGTACTCATCGAGTCCCGCATCGTCATTGCGCAAAACGATTACAACAGCCAGCTGGGTGTGCAATTCGGGGCTAACGGCATTCGCCAGACCAGCGGCGGCCTGATGACCGTGGGCGGGGATTTGACCGCTGCCAATACCCAGCAGAATGCTTTCAATCCCGTGCCCCCGGGCGTGCCAGTAACGGGCACGCCGCTATTAAGCCTGCCCTCGCTCAATGACCAGCTCAATGTGAACGTGCCCACGGCCAATCCCTTCGGCCAGCTGGCGGTTTCCGTGTTGCGTGGAAACTTCCTCGTGGACATGGAGTTGTCCGCCATGGCGGCGGCTGGCAAGGGCGAAGTGGTATCGAGCCCGCGGGTCATCACCGCCAATGCCAAGGAAGCCACCATCGTACAGGGCGTGGAGATTCCCTATACCCAATCAGCCTCGAGCGGCGCCACCACGGTGTCCTTCAAAAATGCCGTGCTGAGTCTGGATGTGACCCCGCAAATCACACCGGACAATCGCATCATCATGGACCTGGAAGTGCATGACGATACGGTCGGCCAGTTTGTACCCACCAGCAACGGTGGCAGCGTGCCCAGCATCAACACCCGCAACGTAAAGACACAGGTGCTGGTGAATGACGGTGAAACGGTGGTCTTGGGCGGTATCTACGAAACCACCCAGAATTCCACCGTCAACAAAGTGCCGTTACTGGGTGACATCCCGCTCATCGGCTGGTTGTTCCGCAATACCCAGGTCACCAACAACAAAGATGAACTGTTGATATTCGTCACCCCCAAGATCATGACGCAGAACGCGATGCTGGGTGAGTAACCACGCTATCGCGTGGCTTTTCCCCGAGGGAGGATGGTTATGCTTAAGGTGAGCAACATGAAAACCCATGTGAAATGGATAAGCCCTATCATATTCACCATCGCTCTCGCTGGCTGTGGCGGCAGCTCCTATAGCAGTGGCGGCAGCGGTTCGGGCGGTGGCGGTACGGTCACAACTGCTCTGGGCAGCGGCACGGGTTCGTCATTCCAACCGGGTGTCTTGCAATTATCGTCAACCAATCTGTCTGCGGGTGGTTCCGCCACCATTACTGCCACCTTGCAGAACTCCAATGGCACAGCCTACACCCAGTCCACCACCGTTACATTCACCTCACCCTGCTTCCAGAATGGTTTAGCAACATTCAAGGTGAGCGGCGTCACAGGTAATACCGTGACGACTACGACAGGCACTGCCACGGTGACATACGGCGCCCAGGGTTGTAGTGGCGCGGATATGATCACGGCGACTGCCAGTGTGAATAGTTCTACTCTCACGGCAACCGGCACAATAACGGTCGCCCCTTCCACCATCGGTTCGATCCAATTCGTGTCCGCCACGCCTTCGACCATCTCTCTGAAGGGCGTGGGGGGGACAGAGACCTCGACCGTGATATTCAAGGTGGTCGGCTCGACGGGCGGCCCGGTCCCGGGCGCCACGGTGACCTTCACTCTGGACAGCGCCGCCGGTGGGCTCTCATTGAGCCCTACCAGCGCGACCTCGGGAAATGATGGCTCGGTACAAACGATCGTTCAATCAGGCACGGTCTCCACCACGGTGCGTGTGACCGCAACCGTAACCACGCCTAACGGCACAATATCCACCCAATCCAGTGCATTGCTGGTCAGCACGGGATTCCCCACTGAGAACGGCTTTTCACTATCCGTGGTCACCACCAACCCTGAGGCAGGGACTCTGGACGGCACAACCGATGCCATCACGGCACGTTTGGCGGATAACTTCGGTAACCCCGTCCCGGATGGAACGCAGGTTTATTTCACCACCACCGGTGGATCCATCCAACCGGGTTGTACCACTGTCGGCGGTGCTTGTACGGTGACTTGGACCAGCCAGAATCCACGCCCGGATCCCAGTATCAAAGCGCCGGCTGTGCTTTATCATGCGGAAATCATGGCCTATGCCATCGGCGAGGAAAGCTGGACTGATACTAACGCTAATGGGATCTTTGATGGACCGGACACTTTCAGTCTCTATCCCGGAGCGCCCGCAGCCGGTGATAACTTCTATCTGGCTGGTCCTCTATACGATGATATCGGCGAGCTCTATCTGGACCAGGATGAATCCGGAACCTACAAAGCAGGTGACTGGTTCTTTGATTTCAATGGCGATCAGGTTCGCAACTCTCCGGACGGCATGTTCCACGGTGGCGGCTGTGTAGGCAATGGCACTGTCACCTGTGCTCCTAAGAGCAGTATTGCTGTAGGCCGACAGGCCTGTCTTGTCATGTCCACATCTTCACTCGTTATCACTGGGCCAGCTCATATGGCATCGCCCTCTACAGCAATATTTCAGGTATCCGACCTCAATGGCAACGTACCACCCGCAGGAACAACCTTTGGTATTTCAACGGGTGGTGGGGTAAGCGCAACTATCCTAAATACCACGGAGCCAAGCATTCCATGTGCAGGCTCGACTCCACCAAATGCGTCATACAATATCAGTGTTAGCGTGCCGTCTAGCGCCTCTGGTAGTTTTACAATTACTGCAACCACGCCTAGTGGCTTGGTTTCCTTCAGCAACCCCATTTCCGTTCCTTGAGGAGATCGCAAGTTTCTTGGCAGCTGACATTGACAGTAATAACATCGGTCGGCTGTTTCTCATCGGTCCCATGGGGGCCGGGAAAACCGCCATCGGACGTGAACTCGCGCGCCTGCTGGGGCGCGAATTTCTGGATACCGACCAGGAAATCGAACGCCGCACCGGCGCCGACATCCCGCTGATATTCGAAAAAGAAGGCGAGGTGGGTTTTCGCCGGCGCGAGCGCCAAGTTATCGAGGAACTCACTCAACGGCAGCATATTGTGCTCGCCACCGGCGGCGGTGCGGTGTTGGATGCCGCCAATCGTGCGTGCCTGCAGACCCGCGGTTTCGTGATTTATCTCAAGGCTTCCGTCAATGCCCAGGCCGATCGCACCGGGCACAATCCACGGCGACCGCTGCTCACAACACCCGATCGCGAGGCGCGATTGCAGGAGCTGTTCGCAGTCCGGGAACCGCTTTACCAGAATATTGCTCAACTCACGGTCATCACCGACCGTGGGCGGGTAAAGCAGTTGGCTCAGCACATCCAACAGGAATTTGAAAAGGCCGCCGGCATGTTAAGTAGCATCTGCTGAGCAAGGAGTGCTGTCATGGCCACATTGACTGTTCGACTCGGAACCCGCAGCTACCCTGTTCACATCAATGCTGGACTGCACAACCGCCTGGAACTGTTTTCCGAATACCTGCAGAAGAATGCCGTATGCATCATCACGGACGATAACGTAGCGCCGCTCTATCTGCGAAAGCTCGACCGCACGCTAACAGCGTTCGCACCGGGTCATTTGATTCTGCCTCATGGGGAGGCACACAAAGGCTGGCGCAGCCTGGACAGCATCTTCGGTTTCCTGCTCAAACGCGGATTCGGCCGCGATGCGGTGCTGCTGGCCCTGGGGGGCGGTGTGGTGGGCGACTTAACTGGCTTTGCCGCTGCCTGTTATCAGCGCGGTATCAACTATATTCAGGTGCCAACCACCCTGCTTGCGCAAGTGGATTCCTCCGTGGGTGGCAAAACCGCCATCAACCACCGCCGTGGCAAGAACATGATCGGCGCCTTTCACCAGCCGCTGGCGGTGGTCGCCGATACCAATGCGCTCAAAACGCTGCCGCCGCGCGAGCTGAGCGCGGGTTTGGCGGAAGTCGTCAAATGCGGTTTGATCGTCGATGAGGATTTTTTCCTGTGGCTGGAAGCCCATGTGCAAGAAATATTGGAACGCAACCCGGAAGCCTGCCAGCACGCCATTCTGCGCGCCTGTGAGATCAAGGCGGCTATCGTCGCGGAAGACGAACATGAGCAGGGGCGGCGCGCGCTGCTTAATCTGGGACACACTTTTGGCCACGCCATCGAGAGCGCACTGGGTTATGGCGAATGGCTGCACGGTGAAGCCGTGGCCGCCGGTATCGGCATGGCGGCGGAGATGGCGGTGCGCATGGATTGGCTCAAGGCTTCCGAATACCGGCGTATCTGCCGCCTGTTGGAGCGTGCCGGACTACCCAGCAAACCACCTGCGTCGTTAAAGCCCATACAGCTCCTGACCCACATGCGGCGCGACAAAAAGGTGCGTAAAGGCCGGCTGCGCCTGGTGCTGCCAAGAGGCATTGGCCAGGCAGTGGTCAGCGAAGACTTCAATCCACAACTGCTGGGCGATACCTTGGCCGGTAAGCCTATTTGAAAAATTTGACTGCAACACCATGGCTCGCGGCTTACGCCGCCCATGACCTCACCTCCCGGGGCCGCCGTTACCCTGAACCGCCGCCGCACTACCGCAGCGAATACCAGCGCGACCGCGATCGCATCATCCACGCGGCCGCCTTCCGCCGGCTCATGTATAAGACCCAGGTGTTCGTGTACGACGAGGGTGACTTATACCGCACACGTCTCACCCATTCCCTGGAAGTCGCGCAGATCGCCCGCAGCGTAGCGGTGGCGCTCGATCTCAACGAAGCCCTCACGGAAGCCATCGCCCTCGCCCATGATCTCGGCCACACGCCCTTCGGGCACGCGGGACAGGACGCCCTGAACGAAGTCATGCGGGAGTACGGCGGCTTCGAACACAATCTCCAATCCCTGCGGGTGGTGGATCTGCTGGAAGAAAAATATGCGGAATTCCCAGGGCTTAACCTCACGTTTGAGACCCGCGAAGGTATCCTCAAACACTGCTCCCTCACTAATGCCAGACAATTGGGTAACCTGGGCCGACGGTTTATCGAGCATCGGCAGCCCAGTCTCGAGGCCCAGCTCGCCAACATCGCCGATGAGATTGCCTACAACAATCACGATGTGGATGACGGCCTGCGTGCCGGCCTTATCAGTGTGGAACAGCTCATGGAAATCGAGCTTTTCCGCGAACCCTACACCCAGGTGATCCAGCGCTGCCCTGGGCTTCCGACACGACGCCTGATACACGAGACCGTGCGCCGCATGATTGATGGGCTAATCACCGACCTGATCGAAAGCAGTCGTGCCAATATCGCGGCGGCGGCACCCGACAGCATCGAGGCGGTACGCGCGCTCCCCCAACCGCTGATCACTTTCAGCCACGGTATGACCCCCAAAAACCAGGCGCTCGCACGCTTTCTGCGTGCGCAGTTTTACCACCACCCCCAGGTGCGACACGCCGCGGATAAAGCCATGCACATTGTGCGCAGGCTGTTCGGTGTCTACTTCAATAATCCTGAAAAAATACCCGACAGTTTTTCCATGACCATGCACGCAAATCAGATACACGAAAATGCCGTCGAGCGTGCGCGCAAGATTGCGGACTACATCGCCGGAATGACGGATCGTTATGCCTTGCGTGTCTACCAGCATGCCACCGACCAAACCGACGTCCTGCCCGGGCATGTGGATTCCGCGTGATAGAATCTTCAGAATTTAAACTGCGCTAGTCATCATGCCTCCATGCTTTCCAGCAATGCCATACCACGCCGCGAACGGTTAATTTTCGCCCTGGACGTTCCCGATGCCGGCGAGGCGCGTCAACTGGTCGCTCAACTGGGCGAAACAGTGAACTTCTACAAGATCGGTCTTGAGCTGTTCATGGCTGGCGGCTATTTCGAGTTACTCGACTGGTTGGTGGCGCAACAAAAAAAAGTGTTCGTGGATCTAAAGTTCTTCGACATCCCCGCTACTGTAAAGGCGGCAGTACGCCGGTTGTCACAGCGCGGTGCCACTTTCTGTACCGTGCATGGCAATCAAGCCATTATGGAAGCGGCAGCGCAGGCCAAGGGCAGTCTTAAGGTACTGGCGGTCACGGTGCTCACCAGCTTGGATCGCGGCGATCTGGATGATCTGGGTTTTCACTGCGATGTAGAGCAATTAGTGCTGTCACGGGCACGCCGCGCCCTGGAGGCGGGCTGTGACGGCGTGGTGTCGTCGGGCATGGAGGCAGCCCGACTGCGCACTTTCATTGACCATCGTCTACTGGTGGTGACTCCCGGTATCCGCCCGGTGGATAACCGACCGGACGACGATCAGAAACGCGCGGTGACCGTGGAACAGGCCTTCCGCAACGGCGCCGATTACATCGTGGTGGGACGCCCCATTCGCAGCGCGCCGGATCCGCATGCTGCCGCGGAAGAAATCCAACGAAGTATCGCGGCGATCTTTCCCAAGTGAATAGCGCGCCGCTCAAGAATGATCTGCTGTTGCGCGCGCTGCTGCGCGAACCTACGCCACGCACGCCCGTATGGATCATGCGCCAAGCCGGCCGTTATCTGCCGGAATACCGCGAAACCCGCGCCCGCGCCGGCAGTTTCATCACTCTCATGAGCACACCGGAGCTGGCCTGCGAGGTCAGCTTACAGCCCGTGAATCGCTTTCCGCTGGATGCGGCCATCCTGTTCTCCGATATCCTCACGATTCCCGCCGCCATGGGCCTCGGCTTGCGCTTCGTGGAAGGCGCAGGCCCGAGCTTCGAGCGGCCGGTGCGCGATGCCGCCGCCGTCACTAACCTGGGCGTGCCCGATCCCGAACAGGATCTTCCTTATGTACTGGATGCGGTGCGGCTTATCCGCAGCGAATTGGCCGGGCGCGTGCCGCTCATCGGCTTCGCCGGCAGCCCCTGGACACTCGCCTGCTACATGGTGGAAGGCGGCGCCAGCAAGGAATTCGCGCGCATTAAAGCCATGCTTTATGCCGAGCCGCGCACACTGCATGCACTTTTGGAAGTACTGGCGCGCAGTGTGATGCTGTATCTGAATGCGCAGATCGCCGCCGGCGCCCAGGCGCTAATGCTGTTCGATACCTGGGGTGGTGTACTCGCCGGCTCCGTCTACCGCGAATTTTCCCTACACTATATGAGTACTATCGTTAGCCAATTAAAGCGCGAAAGCGAAGGCCGGCGGGTGCCGGTGATTCTGTTTACCAAGGGTGGGGGCGCGTGGCTGGAAGCCATGGGGCAAAGCGGTGCGGACGCACTCGGCATTGACTGGACCCAGGATCTGGGCGATGCCCGACGTCGCGTAGGCAGCCAAGTGGCCTTGCAGGGCAATCTCGACCCTGCCGCGCTGCATGCTCCGCCAGTACGTATCCGCGAAGAAGTGAAGAAGGTGCTGGACAGCTTCGGCAAAGGCGGCGGCCATGTATTCAACCTTGGCCACGGCATTACGCCGGGGGTAAAACCCGAAAATGCCGCGGCCATGATTGCGGCAGTGCATGAATTGAGCCCGGCGTATCACAAATGATGTGTGTCAAGGCTGGCAGCTAGGTACTGCATATCTCTATTAGAGTTGTAATTTCTGGCGTTCTGCATCCCGCAATTCACGCCGCAGTATCTTGCCTATATTGGACTTTGGCAACTCATCGCGGAACTCGATGTACTTGGGCCGCTTATAGCCGGTGAGTTCTTTGTGGGCATATTCCCTCAAGGCCTCGACGGTAAGTTTTGGATCTTTCTTCACCACAAACAATTTCACCACTTCGCCGGAATGTTCGTCTGCAACGCCCACGGCTGCCACCTCGCGAACGCCCGGGTGCATCATCATCACATCCTCGATCTCGTTGGGGTACACGTTGAAACCTGACACCAGGATCATGTCCTTTTTGCGGTCCACGATATACACGTAACCGCGCGCATCCATGCGGCCTATGTCGCCGGTGCGCAGCCAGCCGTCGGCTGACAGCACCTTGGCGGTCTCGTCGGGGCGATTCCAGTAGCCACGCATCACCTGCGGACCCTTAAAACACAATTCGCCAACCTCGCCGACTTTGAGTTCGTTGCCATCATCATCGCGAATAGAAATATCCGTGGACGGGATCGGCAGGCCAATGCTGCCGTTGTAATCTTTGAGATCCAGCGGATTGATGCAGGCGGCCGGTGCGGTCTCCGTGAGGCCATAGGCTTCGACGAGCGGCATGCCGGTGACCTGCTTCCATTTAGCAGCAACCGCGCGCTGCACCGCCATACCACCGCCCAGTGAAATCTTGAGCGCAGAAAAATCCAGACGCTCGAATCCCGGAGTGTGCAACAGACCGTTGAACAGGGTATTCACACCGGTGATGCCGGTGAACTTCACTTTGGCGAGTTCCTTCACGAAGCCGGGCATATCCCGCGGATTGGTGATCAGCACATTGTGTCCACCGATCTTCATGAAGGTCAGACAATTGGCGGTGAGAGAAAAGATGTGATACAGGGGCAGCGCTGTGATAATGGTTTCCTTGCCGGATTCGAGATGAGAACCCAGCCAGGCAGAGGCCTGCAGCACATTAGCCACCATGTTGCGATGGGTGAGCACCGCACCCTTGGCGACACCGGTGGTGCCGCCGGTGTACTGCAGAAAAGCGATATCTTCATGGCTAACTATCACTTCATCCAGCGTCTGTGCTGCGCCTTGCGCTAGCGCCTCGCGGAATGAAACAGCGCCTGGGATCCGCCAGGCCGGCACCATTTTCTTCACGCGCTTCACCACAAAATTCACCAGCGCGCGTTTTGGGAGCGGCAGCAGATCGCCAATCTGCGTAGTGACGATGGTTTTTACATCCACATGGGGCAGTGCTTCCTGCAGGGTTGCGGCGAAGTTTTCTACGAGCACGATGGCGCGTGCGCCGGAGTCCTGCAGCTGATGTTCGAGTTCGCGCGCGGTGTACAACGGATTGACGTTCACCGCCACCATGCCGCAGCGCAGAATGCCGAACAGCGCCACCGGATATTGCAACAGATTGGGCATCATGATGGCGACCCGG
>Ga0307373_10004998_pt1 | contig 21962 bp, 23 predicted proteins | sample OX2MG_FD_202534 | JGI IMG/M metagenome (GOLD analysis project Ga0307373, IMG submission 202534) | Soil microbial communities from Risofladan, Vaasa, Finland - OX-2 | ecosystem: Environmental > Terrestrial > Soil > Coastal area > Acid sulfate soil | place: Finland: Risofladan, Vaasa | collected... | reverse complement strand
AATGCCCCGGCCGCTTGTGCATCGGCGCTGGCGCTGGGAGGTCACCGAACGCATGCTCGCCAATGGCGAGGTGGAGACCCCGATCGACCCCGTGGAGGTCGAGCGCGTGGCGAGGCAGATCCGGCGCTCAGGCGCTGAGGGGGTCGCTGTCTGCCTTCTGCACTCGTATCGGAACCCGGCGCATGAACAGCTGGTACGCGAGGTGATAAAGGACGTCGCGCCCGAGATCGTAGTGTCGCTTTCGAGCGAGGTCGCCCCCGAGATGGGAGAGTACGTACGCGCATGCACGACCGCCGCCAACGTCGCCGTGCTACCGATCATCGACAGGTATCTCAATCGCCTTCAGGGCCGATTGGACGAACTTGGCTTTAATGCCCCGATCCACATCATGCTGTCGACGGGGGGCCTGGCTCCGCTCAGCGCGGCGCGCAGGCTACCGATCCGGCTCTGTGAGTCGGGACCTGCAGCCGGCGCCCTGAGCGCTGTGTATTTCGGCCGCGACGACCCGGGGGACCTGCTCGCATTCGACATGGGGGGCACCACCGCCAAGGCCTGCCTGATCGAGCACAAGGCCCCGCTGCTGGCGCCCGCTCAGGAAGTAGCCCGCGTCTATCGATTTGCCAAGGGAAGCGGAATACCGATCCGCATCCCCACCCTGGATCTCATCGAGGTTGGCGCAGGTGGCGGCAGCATCGCTCGCCGAGGGCCGATGGCGACGCTGAAGGTCGGCCCCGACAGCGCTTCCTCAGTCCCTGGTCCGGTCTGCTATGGCCGAGGTGGCAGCGAACCCACAGTGACTGACGCCGACCTCATCCTTGGCTACCTCGATCCCGATTCCTTTCTTGGTGGCGAGATGCGACTGGAGCTCGAGGCCGCGCGCCGCAGCCTGGGCACTCTTGGGGCTTCGCTATCGATGACAGCCGAGGAAGTTGCGGTTGGGATCCACCGCATGGTCAACGAGACCATGGCCAGCGCGGCCCGCGTCCACTCGATCGAGCGAGGCCGCGACCTGCGCCCGTTCACGCTGGTCGCCACTGGTGGAGCGGGTCCGGTGCATGCTTGGGGCGTCGGGCGCGCGCTGGGCATGTCGAAGATCATGTTTCCCGCCCACGCCGGGGTCGCCTCGGCGGTCGGCATGCTGACCGCCGCACCGTCTTTCGAATACGCGCGAAGCTATCTGGCGGCGCTGTCCAAAGTCGATTGGGATGAGGTCGACCGCCTCATCGCGACGATGGATGCGGAAGGCAGGGCCGAGTTGGCCCAGATCGGTGTCCGGGACAGCTCACTGCGCACACTGGTCGCGGGCGACATGCGTTATCAGGGTCAGGGTGAGCCGATCACGGTCGAGCTCGGCGAGTGGCCACTCCTCCAACGCAAGCTCGTTGGCGAGCGCTTCCGCCAGAACTACGCGGCGCTGTTCGGCCGCGAGCCGGCGGGCGTGGAACCCGAGGTATTGACATGGCGGGTCAGGGTGCTCGGATCTTCCCCCGAGCTGAACGACGACGTGCGCAGTGGCACGTCTACGGGTGCGATCAAGACGCACCGACCGATGTGGTCGATCGAGACCAAGCGTTTCGTCGATGCTCCCGTGATTGACCGCTCCCGACTGGAGGCAGGCACTGAATTATTGGGGCCGACCATCCTGGAGGAGAAGGAGTCGACGGCGATAATCGGCGTTGGCGGGCGCGGCACGGTCGACCGGCACGGCAATGTCTGGGTTGAAATCGATGGATGAACAGATCGACCCGATCAGCCTCGAGATTCTCTGGAACCGATTGATAGGCGTCGCCAACGAACAGGCCGCGGCGCTGATGAGGACCTCGTTTACTTCGGTGGTTCGGGAGTCTGGAGATCTCTCCGCCGCCGTCTTCGATGCCAGGGGCCGGATGCTCGCGCAGGCGGTCACCGGCACACCGGGCCACATAAACTCGCTGGCGACGTCAATGAAGCACTTCCTAGCCGCCTTTCCGGTTGCCGAGCTCTCGCCTGGCGACGTCCTGATCACCAATGACCCCTGGAAGACGTCCGGGCAACTGAACGACTTCTCAGTCGTCACCCCGGTCTTCCATCGCAAGGGCCTCATCGGCTTTCTTGGCAACACCTGTCATGCCGTCGACATCGGTGGGCGCGGTCTTTCTGCGGATGCCAGCGAAGTGTTCGAAGAAGGCTTATTCGTGCCGATGTCCAAGCTTTACGAGCAAGGCCGCCCCAACCAGTTGTTGCTGGCGATAATCGCCGCCAACGTGCGCGCACCGGCCGAGGTGTTGGGCGATCTGAACGCTCAAGTGGTGGGGAATGACGTCGGCGCCAACCGTCTCGTGAAGTACTTGGACGAGTTCGAGCTGGCCGATTTGGAGGTGCTCAGCGACGAGATCCTTGATCGCTCGGAAAGGGCCGTGCGGCAAGCGATCACGGCCGTCCCGGATGGGGATTACACGAGTGTCGTCCATACCGATGGGATCGACCAGCCGATCCGCATTCAGTGCGCCATTCGTATTCGAGGCGACGAGATAGCGGTCGACTATGCCGGAAGCTCCGAACAGGTTCCACAGGGTATGAACGTGGTCTTGAATTACACCGCCGCCTACACGAATTACGGGCTCAAGTGTGCGATCTGTCCAGAGGTGCCGCACAACGAAGGGAGCTTCCGTCCGGTCACCATCACCGCACCGGCGGGCTCGATCTTGAACCCACGCTTTCCGGCAGCCGTGGCCGCGCGTCACATCGTCGGACAATTCCTTCCGGACGCGGTTTTCGGAGCCCTTGCGGAAGTCCTGCCCCAGCGCATCATCGCGCCGGGCTCCGGCAACATATGGCTGGTCACCATCCGCGGTTCAGGTCAAGACAGGTTCACCAGCGTGATCTTCGCCGCCGGGGGAATGGGTGCGCGCCCGACCGCTGACGGCCTCTCGGCCACTAGCTTTCCCAGCGGGATCGCCACCACGCCGGTTGAGGTGCTGGAGTCGAACGCTCCGCTCTTAGTCCGGCGCAAGGTGCTGAGGCGGGATTCCGGTGGTCCGGGTAAGTATCGGGGAGGACTTGGACAGGAGATCGCAATCGAGGTGAGAACGCGTGAAGCTTTTGTCGTGTCCGCCCTCGCCGACCGGATCAAATCAGCCGCGCCTGGCCGCGCGGGTGGGCTGCCCGGCGCCCGCGGTGGATTCCTGATCGCGGGACGGCCACGGAGCGCGAAGATCTCAGCGTCCCTGCCGCCGGGAACCGGGTTCACACTTCAACTGCCCGGCGGCGGCGGTTTCGGCAAGCCGGACGGACGCGAGCCGGAGCGTATAGCCGAGGACATCGCGGAAGGTCTCGTCAGTGCACGCGAGGCCGCCGCGACATATGGCTTCCGACCAGCGAGAAGGCGCGTCTCGGCGCGCCGCGTGCAGGGTCGCCGGTATTTATGAGGACCGCCGGCCGGCCGCTAACGATCGCTAGGAAGATCGCTCTTAGACGAAGTCCAGTTTGCGTTTGCCTCTGTGCTGATGGCCGGAGAGCGTAAGGAGTTGAGCATGAAATTCGGAGTCTGGCTACCGTCCTACGCGTATCGAGACGGCGATCCGGCTCACATGAGGCACCTGGATAACTACATCCGGCGACTGGAAGAAGCCGGTTTGGACATTTGGGTGATCGATCACCTGCTTCATGCCGAGGGCCTGTACGCGATGAGCTGGCTGGCCCCGCTGAATGTCCTCACGTACGCGGCGGCGAGGACGGAGCGCGCAATGCTCGGCACCGGCATCCTAGTGCTGCCGTTGCGCAACCCAGTGTTGCTGGCCAAGGAGATCGCCACCCTCGACTACATGTCCGGGGGACGGTTCATGTTCGGGATTGGTCCAGGATGGTACCCGCCCGAATTTGAGGTTGTCGGTACGCGGATCGAAGAGAGGGGAACGCGAACCGACGAGATCCTTGCCGCCGTCAGATTGCTCCTGACCAAGGACGAGGCGACGTTCGAAGGCCGCTACTACAAGTTCAAAAACGTGACCATCGAGCCCCGCCCCCGGCGGATGCCTGCGGTTTGGGTGTCTGGCGGCTCGCGGCTGCCGGACCCCAAGTATCACGATGTCCCGGTCCTCGCTGAAACCGTGCTCGAGCGAATTGTCGGGGCCGATGCCTGGCTCTCACGCTGCTCCGGCACGCAGGAGTTTGTGAAGCGGGACTGGCAGCAGGTCAAAGCCGAGGTGATCCGTCGACGGGGATCGCTCGACGGCTTCACATTCGCCCATTGCAACTTCGTCCACGTGGTCGACACCGATGACCGAGAGAAGGCTCATCACATCCAGCGGCCCTCGTTTGAGGAGGTGATGGGCGACCACCGGCCCTTTGACCAGCTTGAGCAGTGCTACTTCATGGGGACTCCGAACGATCAGGTGGCGCGGCTCAAGGATCTGGAGGCGGCGGGCTGTGAATACGTCGTCTTGGGGCCCACCACCGATGACCCGGACCAGCTCGACCTGTTGATCGACAAGCTGGTCAAACCGTTGCAGACGCGCGCCGATAGCGCGAAGACGCGTCCATGAGCTCTTGCCTGGGCGGCCAACAAGAGCGGCTCGGTTGCTTGTTTCGAGCCGCCGGGTCGGCGCCGTGCGCTGCTATCAGTCCAGTGGCGTGACGTTCATCGACCTGCGGTCCGACACGCTCACCATGCCCAGCCGCGAGATGCGGAGGGCGATGGCCGATGCTGAGCTCGGCGACGATGTCTTTGCCGAGGATCCCACTGTCAACCGCCTCCAAGAGATGGCCGCCGAGAGGTTGGGCAAAGAAGCGGGCCTTTTTGTAAGCAGTGGCACGTTGGGCAACTTGATCGGAATCCTGGTAAGTGCCCGATCGGGAGAGGAGATCATCGCCGACGCCGATTCTCACATTTTCCTCTCCGAGGCCGGTGGCGCCGCCACGTTGGGCGGAATCCAGATCATGCCGGTGCACACCCGCGCGGGGATCATGACGCCGGAGCAGGTTATGGCCGCGATCAGAACCGACGACCAGCACAACCCTCGAACCGCGGCGCTGACTTTGGAGGATACTCACAACCGCCACGGGGGCGCCGCGTGGTCGTTGGACGCGCTTCAGGCAGCCTGCGATGCAGCTCACCGGAGCGGGCTTTTGGTTCATCTGGACGGCGCACGGCTGTTCAATGCCGCAATCGCCACTCGAGTTGACGCCAAGGAGCTGGCTGCCTGCGCCGACACGGTCACCTTCTGCGTTTCAAAAGGGCTCGGAGCACCGGCGGGAAGCGTTTTGTTGGGTACCGCGGATCAGATCGCGCGGGCAAGGCGCTGGCGGAAGATGTTGGGTGGCGGGATGCGGCAGATCGGGATGCTCGCTGCGGCCGGAATCTATGCCCTCGACAACATGGTCGAGCGCCTTGCCGAGGATCACGCCAACGCACGCACTCTGGCTGAGGGCCTTGCCGAGATCAATGGCGTCACGATCGACCTCTCCCGTGTCCAGACCAACATCGTCATCTTCGAACTCGACAACAGACCTGTTCCGGCGTTCCTTGAGGACTGCGTTAGGCGTGGATTGAGAGGTGGCCAGATAGGTCCAAATCGTGTTCGCTTCGTCACCCGCTACGGGATCGATAGTGAGGACGTGCAGGAGGCCTTGAAGTTGGTCTCAGAGGTGCTCGGCGGAGCCTGAGTCAAAAAGGAACCTGCGCCTGCGAACCAGTCACCGGCGGCTGCGCGACGTCGGCCGGGGTCGCTTGGGCGGCCCGTCCCACCGTTTGAAAAGATCCGCCGGCAATTCCACGCCAAGCAGGTCGAGCGCCCGGTTCACGGTTTGGTTGACGATCTCGTCAACCGATGTTGGCCAGTGATAGAAGGCGGGCATGGCTGGCATCACGATGCCTCCGAGCTCGGTGACCTGCACCATCGCCCGGAGGTGGCCGAGGTGAAGCGGCGTCTCTCGCGTCATCAGCACCAGGCGCTTGCGGTCCTTGAGCACGACGTCGGCGGCGCGCAGCAACAAGTTGTCGCTGAACGAATAGGCGATGCCGGCGAGACTCTTCATCGAGCACGGGACGACGAGCATGCCGTGCGTGCTGAAGGAACCGCTTGCAAGCGGAGCGGCAATCTGTCCGATGCCATGTACGTGCGTCGCCAAGGCTTCGACCTTGGCGGGACTGAGTCCGGTTTCGAGCGCGATCGTCTGACGGGCGGCGTTCGTCATCACCAGGTGGGTCTCCAGGCCCGGGACCTGCGCGAGAACCTCCAGAGTCCGCACAGCGTAGGCCGCGCCGCTCGCCCCAGTCACGCCGATGATCAGCCGTTTCAGCTGCGTTTCGCCCAACTATCGGGCCTTCCAGAAAATGCGCCGTCTCACCATAAGTCGGGCCGAAGACCTGCCTTGGCGCTTCAAATCGGGGGCGAAAGCCACCATCTGGGAGTCCGCCTTAGCGCCGCAGCAAACTGACGGTCTCTTGCCAGCTTGTCACCGTTTCCTGCTCGTGAGCCAACTCGAACGTTATTCCTGAGGTGATGGTAGCGTAGCCAACCACGTCAACTCGGTGCCGCTCGACCGTGAGATGGAAACGCGAGCGCACCGAACCTCGTGCCAGCACGAGATCGGGCTGCGCCGCCGCTAGGCAGTGCACGTAGTGGGCGGCGTTATTGTGAACCAGGGCGAGCGTGCACTTTGGCTGGAGGCGCAGGTTAGCCGTGGTGGTGCTTGAGGGCCACAGTGCCAGGCGAACCTCGCTTGGGCTGGTTACCACCACCTCTCCCGCGCTGAGGAGGGCGAGGTTAGGCCAGCCATCCGGGCGGACGGTGACGAGCAAGACAGTAAGGCCCACCTTTGTCCCGACGTCGGAACCGTCGAGGAGGTGTTGGATGTCCTCGTCGACGACAGCACTCTCTGCTCGGGACACGTCGAGACTATCTGCACGGGCGGGACGGGGCCCGCCGAGCGCAAACGCTCGATGTTCGGCGCACCATCAAAGCCGGCGCTTGTTCCACTTGTCCCTACCGCCCTTTGATGTAGTCGTCAAGTTTGATTGCATCTAGGCCGGGCACTTGCACCTTTTCGAAGCGCTGCTTGTCCGCCAGCGGTTTGGTGGCATCCATACCCATCTTGCTGGTTATGCCGGTGCCAGCCGTTGACTGGTCAAGCTCGTTGCCTCGGCCGCCCGATATGACCACCAGATCCTTGCTGGCTTGAAAGCGGGTTGCCACGGCCCACTCGACTTCTCGGGGATTGAAGGGGTCGACGTCGTCGTCGACGACCACCACGAGCTTGATGTCACGGACTGCGTAAAGCGTGGCGATGATTGCATCCTTGCCGTCACCCTCGTGTCGCTTCTTGATTCGGACAACGGCATGAAACTTGCCGCAGCCCCCTGCGGTGATATGCACCGCCTGGGTGTTGGGCAGCATTCCGCGCAATACCTTCAGGACCACTGGCTCGTAGGGCAACCCCAGCAAGTTGTGGTGCTCTGAACTGAAGGCGAGCAGGCCCTGGTAGATCGCGTCGTGCCGCCGGGTTATCGCCTTTACCCTGATCACCGGATTGTTCCCCACCTGGCCGTAATTTCCCGTGAACTCGGCGAAGGGCCCCTCCGGCTCTCGGCGGTGCGGCAGGATCTCGGCCTCGATGATGATCTCGGCCTCAGCCGGCACGTGAACATCGTTTGTCACGCACTTCACCAAAGGCTCCGGACGGCCTTTCAACGCTCCGGAGATCGCCAGCTCACTGAGGCCAATCGGGATCGCCGAACCCCAGGTAGCGGCCGCGAGCCGTTGAGCGCTGTCCATCCCCAGGACGATTGCTATCGGCAGGCTTTCATTCCTGGCCTCCGCCGCCTCCAGCATCTGGCGTAAGTGGCGCGGAAAGATGAGGGCCCGCAACTCATCGGGCCCTGTCACCTGAAGCCGGTGATAGGACATGTTTCGGACGCCCTGCTCGGCATCTTCCGCGATCACGATGCCGGTCGTGATATATGGACCGCCGTCCAGCTCGTAGTGGGTCATGACTGGAAGCTCCGCCATGATGTCGAGCGGTGCGTGCTTGACAACCTCCTTCACCGGCCCGTCGCTAACGATTACTGGTGGAAGCGGTCGCGTGATGGCCTCTAGGTAGCGATCGACCAGCTCGAGCGGCTTGACCCCCAGGGAAGCACTGATGCGCTCCCGGTCGCCGTCAGTGCCGAGCGCTATCGGCATCGAGTACCCGTCGACATGATCGAACCGGAGCGCTGGGCCTGGGTCCAAAAGCTTGGCGACCGCTGCGATTTCGAATCGGGGATTGACGTTCTTCGCGATCCGGACCAGACGGCCTGTCTCTTCGAGAAAGCTCAGTTGGTCGCGAAAGCACGTGATTGGTGCCAGGCTCACGGACGGCTCTTCGATGCTACTCATATCCGTCTTCCGATGCTCCATATCCGTGCCTCCAACCGAAACCAGTGATTAAGCCGTTTCGACAATGCATCATGTAGTCGTCAGCCCTCCCGTATGCGCTAAGACGTCCTGGCCATGTGGGAGTGAAATCGGCGCTCCAAGGTCTCCCGGGTCCTGCTCGGCCGGCGGCCGCAGCGTCCTCCCGGGCCGATGAAGCCAGCACGCTACCTTCCTGCCCGGAGCGATGTCCAGCAAAGGAGGCGTCTCGCGGACACATTTCTCGCGTGCGTAGGGACACCTGGGGTGGAACCTACATCCGGACGGTGGAGCTGCCGGATCCCCGACTTCACCGGTGAGCGCGATAGGTAGTTGGCCCTTGCCATCGGCGGTGGGGATGGCGCCAATCAGGGCCTCGGTGTAGGGGTGTAAGGGCAGGCTCCAGACATCGGCCGTGGGTCCCGACTCGACGATCGTCGCCAGATACATGACAGCGAGTTGGTCGGCAACGTGGCGGACGATTGCGAGATCGTGCGAGATCAAGAGCATTCCCACGTGCTGATCGTCGGCAAGGACTCTGAGGGTATTTGCCAACTGCGCTTGAGCTGAAGCGTCGAGCGAGGCGAGCGGTTCGTCCAACACCATGATTGAAGGCGCGACCGCCAGCGCGCGTGCGATCGCGATCCGCTGCCTCTGTCCACCGCTGAATTGGTGCGGATACCTGCCCGCTGCGCGCGCCGGCAGGCCAAGCTGTTCCAACGACTCAGTCATTCTCTTTAGTCGCGCCTTACGGCTCATACCGGACCGGGTCATCCCGTCGAGGATTTGGCTCCCAATCCTTCTTCGTGGATTCAATGACTCAAAGGGATTCTGAAACACCATTTGCAAGCCGATTTGGTTGCGGGGCCGGGCCAGCGCGCCAAGGTGTCGGACCGGCTCCCCATTGAACAGAACCTGGCCGTGCGAGGGACGGTAGACGCCAACGGCGGCCCTTCCGAGAGAGGACTTTCCGCTGCCCGATTCCCCAACCAGGCCGAGGATACAGCTAGGATCAACGTGTAGGCTGACTCCGACGACGGCAGGCACCGGCGTGCGGCCGGACCGGTGGAATTGCACCGAGACGTCGACCAGCTCAAGACTCATGACTGCGGGCCAAAGGGGTCGACAAGGCACGCATGCAGCCGACCACCGCCAACGGAGCGGAGCTCTGGAACCACCTGTGAACAGCGGCTCTCAGCGTACAGACAGCGCGGGTGGAACGTGCACCCCGCCGGCCATCGGTCTGGCGGTCCCAGATGCCCAGGGATCGGTAACAGTCGCGCTTCGGGGCGGGCCGGATTCGGCAACGCCGCGAGAAGAGCCGCTGTATATGGGTGCCGGGGAGCGCCAAGAACGGTGGACGTCGGCCCGGCCTCGACCACTCTTCCCGCGTACAACACGGTCAGACTGTCGGCTAGGGCGGACATGACCCCAAGGTCATGCGTGATGAGGATTATGCCGAGGTTGTGGAGTTCCCCCAGGTCGTGCAGAAGGTGCAGGATACCCGCCTGAACCGTCACATCCAATCCCGTCGTCGGCTCGTCCGCGATGAGCAGACTCGGTCCGCATGCCAGCGCGATGGCAATCGCGATCCGCTGACGCATGCCGCCGCTGAAATGGTGCGGATGGGCATGAAACGATCCCTCTGGATCCGGGATCCGAACCTGACGCAAGAGGTCGATCGCTCGCTCCCGAGCTTCGCGATTGCCCACCTTTAGGTGATACTTGACGTGGTCGGTGAGTTGTTGCCCGACTGAAAGCATCGGATGCAGCGATGAATGCGGATCCTGCATCACCAGGCCGATATCCTTGCCGCGGCGCTTCGCTATCTGCTCATCTGACGCGGCCAAGAGGTCATCGCCACGGAAACAAGCCTCGCCGGACACGACGGAGCCGGGCGGAAGAAGGCCGAGTATCGCCATCATCGAGACGGTCTTGCCGCTGCCACTTTCCCCGGCAACGCCAGCCACCCGGCCCGCGGTGACGTCCAGGTCAATCCCGTCGACCACTCGCACCAGACCCTCCGACGTTGGAAGGGATACGTGCAAGGCCCTGATTCGGAGCAGGGGCTGGGATGCGCTTCCTATCACGCCGTCTCCAGTCTCGGATCGAGAAGATCGCGGAGCCGGTCCCCCAGGATGTTCAAAGCGAACACGACCGACACGATCGCCAGACCCGGAAACAGGGCCAGCCACCAGTGGTCGTAGTACTGCTCCGCCTCCGAGATCATCGATCCCCATTCGGCCGTTGGAGGTTGGGAGCCGAGACCAAGAAAGGAGAGGCCGGCGAGGGTGAGCATCGCGTCGCCAAGGCCGAGAGTAGCATAGACCACCATGGGGCCCAGGACGTTCGGCAGAACGTCGACGGCCATAGCCCGAATCGACGATGGTCCGAGCAGTCGCGCCGCCGTCACGAAATCGGAATGCATGGCGGATATGACCAGGCTGCGAACGACCCGTGCATAGGTGGGCCAGCTGACCACGACAATCGCGATTACCGCGTTTCGGAGACTTGGGCCGAGGGCGGCAGCAATCGCCATCGCCAAGATAATTGACGGAAACGCAAAGACGAAATCGACGACTCTCATTATCAAACCGTCGACCCAGCGGCCAAAGTAACCCGCCACCCCGCCAAAAACCATTCCGATCGATACGGAGAGGACAACCACCATGATCGAGTACGGAATCGTCACTCTAGCGCCCCAAATTACCCGGCTGAAGACGTCACGGCCCAATTCGTCCGTTCCGAAGAGATGCCCCGGTGCTGGATTGGTAAGAGTGCTCGCTCCTTGCGCCAGCGGGTCATAGGGGGCGATCAGCGGCGTAAGCAGGGCCACGAGTATCCATGCGATCACGATTCCCGCGGCGACCAAGGCCACCACAGGTGTCGCCTTGAGAGCCTTCCACCAACGGCCGAATACAGATCGTCGCCCCTCATGATCACGGTGCTTGGGTCGCTGTTTCCGACGAGGACTTGCTGGAGCACCAGGTAGTTCGCTCGCCGAATCCTCGGCCAATCTCATGCGGGACAGCCCAACTTGAGCTCTCCGCCGCCAACCGTCATCGTGGCGCTCAAGACAACAGAACTCGCGGATCGATCATCGCGTACAGGATGTCGACCACGAAATTGGTTACTACGTATACGACCGCGACGAATATTGAAACCCCGGTAATGGCTGCGATATCAAGGTTCAACGCACTCTGGGCGGCGTACCGGCCGACTCCGGGAAAAGCAAACACAGTTTCGACAAGAACCGCGCCAGACATAAGATTGGCGAACTCGAGACCGGAAAGCGTCAGGATCGGGGTCAGCGCGGCGCGCAATGTGTACCGCAAGAGGATGAACGTGCCGGGTAGTCCCTTTGCTCTGGCGGCGGTGATGTAATCGTTGTTGATGACCTCCAGAACAGCTGACCGGGTGAAGCGCTGCAGTACTCCGACAAGGCTGATGGCGATGACGATGGCAGGCAGAATCAGGTGATGGAGCGCATCTCCAAACGTGCCGAAGTCACCCACCAGCAAGGCGTCGATCGTGTACATGCCCGTGACATGCGGGGGTGGCAGCATCCCTGGACTGAGGCGCCCGGCTCCGGGCACAAGTTGGAACACGAATGAGAAAAGGTAGAGGCCTATGAGGCCTACCCAGAAAGGCGGCGTCGAGATCCCTACGAGCGATCCTATGTTCAGACCCGAATCGAGGAATGAGCCGCGGCGTATCGCCGCGATCAGACCTAGCGGCAAGCCAAAGGCGACAGCGAGGCCCATCGCGAGTAACCCAAGCTCGACCGATGCCGGGACGAACTGTTCGAGGTCGGTTACCACAGGCCGCCGCGTGAACTGCGAGCTACCAAGGTCACCATGCAGCAAGTTCGAAACGTAGATCTCGTATTGAACTGGTAGGGGCTTGTCCAAACCGTATTTGGCGTAGTAAGCCTTGCGCACGACGGGATCGTGCGCCGCCCTCAATCCCAAGTTCGCGGCCACCGGATCGCCCGGGACGAGATGGGTCAACAGGAATGCGACCATGCTGATCCCGAGCGCCAGAACGACCATAGCGAGAACCCGCTGGACGACCATTCGGACGATTCCGTGGTGCTGCCAGAAGGTCAGCAGGCGGCGGCCAAGCCATGGCTGTTCGGTCCGAGCCCGAGGCTGGCTAATGACCGCCACTTGAGACCATAACCCACGTTTGTGGCACCGCGTTCTGGGCTCGTACGCGCGCCATCGCTCTCGCCGCGAGTACGGAGAGCGCGAACGGGTCGAGATCTTCGTGCGCGGTATTCTCGGTCACGATTAGCGATTCTTTGTCGCCGAGTCGAGGCGCGTTCTGCGAGGGCGCAACATCAGGACGGACGGCGATGACGCCAACCTTCGCTGACACTGGTGCTTCCACTTGCGACGCCCTACCTCCCATGTCGACGACCGACGCTGGCAGCGGAGAGAACGAAGGTTACTGCGAACGCTTGTCACTATACCTTGGCGACCTCGAGCTAGAAAGTCGCCGCTCCACGTCGGGCCCCCAACGTCGTCTGGAAAGGTTGTCGGTATGGGACGTTTCGACACCCCCCGCGATCGCTCGCCTTCGTTGGGCACGCGCCGGCGTCGCCCGTAACAGGTAGGTAGTTGGAGGGAGGTCGCCTCCCCTCGCAGTTCAGCAATGACCAACGAGCTAGTTGACGGCTTTCGCAGCCTAGGCATCCTAGGCAAGGGTTTGAGGGTGTCGGCAGGACATGCTGAGCCATGGGAGTCGGTGACACTGCCACCGACTCCGGAACGAGCGGCCAGGTACAACTGCCGACCGGATGACGCCATCAGGAACTACACCACGGCCATTGAATGGTCAGCCTAGATCGGCCGATCTATACCGATCTGTTCTGGGGACTGCGAGTCCTACTACAAATTTGAGCGCGCCCATACTGGCTGACGGAATATTGGTCGGCCGCCAGCGGAGCTGGTCTATCGTGCTCGGAAGATGCGCCCACGGCGAGCAGCCACTGTCGCGGGATCTCGTCTCGTTGATCTTGAGGCCTAAAAGTCACAGGGCTAGGCAAATGTGGCAATTAGGCGTCCGGCAGCGGAAAGGAAATCAAAGCTGGCCTGCCTTGCTCGATGGCGGGTGCATAGACCCGCCTGTGCGTCTGGTCAACCGCCACCCAGCTTGCGCCGGCTTGCGTGGGTACCATGATCTGAAGCTTGACCGGGTCGCCGCCAAAGATGCCCACGACGGGGCCGGATGAGAAGCCTGACGCCGCGAACAGGAAGCGGTCGACTACCGGGTCGTAGACAGCACCATCGCCGCACCCACAGTCATCGATCCGTGATTCCACCCTCTGCTGGTTCAAATCCCAGATGATCGTGTGTTGGCGCTCCCTGTTGCCGCAACCCAAGAGGGCCTTGTTCGTCACTGGATTAATGGCCAAACCGTTGGGATTACAGTCGTCGCCGATCTCGAACGTGTGCACCAGCCGGTCGGTCGCGGGATCTATCTGATGGATAACGTTATCCGAGGCGCTGACCAGATAGACCATCCGATCGGCTCCGTTGAACCGGGGCTGCTCGAGAGCACCGCCTAGACCTTCGATCTTTGCCGTGACCCTGTTGTTAACCGCATCGATGGCGGTCATGAAGTTCTCATTGCGGTTGGCGACATAGATCTTTTGGTGAACGGGATCGTAGTCAATCAGATCAGCGTGCTGCTGGCCACCGGTTTCCAACGTGGCCACTACTTTCCCCTCGGTGGGCGAGCTCGGGTCTATGTCAATGACGGACACCATGCTCGTGCCGTGGGCGACGAAGACCTTGCCGACATCCTTGGCGACGCAAACACCGTAGAAGCTCGGTCGCATCGCTCTGGCTCGAATCGTGGTCAGGTAGTCCGGCGCGGGACTCGAAATGTCGAATACGTCGATTCCGCCGCTCCAGTTGTCGCCCATGTACAGCCGATGTGCTTCTTGGTCGATGTCGAGCGTGTCCGTGAACTTGATTCCGCACAGATCCGGGGCCAATTCGAAGCGGGAGATCTCCACTGGATTGGCAGACATGACCAAAACCGGTTATCGCCAGCTCGGCTTAAACATGTGCGGCCGCAACCGGGCTTGACTCTCCGCCGTCCTGGCCCGCGGTCGGTTCCTGGGCAACCCTTGCCGCCTTGGCGATGGCCGTGGCGCGGGCCGCGGCTCGCAGGGCAACCGCGACGGCCAGGAGTATGCCCGCCACCAGCACCCAACCGGACAGCCAGCGCTCGGCGCCGAAGCGATCGACAACGACGGCGACCAACAGAAGTGTCGCCACGGCGAAGACGGCGAGTAGACCATCGGTCACGAACAGGCCCCATACCTCGAGCACGGCCGCCCGCAGCGCTCCCATCAGCGGGATTTGCTCCATGCGCAGGTTCGGGCGCCGCAGCAGGTACTGGACGAAGATCAGCGAGGCCGCTGCGTACCCGGCGATCAGCGGCAGCAGGATGACGTCGCCGTTCCACCAATCGACACCCAGGCCCTCGCCGGCGAAGAAGGTCCCGAATGAGGTCAGCATCACGCCTACTGCGTACTTCATCGTGTTCTCGGGTACCCGGGTAAGCGGCTGTCTGACGAAAACCCCGACTACACAAACCACTAGAAGTGACAGCAAGGCGCCGGCAACTGCTGCCGTCTGACTCTTCAGTCCACCGAGGGCGACCACGATGAACACCACCTCTAGGCCTTCCAGGAATACCCCGCCGAAGGCGGTGCCGAAGGCGTGACCGTGGGTCATGAGCTCTTCCCGGGTTTCCTCGAAAGCCTCAGCCTCATTGTGGAGAGCCTTCAACCCCGTCGAACGGAGGATGGCCTTGTACAACCATCCAAGACCGAACAGCAGCAAACCGATGCCGACCAGGGTTCGCACCTCTGAGACCGAGACGTAGGCGGTGATGGCAAAACCGACAAATACCACTAGCAGCGCCAGGACGATAAGCGCGGCACCAGTCGCCAATAGAGCAGTACGCCAGCTCTTGACCACGCCCACCGCGAGCACGATGGTCAGCGCCTCGACCCACTCTACGGCCGCAGCGAGAAACGTTGCCAAAACCACAAGACCGCCGGTCATCGCAACGCTCCCTTGACCATTCCGAGGTCAACAAGGTGGCTAACTGCACTACCAAGCATAATTGTTTCTCTAAACGCTTGCTACATTGAGCGTTCGTTCACCGGCAGAATACCAGAAAGGTGGAGGACTTGGTGGCGACGACACAGCAGCGGCGGCGCCGAATCAGTCTGACCGCGAATGTCCATTGGATTCTGCTTCACCAGTGGGTCGGAATGGGTCGGAACGGTTGACTTCGCCTCGTGACGTTCGCCTTCTAGTCGTCGCCCGAACCATCCGCGCGTTCGGCTTCGGGTTCGCCAGTATCCTGATCGGGATCCATCTGCAGAGCCGCTCGCTCAGCCCGACTGAGATCGGAATCGCACTCTCGACGGGCTTGGCCGCCGCCTCGCTGTCGGGTCTGCTCTCGGCAGCGGCCAGTTCGCGTTTCGGCCGGCGCAAAACGCTTACAGCGATAGGGCTCTTGATGGCCGCCAGCGGATGCGACCTCGCGTTTGCGACCCCGCAGTGGTTGTTGATCCTTGCCAGTCTCACGGGCATGATGGGGGTCGCCGGGACAGACAACGGCCCGTTTCTCGCCGTGGAGCAGACTGCACTCACCCAAGCTGCCACCGCCCGCAACCGGAACCGCGCGTTCGCCCGCTACTCGCTGGCGGGAGCGCTCGGGGCCGCGGCAGGCGGTTTCTCGGCAAGCCTCGGCGCGGGTCCAATGTCGACGACGGTGTTCTTCCTCGTGTTCGCGTTGATTGGAGTGACTACGGCGATGATTCCACTGTTCCTCTCTGACAACGTCGAGGGTGAAGCCGGAACCAGGGCCTTCGGCAGCCTCAAACCATTGATTGGCTTGAGCGCGCTGTTTGCGGTTGACTCGCTGGGATCCGGCCTGGTGACCAGCTCAGTGATGGTCTACTGGCTGCATGTCAAGTTCGGAGCGACGCCCGCTCTGCTCGGTCCAGTGTTTGGAGCGATGTCAATACTGGCCGCCCTTTCGTTCGAACTGTCGGGCCGCATCGCTGACCGGATCGGGCTCGTAAACACGATGGTGTTCACCCACCTGCCAAGCAATTTCCTGCTGGTGCTCATCCCGTTCGTACCGGGTCTCGCTTTCGTCCTGGCCATTCTCATCGTCCGCTCAACGGTCGTATCGATGGACCAGCCAGCGCGTCAGGCCTATGTGGTCTCGATCGTTCCTTCGAACGAACGCAGCGGTGCGCTCGCATTCACCGGTGCGGTCCGTGGCATGGCTTCCGCGGCCGGCCCCGTGATCACGGGAGCCGCAATTCAAGCTGCCTCATTTGTCTTCCCCTTTGTCACCGCGGGCGCCCTCAAAGCCGCTTATGACATCACCCTTTACATCAGCTTCAGGAGGAGGTTCGGAGATCATGAACTGGCCCGAAGATCCTGACCTAAATCGCGCAAACAGCCCGTCCTCGTAGTGATGAAGATAAGTTCACAGCGCCCGAAGGCGGCGGATAAACCGCTTGCGGCCGAACGCGACGCGGTCGATTTTCGCCGGCAGCCGGCATCGAGGAGTGCCGTCAAGATCGAGCGTCATACTGTCACACGATTTATCGGTAACAAGCACGTGGTCACCTGATAATCGACCAGGGCAAGGTTGCTGGCGTGATGCTGCGCGACGACAACCTTCCGGAGGCGAAGACGGTTATCGATGCTAGCGGCCTGCATGTATTGCCAGGCTTGATCGATCCCCACGTTCACTTCCGCGTGCCAGGACTCGAGTACAAGGAGGATTTCAACTCGGGCAGCCAGGCGGCGGTCGTGGGTGGCATCACTACGGTGGTTGACATGCCCAACGTGATCCCGCCGACCGCAACTGTGGCCGGCCTCCAGGCCAAGCTCGAATGTGCTGACGGCAATTCATTCTGCGATTACGCGATCTACGCGGTACTGATGGAGGGCAGTCTTCCACACATCCATCCGCTGACCCAAGCCGGGGTCTGCGGCTACAAGATCTTCATGGGCGAGACGATTGGCAAGATCGAACCCGCCCAGCGATGGCGAGATGATCTACCAGTGGAAGCTGATGGCCGAAACTTGCCTACGGTGCGGCGTGCACGCGGAGGACAACTCGATCCTGTTCTACCTTCGTAAGAAACTCCAGGATGCTGGCCGAACGGACCCGCTGGCTTTCCTGGAGTCGAGACCCCCGGTGTCGGAGGCTGAAGCCATTCAGCGCGCAATTCTCTTCGCGTGCGAGGTCGGCAGCAAGCTCATGATCTACCACCTCTCGTCGTAGCAAGGTCTCGAGCTTGTTCGACGCGCCAAGCAGGACGGCGACGTAGATGTCAATGCCGGTACCGGGCCGCACTTCATGCTCTTTGACGGCAGAGACATGGTGCGGATGGGCTTGGGTTCACTGCTCCGCATGAATCCGCCGGTCCGGGAGTCGGAGCACGGCGAGGCGCTGTTCAAGGGCCTCCTCGACGGAACCATCGATGTGATCGGAACGGAGCACGCCCCTCACACACGCGAAGAGAAGGTCTACGACGACCGCATGGGCGACATCTGGAGCCGATCTCCGGCTGGCCTGGGGTCGAAACCAACGTTCCGGTGATGCTCACCGTTGTCAACGAGGGTCGCATGAGCATCAACCAATACGTGAAGGTTCAATCGGAGAACCGCGGCCAAGGCCTGGAATCTATGGCCGCAGAAAGGAAATCTCGCCCCCGGAGCCGACGGCGATGTAACCATTGTCGACTTGAACAAGACCGGCGTGATCGACGAAGAGAAGCTCCACAGCAAACACAAGCTGAGCCCATGGCATGGATGGCATGTTACGGGCATGCCCGTGGGTGGCAGGCATGGATCCATCCATCGATGCGCTGACGGCCACGGCGCTTTCGGCGACATCGTCAGCGGATCGCAATGCTGCATTCCAGGCGCTGGAGCGGGCCATGAACGCCAAGGCCTATTGGAACTTCCTCCTACAGCCCGGAAGGACCCTCGTCACGGCCAAGTCGGTTCACGCGACGGTTAACACGTTCAACTACGTCGATCTCGGATTAGTGTCCTGATCCTTGAGCCCTCCGCGAGCGGGGGGCAGTCGTGGCCGCCATCACGACTCGGGACAAGGTCGAAGAAAGTGAGACAAGGGCTATCGATTCCCGGCGCGGCAGAAAGGGTTTCAAGCCCTCCGCCCACGACGCCGTACTGGAGACGCAGGCTCGCCGTTCTGAGGCTTTCGGAGCCGCTGCAGCCTGAGGGAGGGAGACCTGTTCCCGGCCACGATGTCGGGATGTGGCTGCAGCGATAAGCCCCCTGGTTCATCTCGACTCGATTTGATTCCGTGCGGGGTCAAGCTTTTCAGGCGTGACGGCTCGGAGTCCGGCCCCCCCACTTGGGCGGCAAAGACACGAGCCTCGAAATCCTCGACTAGGCGCTCGCACTTCGCGACCCACTGCTCGGCATCGGCTCGCAGTGGTGCGTTAAACCAGTCGCGATTCTTGACCCTGTTGAACCAGTCGATGATCTTGTCGAACTCGCTCCTGATCTCTTCGGCCTCTTCATAGGTGAAGTTTTTTCGAAAGACCTCGAACTCGATTTCCTTTTGAAAGTTCACCTCGCAGTTTTCGATGATCTCGCTATAGTGCTTTGTGATCTGGTCGAGAAACTGATCGATCAGCTTTTGCTGCTCAGGGGCGGCGAGTCGATGAACGTGAAGGAAATGAAATTCGCCGCCGTCGCCCTCTATCTTCTTGAGGATGGGCGCGAGCTCGCGGCGCACTCCTACCGTATCGGGGAACACACACACCGACTGTTGTAGATAGATCGCCCCGACCTTCTTAAGCATGCGCCAGACCCCGACGCGTCCTGCCGTCGGCTTGGCGGGCATGCGATACACGAGCAGGACGAATCGCGGCTTGGTCTTATCCGCCATAAAGCCTCCTATCGATAAATCAAGATCACGAACTGTACCGCGGTCATCTGAAGTTTCCTATAAGGAGGTCAGCTGCTACTGTTGGGTGACACAAGTATCGCTCGACCACGGGACCAGGGTGCGGGCCAAATATGGCCCTGTCGGGATCCGCCTTGGCCGGTACGCGAGCGGCCGCCCGGTGGCGAGTCGATGAGGCGAGCCAGAAATTGAACCGGCGCGAGGGTACCGGCACTGAGAGCTACAGACCATTTCCCTGTTCGTTCTCCTTCCCATATCAGCGTCCAGGCCACGCCTCGTCACCCAAACACGTCGCGCGATATGGCACGGCCCGGCCTCAGCCACCTTTCCGCCTCTCAGCACGGTCAGACTGTCGGCCAAAAGGCGGACATCACCCTACGTTCGTGCGTGATGACGCTCGCGCTCGAGAGAGGGGCACACTTCGGCCGAGATCGAAACGCTAGCGACGCGGGCGCAAGCGATCGGACAGATTGCCGCCCGCACCGGTTACTTCGCCACGCACGGCATCTTCGTGGTCCCTGGTCGACGCCACAGGAAGCGCGCCATCGCCTATAGTAACCGTCGTTCTTAGTAACGAACGTTCCTAAGTGACTCAGATGGCCAAGCGAGTCTTTTGCAAGGGCGTCGATATACGAGGAGGCTTGTTCTCCGATCGGAGACTATATGGCGAGCTTTCAACGCAGTCGGCCGGGAAGTCGATTTTTTAATCGATCGTGGCAATAGAGCGTATGCATCGGCGAATGAATTCCGGATTGAGATGAAGGAGGTAATCGTTTGCTTTACGAGTACAGGCGTTACAGCATCGTCCCCGGCAAGAAGATGGCATTGGCGCAGCGAATGACGACGGTGACCCTGCCGCTGTGGGAGCAGCACGGTATAAAGCCGGTCGGTTTCTGGGAGCCTGTGATCGGGCTGTCCAACGAGCTCCACTACATACTCAGTTGGAACGACATGGCGGAGCGAGAGTCACGGTGGAACTCGTTTCAAGCGGACAAGGAATGGATTTCGAAGAGGGATGAGAGCGAGGTGTCGGGACCTCTATCGTCAAGGGTCTTCAACGAGCTGTGGACTCCAACCCCCTACTCGCCGCTAAAGTGACGCGGTCCTGAAGCCTTCGGTACAGCTGCGCAGTTGGTAATGCGGCCCGGTTCGGCACCGCTGACCGAGTCGATGCGCTGAGCGTCCTCACAAGTTATCGGTGTCTCGAATTTGAGCGCGGCATCCGGTGAGGCCGTTCGGCGCACTCGGCCGCGGCTTGCTCATCGATATCACGCCGCTTCGCGGGTTACCCGACTTCCGCTTTCTTTGGCAGCTGGCGACCAGGGGCGGCCGGGCGATGGTGTCGGGACCTGTGCCGTATCAGATCTACCTGACCACGCATTCATTGTTTGCGGTCGGCCTGGTAGGCCTTTTCGAGGCGGTGCCTGGCGTTCTGGCTGGCTTATATGGAGGTGGACTGACGGACCGTTTGGACTCGCGCAGCCTGCAGCTAGTCACCACGGGCGTGGTCGCAATCACCTCGATTTCGCTCGCTGTCGGCGCGATCGACCATGGAGATCCCGTGTTGCTGGTTTCCTTGATCGTCGCATTGAGCGCTGCCGCCTCAGTCGTCGATCAATCGGCGCGCACTGCAACGGTGCCACGCCTCGTGTCCAGACGGATGCTTGCATCGGCATCCTCACTCACCGGATCTGCCCACCGCAGAAGTTCACGGAGGACTTATGACCAGCGATAATCGGCCAGACGAACCCGACGGCGTCAACTCGCGGCACCCTTATGATCGTGGCTCGGTATGAAGGCGAGTCACCCAGTCATGCGTGTAGACCACATCGGCATAGTTGTGTCCGACGCGCAGGCTGCCGCGCGCGTATTCGAGGAGGCGTTCGGGGCCACCAGGAATGAGATCGTCCCGCAGCCAGGCGCTCAAATCAAAGTGATATTCATGACGATGGCAAACTGCGACATCGAGCTGATCGAACCGATCGGCTCTGAGCACGCTACCTCAGAGTGGCTTGCTATCCACGGTCCAGGGTTCCACCACCTCGCCGTCGAGGTGGGTGATCTCGAAGAGGAGGCGGCGCGCCTGACGGCTGCCGGCTACACGTCCGCAGAAGCTAGGCCCCAACCTGGTGCCCGCGGAGGCGAAATCCTGTTCTTGAACTCGGAGGCATTTTGCGGTCTGTTGGCGCAGTTGGTCGAGCCTGGAACTTGATTCGAGAGCTGGCGGCTCGCTAGACAGTTGGAGTACCGATATTGCGTGTGATTGCGATTGAGGAGCATTTCCGCACCCCGTCAGTGCGCGATTTAGGCGTCAGTCCTCAATCGTGGCGGGCGTCACCCGAGGAGGTGGCGAGGATCGAGACTTTGGGTTCGCGCTTGGACAATATTGGCGATGCTCGGCTGGCCGGCATGGACGCGGCCGGCATCGATGTCCAAGTGCTCGGCCACACGGTTTCGCCAATCGAACAGATGGCTTCTTCCCAGGCTCTGCCGCTGGCCAGGGAGGCCAACGACTTCCTGGCCGAAGCGGTGCGGGCACACCCCGGCCGGTTCGCCGGTTTTGCGACTCTACCCATCTCGGATCCTGGGGCT
>Ga0307373_10004997_pt1 | contig 21963 bp, 17 predicted proteins | sample OX2MG_FD_202534 | JGI IMG/M metagenome (GOLD analysis project Ga0307373, IMG submission 202534) | Soil microbial communities from Risofladan, Vaasa, Finland - OX-2 | ecosystem: Environmental > Terrestrial > Soil > Coastal area > Acid sulfate soil | place: Finland: Risofladan, Vaasa | collected... | reverse complement strand
CGGCCGCCGACGGCGGCCGCGAGGCGACAATCGGGAAAAACGGGCGCACGTTGAACGAATTCCCAGGCATAAATGCCTGGGCTACGTAAAAGTCGTGGCCGAAGGCGATCCGGGAAATCCACCGGAAAAGTTGTGTAGAACAACGAGGGCGTTTCTCTAGCCCCAACCCTCTCGCAAACCAAGAAGCCCAACCCATTCGCGGTCGGCTCGCGCTTCGCGTACACTGGGGAAGCTCATCGCCCACGAGCGAGGCTCTCACTCACACCCCCAAGCGAAGCACGACCCCACCGCGTATGGCAGTTAGCGGCTCCCAAGCCATTCTCACGATGCTGGCCGAGGCCGGCGTCCGATACCTGTTCGGCAACCCCGGCACTACCGAGTTGCCGTTGATGGATGCGCTGGTCGATGACCGCCGCATCCAGTACATCCTCGGCCTACAGGAAGTGCCGGTGATGGCCATGGCCGACGGCTATGCCCAGGCCTCGCGCTCGCTGGGCGTGGTCAACCTGCACATCAGTTGCGGCCTGGGCAACGCGATGGGCATGCTTTACAACGCCTATCGGGCCGGCACTCCGCTGTTGGTCACCGCCGGCCAGCAAGACCGGCGGCTGAAGTTCGAAGAGCCGATTCTTTATTCCGACCTGGTGCAGGTCGCCCGGCCCTGGACCAAGTGGGCCGCCGAGATCGAACGCCTCGAAGACCTGCCGTCGGCCCTGCGCCGGGCCGTGCAAGCCGCGCTGACGCCGCCCAGCGGCCCGGTGTTCCTCTCGCTGCCGATCGATCTGCAAAGCGAAATCGCCGAACTCGACCTGACGCCGGCCCGCCCGCTCGATTCGCGCGTCCGCCCGCCGGCCGACGCCTTGCGCCGCGCGGCCGATGTGCTCGCTGCGGCCCGCAACCCGGCAATCTTGGCCGGCAGCCGCGTCGTCGAGGCCGGGGCCGTCGAGCAAATCGTGGCCGTGGCCGAGCGGCTCGGCGCCGCCGTGTTCACCGAAAGCGGCACGACACACGGGCGGCTCGGCTTTCCGGCCCATCATCCCCTTTACGCCCAGGCTTTGCCGCTCTGGTCGCCCGAAGTCCGCGACCGGCTGGCCGAATTCGACGTGCTGTTGGCCGTCGGCATGGACCTGTTGCGGCTGTATGTCTACTTCGAACCGGCCCGCGCCATCCCCGAGCATGTTCGCATCATCCATCTCGATCAGGATCCCTGGCAGCTCGGCAAAAACTACCCGCTCGAAGTCGGCCTGATCGGCGATCCGCAAGCCGGCCTGGCCGAACTGGCCGAGCTGCTGGACGAATTGCTCACGCCCGAACTCGTCTCGGCGGCCCAAGCCCGCGGCCAGGCTCGCGGCGCGGAGCATCAAAAAACGCGCGACGCGCTTTGGCGCCGCGCCGACGCCGAGCGCGACGTCCGGCCGCTCACGCCGCTGGCTTTGATGTCGAGCCTGGCCCGCGTGCTGCCCGACGACGTGGCGGTGATCGAAGAAGCGGTCACCACGACGAACACCTACTTCGAGCGGCTCGGGGCGCTCAAGAACACGTCGGGCTATTTCGCCCATCGCGGTTGGGCGCTCGGCTGGGGCCTGGGCTGTGCGCTGGGGGTCAAGCTGGCCTGGCCCAAGCGGCCGGTGCTGGCGATGATCGGCGAAGGCGCCGCGATGTACGGCATCCAGGGCCTGTGGACCGCCGCCCGCTACCGCTTGCCGGTGACGTTCGTCGTGCCGAACAACGCCCAATACCAAATCCTCAAGGTCGGCGCCCAGCAGCTCGCCTTGCCCGCGGCCAAGTCGGGCCGCTACGAAGGGCTCGATCTCGTCGGGCCCGAGATCGATCTGGTCGCTCTGGCCCGTTCGCTCGGCGTCGAGGCCCATCGCATCGCCGAGCCCGACGAACTTGCCGACCGCGTCCGCGAATCGCTGGCCGGCGACGTCCCCCGGCTGTTCGACGTGCCGATCCAGCGCGGCGCCCCTGCGAAGCTGAGCTATTGAGAGGTCGGAAGTCGGAAAGGTCGCGAGGCGTCTCCGTCAGCGTGCCTGGCGAGCCGGAGGCGTCAGCGCACATGGCGAGCCGGAGGCGTCAGCGCACATGGCGAGCCGGAGGCATCAGCGCACGTGGCGAGCCGGAGGCATCAGCGCACGTGGCGAGCCGGAGGCATCAGCCTCCGGGTGAAAGCGGCAAGATGTCCTGCGTTAGCTCGCAGCTCGCGGCAAAACGCGCTTAGCCATTGAGATCGCAGCTCAACGTCACCAGGGGGCTGACGCCCCCCGCTCGCCTGGCGCCCGTGGTAAACTACGGCTCGTTGCCCGCGACGATCCCTATCCGGAGGCCCACGCATGAGCCGCTTCCTGCGAAGCGCGGCGATAGGCATGCTGGGCGGCGTGCTCGCCTTCGCCGCCTTCAATTCGCTGTCGTACTTCGTGCGCACCGGCGGCAATTTACAGCGACATGGCGGGCGGATCGGCTTCCCGTGGCTGGTCTGGGCAGACAACGGCTGCTTCGGCCGGGATTTTTATCTCAACGCTCTGCTTGCAGACGTCGGCATCGGGCTGGCGGCAAGCGGCGCCATCGGCTGCCTCTTCGCGCTGGCCGTCCGCGGCGATCGGAAAGTCTCCGGATCACTTTTCCCCGCACCTCCGCGCAATGAAGACGTGGAGGAATCTGCCGCGAAACTTCGCCGGCCGCAATTCAGCCTGCTCGGCTTGATGCTGCTCGTGACGTCGGTCGCGGTGCTGTTCGCCCTCGGGCAAGAGGCCGAAGTTCGCGTCAAGCGGCAAATGCTGATTCTGGCCTACTGGCTCGGCCCCGGCCTGCTCGCGGCGAGCCATGGCCTGGCCAGTTGGCTCGCGCCGCGCGCCCGCGGTCAGACGATGCTCATCGTCGCGCCGCTCGTCTTGCTTGCCCCGCTCGTCCTCGGCCCCTCAGCCGGGCTGAAAGACTCGACCCTCGTCGCGCTCGGCTTCTTCATCTACTGGACGCCCCAGTGCGTGCTGCTCTTGGCCCTCTTCTGCGCCTGGGGACTCGTTCATCCAGATGGGGAGTCGCGCGCCTCACGGGCGGGTCGAAAGGCGCCGTAGCGGTAGAGCGGCTGCGGCATCAGGCGCAGCTCGTGCCGCCACTGGGCGTGCCCCATCGCCGCCGAGAATCCGCGCAGGATGTTCCGCATCTGAGCCAAGCGGCGAACCGGCGTCGCCGCCGGCGCGTCGGGCTTGCCGGGGACCGGCTTGAATTCGACGCCCGCCGCCGGGGGTATTGAGGATTCAACTGCGAACGGCCGCAGAAATACTAAGCATGCTGTTTCTTAGGAGGCAATTTCTTTTTGCTAGACTGTTTCTTGGATTTCGCCGACCTTGCATGCGTCACCGGGATGGGCCCCGCGCGGACCGAGGAACAGGCAACCGTTTCGAGCCGCGTCACGATCCAATTGTTTAGGCTCTGTCCCTGCTCGCTTGCCAGCTCTGCGAGCCGTCGGTGCAAGTCGGGCGACATTCTAAGAAGAAATCGCCCGGAGAAAGGTTTATCTGGCTTTTCTCCACGCTCTTTGCAGAATTCCAGGTAGTCATCCACCGACTCCTCGAATGCCTTCCGCAGCTCGCTAACCGATTGCCCTTGAAAAGTAACGACGTCCTTGATCCCAACAATTTGGCCGTGCAAGAAATCATTCTCCGGGTCGAAGGAAATCATGCCAGAATAGTTTCTATAGTGCAGCATAAACACACCAGCATTTTTAATGGCTTTTATATTTCAAGGAGCTTTGACAGTAAGAACCGATAGAAGAATCGCGCTAACAGTAGTCCAGCTAGTCCGCCTCCTGCGGAGCAATTCCCGCTGCAAGCAAGAATTCTCTTACGGATTCCACGCACGCTTTGCCCGCCTCTTTTTGGGGATGCGGACGATGAAACACGGCGCGCACTCCGTTCAAGTGGACGCGCACGCGGGAACCCCTTCCTTCGCTGAGTTCCGCGCCCAACGACTTCAGCATCGATTCGATGTCTCGCCAAGCGATGCTCGACTGAGTTGGATCAGCGAACACCGCTTTGAGTACTTTTAGGTGTTTAGCCATCCAAGGGCCTGTCAACTCGAAGGATCGCTTGAAGAACCGCGCATCTCCTCCAAACAGTATCACAATGTGATACTATCGACAAGACCGAGGGGGGCGCCGGAGGCAGAAGCCAACAATATGGGCCGACTACCTGGAAAGGCGCAACTACTGTTGAGGTAACTGGTTAGAATGTGTGGATACAGAGCATTTGGCGCCTTACGCGGTTCCCCGCAGCCATTGTTAGGTCCGAGCGCCGCTCACTCGATCCCCTCATCTCCTTCCCCATCCCCCCATCCCCTTTCCAAAACGCCGCAAGCCACCCTCACGCTCCCCGTTCCTGCCGCAACCGCTGCCGGTAATACTTCAGCCCCGGCACGAAGAAGCAGGCGGCGGAGACGATGCCGAAGAGAGTGATGCTGTACGGATAATCGAAGCGGTCGAGACTGGCCATCAACAGCGCGGTGACGAACAACGCGGCGCCTTGGATGTAAAACTCGCCGGTCAGGATGCCGGCCTTGGCGATGAACACCATGCCGCTGGAAATGGCCAACACGGGCGAAAGCTTGAGCACGGGCAGGCGGAGCAGCATTTCGACCGGGAACAGGACGGCGATGCTGATCACGCTGCCGGCCCAGATGTGGGCGATCTGCCGCTCGACGAACGTCACCGGCCCGGCCCGGCGCCGCAAGGCCCAAAAGATCGCCGCCCAGGTGCCCATGCCGGCCGTCCAGAGCGCGAAGTACGGCCCCGGCGACGTGACGCCGCGCCATTGAAAGGCGTTGGTCACGAGCGAAATGATCAGTAGCGCCAGGCTGTGCCACATCCAGAGCAGGCCCCAATGCTCGAGCACCGTGGCATGGTGCGTCTCGCGGAACCAGCGGGCGATGACCTGGCTGAACAGCCCGGAGCGGGCGGCGATCGGTTCGTCGGTCAAATAGGCCCGCAGATCGTCGGCCAGAGCCTTGGCCGTCGGATAACGCAGGGCCGGCAGCTTTTGCAGGCATTTCAGGGCGATCATTTCCAGATCGCGGTCGGCCCGCGGGTTCAACAGCCGCGGCGGCAGCGGATCTTGTTCGAGCACCAACAGCACCGTGTCGACCGCCGTGGCGGCTTGAAAGGGCGGCCGGCCGGTGAGCATCTGGTAGAGGATCGTGCCCAGGCTGTAGACGTCGCTGGCCGGGCCGAGTTGCCCGCGGTTGCCGGCGGCCTGTTCGGGCGCCATGTAGCAAGGCGTGCCGAGGATCGCCCCGGAGCGCGTCAGTTGCGAGTCGCCGGTCACGCGCTTGGCCAGCCCGAAATCGGTGACGTGCGGCCGGCCTTCAGCGTCGATCAGGATGTTCGAAGGTTTTAAGTCGCGGTGCAGGATGCCGCGGCTGTGGGCGAAGTGGATCGCGTCGCAGATCGGCGCCAGGATCTCGGCGGCATCGCGCGGCGGCAGCGGCCCTTCGGCCAGGCGCCGGGCGAGCGTCGTGCCTGCGACGTATTTCATCACGAAGTAGGGCTGCCCGTCGCACTCGCCGACTTCGTAGACCGGCACGATATGCGGATGATCGAGCCGCGCGGCCGATTCCGCCTCGGAACGGAACCGGGCCAGGTCGGAGGCCGAGGCCAGCTCGCCTTGCAGGATCATCTTCAAACCGACCGCGCGGTCCAGGCTGCACTGCCGGGCCAGGTAGACGACGCCCATGCCGCCGCGGCCGAGTTCCGCCTGCAACTCGAAATCGCCGAAGCGACGCGGCAAATCGGCCGCCGCTCCGCCCGACTTCGACAGTCCGACGGTCGGCGGAACGGTCGACCAACTGCTCTGCGACAAGCCGGCGGCGATTCCTTCGGCCACCTGCACGGCGGCCCACAACTCGCGCAACTCGCCCGAGAAATCGGGATGCTCGCGAGCCAAGGCTTCAATATCGGGCGGGCGGCCGGAGCGCAGCTCGGCGGTCATGCGTTCGAGCAGTTGGGCCAATTGCTCTTCGCGCTCCTGGGCGAGGTGGGGGTTCATGGTCTACGCCTGCTTGCCGTCGCCTGTCGGCGGCGCGCTCGCGAGTTCCCGCCGGCCGGCGGCGATCACGTCGAGAGGAGTTGGGTCGGGCGTCATGGGGTGGAGCGATTTTCTGAAGGGGATGTGGGGATGAGGAGGAGATGAGGGGGAAGAAGGAAACGGTTTTTAAGCGACAGACCGATTATTGGCAGCGCTTGAGTTCAACCTTCCCCTGTCTATCGAGCATTCTCTTAAAAAATCCCCCTCATCTCCTCCTCATCCCCACATCCCCTTTCCAAAGCCTTTCCATCACCCCGGTTTCACGACCGATAGCAAAAACGTCGGATTCAGCGCGTCGAACCGCACGCGTTCGAGCTGGTACGTGCCACGGGCGAGGTTGATCATCCAGACCTTCGCGTCGCCCGCGCGGCGGTGCATGACGGCGTGCAAATCGGCCAGGTTTTCGATGCTGCCGACGTTGGCCACGAGCCGGCCGCCGGGCCGCAGGCGGTCGTAGGCCGCGTCGGCCAGTTGGCTGATCTCGCGACCGCTGCCGCCGACGAAGATGCTGTCGGCGTCGGGCAAGCCGGCCCAGGCTTCGGGCGCCCGGCCGAGGATCGGCTTCAAGTTGGCCACGGCGAACTTAGCGGCGTTGGCCTGGATCAGGTTGAAATCATCGGCGTCCATTTCAATGGCGTAGGTGGTGCCGGCCGAGGCGAGCTGCGCGGCCTCGATCGCCACCGAACCGCTGCCGGCGCCGATATCCCAGACGATGCTCGTCGGCCCCAGGTCCATCTCGGCCAGGGCCATCGCCCGCACTTCGGCCGGCGTGAGCAGCCCCTTCTTGGGCTTGGTCTGCAGGAACACATCATCGGGGTTGCCGAACAACCGCCGCCCGAGCTTCTCGCTTGGCCGGTCGGGGGCGCCCGGCTTGCGGACCAGGATCATCACGTTCAGCGGGGCGAAGTCCTGTTCGGCCAGCTCCTTCAAGTCGCCTTGCGTGACTCGCTCGTCGGGCGAACCGAGATTCTCGCAGACATAGGCTGAGAAGTAATCGATCCGCCGATCGAGCAAGGCCCGAGCCACGGCGGCCGGCGGCGAGGCTTCGCTGGTGAACAGACCCACCTTTTCGGCCGTGCGAATCTTCTCGATCACGTGCTTCAGCGGATGGCTGCTAAGGTTCGTGAGGTAGGCGTCTTCCCAGCTTTCCTTCACGCGGGCGAAGGCCAACTGCATGCTGCTCACGTGCGGCACGACCTCGAACCGCTCCTTGCCCAGCTTGTCGCACAGGTAGCGGGCCATGCCGTAAAACAGCGGATCGCCCGAGACCAGCACGACGGTGCGTTTGTCCTTGGCCGCGGTCAGCCGGGCCACGGTCTGATCGAGATTGCCGCCGACGACGAGCCGCTCGGCTTTGGCCTTCGGCACGCGGGCCAGCGTATAGTCGGCGCCGACGAGCAGTTCGGCCTCTTCGATCAATTGCCGGGCCGCGGCGGTCAGCCCTTCGAGCCCATCGTCGCCGATGCCGATAATGTGAATCTTTTTCTCGTTCGCCAAGATAGGTTCGCTTTTCGTGAGCTGTTCTTTAGTGGATCAGGAGGCCAGGCGCCAGCCGCTAGTCCGCGAGATTTTACGCCCGCGGCCGTGCTTCCTGCAACCGGGCACGGAGGTCCGGGCGCCCTCGCCCGTTTTCCATGGAGGTCCGGGCGCCCTCGCCCGTTGAACCCGTTTTCGTGGAAGCCCGGGCGCCCTCGCCCGGCTTCCGCGATTTTATGGCTCACGCGGAGGCGCGGAACCGCGGAGGCCAACCGTTATGTTTCGGCCTCACGCGGCGAAGCCGCAGTCAAAGTAGTAGGCATACTCCTAAGAGAATATTCTGTGGAGGGCCGGGCGCCCTCGCCCGGCGAATGCCGGACGGGCGGGGGCGCCCGTCCCTCCAAGAAAACAACGCATTTTCATTCGTCGGGGCGACCGCCAGTCATGGCGCCTCCGTATGCCGTAACCGGCGCAATGGTTGGGCGCCGTTGCAATGCGGGCGACGGCACACGGAGTGTGCCTGCTACTTTGTTGCAAGCGTTGCAGACGGCCATCGCTGGCGCACTGCTTTTTTCGCAGTGAGCCTTGCAGCCGCAGCAAAATTCGCGGCGTTAATAGCATGGCGCGGCCCGATGCTTTCAGCACGCTTCCTCTTCTCTTCCAAGCTTCTGTGCGATTGCATGCCGAACCCGACCGCGCCGTCCAAGATGACTGGTCAGCGCGCCGCGACGCCGCCTGCCCGCGATGGCAGGCAAATTGATGTGAGGAACAGAAGAGTAGAGGAAGCGTACTTCTTGCCGTTTGTAGGTGATGCGGGCGCGCTTCTGCTGGGCGTTGCGCAAACGTCCGCGGCTGCTTCATCCAGGCTTTTGATCGTGCCCGAAACGTGAAAAGACTTCGCAACCGGGCGGAACGACGCTCTTGAGACGCTCGACGTCGTCTTCCGAAAAACCTTGATCGTGAATGAAGATTGTTTCCAATCGCTCGAGCCGGCCGATTCGCTCGACCACGGCGCCGGTGACTCGCGTCTTGCGCGTTTCAACGTTTCGCAGTTCAGGCAGGTCGTCAAGCCATCGACAAAGTTCGTCGTCGACGGCGTCGCCTTTCAGGACGAGGTCGGTCGGAGTCCGAAAGTAGTCGCGCCAGGAGCCGTCCTTCGCGAAGACTTCGATGCCGACCGTCTGACCGCGTGGCGGCGGCACGCGGTATCCAATCACGCAGCCCGCCCGCTGAAACGCGCGCACCGCCTCAGCTTGCCGCCGCAGGCGGTTCGCCTGCCAGCCCAGCCAAACGCTGAACGCGGCGAGGAGCACGAGAAACGTGCGCAGCGAGATCTGGAAGGTGCGTTTATTCGGTTTGATCATTTGCCGTCTTCTCCTCCCTGACTTCAGGCAACAGCCAATTTGTCGCCACGGCGGTCAACCCGGCGACGAGCGAGGCGAGGCCGAAGCCGAACACGACGTAGCGAACGTCAAGGCAGAACCAATCGCAAAACTCCCTGAAGTACGGTCCCTCGGCGAGAGGCAGACCGAACGAGACGTTGTTCATGCGTCTGCCCGCTTGCCAAGCCACGAAACCGAACATCAACCCCGCCGGAATCAGCGCCCCAAGGCAAAACAGCCGCAAGCAGCCGCGGGAGCGAATCGCGGTCGTCAGCAGTGCAGGCGGCAGCATCGTCGCCGCGGCAAGTGCAATCGCGGCAGTCGCGATCTTGTTTTCGACCGCCGCCGTAGCCAACAGCGCCCCCACGGCCGCCGTCGCGGCGAATAACGTTCGAAGGCTGAAGCGAGGCTTGAGCATGCCGCCAGCATAGCGCGGCGCGTCGCGGCGGGCAATCGGAGCATCGTTTCGCGAAGTAGACCCGGCATCCCTGCCGCGTTGCCATGTCAAAAGCGGCAAGGATGCCGCTTCTACGGGGGCGGCGGGCAGGCGCCGGCCAGGTTAAAATCCAGGCATGGCGGCCCGGCCTCAATTTCGCTTGCTTGCGTTGTTTGGTCTGACGGCGATCGTCGCGGCGTGGTGCATGCTGGCGCAGCGCCGGCCGCTGGTCGTCGGCGAAGGACTGTTCGTGATCTTGGCGACGTTTGTCGTCGTGAGTTGCCGCCGCTTCAAGCCTTGGATCTTCATCATCGATCCGACGCTCGGGCTGGGGTGGGGCCTGTTGTTGGACGAAGTCGGTTGGCTGCCCGAGCAGCCGCCGGCGCCAGGTATTTTGTTGGGGCTTGCATTGGGTTTTATCGTCATGGTCGTGCGAGTCTTGATGCACGAACGGGGAAGAGTCGATTGAGTAGACGCGGCATCCTTGCCGCGTTGGCCGCGTCTGAGTAGACGCGGCATCCTTGCCGCGTTGGCCGCCTCGAAAGCGGCAAGGATGCCGCTTCAACGGGTGCGGAAAGCGAACCCGAATGACGAATCTGTGTCATTGGCTCGGGGAGAATCCGCGAGCGAGGAAAGAAACATGCCTGCGTCCTTGGCGATCATCGGAGAATATGCACCCGATTTCGCACCGCATCCGCTAGTCACGAGATTTCTACAGGCCGTCGTAGCTCAGCGCTGACAGTATCCACGCGATACGAGAGCGAAACCGCGTGGGGCTGCGCCCCACCCTACCAGCTTGCCAGCGCTTGATTGCCCGCGCGGCGTGGGGTACAAACGCGAAGATTGAATGCCGGGCGAGGGCGCCGTAGGTCAGGCTTTCGAGCCTGACAGACGCCCAGTTCGCGGTGTTCAACGGGCAAGGGCGCCCGGGCCTCCATGTAGACGGGCGAGGGCGCCCGTGGCTCCATGTAGACGGGCGGGGGCGCCCGGAACTCCATGTAGACGGGCGAGGGCGCCCGCCCCTCCATAAGCAAACCTAAAAACCTACCGACGAAAAACATCATGCCGCGCATCCTGGTTACGCCGACCGTCATCAAAAATCAACCGGGGCCCTATCGCGACGTGCTGGAACAGGCCGGCTTCGAAGTGGTCTACCCGACGGCCAAGCTCTCGGAATCGGTGGCCGATCCGCCGCTGCTGCTCGGCCAGTTGGAAGGCATCGAGGCGGTGCTCGCCGGCAGCGAGATTTATAACCGCGAGGTGCTGTCGAAGGCCAAAGTTCGCGCGATCGCGCGGATGGGCGTGGGTTATGACGCCATCGACGTGCCGGCCGCCAGCGATCATGGCATCCTGGTGACGATCGCGCCGGGCACCAACCAACACTCGGTGGCCGAGCAGACGATGGCCTTGCTGCTGGGCGTGTTCCGCGGCTTTCCGGGGCGCGACGCCGAAGTGCGCAGCGGCGTCTGGAAGCGAAAGGCCCTGCCGCGGCTGGCCGGCCGCACGATCGGCATCGTGGGGCTGGGCCGCATCGGGCAGGCCGTCGTGCCGCGGGCGATCGGCCTGGGGCTGAAGGTGATCGCCTACGATCCGTTCCCCAACGAAGCCTTCGCCGGGCTGCACGGCGTGCGGCTGTGCGGGCTCGAGGAACTGTTGACCGAGGCCGACATCGTCAGCCTGCACTCGCCCGTCACGCCCGAGACCGCGAACATGATTAACGCCCAGACGCTGGCCAAGATGAAGCCGGGCGCCGTGCTGATCAACACGGCCCGCGGCGGGCTGGTCGACGAAGACGCGTTGGCCGCGGCCTTGGCCAGCGGTCATCTGATGGCCGCCGGGCTCGACGCCTTCAAGATCGAGCCGCTACCGGTCGACAGTCCTTTGCAAAAGCTCGAAAACGTGCTGCTCGCGCCGCACATGGGCGGGCTCGACCTGGAAAGCCAGCGCGACATGAGCACGCTGGCCGCGCAGTGCCTCGTCGATCTAGCCCAAGGCCGCTGGCCTGAAGGCTGCGTGGTGAACGCAGAGCTTCGCCCTGGGTGGAAATGGTGAGTATCCCGCGCCCGATCGAGAATGAGATGCGGTTTCCCCACGCCCAATCGCAGCTAGGCGACGCTCGGCGCCGGCGCCGCGTCGAGCAAGCCGGCGGGCGCGCCGGCGGCGGGTAACAGCACTTCGAACGTGGCGCCTTGGCCGGGCGAGCTTTGCACACGGATTTCGCCGTCGTGGTCCGCCACGATCGATTGGCAAATGCTCAGCCCCAGCCCGTTGCCGCAACTGCGCTCGTCGCGATGCCGCGATTTGTCGCCCCGGTAAAAGCGATCGAAGACGTGCGGCAGATCTTTCGGGGCGATGCCTGGTCCGGTGTCGGAGACCCGCAGCACGATTTGCCCCGTTTCGCGCTTTTCCAGCAGGGCGACGCGGATCCGGCCTCCGGCGGGCGTGAACTTGAGGCCGTTGTCGATCAGGTTGTTGAGCACCTGCCGCAGCCGGCCGGCCTCGCCGAGCACGGTGGTCGGCCGCAGGTCGCCGGCCATCAACTCGACTTCGCGTTCTTCGGCGGCGCCGCGGAACATGTCGAGCGAAGTCTCTACGAGCTGATCGAGCCGGACGGAGTGGCGTTCGGCCTTGAGCCGGCCGACGTCGCTTTCGGCCAGCAGCAGCAATTGATTCACCAGCGTGCTCAGCAGGCTGCACTCCTCGACGATTTCCCCGAGCAGGTCTTCGTACTCCGCAGTCGAGCGCTTGGCGTTGAGCGCCACGTCGACCGAGCTTCGAATGGCGGCCAGCGGCGAGCGCAGCTCGTGCGCCGCGTTGGCCACGAATTCGCGATTGCGGGCCAGATAGTCGGCGATCTGATCGAGGAACGAGTTGATCGTCGAAGACAGCTTGTCGAGCTGGTCGCCCACGCCGCGAATCGGCAGGCGTTCTTCCATGTGGCTCGGCCGCAGCCGGGCCGCGGTGGTGATGATCCGAGCCAAAGGATGCGTGGCTCGGCCGGCCAGCCAGAAGCCGCCCAGCGGCGCCAGCAGCAACAGCGCGGCGCCGGCGATCGTCATCAGATCGGTCAGCCGCGAGACGTCGGCGTCGATGTGCGCCAGCGTCGTGCCGACTCGCACCACGAACCCCGGCACGCCGGGCTTGCGCACGACAGAGCGCACCAGCCGGTAGCGCCCCCGCGTGCTGATCTCCACCGGCCGCCGCATTGGTTGCAGCCGCGTCTGGGCGTCGGATTCGTCCGAGGTGGACAACAGCAGCTTGCCTTGTTCGTCGAACAATTGCACGAACAGCCCGCGCTTGACGTGGCCGCGAGCCTTGCGGTCCATCTCCTGGTAGACGGCTTCCATTTTCGGATAGAGCTCGCCGACCGCCAGGGCCACTTCCTGCGCGTCTTCTTTCAAGATCGCGTCGGTCTCGCCGAGCAAGGCCACGCGCAAGCCCTCGCGCACGAAGACGAAAGCCAGACTGACGGTCAACAGCACGACGGCCGTGTTCCAGGCGGTCAAGCGGAAGCGGAGCGAACGAAAGAAGCTACTCTTCCGTGGAGCGAATGGCATACCCGCGGCCTCGCACGGTTTGAATCAGCGAATCGTGGAATTTCTTGTCGAGCTTTCCGCGCAGGCGATTGATATGGACCTCGATCACGTTGGTGGCGCCCTCCCAATCCGAGTCCCAGAGGTGCTCGCAGAGCATCTTGCGCGTGACGACCTGGCCGGCGTGCCGCATCAACAGTTCGAGCAGGCTGAACTCGGTGGGCGTCAGCTCGACTTCGATTTCTCCGCGGCTGACGCGGCGCGTGGCCAAATCGAGCGTGAGATCGCCGACTTGCATCACGGCCGGCGGGCGCGTGACGGTCCGCCGGCAGACGGCTTCGATGCGGGCCATCAACTCGGTGAAGGCGAACGGCTTGACCATGTAGTCGTCGGCGCCGGCGTTCAGCCCTTCGACGCGCTCTTCGACCGAGCCCAAAGCGGTCAACAAAATCACCGGCGTATGGATTCCCTGCCGGCGCAGATCGCGGAGCACCTCAAGTCCGGGCATGACCGGCAGCATCAGGTCGAGCACGATCGCGTCGAAGCGCTGGCTGGTGGCCAGCGTCAGCCCCTTGTCGCCCTGTTTGGCCCAAACGCAGCCGTGCCCCGCCTCGCTGAAGCCTTGCCGCAGTGCCTTGCCGATGACCGGGTCGTCTTCAACGACGAGCAAATCCATGAGTTCGTTCGCCAGGGTTCGCATCGGTAATTTCGCCCCGCTGATTTTCATCTTAGCGAGCCGGCCGCCGGAGCAGGCCACCGAAATCGGGAAAAAAGCTGGCCGAGCCGGCGACCTCGCCGCCCTGTCTTGGTTCCGTCGGCAAGGCAATGGTCGTTGCCTGCGCGTCGTTCAACCGCGCGTTGGCTCTGCAGGATGATTTATACCGAGGGCGGCGTAACCGCAACCAAACTCTTGCCGCCGCAACAAGATGCGCGGCGATAATGGCATTTGGGTAATTTATATCGTCGCGCGATTTTGCTCGTTCCGCCGGGCGCCAAGCTGCGAATTTGCCGAGAAAACCAGGCTTTTCCGCGTTTTGGCCTCGCCGAATCGCCGTCGAAAACGGCCCTTTCATGCCTTGTTTATGCCCGAAAATCGCCCGCTGTGGCTTATGATATGCGTTACGCGTCCCTTGGCCCGGTACCGCAAAAATCGACCGAAGCGCCGGCCCCGCAGCCGCTTGCGTGCGTCGAACGCCCCCATTCTCCGCCGCTCTTATAAAGTCACGATATAAATCACGAAATGCCGCTCATCCCCAGCGCGCAGCTTCGCCGCCACAGCCCGCGGCGATCGACCATACCGCACCGCCGCCGCGTTTTCAACGCTCGCCCCCAAGCCGCCGGCGAGCGATACTGCGCGGCGCGTCCCGAGCACGCCGAGTAACGCTCTGGATCGCGCCGGCCGATTTCGAAGGCCGGAAAAAATACGAACGTTGGGTGTCTGCGTTTTTGCCCGCCAAGGCCGGCTGGACGCCGCTGGACCGCTCGCGGTTGCGCCCCCTTCAGGGCTACTCGGTTTTTCTGCCGGCGAGAAAAATGTTTTCGAAATCGTTGGCGTCGTTGGCGTCGTGCAGATAATTATCGTTTGGTCGGGCAGGCGAAGCTTCTCTTGAGATCACATCCTCGATACGGCCGCTTTGCTAGCGGCAACCTCCTGCGGCCGCGTTATGCCGCGCGCTTGCTTCCGATCGAGCGGGTTCGCTCGCTTTAGTCGCTTTCCTAACGCATTTTCCTTTCACGGAGGAATCCAGCGATGTTGTGGGAATCGTGCGCGCACAACCGTCCATCTCGCTTCAATTTCAACCGCGCCTCGCGGCGAAAACGCGCTATTAGCCGAGATCTCCGATATGAACCACTTGAGGAGCGTCGGCTGCTATCCATCGACTCGCCCGTCGCCAGCTACCATGCCCTTCACGACGCTCCGTTGATCGTTGATTCGACCTACGGCGTTTTGGCCGGCGCCGCCGATCCCTCTGGCGCGCCGCTCTCGGCCAGTGTCGCCCAACAGCCCCGGCACGGCGCCGTGGCGCTGAATGCCGATGGCTCGTTCCGCTACCAGCCCGTGCCCGGCTATACGGGCCCCGACTCGTTCGTCTTCGATGAAAGCGATGGCCTGGGTTTCCATCGCCGCGAAGTCGCTCGGATTTCCGTCTTGAGCAACTGGACGCCGTCGCAGACCGCGACCGGCGGCGGGGCGCAGCCGCTTACTTCGGGCGAGACCGTTTCGGTCAGCGACGAAGAAGGCCCGGAAGGCGCCACGCTGGTGTTCACGATTTCCGCGTCGGGGACCGGGCCGGATGGAGACTACTTCATGGTAGGTCCCGGCGGCGCGACGCCCGGACAAGATCAGCGCACCGCCGACGACGGCGACTTCGACCAGGCCTTTTCGGGCTCGGGCGTGATTTACGGCTCGGGCAGTTTCCCGGTCGACGTGCAGACGTATGACGACGAGCGCGACATGACGATGGCCGCGGACGCGGTGTTCGGCGTGCTGGCGACTAACAACAACGCCAATAATATGGTGACCGATACCGGCGTCGGCACGATTCTCGAACAGGGCGGCGACGCGCCGACTTGCAACTGCGATTGCGGCTGCGGGAAAACGATGGCCGGAACGTCCGCCGCCAGCGGCGCCCCCTTGGCCCACACCTCCGGCGACTCGCCGGCGCCGAAGGAGAATTACAACGGCGGAGACGATCCGCATCCGATCTTCACCGCCGCCGACGTGCTGTCGAGCAGCATCGGCTCGGCCAGCGACCTCCAAACGCAGCTCACCGTGCTCGACGACAGCGGCGCGGCCGTCTACACCGGCTCGCCGATTTACTATACCGCCTCGGGCTACACGGCCGGCGCCACCGTGCAATTCGCGCAGCAATTCGACGCCGGCGCGCTGGCCGACGGACGCTATACCTGGCATCTGTCGGTCGAAGAGGATTACGCCAACACCACGCCGATCATTCGCGGCTACTCGGGGTTCTTGGACCTGCACAACCTCGACCAGTCGCCCTACGGCGCCGGCTGGATGCTGGCCGGCATCCAAAAGCTGGAAATCCAGTCCAGCGGCGTCGGGCTGATGGACGACAACGGCAATCTGTTTTTCTTCACTCAGAATCCGCAGTTCGCCGGCAGTTTCACCACGCCCGAGCTGCTCGACGGCCAGGTCACGTTGTCGCAAGACTTCATGACCATGAATTACACCCTCGCCTGGAAGGACGGCAGCCAGACGGTCTTCGACCCCAGCGGGCTGATGACCAGCCAGTCGGACGCCAACGGCAACACGAGCCTATATTCCCATAACGCCGACGGCACGCTGGCTACGATCACCGATCCGGCGGGCCGCGCGACCACGTTCAACTATACGAGCGGCAAACTCACCAGCGTCAGCGATTTCGCGGGCCGCGTGACGAGCTACGGCTACTCGGGCAACGAGTTGACGAGCATCGGCGGCCCCGATCCGGGCCACGGCGAAGCCGTTCCGTCGACCGCGCTCGGCTACGACGCGACGAGCGGCTTGCTGTCGAGCATCACCGACTCGACCGGCACGACGAGCCTGAGCTACGACCAGTGGCGCTCGGTGACGCAAATCAAGCACCCCGACGGCACGTACCAGCAGTTTGCCGCGCCGCGCGACCAGGCGATGGTCGATACCTCCGGCGGGCTGGGCAGCCTGAGCGACCCGGCGCCGCTGTTTTACGCTTCGCAAGTCGACGCCACGCAGACCGACGAGAACGGCCACACGACCCACTACGTCGTCGATAGTTCCGGCCGGACCATTTCGACGACCGACCCGGCGGGCAATACGACGACGCTTCAGTACGACCAGTTCGGAAACCTTACGCAAATGACCCAGCCCCCCTTGACGCCGGGCGGGGCGAACCTGGTCACGGGCTGGCAGTATGATAGCAACAGCAACTTGATCGAAGAAGACTTGCCCGACGGCACGCACCAAACATGGACTTATGATAGCACGTTCAACGAGCCCACAAGCTACGTCGACCCGGCGGGACGCGAGACGGATTATAATACGATCGATCCCAACAATGGCAACGTGCTGTCGGTGATTCAAGTCAGCGCGGCGGGCAACCGCGAGACCGATTATACCTACACGACTGGCGGATCGGGCAACCCGCCGGCAGGACTGGTCGCGACGATCAAAGACCCGCGCGGGATCGTGACGGCGATCACCTATAACGCGCACGGATTACCTACGCAAATCGTCTATGCCCAGGGGACCGCCGACCAAGCCTCGGTCGGCTTCAGCTACGACACCAACGACAATCCGGCCACGTATACGGACGAACTCGGTCGTGTAAGCGACATGACGTATGACAATCTGAACCGGCTGATCCAGACCATCTTGCCGCCGCCCGATCCGAACAACCCGAGCGTCAGGCCGACGATCTCGGCAGTATTCGACGCGCTCAACAATAAAACGTCGGAGACGGACCCCTTGGGCAACGTCTCGACGTTCGCCTATAACGATTCCAACCAGCTCACCCAGGTCCAGCAGCCCGACCCGGCCGGCGGAACGAATTACACCATCACCCAATATGGGCACGACAACGCCGGAAACCTCACATCGATCACCGACCCGATGTCGCGGCTTACAACGCTGGGTTACGATGCCGACAACCGGCAGAACTCGGTGCAACTGCCCAACCCGGTGGGCGGCGGGACCGGCGGGCCGACGAGTTCGGTGGTGTACGACGCGCTGGGCAACGTCGTCAAGTCGTTCGATTTCAACGGCGCCGAGACCGACTATACATTTGACCAGATGGGCCGCGTGCTGACCGTGACCGGACCGGCGCCGACCCCCGGCGCCGCGCGACCACTGACGACGTACACGTACAACGCCGATTCCCAGGTCTTGACGATGACCGATCCAATGGGCCATGAAACGCAGTACCAATATGATGATTTCGGCGAGTTGGTCCAGGAAACGCTGCCCGACCCCGACGGCGCCGGGCCGCTGACTTCCACCGTTTTGCACTGGTCGTATGACGCGGACGGCAACGCGGTCAGCTACGAAGATGGGCTGAACCATACCACGACCTCCGCGTATAACGATCGCAACTGGAAAACCAGCGAGACGGACCCCCTCTCGGGCGAGACGCAGTACGGTTTCGATAAGGCCGGGAACATGACCAGCCTCACGGACCCGGCCGGCAACGCGACAACCTACGTCGTCGATGGACTCAACCGGGTCATCCAAGAGACCAACCAGCTCGGCTATTCGCGGTGCTTTTCCTATGATCTCAACGGCAATCTTATTCAGGAGACCGACCGCGATGGCCGGGTCCGCGATTTTTCCTACGACCATCTGAACCGCCAGACCGCCGAGCGGTGGATGAGCGGAGGCACGGTTCTCGAAACGATCAGTTACGCTTATAATGCGGACGGCCAGTTGACCAGCGCCGCCAGCCCGGATAGCGCCTACGCTTATGCCTATGACGGCGAGGGGCGCACGGCGAGCGTCGAGAACAACGGGACTCCGAACGTGCCCGACGTGGTTCTTTCCGACCAGTACGACGCCAACGGCAACCGCACCCAGCTTTCGGCGACGATCGCCGGAACGGCGGATTTCCAGGACGTCTACACCGACGACGCGCTCAACCGGCTGACGCAGCTTTACCAGCAGGGCCAGACCGGCGGCAACGCCGTGGCGACCAAGGGGGCCAACCTGACCTACAACCTGCTCGGGCAACTGGCGACCATCGCCCGCACGAACTTCTTCGGCATCGGCCCGGCGCCCGACATTGCCACGAGCACGTTGTCTTATGACGATGCCAACCGCTTGACCTCGATCGCCTACACCACCAACGGCGGCACGCCGATCGACGCCTATTCGTGGTCCTACGACCTGGCCGATCGCGTCACGAGCATGACCACGACAACCGATGGCACGGCCACGTATTCGTATGACGTCACGAATCAAGTCACCGGCGCCACGCAGCCGGCCAACGAGTCGTACAGCTTCGACTCCAACGGCAATCGCACCAACACCGGCTACTCGACCGGCACGAACAACCAGCTAACCAGCGACGGCACGTTCAACTACACTTACGACGCCGAAGGCAATCGCGTCTCACGCACGCGGATTTCAAATGATCCGGCTAGCGACTACCTCACGACTTATACTTTTGACTACCGCAATGAACTGACCGACGTCAACTTCTACAACAACTCCAGCGTCCTGACGAAGCACGTGCATTATATTTATGACGTGTTCGACCATCTGATCGGCAAGCAGGTCGACGACACCGGCGGCGGCAGCTATGACCGGGCCGAGTTCTACGTCTACGACGGTAACAACGTCGCGCTGCAATTCGGTCTCGGCGGCGCCCTGACCGAGCGCTACTTGAATGGTCCCAGCGCCTCGGGCGTCGATACCGTGCTGGCCGAGGAAGACGTGACGTCGCTCACCTCGCCTGGCACGGTCACATGGCCGCTGACCGACAACCTGGGCACCGTTCGCGACATCGTGGATTCCACCGGCGCGGTCATCGACCACTTGGTCTACAACTCGTTTGGCCAGGTCGCCAGCGAGAGCGCCCCGACCGTGCATCACTTGCAGGGCTACGCAGGCGGCATCAGCGATCCTGATACTGGCCTGGTGAATTTCTGGGAACGCTGGTACGACCCGGCAGTGGGGCGGTGGATCAGCGAAGACCCGATGGAGTTTGCTGCGAATGATCCGAATCTGGATCGGTATGCGGGCAATGATGTAACGGATCTGACTGATCCAATCGGCTTGTGGTGGAACCCGCTCGGATGGACGTCTGGGGTGTTTGAACTCGGTTTCAACTCCTGGTATGGCAACGGCATCTTCAATCAAAAAGCGGATAATTTAGACAGGAAGATTCAGGATGCCAATATCAAGCGCAATCAGGCTGGTTGCACCCTCGGAGACAATTTCAACTCGATACGGACAATGGGCTACTCGAATGCCGGCCACGATGCAAAGGAACTGGCCAATTTCAATATCTCGTTCATGGCGTCAGCGGGAAGTTTCCCAAAACCCTCCCTTAGCGCGTGCAAAGCCGCACTCAAAAAGGTCCATTCCAAGGTCGGTAAATTGCCAAAAGGACAGCCTGGTAAATTCGGAAGTCCCCAGGCCGGAACACCAACAAAAGGCTACCGATTAGACCCGCCGCACCCAAACGCCGCGCCGGGTTCGCCAGAAACAGGTTGGCATATTAACTGGTGGGATTACACAGGCGGCTTAACTGGTGGGATTACACAGGCGGCAAAAAGGGGCGCGGCGCGCAAAGAGGGGCGATACCAATTGTCGAATAGGAATAGTTATGGAGATATTCAAAATCCAGCACTTTGCGAGATCACATCCTGGCGTCACATTTCCTGCATATTCCTCAGTTGATGCGAATGAAGCAGAAACTATTCGGCAAGCGCTTCAGGCGCGTCTTGGCCTTGAGCATCTAGCAGATGATTGCACATTGGTACGCACACTCAGGGATGTCGAGGCACCGTATGAACATGCAAATGCAATGAGCGATAGTTTCGACCTGCGGCGTGTACTGTGTTCCATCGAAATTGTTCCAGAAGACCATGTATACATCAATTGGTATCGGTTCGACAAACTTGACCGCATGGCGGTCGATGATTTGGCGCAATATTTCGACGACGTCTGGTATCCTTCCTCGGATGATATAGATTTATTCGATTCTACACTGTCCTGGGTGCTGTCCGTGACAGACGAGGGTTATATTCGCTTCGTCAAGTTCAAGCAAGAAAAGGTTCCAGGAACCGAAAGTCGCTCGTGACCACGCTCGGCTACGATGGGACGACCGGCCGCGGCCGGTCTGGGTGGGGGTTTTTAGCAGAGATAGCGTACCAAGAGAAAAGAACAATTTGCAGCCGGTTCGGCGTGCCGTAACGCTGAAGCAGTGGCATTGAGAATGTTTGCGTCACACGCAACTAATATGCACCAGAGATTAGTATGATCGGCGACTTGTTAATGTGTGAGTTTCATGATGCAACCTTTGAAGGGATTGCCATCGACGGTTTGTTTGTAGTCCACATAGCCTTTTCGGAGTTTCCTTGCTTTTACACAACCGGCAAGGCTGACGTTGCAGACATATGGATGTGCCGCGCGGAACTGCAGATTAGCGGTGCGCGCGGCCTCACGGCGCGTTTTTCGGCGGACGCCGAGCAGTGGGTCAGCGACCTAGAAATCACGTCATGTGCTGAAGAAGCAGTGGACCCGTACAATTTGGTGCTGCTGCGCGGCACCCGCTGGCTTTCCGCCGAGTTGCGAATGCTGGGCAACGCATTAATCAGGATCGAGGGCGGAGTTGCGAAACTGACCATCGGCGACCGGCTCAGGTTCCTCGAACAAACAGACTGGCCTTGAAGCAGGCGAAGCTACTGTACGGGCAGTTAAACGGGGGCAGCTAAACGGGACGGGGACGGGTCCAATTATCACTGAAGCGTCGTCACGCGGCACGCTGGCGAGCCGCGGTTCGGATACGACCTGTCACGCAATTTGACCAGCCTCACCGACCCGGACGGCAACGCGAGCACGTCCGCCTACGCGGGCTGAGCCCCAGGATCATCGAGACCAATCAGCTTGGCTATTCGCGGTACTTCTCCTACGACCTGAACGGCAACCTGATCCAAGAAACCGACCGCGACGGCCGGGTTCGGGATTTCACTTACGACCACCTGAACCGGCAAACGGCCGAAGAGTGGATGAGCGGAGGCACGGTTCTCGAAACGATCAGTTACGCTTATAATGCGGACGGCCAGTTGACCAGCGCCGCCAGCCCCGACAGCGCCTATGCCTACGCTTACGATGGCGAGGGGCGCACGACGAGCATCGCAAAGCGTGGCGCCGGGCAGCGGCTGGAAACGCGCGCCGGGGCGTTTGCCCCTCGTTGTACTACACAAGTCGCGCAGATTCTGTCGCCCCTAACGGGGCTTTCGCGGTTTCGCGCCGGATTGTGTCCAGGGGCTCGCGCCCCTGGCTACACTCTGCCGCCGCTACGCGGCTAGCGTTTTTGCCTTAAGTCCTGGCGCCGATTCACGCTAGTCCCGTAGGGGCG
>Ga0307373_10004995_pt1 | contig 21966 bp, 16 predicted proteins | sample OX2MG_FD_202534 | JGI IMG/M metagenome (GOLD analysis project Ga0307373, IMG submission 202534) | Soil microbial communities from Risofladan, Vaasa, Finland - OX-2 | ecosystem: Environmental > Terrestrial > Soil > Coastal area > Acid sulfate soil | place: Finland: Risofladan, Vaasa | collected... | reverse complement strand
GGTCGAGGGACAGGACAGCGGGCACGGATCCCGCACCGTGCCAGTGGACAGCGCTCTTTGCCTTCCCTTGATCCACAGGGATGAGTTGCTCGGAGTCCTCAATATCAACGGAGCCGCGGCCCGCCAATTCACCCCGTATGACCTAAGGGCCATCTCCCTGTTCGCCGAACACGCGGCTATCGCCGTGGCCAACTCCCGGCTCTACGAAGAACAGCAGTCCCGGGCTGAGCAGCTGGCTCACGACGCCCTGCATGACCCCCTGACCGGACTTGCCAATCGCAACCTGATCATCGATCGGATTGAACTCGCCCTGGCCCGGTGTCGGAGATCAGACCATCTGATGGCCGTGCTGTTCATCGATCTGGACGACTTCAAGCGGGTGAATGACCAGTGTGGTCACAGCGCTGGTGATCACGTTCTCTTGGAGGTGGCCCACCGGCTGCGATCGGTGGTGCGTCCAACGGAGACTGTTGGTCGACTGGCCGGAGACGAGTTCATCGTGATCGCCGAGCAGATCGAAGAGCCCGACCGGGCTGATTGCCTGGCCGACCGTATAACCGAGGTGCTACGACTTCCGATCACGGTGGGTGAGCGCGTGATCGCCATCTCCGGCAGCGTGGGCATGGTAGTGGGCGGTCACGATGATCAGGCCAAGGACCTGCTGGAGCGGGCGGACGAAGCCATGTACCGCTCTAAGGCGCTCGGCAGAAATCGGGTCTAGGGCGAGCGCAGTTGTTGAGGTCCCGCCAGTGCCCTCAAAGACCACATAATTCGGGTCTTCCGAGTTTTCCCTGGGCACCAGGTAAAAGGGGTGTTCCCTCTGGCTGGCGCAAGAGGCTGGTCAAGGGGGCACGGGTGGCCGCCCGGCCCTTGACGAGCCGGAGGCCGAAAATGCCGCCAGGAACAATGGAAATCAGCCAGCCGCCCCTGCGGCTGGCCCAGTAGCGCTTCTCCCTCCCAAGGGAGCTGGGACCCTCCGCGGCGAATAGTCGTTCCCTTCACGGACCCACGGGAATGTCGGAAGAACCCCGCATTCCGTCCCCGGAGGCCGGCCGGTCCGTCGCGGGCCGAAGCCCCGAAGTCAAGGGCGGAAGCCGACACACCCTGGCATCTCCGATCATCCCGGAGCCCCGCCGGCCGGTGCCGGCCCCAGGTCAGGGGCCATCTTTTTGAAAAACGGCGTTCCGCTGCCCGTACTACAAGTAGATGCTCAGTATCGGTCGGATCTTCGCGGGCAGTGGCTGGCGCTACCTCGCCGAACAGGTCTCCGGCGGCGCCGAGGACTACTACTCCGCTGACGTGGCCCGAGGCGAGGCCCCCGGCCGGTGGTCGGGAAGCGCGGCCGGACCCGAGCTGGGCCTGTCCGGGGTTGTCACCGAAGACCAGATGCATCGGGTCTATGGCCTGCTCATCCATCCCACCCGCCCCGAGCTGTTGGGTCGGGCGGCTGCCGTCTACCGACCCTTGGCCGAGCGTCTGGAGACGGCCCGGGCCCAGCAAGCCAGCCGCGCCGGGCGGACCTGGATCATCCGCGAAGCCGAGATGGTGGCTCACGCCGAGACCCCGGAGCGGATCGAGGCGGAGCACAGGGCGCATGACGCCCGCCTGGCCGAGGAATGGGCCGAGTGCGAGGCGGCCATGCGCCGGGCCGGTGAGCGCCGGTCGGTGGCCGGCTTCGATCTGACCTTCAGCCCCCCATTATTCCGAATTCGGGATAAGGGAGCTTATGCCGAGTAGCGGATTATGCCGAGTAGGCCGGCGTCCGCCGGGTTGGCCCTGGCCAGCGAGGTGAGGCCGCATTTGGACTCGGCATAATCAACGGCGCTGGGCGGATGCTTCCTCCTGCGGGATCGCAGATCCCGGAAGGAGGAGAAGGACATGAAGCACCAGTTCCTGACGCCACCCGGGCCGCTTGGTCCCTTCGCTGAGGGCTATCGAGTCCACTTGGAGGGCCTGGGATATTGCTTTGGGGTCGTCCAGCAGCGAATGACCCAGTTCTCTCAGCTCTCGCGCTGGCTGGAAACCAACGACGTGGGCCTCGCCCAGTTGGATGAGGCGCAGATCGCTCGGTTCTGCGCCGCCCGGCTGGATCGGGGCCGCAAGACCCTGACCAAGCCGGCGAGGTTCGGGCTCCCACTGTCATTCCTGCGCTCGGTCTCGGCGATTCCCCCGCCGGCGCCGAGTGGGGAACCCTTTGATGTGCTGCTGGAGGACTACGCCCGTTACCTGGTCGAGGAAAGGGGACTGTCGGCCAAGACCGTTGAGATGCACCTGGGAACGGCCCGCCGGTTCTGCTCGACGATGGGCAGCACTGCTGACCTCGACGCCCTCAGCGCCGCCTCGGTCATCTCCTATGTCCTCGGCGCCGGGGAGGCTCTCCGTCACGGTGCCCTCGGTCATGTAGTCGGTGGCCTGCGGGCCTTCCTGCGCTACTTGTACCTGGCCGGGATAACGGGGTCCGACCTGGTCCCTGCCGTGCCCAAGCTGGCCTCCCGGCGTTCAGCGCCCCAGGCCCCGGCGCTGGGTGACGCCGAAGTCGCCCGACTCTTGGCCCGCTGCGATCGCCGCCGGGGTCAAGGAAGGCGGGACTACGCCATGTTGATCCTCATGGCCAGGCTGGGCCTGCGCGCCGGTGAGGTCGCCGCCCTGGAGCTGGATGACATTGACTGGCACCACGGCGAGATCCTCATCCGGGGCAAGGGAAACCGCCATGAGCGCCTGCCTCTGCCCGAAGAAGTGGGGGCGGCCCTGGCCGCCTATCTCTGCCGCGGACGACCTTCGCCGGCCGAGGACAGCCGAGTCGTCTTCCTCCGGGCCCGAGCGCCCTGGCGCCCGCTCCGACTAACCGGGGTGCAGGCAGTGGTCAACCGGGCTTCGCTCAAGGCGGGACTGGGTCGCTTCGGTCCCCGCCGTCTGCGTCACACCGCGGCCAGCCGGATGCGTCGGGCCGGCCTGTCCTTGACCACCGTGGCCCAGGTGATGCGTCACCACGACATCCGGGTCACCACTCTGTATGTCGATGTCGATGCCGGCGCCGTGGCGAGCCTGGCTCGGCCCTGGCCGGGGAGTCTGGCATGAGCGCCCTGTCCGGCCAACTGGCCGACTACATCTGCCTGCGTCGCTCCATGGGGTTCGTGATGAAGGAGGCCACGCTGCTGGCCAGCTTCGTTCGCTACCTCGACGAGCTCGGAGCCACCCACGCCAGCACCGAGCTGGCCCTGAGATGGGCCATCTCCACCACCGGGGCGTTGGCCGTCACCCGGTCTCAGCGTCTCGGAGTGGTCCGGGGCTTCTGCGTCTACCTGGCGGCACTGGACCCGACCCACGAGGTGCCCCCGGTCGGGCTCCTCCCCCGGCGCTACACCCGGATCACGCCCTACATCTACTCCGAGGCCGATGTCGCCGCCCTCATGGCCGCCACCGACGGTCTGGTCTTGCCCTGGAGGAGGTTGACCTATCGCGTCCTCATCGGCCTGTTGGCCGCCACCGGTGTCCGCCTGGGTGAAGCCCTGGGACTCGACGACACCGATGTCGACCACGCTGGGCTGGTCATGACCGTGCGCCACACCAAGCGAGAAATCGCCCGGGAGGTGCCCGTGCACGCCACAGTGAGCAACGCCCTGCTCGAATACGCCGCGGCGCGGGACCGGGCCTTTCCGGTCCGGGACTCGTCGGCCCTGCTGGTCTCGACTCTGGGCAGTCGACTGGGGCCCTGCACGGTGGAGCACACCTTCGTCAGTCTGGTCGGCGCTGCCGGCCTGGTCGCTCCCGAAGGTCGGCGTCGACCCCGCGCCCATGATCTGCGGCACACCTTCGCCGTTCGGACCCTCATGGACTGGCACCGCCAGGGTGTCGATGTCGATGTGGCCATGCCCGCCCTCTCCAAGGTCCTCGGCCATGTCAACCCCGCCTCCACGTACTGGTATTTACAGGCCGTTCCTGAGCTGTTCGAGGCGGTGACCACTCGGGTCCGTCCGGCCTTCGAGGCCCTGGCATGAGCGCCCTGGCCCCCACGTTGCAAGCCTTCTTCACCCAACGGCTCATGACCGAGCGCGCCGCCAGCCCGGCCACCGTGACCGCCTATCGGGACGGCCTGCGACTGTTTGTGCGCTTCGCCTCGCAGTCGGCCGGCTGCCGACCGAGCGAGCTGGACTTCACCCAGCTGGACGCGGCGGTGGTCGGGGCCTTCCTGGACCACATCGAACGCGTCCGGGGAGCCGGGGTGCGCACCCGCAACGCCCGCCTGGCGGCCATCCACTCCCTGTTCCGATATGCCGCCCTATGCCATCCCGAACACGCCGGGTCCATCCAGCGGGTGCTGGCCATCCCCCAGAAGCGCTGCGAGCGGGCATTGGTGTCCTTCCTCACCCGCGATGAGGCCAGTGCCATCCTGGCCGCCCCTGACCGCTCGGACTGGGTAGGAAGGCGTGACCATGCCCTGCTGGTCGTCATGGTCCAGACCGGTCTGCGGGTCAGCGAGGCCACCGCCCTGTCCTGTGCCGATCTGGTCCTCGGGAGGGGAGCGCACGTGCGCTGTATGGGCAAGGGTCGCAAGCAGCGTTGCACGCCCTTGACCCCTGAGGCGGTGTCCACGCTGCGGGTCTGGCTGTCCGAGCGGAGAGGTGATCCGGCCGAGCCGGCCTTTCCCAGCCGGCGGGGGACTCGGTTGAGCACCGACGCGGTGGAGTACCTGGTGGCCAAGTACGCCTCGGGCGCATCCGCTCGCTGTCCGAGCATCGGGGCCAAGAAGGTGACCCCTCACGTGTTGCGCCACACCTGCGCCATGTTCATGCGCGAACAGGGCATCGACCTGTCCACCATCGCCCTCTGGCTCGGCCACGAGAGCCTGGCAACGGTTCAGGTCTACCTACACGCCGACCTGGCGATCAAAGAGAAGGCTCTCGCCGCGACGGCACCACCGGGAACCACCCCGGGCCGGTATCGGCCCTCAGACGCGCTGATGGCCTTCCTCCAGTCCCTGTGATTATGCCGAACAAACTCGTGGCTGCTGCCTCTGGCACGGCCATCGTCGCCGCATCCTCGGCATAATCGGCTACTCGGCATAACCGCCCAAAACCTTGAGCGTGCTGTGGGCAGCGGCGGATGCGCCCGGTCGGGAGGTCATCTGGGCCGCCCATCACGAAGGGGTCGAGGCTGCCCTGGCCTACCTGGAACGCGAGGCCGCCTGGTCCCGGACCGGACATAACGGCATCCGCCAGGTGGACACCACCGGGTGGGTGGTGGCCTCCTTCGATCACCGGATGTCGCGCACCGGCGATGTCCAGATACACACCCATAACGCGGTGTTGAACCGGGTTCGCTGCGCCGATGGCCAGTGGCGATCCCTGGACAGCCGAGCTGTGTATCGGGCCGCCGCCTCGGCCGGGGCCCTGTATGACCGGGTCCGGGAGGCCGCCCTGGAGCGCGACCTGGGCGTCCGCCACGAGGTCCGCAAAGACGGTGGGCCCCGCGAGATCGTGGGGGTGGACGAGGAGGTGTGCCGGTTGTTCTCCTCCCGGCGGACCCAGATTAAGGGGCGACTGGAAGAGATGGTCACCGCCTACCGGGAGGCGCACGGCGCCGAGCCCACCCAGTGGGTGCTGGCCCGGATGAGTGACTGGGCCACCCTGGCCACCCGGCAAAAGAAAGAGGGCTCGGAGACCACCGCCGAGGCCCTGGCCCGCTGGGGGGCCGAGACCAAGGACCGCGTCGGGGCTTCCCTGGCTGACGTGTGGGCCCGGGCCACCGACGCCCGCCTGTTCTACGACACCGACCTCGACCCGGCTCCCCAGCCCACTGATGACCAGGTGCTGAGCGACGCCGTCGAGACCATCGAGGCCACCCATTCCACCTGGACCCGCTACGACCTGGCCCGGGAGATCACCCTGGCCCTACCAGTCCGCGCCGAGTCCACCCCCACCGACCTCTTGGCCCGGATCGACGCCCTGGTCGCCTCAGCCATCGGGGCCTCGGCCACCGAGCTGGGCGTCATCAGCCTGGCTCACCCATCTCCGTTCGAAGTGCCCGACCGGCTGCACCGCGTCTCCGACGGAGAGTCGGTGTACACCGCCCATGGCACCGAGCGCTTCGCCACCACCGGGGGGGTGGCGGCGGAGCGCAGGGTCCTGGCCGCCGCGCAACGCGCCGACGGCCCGGTGGTCACCGGCCGTCGCGTCGGGCGGGTGCTGGGCGGTGCCGGGCTGGGTCTGGACCAGGAGCTGGCCGTCCGCTCGGTGCTGGGCTCCGGACGCCCGGTGCAAGCCCTGTTGGGCCCGGCCGGGGTCGGCAAGACATTCGCCATGGCCACCCTGGCCCGGGCCTGGTCCTCGCCGGGCCACGCGGTGATGGGCCTGGCCCCCTCCGAGACCGCGGCCCGGGTACTGGGTGACGCCGCGGGCATCCACGCCCTCAACACGGCCAAGCTGGTTTGGGAGCATGCCAACCGCAGTGCGGAGGAGAAGGCCGAGGCGGCCTGGCGCTACGAGTTCGGGATATCCAGCGGGGACCTGTTGATACTCGATGAGGCGGCCATGGCTTCGCGTGTCGTGCTCGACGAGGTGGTCCGCCTGGTCACCGACGCTGGGGCCAAGTTGGTATTGATGGGTGACCATCACCAGCTCGAGGCCCCCGAAGCCTCGGGGCTGTTCGCCCACCTGGTGGAGACGCTCGGTGCCACCGAGCTCTCCGAGGTCCGCCGCTTCGCGGCTGCATGGGAGGCGGGCGCCAGCCTGCGCCTGCGGACCGGTGACGTCCGGGTGCTCGAGGACTACGAGCTGCGCTCCCGGATCATCGGGGGCAGTGCCGAGGAGATGGAGGCCGCCGTCCTGGAAGCCGCCCTGGCCGATGAGGCCCGGGGACTGGGGGTCTTCGTCCTGGCCGATTCCAACGAGGCCGCCGCGGTGTTATCCGGGCGGTTCCGCGACGCGCTGGTCACCGCCGGGAGAGTCGACGACACCGCCACGCTGGCCCTGGCCGACGGCAACCGGGCCGGGCGCGGCGACCGGATCGTCACCCGCCTCAACGATCGGACCAAGGCCACGGCCGGGGGCTCCTGGGTGGCGAACCGGGACCACTGGGAGGTAATCGCCGTGCATGAGGGCGGGATCTCCGCCGCCCGCCTCGATGCCGACGGCCAGCTCAGCGGGGATCGGGTGGAGCTGGAGACGGGCTACCTGGCGCAGAGCACGCACTTGGCCTATAGCGGGACGGTTCACGCCGCCCAAGGCGCCACCCGCGACGTCACCCACGCGCTGGTGAGCTCGGGCACCTCCCGGGCCGGGCTGTACGTGGCCCTCACCCGGGGCAGGATGGCCAACCACGCCTATGTCGTCTGTCAGAGACCAGAGGGCGCGGATCGCGACGGTCCCCTCCAGGACCCCCTGGCCGTCCTGGCCGGCATCCTGGAGCGCGAGGAGGACCCGACGGCCCGCTCGGCCCTGGCCACGGTCGAGGTTGAGGCGCGCCGCGCCGTCAGCCTGGCCAGTCTGTTCCCGGTCTGGGTCGATCTGCTGGCCGAGGCCGGCCGGGACCGTTGGACGGACACTCTCTCGCGGGTCCAGGACCCGTCGGTGGCCCGGGCCATGGTCGAGGGCGACGCCTGGGCTTCCCTGGCCGCTCGGTTGGCCAACATCGAGGCGGCCGGGATCAACGCCGGCGCCGCCCTGGCCGAGGCGGCGGGGATCCGCGGCCTGGAGGACGCCAATGACATCGCCGCCGTGCTGCACTGGCGCCTGCGGGCCAAGGAGGCCTCCGCCCGCCTGGTGCTGGGCAGTACCTTCACCGAGCTCTGCCCGTCCTATGGCTCGGACCTGGATGAGACCCTGGCCCAACTGTCCGGCGCCATGGACGCCCGGGTGGCCATGCTGGCCGAGCGGGTCGCCCAGGACCAACCGGTGTGGGCCAGGGATCTGGGGCCCCGCCCCAAGGACGACGGTGCTGCCTGGTCGGCCCGGGTCGGAACCGTGGCCGGCTACCGGGAGGCCTTCGCCTGGGAGGATCCGACCGAAGCTCTGGGACCGCGGCCTTCGGCGGTGCGGGCCGATGCCCGGGCGTGGTGGGAACGGGCGTCCCTGGCTCTGGGACGCGCCGAGGCGCCAAGCCTGGCGGGGATGCCCACTGAGGCCCTGGAGGCCCTGGTTGACTCCGCCCGGGCCGAGCCGGCGCCCCCCTCGGTGGCCATTGAGCTGGCCGACTGCCACGCCCAGGCGCGCGAAGCCCGCACCGCCGAGGGTGCCGCCCTGCTCTCGGCCCGCCCCGAGTCAGCTGACCGATACGCCCGGAGGGCCGAAGCCCTGGAAGCCGTGCTGGGCGAGTTGGAGGCCGCCCACACCGCCAGGACCGAATGGACGGTGCTCCGAGCCCGAGGCCAAGCCCAGGTCGAGGCGGCCCGGGCCGAGCTACAGGTCCGCCAGGACATAGTCACCCAAGCCCCGGCGGGCTCCTGGGCCGCGGAGCATTGGGAGGGTGTCCTCCACGACGCCGAGATCCGGGTCAAGAGCATGACCACGGTGGCCCGACGTGTCGAGGGCGAAGCGGCCGAGCTGGCCGAGGAGGTCGTCGCGGCCCGCTCCGGGCTCTCCCGGCTGGAGCGCGACCAGCCGGCGGTCCGCCAGGCCGCCCAAGCGGTGAGGACGGAGGCGGCTCAAGCCCAGCGCCTGGACGCCCTTGACGCCGCCCTGGCTACCTCCCAGCTGCAGCGGGCCGGTCTTCGGGGCCAGGCCCGACGCGACGCCCTGGCCGAGCGCGACGCCCTGGCCCGGCGCCATCCCGAATTGAGAACCATCGAGGCTCGACCCCCGCGCTGGGCGGCGATGGCCACCGACGCACGGGCGACCCACGACCAGGCCGTCAAAGACGCCCAGGCGCAAGTCCACAAGCTGGAGACGGCACTGGCGGGCCATGTCGATCTGGCGCAGAGGTGCCGGGCTGAAGCCGCCATACGACAGGCTCACCTGGACGAGCTGCACCTGCGGGGACCGTCAGCGGCCCCAGCTCCACCGGAGCCGACCGAAGCGGCGCGCCCGGCGGTGCCGATGATGAGCGAGCACCTTCGCGCCGCCGCGGTTCCTACTCCTCAGATCCAGGGGCCCCAGGCGAGGCCGTAATGGGGGGCCATTCGGCGCCAGGGCACATCCGAGAGGGAGGGTGTCCGTCCGGGATCAAGCTACTGCTTGACTAACTGCTCGTGGCCATCACTATCGACGAGGAGCGGCTCGACGCGATGTTCGCCGCGCTCGCCGACCGCACCCGGCGCGACATTCTGGCCCGGCTCGCCAAGGGCGGGGCCACGGTCAAGGAGCTGGCGGCGCCCTATTCGATGAGCCTGCAGGCCGTGTCGCAGCACATCGGGGTGCTCGAGACACGTCTGGCCCACCTACAGGAACCCCAGCAGTGGTGAGGGTCGATGAGCTGGTCTACCGGCGGGTGTTCCGGGCGCCACGCGGGCTGGTGTGGCGGTGCCTGACCGAGCCCGCAGAGAAACTCGCGCAGTTCTGGGGTCCGAGCGCCATGATCACCCCGCTGGAGGGCATCGACCGGGCAGCGGTGCGCACACGACCGCTACGCTCACTGACCTCGGCGACGCCACCACCGAGATCGTTATCGACCAGCGGCACGTGCCCGAGCCGATGCGCAGCCCCGAGGCCCGCGCCGGCTTCGCCACCTCCCTCGACAAGCTCGAGCACCACTTCACCCGCCTGATTCGACTGGAGCGACCGTGACCGACCTGCAGTCCTTCGTGGCACCGACCTACGACGGTCTCGCCGACCTCCTCGCCTCCGCTCCCGTCGAGGCATGGGACGCCCCGTCGCTGTGTGCGAACTGGCAGGTCCGCCACGTGATCGCCCACATGACGATGCCGGCTCGGCTCACACCCGCCCAGTTCGGCGGCGAGATGCGGGGTCCGGCGGGGACTTCAGCGTGCTCTCCGACACGGTGGCCGCCCGCGACGCCTCCCTGCCCCTCGCCGAGCAGAGGGAAGCGCTGCGCTCCTCGCGGCTGCACGCATGGCAGCCGCCGGGCGGCGGCGCGGCCGGTGCCCTCAGCCACGCCGTCATCCACTCCCTCGACGTCACCGTCGCCCTCGACCGCCCGGCCGTCGCGCCGAAAGGCGCCGTGATTGCCGTCCTCGACCAGCTCACCGCCGCCAACGGCGCATACTTCGGCGTCGAGCTGAGCGGGATCCGTCTCGAAGCCGCCGACACCCACTGGACCTGGGGCAGCGGCGACGCCGTGCGCGCCGACGGTGGGCTTCTCGTAGCGCTCCTGAGCGGCCGCACCCTCCCCGATGGCCGTGCCCTCCAACGTGTCGATCGGTAACGCAGAAGAGGCACTCGGAGGCTCCCGCCGAGTCACCGCCGCTTCAGTCGGAGGTCGGAGCGGCTACAGGCTCCCGTTCAATCCGGAATGCCAGCGCCGTCACTCCACTGCTTCGGCAGTGGCGGATGGCCGCCGAGGCTCCGCCACCCCCGGAACGATCAGTCGATGCTCACGCCAGATTGGCTTGGGGAAAGCCGGAATCAGCCCTTCTGAGCTCGCCCAGGCGGAGCAGAAGCGCGGGGACCGACTCGGGCCGGACCGGTCGACTCCACAGGTAGCCCTGGCCGCTGTCATAACCCATGGAGCGTGCGGCAGAGGCCTGGGCCGTTGTCTCTACCCCTTCAGCCACCACGTGCAACCCCATTCTGTGGGCGAGGTCGATGATGCTGGTCATGATGGCGGCGTCCGCGTCCGTCCCGACCAAGCGTTGCACGAAGGCTCGATCGATCTTCAACTCGTCAACGGGGAGCTCCTGGAGCTGGGCGAGGGAGGAGTAGCCAGCGCCGAAGTCGTCCACTGAGATCCGCACTCCCAGGTCCCGAAGGCAGCGGAGTACCGAAATGCCGGTTTGGGCGTTGGCTATCACGGCGCTCTCGGTCACCTCCAGCACTAGCCGGCTAGGAGGCAGGCCCGAGTCCGATAGGGCGGCGGTGACATGACCGATCAGCTCTTCGGTGAGCTGGTGGGCCGACACGCTCACGCAGACCGACAGGTCGGGGTGGTGCCGGGCCCAGCCGGCTGCCTGCGCACAGGCCTCGATGAGCAGCCAGGCGCCAATCTCGGTTATTAGCCCGGCGTCTTCGGCCACGGTGACGAACTCCTCGGGCAAGAGGAGACCCTCGGCGGGGTGCTGCCAGCGCAGGAGCGCCTCGAGGGCTGTCACCTCCCCGCTGGTCAGGGAGAGGAGGGGCTGGTACTGGACGCGAAGCTCATTTCGTTTGACCGCCTCGTGCAGATCAGAAGCCAGACGCAGGTGCCGGCTGGCCCGCTCGTGCATGCTGGGGGTGAACAGCGCCCAACGGTTCCGCCCCGAGCTCTTGGCCTGGTACATGGCGGCATCCGCATCGCGCAAGATGGTGTCAGGGTCTCTGGCTGGAGTGGTCGCCACGCCGATACTCGCCGAGATGAAGAGCTTGCGTCCCGCGATGTCGAAAGGGGTTGCCAGGGCCTGGATCAGTCGCTCGGCCAGTGCCGTGGCCTCGGTGGGGCCGCTCAGGTTCTCACAGAGCACCACGAACTCATCCCCGCCGAGGCGGGCCACGCTATCCGCGCTGCGGGCCTCGGCACGCAGGCGGTCACTGACACCTCGGAGCAGCTCATCGCCCAGGGCATGGCCCAGGGAGTCGTTGACCAGCTTGAAGCCGTCGAGGTCCAAGAACAAGACGGCGGCGACGCCGGCCTCCCGCTCGAGGCGGGCCAGGGCCTGGTCGATGCGGTCACTCAGCAGTGCGCCCAGTCAGCGGGTCGTGTAGGGCCTGGTGGGCGAGCTGATCCTCGATGGCCTTGCGCTGGGAGACGTCACGCACGATCCCTTCCGCGCCGATCAGCTCGCCGGCGTCGTCGAGGATGACAGTCACCCGGGCCTCGCTCCAGATCTTCCGACCGTCCTGGTGGGTGAGTTCGAGGCTTAGAGGGGCGACACTGGCGTGGCCGCTGCCCAGCGCGGCGAGCACGGCCTCGGCCTGGGTGTCTCCGAGGAGGTGGCGCATCAGGTTGGAGCCGGCCGGGAAGTCTTCGAGTCGGTAGCCGTAGAGGGACTCGAGGGCAGGGCTGGCGTAGTCGAACCCGGGATTCGCTCCGAAGCGGTAGCGGAAGATCAGGTCCTGGGCATTGTCCGCCAACAGGCGCAGCGTCTCCTCGCTGAGACGTAGGGCATCGAGTGCGGTCACCGCATCGGTGACGTCCTGGACCACCACCGCCAAATGGCCGGGGGTGCCAGCGGGTCCCGGCACGAGCGAAACGGTGAGGTGGACATAGACCACGTGGCCGTCGCGGTGGATGTAGCGCTTGTCGAACTCGGCCCAGGAGTCCAGGCCCGCGGCAATCCGGCGAACCGTCTCATCGGTCGGTTGACGGTCATCGGGATGGGTGATGTGGTCGGCCGAGTGGCCCACGAGCTCATCGGCCTCGTAGCCCGTGATCCGGCACATGGCGGGGTTGACCTCCAGCAGCGTGCCGTCCAGCCCGGCCCTGGCGATACCCACCGCCGCGTGCTCGAAATAGCCACGGAAGATCGCCTCGCTCTCGCGCAGGGCCATCTCGGAGGCCTTGCGCCCGGTGATGTCGGTGAGCATCACCAGGGATTGGGTCTGGCCCGTCTCGTCGGGGATCGGTGAGCTCTCGATCAAGGCCCACAGGGCGCTGCCGTCCCCGTGCCTGAGGCGTAGCTCGAAGCCCTCGGAGATCCCTCGGCGCCGGCGAGCCATCATGTCGAGCACCCTGGGGACGTCCTCGGGGAAGAGGAGCACTCGGGCGGAGCCTCCGACCAGCCCTTCGACGCTGTAGCCGACCATCTCGGCCAGGCGGGTGTTCGCGAAGCTGATCTGAAACTCGGCGTCGACGATGAAAATGCCCTCATGGGCGGTCTCCACCATGATGCGGTAGCGGGAGTCACGCGCCGCCAGCTCAGCCGCGGCCCGCCGGGCCGGGGTCAGGTCCGTGGCGATGATCGTGAGTCCCGCGGGACGATCGTCCTGGTCGGCCAAGGGCACCGCCCTCACCCACAGCTGGACCACCTCCCCGTCGGGGCGCCGATAGTCGAGGACGTAGGGCTCGACGTCGCGCCGGGCGGCCCGGTCGGCCAAGAGCACCGCCACCTCTTCCGGGGCCCGGTCAGGCAGGAGCACTCCTGCGGGTTGGCCCAGGACCTCTGTGGCGCTGTAGCCGAAGAGCCCCTCGGCGGCAGGATTGAACCCGGTGATCACCCCGGCGGGATCCAAGTCGACGATGGCGTCTGCGCTGTGGGCGAAGAGCGCCGCCCCCCGCAGGCGGTCGAGCTCGCCGGAGCGCGTCGGGAACGGAGATTCGAGTCGCTGGATCACGATGGCCTCGTCAGACAATGTGTGCCGATTGACCCATAGGTAGTTTATCGACCGCAAGAGCCCACCCCTTGAGTGGCTGTCAGCTACGGCACGGTAGGTCGCCTGGTGCCGACGAGGAGATCGAGGAGTTCGCCGACGGTCCATTCGCGGCTGCGGAGGTCCCCCCAACCGAGGTCATTGGAGTCAGGCAGGCGAAGGTGTTCCTGGATGTGGTACCGGCTCCGCCGCCCTAATCGCTCCTTGACCAGGTAACCCGCCGTGCTGAGGTCGGCCACGACTGCGTAGGCGGTGCGCTCGGTCACGTTGAGCACGGCGGCGACATCGCGAAGCCGGGCGTCGGGGTGAGCGGCGATGAAGAGCATCGCCCGAGCGTGGTTGGTGAGGAAGCTCCAGGCGGCCATTGGCGAAGAGCGTAGCATATTACTGGCAACGGTTTGCAGGTAATCGAATTCCGAGATAGCTTTGGGTGTCGAAGTACCACGACCGGGTCCGACCCTGAAGCCTGTTGGAGCCGAACCACCGAAAGTTGGCGCGGACCATGAGAGTTCGTTCGTCTCGCAGCACTGTCGGATCCGTCCCGGTGGACGGGGGGGCCGAGGACGGCGCCGACATAGAGGCCGTCAACCCAGCGGCGGGCTCGGGCGATGGCGGTCTTCATGACCCCCTGACGGGTGTGGCCAACTGGCAGCTGTGGGCCGAGTATGGCCAGGCGGCCCTCGCCCGGGCAACCCGCAACGACTGGTCCAGCGCCCTACTGGTCATCGATATCGACCAGTTCCACCAGATCAACAACCGCTTCGGGCGCGACTGCGGTGACACGGTGCTGATAGAGATGGCCCGACGCCTCCGTGGGGGGTTCCGCCCTTACGACACCGTCGGGAGGCTCGGGGACACCCTCGCCCGCATAGGGGGCGACGAGTTCGTCGTCCTCTGTGAAAACGTCGCTGATCCGCCCGCCGCCCGTGCCCTGGGCCGGCGGGTCGCTGAGCTGTTCTCCGCACCGGTGCATGTGCACGACGGCGAGGTACTCCTCAGCGCTGGAGTGGGTGTCACCCTCGCCCCGCCCGGCAAGACCGACATCGAGGAGTTGATCGCCCAGGCGGACGCCGCCATGCGGCGGGCCAAGCAAGCCGGGACCGGACGGACGGTCTTGGCCGCGGACATGGACGGATTGGACGGGGATCCGGGGGCGGGCGAGGCGGCGCTCCGACAGGCCTTTGCTGGTGGCGAGCTGCGGCTGCGCTACCAGGCCAAGCTGGCGCTGGAGAGCGACCGGGTCGTGGGGGCCGAGGCGCTGCTGTACTGGCAGCACCCGGAGCGGGGGATGGTGCCGCCCTGCGACTTCATCCCGCTGGCCGAGGAGACCGGTCTCATCGTGGGCATCGGGTCCTGGGTCATCGAGGAGGCCTGCCGGGAGGCGGCGCGGTGGCGGTGTAAGTTCCCCGACGTCCCTGCCTTGGTGGTCTCGGTGAACGTCTCGGCCCGCCAGTTCGGCCCCGGCCTCGCTGGAGTGGTCGCCCGAGCCTTGTCGGCCAGCGGTGTCGAACCAGGGACGCTGTGCCTTGAGGTTACCGAGAGCGTTCTCATGCGCGACACCGAGGAAGCGGTCGCCGTCCTCCAGGAGCTGGTCGGACTCGGCATCTTGGTGTCCATCGATGACTTCGGGACTGGTTATTCCTCATTGTCCTATCTCAAGCGGTTCCCTCTGCACGAGCTCAAGATCGACAAGTCCTTCGTTGACGGCCTGGGCGAGAACGACCAAGACACTGCCATCGTGGCTTCGATCGTGGCCATGGCCCATGCACTCGACTTATCGGTGGTGGCCGAAGGCGTGGAGAAGGCGGACCAGCTCCAGCGACTACGGGTGCTGGGCTGTGATCAGGCCCAGGGCTATCACCTCGCCCGCCCCGGACCACCTGGCGCCATCGACCTCTTGTTGCGGGCCGAGGCCAGTCTCGGCTGGCACAGCTACCTGCCCCACACGGAAGGCTCCGATGCGGCGTCACGGACCTACCGTTCCAACCGGATCCTGGTGGTTGATGACGACCCCAGCGTCCGCCAGCTTGCCCGCATGAGCCTGGCCACCGTCGGCTTCGAGGTCGATGAGGCCGCCGACGGCGCCAGCGCGCTCGCCATCGCCACACGCGTCAGTCCCGACTGCATCCTTCTCGACGTGGCCATGCCGGGCATGAGCGGGTTGGAGGTATGTCGCGCCCTGCGGGGCGAGGCGCGCACGGCCAAGTGCACCATCTTGATGCTCACCATCACCAACGACGCTGGTAACAAGGTGGAGGCGTTCTCATCCGGTGCGGATGACTACATCATCAAGCCCTTCTCGCCGCGGGACCTCGTCAGCCGGGTTCACTCCGCTATGCGCCGACGACGGGAGGACCTCGGGGCGGCCCTTGCGCCCAAGCGCCAGTCGCCAAGCCCCTCGACGCATATGCCTTTGCCGGTTGCCGCGGTCCCCGGGGCAAGTGGATGAGCTGCCACCTTCGCGCCCCCAGTGTCCTGGCATCTAGGTCCTATCAGGCGAAGGCTTGATGATCACCGCTGTGGCGGATCCCCTGCTCCCGGGGAACGAGGAATCACGCATGGAGGCGGTGCGACGGTATGGCATCCTCGACTCCGCGCCCGAGGGCGCCTTCGACCGCATCACCGCCCTGGCGGCGCGCCTGTTCGATGTCCCGATCGCCGCTGTCAGCATCGTCGACACCGACCGGATCTGGTTCAAGTCCCGCCAGGGCCTGCCGGCCATCTCGGAGGTCCCCCGCGAGCCGGGGCTGTGCGGATCCACCATCCTGCATTCGGGCCCGTGGATCGTGACCGACGCCATCGGCCACGCCGCCGCCCTCGCCAACTGCCTGGTGGCCGGCACACCCAGGGTGCGGTTCTATGCCGGGGTAGCCCTGGCCACGCCCGACGGGTACAGCCTCGGCGCCTTGTGCGTGATGGGCACCGAGCCCCGGGAGGTGACTCCGGCCGAGATCGCCCATCTCCAGGACCTGGCCGCCCTCGTCATGCACGAGCTCGAGGTGCGACTCCTGGCAGAGCAGGCTGTGGCCAGGGCCAGTGAGGCATTTCGAATCCAGGCCGAGACCTTGGCCGTGCGCACCGCGTCGGCCACGGAGGCCTCCCGGGTCCTGGCCGAAACCCTGGCCACCCAGACGGCCTCCGCGGCAGAGGCCTTCCGGGTCATGGCCGAGACCCTGGCCGGGGAAACGGCGGCGGCGGCCGCAGCCCTACGAATGACGGCTCAGACATTGGCCGTGCGCACCGCATCGGCCACCGAAGCCTCCCGGGTGACGGCGGAGACCCTGGCGGTGGAGACGGCGTCGGCCACCGAGGCTTCCCGGGTGACGGCGGAGACCCTGGCGGTGGAGACGGCATCGGCCACCGAAGCCACCCGGGTGACGGCTGAGACCCTGGCGGCTCGAACGACCACCGCCAGGGAGGCCGCTCAGGTGAGGACCGAGGCGTTGGCCTCCGAAGCCGCCCTGGCCACCGAGGCTTCCCAGCTCAAGTCCGAGCTCCTCTCCAATATGAGCCACGAGATCCGGACCCCCATGAACGGTGTGCTCGGCCTTACCCAGCTCCTTTTGGGCACCGACCTGGATCCCAAGCAGCGCCATTACGCCGAAACGATCCACCACTCGGCCGAGAGCCTGCTGTCGATCATCAACGAGATCCTCGACTTCTCCAAAGCCGAAGCGGGCCACCTTGACCTGGAGATGAGCAACTTCGATTTGCGAGCCCTTGTCGAAGAGGCGACCGAGGTTCTGGCCGAGCCGGCCCGCGCCAAAGGCCTGGAGCTGACCAGTGAGGTCTCGCCCGACCTACCAACACCCATCCGGGGCGACGAGGGCCGAGTCCGCCAGATCCTGATCAACCTCATCGGAAACGCGGTCAAGTTCACCCAGCACGGTGAGGTGGTCGTTCGTGTCAGTCTTCTCGGCCCCTCCGAGGTCTCAGTCCCACAGGTCCTCGTCGAGGTCACCGACACCGGTATCGGCATAGCCCCCGAGACTCAGGAGAGGATTTTCTCGAGCTTCGTCCAGGCCGATGCCTCCACCACCCGCACCTATGGTGGCACCGGGTTGGGACTGGCCATCTCCAAACAGCTCGTCCAGCTCATGGGCGGGGAGATTGGCGTGGAAAGCGCGGAGGGCTCAGGCAGCAGGTTCTGGTTCCGAATCAGCTTTGACCCCGGGGCGGGAATCGGTGCCATGAAAACATCGCCCGGCACCCGAGCGATGATCGCAGAGTCGACATCAGCCCCGCTGATGAGGAGTGCCGCCCTCCACCTCCTGGTGGTCGAGGACAACGACATCAACCAGCAGGTGGCGGTCGGGATGCTCGAGAGCCAGGGGCACCGGGTCGATGTCGCCACCAACGGGCAGGAGGCCCTGGCGGCCCTGGAGAGTGCCTGTTATGCGGCCGTGCTGATGGACTGCCAGATGCCGGTCATGGACGGCTACGAGACAACGCGAGCCATCCGGGCGCTGCCGGGACCAGAGCGCCACACCCCGATCATCGCCATGACCGCCGGCGCCAGGGTCACCGACCGCGACAAGTGCCTGGCCGCCGGGATGGACGACTACATCGCCAAGCCGATCCGCCTGGCCGAGCTGGCTGCGGTCGTCATGCGCTGCACAAGCGGGGAACGCCGCGTCGGCCCCAACATCGGGCAGCCCAGGACGCGACCTTCCGGTACAGCGCCTGCGGACCCGTCCGTCGCGCTCGATCCCAGCATGATCTCCGAGCTCCATGCGCTCAACGGTCGAAACGGCGGGATGTCTCAGTTGGTGGAGGCCTTCCTCAGCGACACCTCTAACCACCTTGACGAGCTGGGCCATGGCATCGAGGCGGAAGACCCTGCGCTGGTCGCGGCCACCTGCCACCGCCTGCAGGGCAGCAGTGCGAACCTGGGCGCATCGACCATGGCCGGGATGTGCGCCGAGCTCGAGGCCGCCGCCCTCAGCAGCACCTCGCATGTCGCTCCGGGCATCCTGAGACAATTGGAAGCTGAATTCGCGCGGGTTCGAGTTGAGCTCACGGCTGCCTTCCCGAATGCACCGCGACGCTGAACAGCGAGACGCCGAAGCGTCGCCGTCCGCCCCAGGGACCGACCAGGGGGTGCCCCCTATCCGAGTTCGGATGTTCAAAAATCTGGGGTCATCCGGTCGAGGCCCCGACCCGGGCCGGGCACCGGACGGCGTCGTGAGCCGGCGGGGCCGCGGGTAGCGGGCCGGGGCGGCCCAACAGGTAGCCCTGGCCATAGGAAACCCCCAGGCCCCTGAGGGTGTCGAGTTCGGCGGTGGTCTCGATTCCCTCGGCCAGGATGGCTGCCTGGGTGGCGCGCCCGAAGCTCACCAGCGCGGTGGCCAGGGCGGCCCGGGCCGGGCTGGTGTCGATTCCCCGGGTCAAGGTGATGTCCATCTTGATGAGCTCAGGGGCGAGTTCGAGGATGTGGTGCAGGCTCGCCACCCCAGCTCCGGCATCATCCACGGCCAAGCGCAGACCGGCGACCCGCAGCGGGCGCAGGGCCGCGCTGAGCGCCTCGTAGTTGGCCACGGCCGCGTGCTCGGTGATCTCCAGCACCACCCGGGAAAGGTCCACCTCGGTCAAGGCCGCGGCCAGCGCCGCCGAACAGGCCGTCTCGGCCGAGGCGTTGATGCTGAGGTACGCGTGGCCCGGCACCGCCTCCAACGCCTCCAGCGCGGCGGTGATGGCGGTCATCTCCAGCTCGAGACCAAGGCCGACCTCAACGGCATCCGCGAACCACGCATCCGGGCTTCGACACGGTTGAGGGGAGAACCGGGCCAGCGCCTCGAAGCCCGCCACCCTGGCGCCGGAGAGATCCACAATGGGTTGAAAGACCATGGTGAGCCCGGTGCCATCCAGTAGCGGCGTAACCCTGGCCACCAGGCTGCGGTGACGCAGGGACGCCTCCTGCTCGCGGGCGAGCTCCTCCTCCACCAGCTCGGCCAAGAACTCCAGCAGGCCGGCGTCTCGGGGTCCCAGGGTGGGGTCCGGGCTGTGGCCCAGCCCGCAGAGGGTGCCATAGAGGTGGCCGTCGGGCAGGTGCACGGGGACCCCGACGTAGGACCCGATCTGGGCGGCGGTGGTTGCGCTCAGGTCAGCCACGGCCGGCGCGGCGGCACTGTCGGGGACCACCCGGTCTATGCGCCCTTCGATCATGGCGTGGCAGTAGGTCTCGGCCAGAGGTATGCCCGTGCCCTCTACCAGCCCAAAGGAGGCTGCGTCCCCCGCCGCCATCCGGAAGACCTCGGCGTCCCCGACGAACTCGCCGAGGAATGCCAAGTCCATACCCAGGTAGCGTCGAGCTGACTCCAGGAGGGCGCGGATGCGCTCCGAGGACTCGCCCTGGTCCTCGCCGGGTCGGCTCTGGAGGGTCTGGCTCGATGACATGCTGCGCTCCTTGGGTGTACAGGCCCGCGCTCGCACCCACCGGCGCATACAGGTAGATGCCGTACAGGTTGCTATCGACACCGCCGGATCGCTACTGAAGCAGCAGCTGCAGCCCACCGGCTGTCGCCATGGGGCTCAGAGTGAAGTCACGCGGGAGCCCGGCAGGTAGCCACCGACCTGGCCCAGCGCTGGGGGTTTCGGATAATGTGCGGCGATACTGGGGCATAGTGACTCGGCGGCCATCCGCCGGCAGATGGGCCGCGCCGCCGCCACGATGTACGCCTCCGGGGGCCTGGTCGTGCTGGGCACCGCCGCCCTCCCAGCCTGGCCGGGCCGACACAGCCTGATCCTGGTCGGCCTCGGACTGTTGTCGGTGGTGGTGGGCCTGGTCCTACGCCTCACTGAAGGGAAGCTCCCTCCGGCGGGGTACAACCCCTTTGCCGCCGCAGGGACCCTGGTAATAGGTGGGCTGGTGCTGGCCGGCGGCTCCGCCAGAGCCCCCAGCATCTACCCCTGCCTGTACGTATGGGTGGTCGTCTACGCCGTGTACTTCTTTCCGAGGCCCTGGGCGCTCGGCCATCTCTCCTTGGTGGTGCTCACATTCGGGGCCATCCGCTTGGGCGACAGCCCCACCTGGATCGGCTTGGGCGACTGGCTGATCATGACGGTGACCCTGGTGGTGGCGGCCGGTGTGGTGTTGGTCTTGGTCGATGGCTTGCGAAAGGCTGCCCGCTCGGACGGCCTCACCGGCCTCGGCAATCGTCAGGCCTGGGAGGAGGCGTTAAGTCAGGAGATGTCCCGCTGCCGACGCCGGCCGGAGCGGGGACTGTCCATCGCCTTGATCGACCTCGACGACTTCAAGTCGGTCAATGACCGGCACGGTCACCGCGGCGGCGACCTCCTGCTGCGGGAGCTGTCGGGCGCTTGGACGGCCCGCCTCCGGGGGTCGGACCTGCTGGCCAGACTCCAACCGGACAGCCGGGCACTGCTGGCCCGCTACGGGGGTGATGAGTTCGCCGTGCTGTTGGCATCCTGTGATCCTGAGAACGCCCGACATGTCCTCGACCGGCTGGCCTCCGCCCGCCCGGACGCCACCTTCTCCGCCGGCATTGCCTCCTGGGATGGACAGGAGTCCGCCCCGGGGCTGATCGCCCGCGCCGATGAGGCTCTCTACTCGGCAAAGAAGGCCGGCAGGAACCGAGTCATGCTCCTGCCGTCGCCCGGAGGCGGCGACCTGAACTGACACGGGCCGCCGATCGACAGCCTGCGCCACCGTCCCGATAAACCGGGACGCGCCGTCCCCGAAAACCAGAGGCCCCCTCACCCGGTCGCACGCGGGCGATCGTGGGTTATGACGTCCCCTCGTCTTGTTCAGACTCTCCCCCTACTTCACCTCCCTGCTCCGGCCGCCGACGGCCGGACGCGCGCGTGAAGACGGACACGTCGAGGGAGGATGAGACTAGGTCTGGCCGTGTCTCCAAGCCGGGGGTGCTGCGTCTCCACCAATAAGTGTCCGCCTGCACCCTTTGGCTGGGTCAGCCTGCCATCCGACGCTAAACCACCTGGTGCGGTTCGCACAGGAACGCCCGGGCAAAGTCGGCCGCGGCCTGCTTGGTGGGAAAGACCAGCGGATGCCCCTCAGCGTCGCGCAGCGTCGCGCCGCTCTCATGGACGAGAACGGCGCCGATCGAGCGCCCGCGACCACAACGGCAGTAGCGAAGTCGCGCCATGACCTGTTCCATGCGTCCACGCTACGGGCTCGATCTCCCCGTCACCATCGGATTTGTGGCGGCGCTGGCCAGGCACTTCATGGATTTGATAGTTGAAGAGGTCCCCGCCTAGGGGGACCTACGAGTTGCTTTGATAGTTTGCTCGTTTGGTCGTCGGCCCTGTGCCCTCGGTCGCCCTGAGCGTCGCCCGATCCTCAACTAGGGTGGCGGGCAACACCCCCGCACCGTCCGACACCGGCTTACCAATGACGCGCGCCCCGGGGCGTCGGCTCACTATCGCGCCCGAGACCAGGGCGCTACCTACGAACCTCAGCGTGCAGGTGTGTCCTGAAAGGAGAGTGATGGTGATGGAGTAGGTCACCAGCACGATCCGTGCTGTGCCAGTGATGGAGGTTTGGCCCTCCGGGCTCGCCGTGCAGGCGGAGAGCCCAAACCACCGCAGTGTC
>Ga0307373_10004991_pt1 | contig 21981 bp, 21 predicted proteins | sample OX2MG_FD_202534 | JGI IMG/M metagenome (GOLD analysis project Ga0307373, IMG submission 202534) | Soil microbial communities from Risofladan, Vaasa, Finland - OX-2 | ecosystem: Environmental > Terrestrial > Soil > Coastal area > Acid sulfate soil | place: Finland: Risofladan, Vaasa | collected... | reverse complement strand
AGCGCCACCTCGACCACGGGTGACTCCCTTTCGGTCTCAAGCTGCGCCCAGTCCTTTTCGGAGAGTTGCTCGGCCTTTCCCAGGGCTGAGCGCATCGCCTCCTCCTCGGATCGTGCCTCGACGGTGAGAATTGCTCGGTGGAAAGTCGGGCGCATCACGCGAACGTAGTAGATCGATTTCATGAATAACGCCTCAGTCGCTGTTGACGAAGAAACGGCTCCCGTGGGATGTTTCGCCCCACGGCGTCGCCCGCGCCGAGCTCCGACCGGATCCAGCCGAGGAGGATCCCGCAAGCGGAGCAAGGGGAAGCGGACCCCTCCGGCTCACCCGGTCGTGCGTCTCATCGCAGCGCAGCCCAGGACGGTCCCGAGGCAGAGCGGGGCGTGGAGAAGCGATGACCACGGATCGAGATCTTAAGAGAATTATCAGCGAGCGCCAGAGGAAAACCGATCGGTGCGTGCGATTTTGTTGGGCTGGCGTTCGCCCTCGCCGAAGCCGGGAAGCGACTCAGGGGCAGGAGGCCCTGGATCACGCATGAACTCGACGCCCCCGCGCATCGGCGATCGTCTGCAGGAATGGATTGCGGCACGCAAGCGCCATCACCTCTCGCACGCACACGTGCAAATGGCTCGGGAGCTGGGCATGAACCCGAGGAAACTCGGCAAGCTCGATAACGCCGACCAGGAGCCTTGGAAGCTACCGCTGCCGGCCTTCATCGAATCGCTTTACTGGAAGCGCTTTGGCAAGGATCGTCCCGACGAGGTGCACTCGATCGAGGAGCGCGCCCGTCATCTGGAACAGAAAAAGTCGGCCCGGCGCGAGGCACGACGGTTGAGGCGCGAGGAACCGCCGTGACCGATGGGTCCTGCGTCGCGGTCCCGTGCTCCGGTGTCCGGCGTCGCGAGGCTCCGCTCGGCGATGCCGCGAGGTAAGGGGATGATGAAGGTGGTGCTCGGCGAACTTCACCTGGAGCTCGCGTTCGACCTCGATCGAAAGAGATGTACTGTCGCTGGAGCGGGGCTGGCGGCCCCGGGGACCTTCGCCACGATGGCGCGAACCCTGCCGTTGTCGGGCGCTCGGCAGGTCTCCAGCGCCGACCGTGACCCTCTTGCTCTATACGCGACGACCCCGCCGCGACGGCGTCCCGTCGGGCCGCAATCGGCCATTATGCACAGTGAAAGATTATGAGCAGTTGAGGAAGCACCGGACCCGAGAACCCCTATAAACATAGGGTGGGCGCCGAACGCGGCGCCAAATTGCTACTCATAATTTATGCGTCCTTGGCGGCGGTACCCATGCGGCGGGAGCGCGTGTGCTATCGAGCTTAGATGCAAGCTAGCCGAGCGCATATGTGGGCCACATCAGCCTGTATATGTCGAGAAATCGAGCTCGCATACATCTTGAGCAGCTCACGGGCGTTGTCCTTCGAGATCCGGCTTCAGGCTAATACAGCGCGCCAGCCAGCGAAGGATCGACCACTGAAGCTGCGAAAATTATGTTCAGCTTAAATAGCGTAGGCGGCTGGTTCTATAGGGCTTCCAACGCGCCACTTTGCATAATCGTTCACTGTGCATAATGGCCGTTATGGAGAGCTATTCATAACGGCCAGAAGCAGTCGATTGCAGCGACAGAGCGGGTTTCCCGATAGCGGACGGACCGTGATAACGTTGATGTAATCATGGAACGCGGTGGGCGCCAATGCGATCAATGGTGAGAGGCGGCTCGGTGTTATGTGTCAGATTTGTCGACTAAAATAACTTAGGGGACCTATCATGCGAAGGCGCATCTGCTGGACCGCTCCCCTCTTATTCGCTGCCGTGCTGTCAGCCATGGCGCAACAGCCGTCCCATTCCCCGGTTGCGGGATTCGTTCCTACGGCCGACGTAGCGACCGCAATTGCTGCTGCGGTCTGGGGTCCCATTTACGGCGCAAAATTAATTGCCGCTGAGAAGCCCTACGTCGCGGTGCTAAAAGACAATATTTGGTACGTGCGGGGATCCCTTCCGGCCGGGGCCTTAGGTGGAGTTGCCGAAGCGCGCATATCAAAGGTTGATGGCCGCATACTAAGCGTGACTCATGGACAATAGGTCACCTAACTTTCGTTGGAGCGGGCCGTGAGGCGTAGAGTGCGCGGACTCCGCGAGCGCGCTTGGACCATGCGCTCGCCTCGCCGTATGGGCCATTGCGGCCGGCCGCTCAACTCGGACGTTAGGCATCATGAGCGGTAGCGAGGTATTTGAGGAGATCGCAAAGTTCGAACGGCGTTTGGGTTTGCCCGCGCAATTCTATTTGAGCCTTCTGGAGGAAGCCGACTGGGGTTTCGTCATAAAGCTCCACTCGTTGTTTGAAGGCGCCGCAACTCATGTGTTGAGCTTGAGGCTGGGGTCCGGAAAGCTGGAGGCCGCCCTCGCTCATCTCGACTTCAGCGACACGAAGTACGGGAAATCTCGGCTTCTACTGGATCTTGGCATCCTCGCGAAAGACCAATACACCTTCCTCCGCAAGCTGTCCGAGCTACGCAACCTGCTGGTGCATCAAGTGCGAAATGTCGCGTTTTCTTTCGAACAGCATGTCGCATCCTTAGACCCAAACCAGCTCAAGAGCTTTTGTGATCAGATCGGCTACAACACACGGGATCACATTACCATTGAGGCCGTCGTGGTCGCCCGGAATCAGTTCATTCGCGAAAATGCCAAGCTCACTATCTGGCTTACGGGCTCAGATATTCTTGGCTGCCTTCTTGTCGAGGAACAGTTCGTCGAACTCGAGGCGAATGAGAAGCAACTTAAAGCCCAGGAGCTGGCCTTCGCGCGAAGGATAGACGACATGTACGCGCTGATCCCCCTGGTCTCAAGGTAGAGGCAGTGACGCCTAACAAGCTCATGCGGCGGACAGTTCAAAGTTTCACGCATTTTGTGTGCGAAAAATTCGCGCCACTTTGCCCTGGCGCTGATGCGCGGCGTTAGACAGCATGTTCGACCTTGCAGCAGAACTTCCCCGCCTCCTGCCAAAGGCCATCACTTGGGCTGAAACGCAGGAGGCGTCGGCGCACCGCCATGGGCGGGCATTGACTGTCGCTGGCACGCGGCTTGCCGAATCCGTTGGCGTCCGCTATCCGAAGCGAATCCGGGTGGTGGAGGTGTCCGAGCTTCCATTCCCAACCGATCTGGAACTACGACTAGCGGCAACCGAGACTGGATTACTCGGACCACATATGGCGGGCTTGACACTTGGATATGCTGTTTTCATTCGCACCGGCCATTATTCAGCACGGCTCATATCACATGAGTGCCGTCACGTGTATCAATACGAATCCGCCGGCTCGATCGCGGCGTTCCTACCGATCTACCTGAGCCAGATTGTATTCTTCGGTTACGAGCAGGCACCATTCGAAGTGGACGCTCGAGCGCATGAGCGAGATGTCGCCTAACTTTCGTTGGAGCGGACACGCGGCGTCGTCTTCGTTGGGCGTGAGCGGGAGTCGATGAATCGGGATAAAACAGCTTCGGTTAGCTCGACGCGGCCGAGCGCCGCGCAACTCGGACGTTAGGCGAGCCAGTTGAGAGGTTGCAGTGAATTCGCCAGAACAGGATGATCGTACGCAGTTAACTCGTCTCGTCTACGCACTTTTCGAGTAAGCGTGTGGGGATGGCCCCTTGCCGAGCCCGTCGTTTTACCGCCGGCGCTTGATTTCGGGTAGGACCTCGTCGATCACGGTGTTTTCCGCGGCGGCTTTGCCGAGCGCGGCATTCAGTCGGTGCATCAGGTCGGCTACACCTTCCGTTTCCCCGCAGACCAAGGCTACGCGTACTTTTTTGCCTACAGCTGCGAGCGCAGCGCGACGGATCGGCGGGATTTCACCGATGGTGATCTGACCGCGCGTCGTATCGAAGAAGGCCTGGATGTGCTCGAAGCCGCCGATCGTCGCGGCGGTGATTTTTGCTGTCGGCTTGCTCACCGCCGGCTTAGGCCGCCAGCGCATGCGTGACTTGCGCGGGCTGTCGAAGTTGATCGACCAGATTCCACGGTAGTAGCTCCTCGATGCGATTGATCGGATGGTCGGCGATCCGCTCGAGGACATAGTGCAAGTAGCGCTGCGGGTCGATGTGATTTAATTTGCAAGTCTCGATCAAGCTGTAAATGATGGCCGCTCGGTCACCGCCGGTGTCAGAGCCAAAGAACAGATAATTTTTCCGTCCGACTCCGGCTCCCCGGACGCTTCGCTCGGCGATATTGTTATCGATCTCCAGATGCCCGTCATCGGCGTAACGCTGCAAGGCGTCCCAGTTATTGAACGCGTAATTGAACGCCGTCGCGAACGTGGAACCCTGATCGACGCTCGCCGACTGCTCGATCATCCAGGCATGTAACGCAGCGAGCAGTGGCACCGCATACTGCTGTCGCGCCGCTCGCCGTTTCGCAGCCGATTGTCCGCGGATGGCTGTCTCGATTTTGTACAGTTGACCGATGCGATCCAACGCCTCGCGAGCCAGTGGTGAGGCATGGGCCTCATACAAGTCGAACCACTTTCGGCGCACGTGCGCCCAACAGGCTATTTCCAGGATGCGCGCTGCCACGCCGGGTTTGCTCGGCACAAAGAGCGGCTCAAAGCCCGCGTACGCGTCCACCTGCAGCTTGCCCTCGAAGCCGGCCAGATGTTGTTGCGGATATTTTCCATGCCAACTCGATGAGTACCGATACCACACCGCCGGCGGATCGGTTGAACCCCACCCGCGACCGTCGCGAACATAGGTCCATAGCCGGCCTTTCTTGGTCTTTCCCGTGCCGGGCGCCAACACTTTGATCGGCGTGTCGTCGGCGTTGATATTGGGCGCCGCCAACACGTGTTTCGCCAAGGCCGCCGCCAATGGACCTAACAGCTCACTGCTGGCGCCAACCCACTGCATCAGCGTCGTGCGGCTCAAGGTCAAGCCGGCATGGGCGAAGATCTGGCACTGCCGATACAACGGCAGGTGGAACGCGTACTATGCCGCATCCAAAACTATGCGGTAAAACTTCGTACAACGCGCCAAAACACAGGGATTTACAAGGATTTACTGCACGTGGAGTTCGGCATAGTCTCCCTTCTAAAATTAGGGAGGCGGACTCCGGTCTGTTTATTAGATGGGCTGCTGGCAACGCAAGATATCGCTCCGATCGATCGAAGGTCCTCTAAGTCCGATCCTGGAGTCGTACGCTGGTTTCCTCAACGAGTGCGGATATTCGCATGAGACCTTCCTGAGCAAGACTCGGTTCGTGATGGGATTCAGTCGATGGCTTCACCTCAAGCGCATTGAGATGTCGGAACTTACGCTCGCCGTTGGCCAAGGATTTTTGCGAGATCGATCGCCCCGCAGAAGCGGCGATCCGGCCACACTGAAGCATTTCTTGACGTGGATGCACAGCCGAGGACTCATATCGGCGCGGGCAATTCAGCGTCGTGAGAAGTCAGAGGTCGACACGCTGGTCGAGGAGTACTCGGCATATTTGTTGAGCGAGCGCGGTCTTGCTTCCACGAGCCGTGTAGTTTACGCCTCCCTCACACATCGATTCCTCACGCGAACCTGCCCTCGAGGCCGATCGGATCTGAAGGCTCTGACCGCTCAGAAGATCCGCGATTTCGTCATGCACGAAGCACGCAAGTTTCGAACGTCCAAAGCGGCGAGCTTGCTGACGTCCGTGGTCCGCTCTTTTCTGCGTTTCGTTCATTACCGGGGCTATATTGATCGATCCCTCGTCGGAGCCGTTCCGGCAGTGGCCCACTGGTCGATGGCACCGATTCCGAGAGCATTGCCGCTCAAGGCCGTACGTCGAGTTCTCGCACAGAGCAGATCGAGACGCACTCCCTGCGGGCTGCGCGATCGCGCCATTCTGCTGATTCTGGCGCGGTTGGGGCTGCGAGCACGAGAGGTCATGCTCCTCGAGCTGGATGATATTGATTGGGACAACGCGTGCGTTCACGTCAGTGGCAAAGGACGTCAGGAGCGGCCGTTGCCATTGCCGCACGATGTGGGAGAAGCGATCGCTACGTATCTGCGTAATGGTCGGCCCGCATCGTCCTGCCGACGCGTGTTCTTGCGCACCCGCGCGCCGTGGCAAGGCGTGGCCATCTCCTCCTCGATATCCGCGATCGTCGACCGCGCGCTCAAGCGAGCCCAGGTCAAGTCGGCAACTCATGGTGCGCATCAGTTTCGGCACTCGCTCGCGACGAACATGCTGCGCCGAGGCGCATCGCTGACCGAGATTGGCCAAGTGATGCGGCATCGCGATCCCAACACGACGCGCCTATACGCCAAAGTCGATCTGTGCGCGCTTCGCGAGGTGGCTTTGCCGTGGCCCGGGAGGCCTCTGTGAAGAGCTTGCAGACCTCCGTTCAGGATTATCTCGCGATGCGTCGGGCGCTCGGGTTCAAGTTGCAACGCCATGAAGCCCACCTGTTGGATTTCGTGGAGTTCATGCAACGGCACCGTGCTCGGCGCGTCACCGGGAAGTGGATGGTCCGCTGGGTGCGCGAGAACCCATCGACTGATCCCTCCTATCAAGGGCTGAGATTCGGGGCGATACGAGGATTTGCGATCTACCACAGCACCGTGGACCCCCACACCGAGGTGCCTCCAGCAGATCTGATGCCGCGCACACACGGACGCAACCGGTTCTACCTGTATTCCGACGAGGAGGTTCAACGCCTGCTCGCGGAGACGTTGAAGCATCGAGTCGGCGCGACCAGCATTTCGCGGTGGGTGCGCTATACGCTCTATGGACTGCTGAGTGTCACGGGACTGCGGATCGGTGAAGCGCTGAGATTGAACCTCGCTGATGTGGACCTTGACCAGGGGATTCTCACGATTCGTGATTCGAAGTTCGGCAAGTCGCGTTTGGTCCCTCTTCATCCTTCGACCCGTACCGCGCTGAGAAGATATCTGCAGCGACGCAACGACTACTTCAACCGGCGCGACATCGAGCCGTTTTTCGTATCCCGCCATGGCACGCGCATGCGCCATAACGATGCCTGGAAGTCTCTCGTCCGCCTGTCGCGGAAGATCGGACTGCGTGGCCCCTCGGATCGGCGTGGGCCGCGCCTTCATGATTTCCGGCATCGCGTAGCCGTGCAGGCGATACTCCGCTGCTACCACTCCGGAGTGGATCCCGAGCGGCGCTTGCCCGCGCTTTCGACGTATTTGGGCCACAGCAATTTGCATCATACCTACTGGTACCTACACCAAAATCCCGCGCTCATGAAGCAAGCTGTCGGGCGCCTCGAACGCAGCTGGGAACGTGCCTCATGAACACCACAGAGCCTAGCTTTTCTGTTCTGTTGCAGCGTTTTTTTACACAGCGCTTGATGCAGCAAAAGAAGGTGAGCCCGCATACGCTTTGTTCGTATCGCGACACGTTTAGGCTCCTGCTGCGATTCGCTGAGAAGAAGCTGCGCACGGCCCCGGAGCTGCTGAGCATTGAACAGATTGACGCGCCCTTTGTGACGGGGTTCTTGAACGATCTGGAAAGCAGTCGAGGTGTGAGCGCACGAACGCGGAACCTGCGGCTCACCGCCATCCGTTCGTTCTTTCGATTTGCATCTTACGAGCTGCCAAGCAGGAGTGCGCAGATCCAGCGTCTGCTTGCGATGCCGCGCAAGAGGTACACGCGACGACTGATCGGATTTCTGACTCGGCCCGAGGTCGAGGCCCTTCTCAGGGCGCCCGACAAGCAAACATGGACGGGCCGTCGTGACCACGCTTTGATGCTGTTGACCGTTCAGACTGGATTGCGGCTCGCCGAAGTGACGAGTCTGACCCGGCAGAACTTGACTCTCGGAAGGGCCGCGTATCTCCAGGTCATTGGGAAAGGTCGCAAAGAGCGCGCTGTGCCGCTTTGCAAGTCGGTTGCCGCGGCCCTCAAGTCTTGGCTTCAGGAGCCGCGCGTGGAGGGCACCGAGGTTGTTTTCCCAAGCCTGCGAGGCGGCCGACTCAGTTCGGATGCAGTTCAGCACCTTCTGAACAAGCATCTTGTGAGCGCGACCAGAACTTGTGCTTCGATAGGAAAGAAGAGGATCACTTTCCATTGCCTGCGACACACGATGGCCATGGACCTGCTCCACGCGGGCGTTGAACAAACGGCAATCGCTCTTTGGCTCGGCCACGAGTCGATCGAGACAACTCAAATGTACCTCGATGCTGACCTCGCGTTGCGAGAGAAGATCCTGGCCAAAACGACACCGATCGATAGCAGGCCAGGAAAATACCGGCCCACCGGTCAGCTGCTGTCGTTCCTGAACCAGCTGTAGCGTCCAGGCTATGCCGCATTCGATACTGAGAGTCCCAGGTGACTGAGCGCCTTCCGCGCAATTGTCAGCATAGTTCCGGATGCGGCATAGTTCCTCGAATGCCGATATCGGCATTCGACGTACTTCCAGCTCAAGATCAGCGCCAGTAACGAGGCGCCGGCAAAGCTCTTCTCGATCGGCCGAGCTGGCGGTAAGCGTGTGGCCGAGATCTGGTTTCGGATCGCCGAATGGATTCTGATCGTTGCCGCTCTGCAGGCGATAGCAACGGCTTCTAAGGCATTGGCCATGCACATACTGGCCTACATTTCCGCTGGGCTAGTCTCCATATATGCCTTTCATCTGGCGGATCTTGCAATCGGCAGGGCCGAAGCACGGATTAAGACGTTCAGGGTGGCTGCGCGACTAGGAGCGGTGGCACTTGTGGCCGCATTTCAATACCTTGTCATCGTGGCCGTGAACGGCGCAGTCTTCGCCGCGCTTTCAGCGGCAAAGTCGCCGTGATTACTCAATGCGCAATTCGTGGCTCGCCTAACTCGAACTTTCTAGTTTCATTGCAGATGCCTAATTCACTGGAACGGACCGTGAGGAATAGCGCGCCGGGCGCACGGACTAACCGCAAAGGTCGTTTCACCCATTGAAAGAGATAACGACAAAGCCGCCTTTCGTGAGAGACCGCAACGAGTCAATCAGAGTCGTTGACGTAAACCGTTTTCAGATGTCGGAAGGGAATCGGAGGAGATAGAGGGGCGGGATTTCTTAATTTGACAGCGTATCACGTCGTGCTCGCCGTCAAGGACGAGTGCGCGGACGCACTCGCCGCCTGTGGCGGTCTTCGATCCTTGACTGCTGCGCGCGGCGTGATTCCGGGGATGCGGGCAATCCCGCCCAAGAGCATCTCGAGGAATCCAATCATGAATACCCATTCTTCGCTGACCTTCGGGTCGCATGCGAATGTCTTCAGCCACAACCTGTCAATCGAGGCGCTGCGCGAACGCGTGCCGGCAGTCTTCGCGGAATCGGCCCACGAGCGGCTGAGCCAAAAGTACACGTTCATACCGACCGAGCGCGTATTGTCAGGTCTCCTGTCGGCGGGGTTCGTACCCGTCGATGCCCGGCAAGCCCGTACGCGAAACTCGAGCCTCCTGCATGCACGGCACGTGATTCGGATGCGTCGCCGGTTCGAAACGGTGCAACTGCGGGACTCGGTGCCGGAGATCGTGTTCCTGAACAGCCATGATGGGACGAGTGCCTACCAGCTTCGGCTTGGTCTCTTCCGGGTCGTCTGCACCAATGGTCTGATCGTCTCCCGTGGAGCGTTCCCGGCGTACTGTGTGGCGCATCGCGGCAACGTGGTCGACGATGTGATCACCGGCGCTCTGGAGATGTCGGAGCGGTTCGAGACGCTGGCGGCGCAGGTCGAGCGGATGGAACACCGAAGCGTGGCCCGGGGTGAGCAACTGGAGTTTGCCGCTCGGGCACTGGCTTTGCGGTATCCGGATCCGGCGACCCAGGGGATGATGCCGGTACAGCTGTTGACCAGTCGCCGACCGCAGGATCTCGGGGACGATCTGTGGAGCGTTTTGAACAAGGTCCAGGAGAACCTGATTGGCGGAGGACTCCATCGTCGGTCGGAATCGGGGCGGCTGATGCGAACCCGTAGGATCACGTCGATCCGGGAGGACGTGCGGCTGAACGGCCGACTCTGGGATCTGGCGAGCGAGGTGTTGGTGTCCTGAGCAGGTGAATCGGGGAGGGGGCGTCTTCGGGCGCTTCCTCCCCATTTTTTTGTTGGCGCCAATAGAGCCGGCGGGGACGATTCCGGCGGGAACCGGGGGCAGATCGCGCCGACAGCACAGATCCGGCGAGTTGACAAGGGTCCTATTCGCTTAATTTAGGGCGAATGGCAGGATAGCCTGGCGGCGGCTGTTGTCAGACGATACGCGTCATGCCAGCAAGTCCATGCATCCAGTGCCGCGTTGATCTGCAGACGAAGGCAGAACTTCGGACGCTTGCCGGGCGGCAGGGAGTGACCGAATCAGCGCTACTCAAACGCTTGGTCGAACTGATGCTGCAAACTGCCAATGCCGCTCAGGGATCGATGCTCGACAACGAGAGCCGTGCGCCGCGCAACTCACGCTTGTCGATACGCCTCGCCCCCGATGATCAGCGCTTGCTACACGAGCGTGCGCGCGCTCGCGGAATTCCCGCAGCCACGTACCTATCCATCCTGGCACGGGCGCACTTGCGGGGACTGTCGCCGCTCCCGAAGGCGGAGCTACTTGCCCTTGAGCGGAGTGTGTCGGAGCTCGGTCGGCTCGGCCGAAATATCAATCAGATCGCTCGTGCCGCTAACCAGGGCGGGACTGTGAGCATTCCTGGCCGGGAGGACTTGCGGGCAATGTTACGCGTCTGCGAAGGGCTCCGAGATCACGTGAAGGGGTTGCTGCAGGCAAATCTCAAGAGCTGGAGACAAGGGTATGCCGACCAGGATGCATAACGAACCAGTATTCGACCTCTTCAGCTACGCACGCCGCGGCCCTGGCTCGCGGACCCACCTCTCGAAGGGAGAGATCGAACAAATCGCGCGTACCGCGCGTCGTACTCCAGAGGTCATGGTCAAGGTACTTCCGAAAGGTACCAATAGCCTCGGGGCCGTCCAGCGGCACTTCAGCTATATCGGTCGAAAAGGCGAGCTCGATATAGAAACAGATGACGGAGAGAAACTGCGAGGCGAAAACGTCGGGGATGATCTGCTGGAAGATTGGGATCTTGATTTGATGGTGCAACGCGGCAAGCTCGATCTTGGTGCGCCGATGGCGAAGAAAGCGCCAAGACTCGTCCATAAAGTCATGTTCTCCATGCCCGCCGGAACTCCGCCCGATAAAGTTCTCGCGGCTGCACGGAATTTTGCCCGAGAGGAGTTCGCGCTCAAGCATCGCTATGCGATGGCATTGCACACTGATGAACCCCACCCGCATGTCCATGTCGTCATCAAGGCGGTGAGCGACAAAGGGCAACGGCTGAATATTCGTAAAGCCACACTCCGCGAATGGCGAGAGAAATTCGCGCGGCAGCTGCGGGCATTGGGGGTACCCGCAAATGCGACGCAGCGATACGCCCGCGGTGAAACATGCCCCCGGAAGTCGGATGGCATTTACCGCGCGGGATTACGTGGAGAGTCGACCTATATGCGCGAACGCGTCGAGGCCGTTGCGCGTGAGCTAAAGACAGGCACTCTGCAGGTCGAGCCAGGCAAGGCGAAGCTGCTCCGCACGCACAACGATGTCCGACGCGCCTGGCTGGCTCTCAGCGATATCTTGACCCAAGAGAAACAACCAGAGATCGCCGCGCAGGTCAGGAGATATGCGGATCAAATATCGCCGCCACTAACGGAGAAGGAATATATGGCTGCGAGATTGGTTGAGCGTGCGCGCAAATACCGCACACGCGAACGGCCGGTTTCTCGTTGAGGATTAGTCGCAGCGGACACGCCGACACTGAGCGACTTTATTCGGTTCAGAGCAACACCTAAGTCGTAGTCCGTGTGGCAGTAACCGAATTCAAACGGTCGACAGTCGGCCCAAAAGATTGCAATCTATCAACGTTGCGTTTGAAGGTCGCTCTTCCGTCATTCGGTAGAACAGAATAAGTCCGTCCAGCGTTTCTCGGCGCCATTGCGCCCGCACACAATTTCGTTTCACGCCACGATAACTCGTTAGACGTCAGGCTTGCCCATAAGTGCCCCCCGAATGTTCGAAAACCCAAGCGCCCTCTCAGCGCGGCTCGTACGTGCGAATGTGCGTAACGAATCGAAAGGATTGTGGACTCAACTGCAGCACTCTCGGCTGTCCCGATACGGACGATCGGGAGGCGCGGGACGGATCGCCTCCTCGCGTTGAAGGTCTTGGGGTTGCGTATGGGAACGGTGAATCCAATATTTGCGCCTACAACACAGTACCCCACACCTCTTTGCGCGCCCCGGATGCTAAAATTCCGTGCTCGAAACTCCGAACTGTCCCACGATGCGCAAGAGAAGTGTGCCGCCGATTTTAACGCGAGACGACACGACCTATTTCGCCACGAAACAGCGGGGAAGAATGATTTCTGATTATCGTGGAACGTAACAATCGGCTAACGTGACCCGCGGACCGCAGGCGCTTGAATTTCTTGGCAGTGTATGACGTTGACTCACAGGAACTGGGCGCCTTCGTTCAGTTGTTGCCGCATTCCTCTTGAGCACGATGACAGCGCCATTTGCATGCGGCTTGTTCCACGCAACGTCCTCGATGATTCCGGGCTATTGTTGCTGCAATCGAGAAACGGACAGGCTATTGGTCACATCGTCGATGACGGCGTAGTTGAACGGCGCTTCGCGGAGCGTATCGAGTCCGAACGCCCCGCCCTGGGTCGCATCGACGTCGTACTCGCGAACGAACTGTCCTGAGGTTGTGAACGGGCGTCGACTGTTGACCATCTTTTTGGGAGGAGCGGTCAAGCGATTCAACATGTTGTGATGCCGGCCGGCGTCCAAATTGGACGCTCGTTCACACTTTAATGCCATATGGCGGCCGGTCGCGATTGGCCGGAGGCTCAAAAGTGAACGTCAGCGCTTGTCACGTGTCGCAACAATCGACTGCGAGAGGTGTGGAATACTAACGACGCGTATCGATGCGAATCAGCCATTTAAATCTCCGTATCTCCCCGAATTATTCCACAACGTCGCCGTTGAAATTCCTTACGCATCAGCCGCTTAAATCGATTTTGGACGTGACGTGAAAATCCGTGCGAGGGGCTGCACAATATTATTGACCGCCAGCTTCCGCAGTGACTCGTGCAACAACCAATTCTGCTATGCAAGTTGAACGTGGCAGTCTGGCAACGAGTGTTTCTCAATTACGATGAAAGTGCGGTTAGTATGCCAATCGCAAGGAGGAGGATAAGGGGATGAAGAATTTCGACGACTTCCAGCTTAAAGAATACGAGCGAATCGTAGAGGCGCACTTTAAAACCGCGGATGCTATCTCCTCATTCTTTCGGTACTACCTCGTTATCATGGCCCTTCCCGCGACCGCGGCCGTCCTCCTTTCGGGGCATGACGAGATACAGTCAATCGTTCATTTTCCTTCGGCGTTGAGCGAAACGCTGCTCGGACTCGTTCTGCTGGTCGTTGCGTGCATTGGCTATTGTCTTATGCTCTATCTGTCCAATCTGCGAATGGACGGACTACTCTATGCTCGTACCGTAAATGGGATTCGGAAGTATTTTTACGACAGCAGCGACGCACCTATTGCTAAAAAGCAGCGCATGCGAATTCTACCGCAGACTCCGCACACCCCAACCTACCTCGAGCTCAGATATTTCGGTCCAGTTGTCCTCGCGTTTCTTCTCCTCGACACCTCATATTTTGTTGCGGGATTTTTGTTGGTCGGTTATCGAACCACTGAGGATTTCATCGATATAACGGGACCTTTTCCCTGGGAAATACTCACCGCCAGCTTCTTGTTCTCCGCATTGCACGTGGTTTCGTACCGATCACTCGCCAAACATAGGGAACACACTTACCTGCAGAGGGCATCAATTGGGATCGATATTGATGGGGTGCTGAACACACATCGGGAGCATTTCTGCGAGCTATTGGAAGCCAAGACTTCAAAGCGAGTTTCACCAGAGGCGATCAAGACACTCCCCGTGAGGGACACCGCTGAACTACAACTTACTCTATGCGATGAGTTTACGGTATTCCACGACGTGCATTACTGGACGGAAATGCCACCGATTACTGGTGCCGCCGCGGCGTTGCGAGAACTTCGCAACAGCATGAACATGAAGGTCTACATCTTTAGTTATCGTCCATGGCCCGTACCTGCTCCGGACTGTCCATCGTCGGCGCATTTTGATCTCGAGCGATGGCATGGGGAATTGAAGCATTTTCGCCGCGATAACCCGTTGGTGACCAATAAAAACCGATCATCTGATCCGGAGAGATCCTGCTGGCTTCCCAGAAATCCTACTGAGCGGGTACGGCATTGGTTTCGTGACGTCGCACTTGATGCATGGCGCGCCTTTTACGTCCGACTCCCATGCGCGCATTTAATTGATCGCATAACACACATTTGGCTCTATAAGAATTCGATGCAGTACGATCGGCTCGTCATTGAAAAAGGACATACACATCTCTCGAGCCAGAGTGCGCGCTTTATCAATCGCTTCAATATGTCAACGCAGCACAATATTTGCTATTTCGTAGAAGACGATCTTGAAAAGGCGGTAAAGATGGCCTACATCTGCGATGTGGTGTTTCTGATCGAACACCCTTACAACAGCGATTCGAAGATCATTAATCACGACTTCGGCCAGATACCATCGAACATCGTGAGGGTCAAGTCATGGGATGAGATTCGGCGTGAGATGCGTCGGCTCTTATAAGACCAATCTGGTTAGTGCGAGCTAGGAAATGGTTGCTTTTGGAACAAGCGGACGATTCGAGCGGCGGGGAGTCCGAGTCGCTCAACTTAGTTGGAGCAGCGGGGGGTAATATATCGGGCGTGAGGAGCGACAAGAAATTTGAGATGAATTGATCCGCATCTATTTGCATGCATTATCGAGCAAAAGCCGCCGAGTATTAGCGAAACGAGATGGACTGCGCGGGGGCTTTATACGATAGTGCCAAAGGCCATTAGGAATCAGGCGACTCAGTAATAGCCGGAACCTAGAACACGTCATGCAGTTCGGCCTTTTGTTGTATCGGCCCATAACCGCGTGTTCTACGCTGGCTTAATTAGTACGTTCGAAATAATAGAGAAGTGAAAATATGAGCAGTCAACCCCGATATGAACAAATCTCTATAGATTTGTTGGATCTTGACACGGAGAACCCACGTATTCGCAAATGGCTCGAGCAATACTCAGAGCCTCCAACCTTTGAGCAAATGTTGCTTGCGCTTGGCGCTGGCGCCAGTGATTCTGAGGGGGGCAGTACAACCACGTTTCAGAGCCTCAAGGAGTCGATCCGAGCACAAGGCGGCATCACGAATCCAATATTTCTCAAACCGACAACCGGAGGACGATTTCGAGTAATAGAAGGCAATACGCGCGTCGCGATTTTCAGGTCCTTTCGAGAAGACAAAGTTAAAGGCAATTGGGATTATATTCCTGCGCTGGTTTATGACGACATTCATCCATCAGAGGTGGAGGCTATTCGTCTTCAATGCCACATTGTCGGACCGCGACAATGGGATCCATATTCGAAGGCAAAATATCTCGATCACCTTCTGAACGTGCAAAATCTACCAATTACAAGAGTTGTCGACTTATGCGGCGGACGAAAACGCGAGATTACGGAGTACGTCAATGCGTACCATGATATGGAAAAGTATTATCGACCCCTACTCGAGAGCGACAGCGACTTTGATCCGCAGCGCTTCAGTGCATTTATTGAACTCCAAAAAGCGGACGTCAAGAACTCCATAGCGCAGTCCGGTTTTACAATGAAGGACTTCGCGCAATGGGTGGCTAGCCGGAACATAGATCCTCTAAACACCGTTAGGGCATTGCCACGAATCCTCCGCCATCCACAGGCGCGTGCGAAATTTCTGGCGGTAAATGCGCGCGAAGCGCTTAAATTGCTGGATGTACCAACTGCGCCGGAGCTTACTAGCGTCCAGCTGGATCAAATTCTATTGGCACTGATTGAGCGACTCGACGTCCTTCCTTACCCGGAAGTAAAAGCGCTCAAAAAGGATCCCGGTGGCTCGCGCGCGCAACTCCTGCTGCAGGCTAAAGACGCGCTGGTGGATTTGTGCAACGACATCTCCGGTGAATAGGCCAACGCGATGTCTGAGTCTTCTGTCCACACCGAACTTGTCCGCAGTCTTTGTAATTGGGCAGTTATCCAGACAAAGAGTTCGGCGATCGAGGTAATGTATTCCGACCTGCCAGAGATCTCTTTAGGTGATAAGCCTCCTTCAATAAATGGATATTTCCCCGACATGTACTGCGTGTCACGTGACGGAGAGCCGATTTTTGTCGGGGAGGCAAAAACAGTGCGCGATCTTGAATCGAAGCGCTCCAGGGACCAGATAGCTGCCTATTTGCGATTTCTAGCCTTGCACGAGTCAAGTGCCTTAGTAATGGCCGTACCGTGGCGCGCGGTTCCAACCGCCCGCTCCTTAGTTAGAGCGATTCAGCGCATAAGTGGCTTGCTCGCCGTGAGTGTTCATTTTCTTGAGATGTTACCCGGATGAACAATGGCTCTTTAACTCCAGCGCGTCACCAATGGCGATAATCCTTAAAAGGGAACCGCGGCTCGACGCGAAACACCTAGCCTTCACATTTCAGAAGGATGCTTTTGAAAGCGTAAGGGACCTAAAATATGCCGCAATCTTCCATGAGCAGGGTCTGGGGAAATCAAAGATTGCAGTAGACCTACTTCTGTATTGGTTGGAAAAGAAGGTGGTCGATACAGTACTATTGGTCGCAAAAAAGGGACTCGTGGCAAACTGGACGCGCGAGCTGAAATCGCATAGCTACTTAAAGCCATTGATATTGACTTCGGACCGCCGGCGCAATTTCTTTGTTTTTAACACACCTACCCGGCTAATCCTTACTCACTTCGAGGCGATTCGGGGGGAGGAACAAAGGTTTAAGCTTTTTTTGAAAACGCGATCTGTTGGGGTAATTCTGGACGAAGCGACAAAGATTAAGAACCCAGAAGCGGAGCTCACCGAGTCATTTTTTCGCCTCGCGCCGCTATTTATTCGCAGGGTCATTATGACCGGGACGCCGGTCGCAAACCGCCCGTATGATCTATGGGCTCAAATATATTTCTTGGATCAAGGTACCGCATTGGGCACTGACTTCAAAGCTTTTCGCGCGAACCTAGACCTCAAGAATGACCTTACGCAAGATACGGAAGCACAGGCGCGTTTCGAACAAGAATTGGCCGGATTAAATGCGAAGATTGCTTCTTTCTCCGTGCGCGAGACGAAGACAAGCGGCGTTATTGAACTGCCGGATAAGATCATTAAGACTGTAGTGACAGAGTGGGAGCCGCGCCAATTAGACCTTTACACGCAAATTCGCGACTCCATGTCCGCTGTAGTCATGAAGGGCGGCAAGCTTCTTGAGGATGACGCCGAAGAGATCCTAAAGAGGCTCGTCCGCCTGGTACAAATCGCTTCGAATCCCATGCTTGTTGATGAAAGCTATAAGGAAACGCCAGGTAAATTCGATACCCTTTACGAATTTGTATCCGATATCGTTCGCGTGGGAGAAAAATGCATCGTGTGGACGACATTCACTGAGAATGCCGATTGGCTCGCAGAGAAGCTCCGGGCATTTGGCTCTACCAAGGTTCATGGAAAGCTTTCTATGGAGCAGCGCGACCGCTCTATAGAATTATTCTTGAAGGACGTGGAATGTCGCGTACTTGTAGCGACTCCCGGGGCGGCCAAAGAGGGGTTAACACTGACGGTTGCTAATCATGTTTTTTTTTATGACCGAGGATTCAGCCTCGATGACTATTTGCAAGCGCAGGACCGAATTCACCGAGTGTCCCAAGTAAAGACGTGTTATGTCTACAATCTGATCATGCGCGAATCGATAGATGAATGGGTTGAGCTGTTGCTGCAGGCGAAGCGATTGGCGGCTCAATTGGCTCAAGGGGATATTTCTCGGGAATATTACGATTCGCAGGCATCATATTCGTACGGTGATGTTATCAGGGGAATTCTAGGTCTTAATCGCGATGACGCGGGGAGAGGGAATCAGAATGCCTGAAGCAGCAACAGATTTTCTATTACTTCGTAACAAAAAAATTCCAGTGAGAATTGCGGAACTGCCGCAGGGGGATCTGAAATTCTATTTGGAAAACCCTCGACTCTACTCGCTAGCGCGCGAAGACGGACAAGAGCCTACGCAAGAGGAAGTGGAGGACATTTTGGCGTCCATGGATCACGTCAAGCAGCTCGTGCAGTCAATTAAAGATAATGGAGGGCTTATCGATCCCGTTTTTGTCCAAGGCGGTAGCAATATTGTGCTCGAGGGCAATAGCCGCCTGGCGGCATACCGCATTCTAGCAAAACAAGATCCTATAAAATGGGGTCAGATCCGGGCGAAAGTGCTTCCCGCCGATATCGGTGAAGCTGAAATATTTTCCCTGTTGGGCGAGTACCACATCATTGGGAAAAAAGATTGGGCGCCGTTTGAACAGGCGGGGTACCTGTATCGACGGCATACCTCGCACAACGTCAGCATTGATCAACTTGCTCGAGACATAAATATCGGAGTTCGGAAGATCGGGCACCTGATCGATACTTATCAATTCATGCTCGATAGCGGTGAGCGAGACGTGGAACGATGGAGCTATTACGACGAGTACCTTAAGTCGAACATTATCAATAGGGCTCGTGAGAAATATCCAACCCTCGATGAAATTGTCGTAAAAAAAATACGGAGCGGCGAAATTCAGCGTGCTGTTGACGTGCGCGATGACCTAAAGAAGATTGTCGAAGCCGGTGGCAGAGTGCTAGAAAAGTTCGTGCAGGGAAAGAAGACTTTCGACGAAAGTGTTGACGCCGCGATAAATAAGGGCGTGGGAGATCATAGCGTTCGCCATGTGAAGAAATTCAAAGAATGGCTGGGGTCCGCGGACAGTCAAGCGGATATAAATGATTTAGAGGGGGAGCCAAGAAATCAGTGCATCTATGATCTTAACAAGATCCAAGGTTTGGTCGAACGCGTGCTAAAAAGGCTGGGACCAAAGAGTTAGGAGCTAATGTTGCTGTTTGTAGCGCCGGCGTGCTCGATCCATTACTCGCCGGGTCAATTGCGCGGCTTGCTCGGGTGTATCACAGCAGCCAATGACTAATTTCAACGTAGCCAAAAATATTTTCCGCTGCTTGGGGGGCAAGAACGAGGCAGCAGGATCAGACGCCCGGGAGGGGCGCACATCGGCCATGCTTTTTGCTAGGCTGTTTGCAATTGTGCCAATTGCCCGCCGATCATCCACTGAAAAATTATTGTCCTCGGCTATGCGCCGAAGTTGGCCTAAGGTCTTAGTAACCAGCTTTCTATAGTGTTCCTTTATCATTGCCGGCGACTTACGGTCTCGGAGAATCAGAAGCTGCTCGTCAGCCGCTTGCTTGAGAAGCGCCGCTCTGCGGACGCGATTTCGCTGCATCGACCGATCGCGGCATAGCTTGGATACTCGAGCGGCGATTCCCGCGGCGTGGCTTAAAAGGTTTTGATAGTGAGCGTTTTGTTCAAAGTCATCACGCCGCCCGTTGGGAACGATTCGATTTGACAGTACATGGATTTCACCAACACACCAAGAATTGAAACGCGGTTCAGTAAACAGTGAATCGAGAAGGTTTGCGCCCCCAACTTGAATATTGCCAGCGCGTAGCCGAATTCCGGCGTATCCGGCCGTCCTTGGAATTGCCCCGAGATAAGAATGATGAATGACCCAGCCGATGGCATCGAGAGTTAGGCCGTCGAGGCTCGGAATTTCGACCAGTTCAACTTCTTTGAGGGAGTCGGTGTTTCGACCGTGTGTGCGTATGCGATTGGTCAATGGTCGTGTGATGGGGGCGTCGTCGCCAGTAACGACGATGTCTACTTCCGATGCGATACCGTGAGACGCGAGGTAACCCTGCAACTGTGGCGCGCAATTGAGCGAAGCCGAGAATGGTACCGGCGCGGACTGTCCAAGATACGCGCGTACTTCGTCCGGATTCAAAAGTGCATCATTGCCAATCCGCGCGACGCCCCTTAATTCGACTTCTAAGAAATGGCCGTCGGTTTCTGGCACAGATGGCGTCGAGAAATCGGCGACGGCTCGTATGACGTCATCAAGGCCGCCTGCATACTTGCCATCGCGCAGGATCTCTCGCAATCGTCGACCATTCCAGCTCAGTTGGCTGACTCGCTGCTCACCGACCGCACGACTGCGAAACAGCAGTTCGGATGCATATCCAAGGCCAGATAGCCGTCCGACTCCACGAAATCCTCGCTGCTGAGAGCCGCGCTTGCCGCTCGCCCCTATGGAAGTCATCCGTTTCCAAAACTCCGAAGCGGCAATACCTGTTCCGTTATCTTTGATTTTTATCGTGCGATTTGCGGAATCCAGCGAAACCTCTATTCTTGGTCTTGCTGATCCGCGGTAAAGATTTGCGGCGCGCCCCACATCAATAGAGTCCACTGCGTTTTGGATATATTCGCGAAAGATTGTCATTGGATCTACGTACATTGCCCCAGTAACGAGTTCTAGCACGTCCTTGCCAATGATAACTTCGTCACCGTCTGTAGCATTAATCGACCTGCTACGTCGTTCCGACAGACGTGCCATGGCTACGGCATTGTTCATGCAACCTCCGCAAGCCCGGCGTCCTCAACAAGTTCGTCTTCGGGCACCTCAACTACCTTTGGTCGCTGATTCCTCAATTCGCGTACCTGGTTCCAGATGAATGCTTCATCAGGTTTTGAAAGTGGGATATACCAATTAATCGCCGATTTCACTTTAGCATTGGACGCTTGCCCCTTGAGTAGGGTGAATTCCGACGCCTTTGACGAGGACAAAAGGCCGACAAGCTCTCGCTTCTCCTCGCTCGTTAATTGGGACATTTCGCGCTGATATTGTTCAAGTTCGGCCTTTCCACCAAGTTCTTCATACCAGACTCTATTGAAGAGATAGCGCTCAGGTCTCAGCAACAGAGTCTCAAATTCTTCCGGGCGAGAACCAAAAGCTCGACGAAAAAACTCGGGAGATCCACTAACAATGCCATGGGTAGCTTGAAGAATCGTCTGCAAAGAACGCAAATAAAGCCGGTTCCATTTCTCCCCGATATGCGTTCTATCCTTCAGATCAGTTGGCTGATATCGCATTGGAAACGAGAAAATGCGAATGCCTAATTCTTCATTGAGTTCGATATTGAGCCGCATGCGTTCATAAAGATCGGAGGGGTCATCGTGAAAGTTATATAGCATGTAATTCGAAAGGTCGTGAAGCCCGAATTCGTGCGCGTAGCGTATCGAAGCTGCATAGACTTTGGTAAACCCAACGTGATCGAAGGCGATTCTCAGCGGCTTTATGCAAATAGTGCTCATTTCCCGAAGGTACATTTTATCTTTACAGAGAATGCGAGCATCGACACCTTGATTAAAGTCAACTCTGCGCAATGAGATATTTCGCATACCCACGCGCTTAAATTGCGCCCCTGGGGTAAAGCCCAAGTCGCGGATCTCCGCGATAATGTTTTTGAAGTTTGGTGACGCCACGACATTGTTGTCCATGAGGGTGAGATCTTTCTTGGAGCCGTAGCGTTCGTCGATTCCGCGTATGAGATCGGTGAGCGAAGCAGCGTCGCGTTGAGGTCCCTCTAGCTTTGGAACGCCACAGAAATGGCACTTCCGTACACAACCGCGAGACGCGTAGGCAAAGTAGGCGTCACGCACCGGGTATTGATACTGAGTGGAAATCTGCCCGAGTATGGAATAATCGGGAATTAAGTCTTCAATAGGTGCCGAGTGGTGATCATCGGAATATAACTCCTCAGCAAAATCGTCCAATTGAAGCGATGCTGCAGGTGGCTGACTTAAGAGACCCTTTATGAATCGAATACCCCTCCAGCGGGGTTCGGCGGTGTAATCGGCATGCATAAGTGAGGCCGCAATTCCTCCCACTAGGATCTTGGATGGCTG
>Ga0307373_10004990_pt1 | contig 21989 bp, 23 predicted proteins | sample OX2MG_FD_202534 | JGI IMG/M metagenome (GOLD analysis project Ga0307373, IMG submission 202534) | Soil microbial communities from Risofladan, Vaasa, Finland - OX-2 | ecosystem: Environmental > Terrestrial > Soil > Coastal area > Acid sulfate soil | place: Finland: Risofladan, Vaasa | collected... | reverse complement strand
GGACCGCACCGGGCGCGTCGGGCTCGGCCCCGGGCAACTCCGGGACCGCACCGGGCGCGTCGGGCTCGGCCCCGGGCAACTCCGGGACCGCACCGGGCGCGTCGGGCTCGGCCCCGGGCAACTCCGGGACCGCACCGGGCGCGTCGGGCTCGGCCTCGAATGCCCCGGAGTCGGGTCCGTCCGCGAACCCATCATCGCCCACGGCGACCGAGACGACGTCGCCCTCGCCCACCACACCGCTGCCCGCGGCGACCAACGGCGGCAACCCCAGCAGCAACGGCAACGGCAACCCCGGTGCGAAATAGCCGATCGTCGAGGCGCTGAGCCAAGGGGCGACGGGGTCAGCTCGATCCGAAGCGACGGGTCGCGCGAGGGTCGCGTGGTGGTCCGATCGTTCGCGCGGGATGTGCCCAGGAAGAGCACTGCGCACCGGACGTCTGCCGTGGCGCGGGCTTACGCATTGCCCAGGGGCTGGCGCGCCCTCGTCGGAGCAGGACGCACCACCGAAGGTGCGCCCCCTGATCTTCGGCAAGTCAGCGGGCGCGGAGTGCCGCCGAGCGCCGCATCGGTGGGGGACCGGTCGGTCGGGCCGCATGCTGTGGCCCGTTCAGATCTAGCGCAGCGCCGACGGTCGCTCGTGACGGTTGGGAGCCGGGGTGTCTGGCCGAGACGCGATCGGCTCCCTGATTCCATCAGGCATTGCTGCACGACGCGCTGGCCGTGCGACGACGGGATGCCCCGGCCGGCCGCTCCGGAGCTGCGACTTCATGTGCGTTAGGTCAACTCCGTCGGTAGAGCTGTGCAAGCATGCCCCCGTCGACGACCAGGGTGGCGCCGTTCACGAATCGCGCTTGCGGGGAGGCGAGCCAGGCCACCGCCTCGGCGACGTCTTCGGGATCGCCCAGCCAACCGAGGCGATGCGGATCCTTGAGCCAGCCGAACTCGTGAGTGTCCGCCTCGAGACCGATCGCGCTCGTGTAGCTCGACGGCGTGTCCACTGCCCCCGGCGCTACCGCGACGACGCGTACCCCGGACGGCGCGAGGTCGACTGCCATCTGGCGAGTCAGGGCGACGATCGCTCCCTTCGATGCAGCGTAGGGCGCGCTCTCCGGTAACGCTGCAAACGCGTGCACCGAAGCCATGTTGACGATGACGGGGTTCGCGTCGCACGCCACCAGGTGGGGCAAGCACGCTCGGCTCATCAAGAAGACGGACTTCACGTTGACGGCGAAGACTCGGTCCCAGAGGTCCTCATTGACATGGGCGACGCCGCTCGAGAACGGGCTGATCCCGGCGATGTTGCACAGCACCCGAACCTCCCCGAGCCTGGCCGCGAGCTCCGCGACCTGCTGGCAGTCATTGTCCCGGCTCACGTCGGCCGTGCACGCGCTCGCCTCCCGGTCGCGCCCGTGCAGGAGCGCCACCGTGCGTTCGACCGCCCCGGAATCGCGGTCGGCACAGACGACGTGCATGCCGTCCGCCGCGAGCCGCACCGCCGTCGCCTTGCCGATCCCCTGACCAGCGCCCGTGACGACCGCAACGTGTGTCGTCACGACGCTCCGCCCCAGATCACGACGGCGGCCCGATGCTGAGGCTGCCCCATGCGTCGAGTTTGGACACCCTGTCCTCCCTCGTTTGCCCCTCCGCGTAGAGGGCGCCTCGGAGCTGTGAAACGTCCCCTGGCAAGCGGACGAGCGCCGGGGCAGTGCTGGGGGGGCTCACGTAGAGCAGCTTGCCATATGGCGCGTTGGACCCGTCACCTCGTCGCACCATCGGGCCCCGGGGTGTAAGTACTTCTCAATCGATCGCCCGACGTAGAGCGTCGCCAACTCTGGCGTGTCGCGCGTGTGCTCCGCGGGCCGGGCGCGAGCGTTCGCCGAACACGCCGGATGGCGCGCTCGAACACCGGATCCTGGTTCACGCCGAGCCGGACCGACCGAAGATCGAGATACGCGACGACGGCCGTCGGTCCGCGGCTCGGGTGACTGCTAGCAGCAGCGGTTCCGATGGCGCGTCGATCGACGACGTCGTCCTCGACCGGGCGACACCACGGACGTGCGTCGGGTCCGGCTGCGGGGCCTTTTCGATCACGGCATCCGGCCACGACGACTGGGTCGACGTGCCGTCGATCCTTCCCGGCCCAAGGGGTCTTGATCATCCGGAAGCCGGGGATCAGGATGGCGCCTGGCGGCACAATCCGCGACAGAGAAACGGGTCCTGAACTGGGAGGACGCTCGAAGTCGGGGAGAGCGGGCGACGGGAATCGAACACATGACGAGCTTGGAAGGCTGGGCCGCTTTGTCTGGAATTCTCAGAAAGTACCAGCTAGAGGCCTAGGAGTTATGCCACGGAATACCCTCGCGAGTGCCGTGGGCGCGATTTGGGCGCGAACGAATCGACTCCTGCGCGTTGATCGGCAGGATCTCAGCCGCCTCGACAAGCGCGTCGGCGAGCACTCGGTCGCGGTCGCGTGCTGATAGCGCAGCGCCCCAGCCGTCGACGCGTGGCCCGCTCGGTGCATCAGCTCAGCCGTGGTCGCTCCTGTCGCAGCTGCGAGGGTGAGCCCGGTACGCCGGAGGTCGGCCGCGGACAACGCGACCGCCGACGAGCTCGCCCGGCGCTGCCAGGCCGAACGTGCCGGAAGGGGCGAGGTCGGGCGGGCGAACGTCTCGATCACCTCGGGCGCGGTCGGGGTCGGCGACGAGATCGTGACGCTCAGAAACGACCGGCGGATCCGAAGCGATGCGGGCGACCTTGTCCACAAGGGCGAGCGCTTCGCGGTCACCGGACGCGGCGAGGACGAGAGCGTCGCCGTCGTCTCGCTCGACGGCCGCTCCTCGCTCGTGCTCCCGCCGCGCTACGTCTCGAACGGCGTCGCCCTCGGCTACGCCCTCACGATCCACAAGGCACAGAGGGCGGCGACGAGGCGCGCGATCGACCTCGTCGACGAGCAAGCCCGCACTTCGGAGAAGCATGAGGGGGAAGAAAAGCCAGGCCTGCCAGCGCGCCAGGAACCACGTGAGGCTGCGGCGTTCCCCGGCAAGCCCGTCGGTGGGGGTGACGACCACGAGGCCCTCACCGATATCGGGGTCGCGGTCGACCTGGTTGGGGTGTGCGTGATGGGCGTTGTGCTTCGGAACCCACCAGCCGAAGCTCAATCCGATCAATGCGTTCCCGACGGCCAGCCCGAGCAGCCAAGTGGCCCGGCGGGACCGAAAGACCTGCTGGTGCCCCGCGTCATGGCCGACGAAGCCCAGCTGGGTGAACATCACGCCCAGGAATGCTGCGACACCGAGCGTGGCCCACGAGTTGCCGACGACCAGCAACGCCGCCCATCCCGCGGCGAACGCGGCGATGGTCAGGACGATCTTTACGCTGTAATAGCCGGGCCGGCGGTCGAGAAGGCCGGCGTCGCGGAAGTAGAGCTCGAGAAGCTCCGCCGCCGGCACGAGCGGACCGAGGCCGAGCTGGCCCGGGCCTCATATGCTGCTCACGGTGAGAGTCCGCCACCGTTGGGCCGTCCAGTGGGGCGCGTAGGACCGATAGGCCACGGATGTCCTCAGGCGGCTGAGGGGCTGCATGCCCGGTGATAGGCAGCAACCTGTGGCAAGGCCCGGCGAGCAACTCGAGACCCCATGGATCAGGTGAGAGCCGAGCGAACAGCTCCGACTGGCTTCAGGGCTTGTCGGACGTTGCCTTGGCGACGGCAAGGGTGGCGTAGACCTGGGCGCGCATGAGGCGATGCTGGAGCCCTGCGTCCGTGTTGATGGCCTCTGCCTCGTCCAGTTCACTCTGTGCGAGATCGATGTACTCAACCACGGTCTTGACCGTCACTCCGACCTCCTCATGTGCGGGTATCTCTCGCCCACGTGTGGCTTTCCGCGAACTGCCCGTCCCAGCTCTCCGCCGCGTCCTCTTCGCGAATGGTGTGCGAGTGCTGCTCTCGGCTCCTGACGAACTGCTTACAGGACTGACAGAGGTACGAAGCATCGTGAACTTCACAGGCAATCCACTCACCGGCCAACCTGCGAACGCTCATCGTGTCGACTCCCCCCTGAAGGCGCATCCCTTGCGTGCGCGTCGGCGAAGGCAGCCACCTAGTTCTTCTAGACTCCGCGACAACCTGCCTTCGCGCACGTTGCCTCAGTTAGGAATCGACCTCGTCACGCCTGATCTCGGGTTCGCGGACAGGATCGCCGACCCCAAGAGGCCGCAAATCTCCAGCGCTTCGCTTGCGGTTCGGCTGGGGCTCGCGAACCATCAGATGTCGTCGCTGGACTCGGTCGTTGACTTGGTTGGCTTTGGTGCCTTCCCGCCGGCCTTCGTCATCGATTTGGTGACCTTGGCCTTGTCCTCCCGAGCTGCGACGCTCGATGTCTTCTGCGCCTGACCACGACGGTTCCTTCCGGGTGACTTCGTGACTCTGCCGATGATGGTCATCGACCCGACGCTGGGTACGACGGTCGACTCCTCTCCGCTCGACCACTTCACCCGTACGAGTAGCCCACTCACGCCGGTCACAACTCCGTCACGAGGGGTCTGGCCCACCTTCGTTGACGGCACTTGGACCCGATCACCGATGTCGACCATCTTCACCTCCGCGTGTAGGAATCTGCCATCTGAGCCCTGTTGTCAAGAGATAATCGCCGTCGCCGTCGGTGTGGCTGATGTGGCATCGTCCGAGCCGGCCGTGCCCGAAGGCAATGGGAAGATCAGGTTGGATGCACACCGAGCGCCTGATCGAGCGGCGGCGGCCGAAGGATCCTGCGCCTCGCTGACACCTGCGGGGCCGCAGAACGGCGAACTGTGATTGGTGGTGCGAAGACTGTCAGGCCCGTCAACTGCGGCCCCCTTGCGCTCGTTTGGGGAGCTTCGTGTCGACCAAGAGGTCCAGCAGCTCACCGATCGTACGTTCCCGGCCGATGGCTTCTCCCAGCGGCAGGTGGGCTTGCACCTGATAGCGGTTGCGGCGGCCGTCCTTGTCTTTGACCACGTAGCCGGCTTCGGCCAGGTCGGTGACGATGCCAAAGGCGCTGCGCTCGGTCATGCCCACCGTCGTGGCGATGTCACGCAATCGCACCCCGGGATCGTGGGCGATGCATAGCAAGACCCGGGCATGCTTGGTGAGAAAACTCCAGTCTGCCATCGCCGACAAGGATAGTCTCACATCACTAGAAGTGGATTGCTAGAGTCATACAACACGAGTATGATGACTTTTGGACATCGAGGCTCGGCGATCTTTGACCGCCAGCTGTCTGATGTCCGGAAAGGACGCAGCCATGTTGATGCGATTCGAACCGTACCGCGAGTTCGACCGGGTCACCGAGGAGCTGCTGAGCGAGCGCCGAACTCGCCAGATCCCTGTGGATGCCTATCGTCGGGGCAACGAGTTCAAGGTCTTGCTCGACCTGCCGGGCGCGGATCCCGACTCGATCGAGCTCACTGTGGAGCAGGATGTCCTAACGGTGCGGGGTACGCGTACCTGGTTCCGATCCGCCGCCGACGAGATCCAGATAGCGGAGCGGCCCCACGGCGAGTTCAGCCGTCAGCTGCTTCTCGCGGAGAGCCTGGACCGCGACAACATCACCGCCGCCTACGAGGATGGCGTGCTCACCATCACCGTCCCCGTGGCCGAGCAGGCCAAGCCGCGCAACGTCGAGATCGCCCACTCCAGAGGGGTCGCACATCTCGTCGAGGCAGGAGCCGCCACGGGCTGAGTCGGCGGCCTTGGCGGCAGCTCTCTTGGTTAACAATCCAACTCAACCCTCGAGGGACTGACCAGGAGTCGCGTCGACCTCACTCACCTCGGATCACGTCGTGTCTGAGCGGACATCGCGCCAGGAGAGGTATCGCTGAAAGCTAGCGACATAATGGTGATGACCCCGGCTCCTCGGAGGCGCCTGGCCACGGAGCAATCCATGGCGGGTGCACCGGCGAACAAGGGCCCGAAAGGCGAGCGAATCGCACCCGGCCTCTTGGCTGTGAGCGCGTCGTCCTCCGGGGACTCGGGGCATTACCCCGAACCTTCGGTCGTGCTGCTGGGTCGTGGGTGATGTTCAAGACGAAGGGCTGCGCGGGACGAGTTCTCCCCGCCAGCAGCCGACAGCCTGCTTGGCCTCAATTTCGAAGTGCCCTGAGCTTGTCATGGATGCTGCGCTTCCCGACAGGACCCTCGACTGCCGGCCGAGGGAGTGCCCGTACTCGATAATCGGAGAACTCGGTGAGGCCTTCAGGCCTTCCAGCCTTCGTCGGTCGCATGATCCGTGGGCGCGATCTCGGCGCGAGCGGGCGCGTAGTCAGGGATCAGGTTCGCGTCTGGCGGCAAGTGTCGGTCAGCACAAAAACTGGCATTGACCTGGTGCTAAGCGCGAAGTCGGGGAGAGCGGGCGACGGGAATCGAACCCGCATGACCAGCTTGGAAGGCTGGGACTCTGCCATTGAGCTACGCCCGCGTCATTGTGCGGCATCGACAGCGTACCTAAGGCCACGCAGGCTACGCCCCGCCTTCGGGTCGCCGACCCTGCCCGATCTCGTCACGTTCGACGGGCAGCGGCGCCAGCCGTTGCCAAGCGTGAGGCGATGAAACTGACCGCCGACCACCAGGCACCGCCGGGCTTGTAGCGACACGGAAGGGGCGACCCTTCGCTCGCTCGGCGCCGGTCTCTGCGACGCTGCCCCACGCGCCACGAGCGGACTCGGTGCCGTGAACCGCTCGGCGCCGGCGACCGCATGGCGAGACGTCGGGACCTTCGACCCTTACCGGGCGATCTGGCCTCGCAGGAAGATGCTGGCGACTCAGAACGTGGCCGGAACGACTGCGAAGGGACTCACCATGTCGAGCATGGGACTGCAGGGCGCGAGCGTCTGGGAGGAGGAGCTCTTCGAGGCGTTCCGGTCGCACGCCGACCAGGAGCACCAGCTCCTGGACCTGTACCGAGCGGTGGCGGACGACGTCTCGTCCCCCGACGTGAGCTTCCTCGTGCGGCTCATCTTGGAGGATGAGGAACGCCACCACCGGCTCTTCGAGGAGCTGGCCGGGACGCTGCGCGCCCAGGTCGAGCTGGAGTCGGACCAGAGCACGATCCCCGACGTGCCACTGCACCGGAAGGATCCGAGCGGCCTCGTCGACGTGACCGATCGGCTGCTGGCGCTCGAGCGCGACGACGGTAAGAAGCTCCGGGAGCTACGCAAGCAGCTCCGACCCGTCGAGGAGACGACGGTCTGGCCGCTGGTCATCGAGACGATGGAGCTCGACACGAAGAAGCACATCGCCCTCTTGAAGCACATCCGCAAGCTGGCCAAGGGCATCGACTGAGGCTGCTGGCGGCGCCGGGTCTGGCGACGGCGGGGCCTCACCGGCGGTCGCTCGGCCGGTCAGCCGGACCCTGGAACGGTGGTCGGGGGAATGGCGTGCTCGGCCCCCGGGGGCCAGCGGCAACCTCATCTTGCCCGGCGATGTGTAGACCATCGCAGATGCGGGTATGGGCCCTCCCGCACGGCAGGGCCACTCAGGCCATCGCCGGCAGGAGGGCACATGGCTCGACCGGAGGGGGCCGGCTCGATCGCACGGAAGTACGTCGGCGAACCGAGCCGGCGCGCTCACGCCGTGCCATGCGCTCGCGGTTTCGCGCCTAGTCCCCGTCGCCGGGCAGCGCTGCTCCTCTCGTTGGCTGGCTCGAGGCGTTGTCGGGGCGCTCTGTGAGCGCCGACCGCCGCCTCGACGCCTACGCGACGAGGCGGAGCACCTCGCGCAGCCCCGAACTGCTGTGGCGGCAGAACGGGAGGCGACGGGGCGGGCGCGGCCGTCGTCACGGGGCTCCTCGCTTCGTCGTGGAGGAGATCCACAGTCGGGCCCATAATTTCGACCTGCGCCTCGAGCACCAAGGCGTCCTTGTCTCGTGGGGGGTGCCGAAGGGCCTGCCGCTAGACGGCGAACGGAGCCATCTCGCGATCCGCGTGAAGGACCACCCTGTGGACTCCGTCCGGCTCCTCGGTGGTGAGGCGGCGGCCAGGCGCTGGGGGACCCCGGCGGCGCGCGTGTGGGACAGCGGCACGTTCGAGACGCAGAAGTGGAGCGAACACGAGATCCAGGTCGTACTCCACGGGGGGGTCGTCGAGGCGACATACGTGCTCGTCCACGTGGACGGGGACCACTGGCTCGTCCAGCGCCTGGCCTCCTGAGGCCGTAGGGCGCCGCGGCCGGGACCGCGGGGCGATCGGGCCGTCCCGCACGCGGGCCCGCTCAGCCGTGTCCCGCCGCGGTGCTCGCGGTCCTCGGAGGTAGCCAGATCGCCGTTCCGTCGTGCTCGTCCCACGCCGTGTCCGATGCGCAGTCGATGCGCGCGGCGGTTCCCCGCGCGGCGTGCCACGCGACGAGCGCCGCCGCGAGCGCGTCGAGACCGTCGTGGGACCACATCGCGAGGCCGTCCGGGAGCTCGATCTCGCCGACGAGCGCCTCGGTCCGCGCCCGCAGCCCGGACGGACGCGCCTTGTGGAGGAGCGCCCGTCCAGCGAGGCGGGCGAAGACGGCGTGCGGGTAGGTCTCGAGCGGCTCGACGCCGTCGTCTCGTAGCGCCGACCAGATCGACCACCCGGTCGCCATCCACCCCGCGACCGCCTCGCCCCGCGCAGGTGTCACCCACGGGACCGCGACGCCGGCGAGTCTCAGGGCGACCTCAGCGCAGCGCGCCCGCTGGAACTTCGCGGCCAGACGTTGATCGCCTTCGTGCGGCAGGCGCGACGCCCGGTCGGGGGCGTCGATCGCGACGCTGATGGCGTCCCGGCAGAACTGACGGATCGCCGCCGGTTCAACCGGGTGGAACAGCGCCGTCGCGGCGATCCGGGGCGCCACAGGGCGGCTCCCGGGCCTCCCGACCTGCAGTGCCACTGCCCAGGCCGCCGCCGCTCCGACGTCGATGCCGACGGCCAGCGAGCCTCCGGCAGGGTCGCGGCGCACGCCGAGGGCTCAGCTCGTGGCGAGCGCGACGGCGTTCGGACCGCCGAGCAGGTTCGAGACCTCGTCAGCCCGTGTGCGCACGAGCCGGCCGATGGCGCCGACGTTGCCGGTCGGCAGGTCGCGCTTCAAACCGGTGACGCTGATTGCCCCGACGCAGCGCCCGTCACGGCCGAAGAACGCCGCACCGACGCAGAACACGCCGAGCGCGCGCTCCTCGTCGTCGATCGCGAAGCCGCGCCGGCGTACCTGCGCGAGATCGGCCAGGAGCGCGTCGACGTCGCCGATCGTGTGCGGAGTGTGCCTCGTCATGCCGGACTCGGCGCACAAGGTCCGCACGCGCTCCTCGTCGAAGGTCGCCAGCACCGCCTTGCCCGTCGCGGTCGCATGCGCGGGCTCGGGCCCGCCGAGCGGTGCGTGCGGTCTGAGTGAGGGTGTCGCCTCGACCCGTTCAATGCAGATCGGGCGGCCCTCCTCGGCGAGGGCTGCGCGTGCCGTCATCCCTGTCGTGCTGCTCAATCCGCGCAGGATCGGCACGCAGAGCTCGCCGATGGGATTCTGGCGCGCGGCGATGTCGCCGTAGCGGAGCAACGAGAGGCCGAGCACGTAGCGTGGCCCAGGATCGACCAGCGCGAGCAGGCCCCTGCTTGCCAGCGTCCGGGCCGTCGCGAGGGCCGTGCTCTTCGAGATCCCGAGGCGGTTGGCGATCGCGGTGAGGGTCAGGCCGCCAGGCGGGGCGCCCGCGACGACCTCCAGGAGATCGAGCGCGCGCCGGACGCTATGCACCGTGTAGCGGTCTGCCTGTTCCTCCATCTCCGCTCCCGATCCTTGTCCCGTTCTCGGCGATGCAGTCTGGCGCACCCAGGGCGGCGTTCCCAATTGAGCCAAGTGACCCGATGGACGTCGCAGCCGGGCGTTTCCAGGCATGCCGGAGGTGAAGCTCTGTCGGACAGATGATGTCATATATGACTTCATCTGAGGATCTGCGTTCAGATCTCCCCCAGGTGCTTGCCCGCGGGGCCTGTTAGCGTCGAACGACCGTGGCAGTGGGTCTCGGGTTGGACGTCGGCGGAACCAAGGTGCTGGGGTGCGCGCTCGACGAGCGCGGCGTCCTCGCCGCCGAGGTCCGGCTGTCCTCGCCGAAGACGCTGGACGGCGCCGTCGACGCTCTGGTGGGGTGCGTGCGCGAGCTGTTGGACGGGCTCGGGCAGCGCCGCGACGAGGTCACCGGGATCGGTCTCGGCCTTCCTGGCCTCGTGAGCGACGACGGGGTGCTGCACGAGACGGCCAACATGCACGGGGTGGAAGGCCTGAGCCTGCGCGCCTCCCTTGCCTCGCGCCTCGAGGAGCTCCGTGCGAGCGCGGGGCTCTCTGCGAGTCCGCCCTGGCGTCTCGTGGCCGATAACGACGGTACTTGCGCCGCCGCGGGCGAGCTGGCCTTCGGCGCAGCGCGCGGCTGCAGCGACGCCGTCGTTGTCACGCTCGGCACCGGGATCGGTGGCGGGATCATCGCCAACGGCCGGATGCTGCGGGGTGCCCGCAGGTTCGCGGCGGAGATCGGGCACATGGTCGTCGACGTCGACGGCCCGCCGTGCGGCTGTGGGCGGTTCGGGTGCTGGGAGCAGTTCGCGTCCGGCACAGGCCTTGCGCACCTCGCCCGGCAACGTTGCGCCGAGGGCGGCGCCGCCCGCCTCTGCGCGCTCGCCGGGGGCGGCCCCGAGGCGGTGCGCGGGGAGCACGTTGTCGCGGCCGCCCGGGAAGGCGACCCCGATGCGCTCGTCGTGATCGAGCAGTTCGGCCGGTATCTCGCCACGGGTCTCGCGAACTTGGCGGAGGTCCTGGACCCGGGGCGGATCATCCTCGGGGGCGGCCTCGTCCAGGCTGGAGACCTCCTCCTCGGGCCAGGGCTCGCCACGTATGCCGCGACGACGAGGCGGGGCTCAGGCGCCCGCTCGGTCCCGGTCGTCATCGCCGAGCTAGGCGAGCGAGCCGGCGCCTATGGGGCGGCGGCGCTCGGTCTCGACCTCGTACCCTGAGCGCGCGCCGGCGGCGCGCGCCGGCCGGCCGTCGGGGAGGCGGGATTCGAACCCGCGGCCTCCTGCTCCCAAAGCAGGCGCGCTAACCAAGCTGCGCTACTCCCCGTGGCGGATGCGGCGGGGCACGAGGCCCCGGCGCGCCATCGGCGTACGCCGCTCGCCCCGGGGGGCGATGCGGCTGCCGGGGTTCCCGTCCGCGGGACCCTCGACGTCACGATGCTAGGGGAGGTGCCAGGGACCTGCATGCGCCGGGGCCCCTGGGACCACCCGAGCCGCCCGTCCGGGGTCGCCGCGGGTGACCAGTAGACTCCTCGCTTCGTATGCGAACCTCCGTCGAACCCCTCGAGGGGAACAAGGTCAAGCTCACCGTCGAGGTCGACGAGGAGGACGTGCGCCGAGCCGAGGACGAGACCCTCCGCCGGCTGGTGCGCGAGGTTCGCGTCCCCGGCTTCCGGCCGGGGAAGGTGCCCCGCCGACTGCTCGAGGCACGCCTCGGGCCGAAGGCGATCCGCGACGAGGTGCTGCGCGACGCGCTGCCCCGCTACTACACCGAGGCGGTCGAAGAGGCCGAGCTCGACGTCATCACGAACCCGGAGATCGACGTGACGTCCGGCGAGGAGGCCGGTCCGGTCAGCTTCGATGCCGTCGTCGAGGTACGTCCGGAGGTGTCCGTCGCCGGATACGAGGGCCTCGTCGTCACCGTGCCGGGCCCGGAAGCCACCGACGAGGACATCGCCGCGCAGGTCGACCGGCTCCGGGACCAGTTCGCCACCCTGAACGAGGTGGACCGCCCGATTCGCGACGGCGACATCGTCACCCTCGACATGCACGGCACGCGAGACGGCGAGCCCGCCGAGGGGCTGACTGCGGACGACCTGGTGTACCAGGCGGGATCGGGAGGGATCGTCCAGGGCATCGACGAGCGGCTCTTCGGCGCGAAGGTTGGCGAGATCTTCGAGCTCGTCGCCGACGATGCGCCCGGCGGCGCTGCCCACCTGAAGGTGCTGGTCAAGCAGGTGCGGGAGAAGATCCTTCCGGAGCCGGACGACGACTTCGCCTCGGACGCCTCCGAATTCGACACCTTCGAGGAGCTGCGCAGCGACCTCGCCGGTCGGATCTCCGAGGTCAAGCGCCTCCAGGCCAGCTCGGCGCTGCGCGAGCGTGCCGTGGAGGCCCTCGTCGGCCTCGTCGCCGACGAGGTGCCGGCGAGCCTGGTCGCCACGGAGGCCGAGCGCCTGCTCCACGACTTCGCCCACCGTCTGGCGCGCCAGCAGGTCGGCCTGGACGACTACCTGCGAGCCACGGGCCAGGAGCCGGACGCGTTCATGCAGGACATCCAGGCTGAGGCCACGAACCAGGTCAAAGCCGACCTCGCGCTCCGGGCGCTCGCCAAGGCCGAGGAGATCGAGGTCGACGAGTCAGATCTCGACGACGAGCTCGTGCGCCTCGCCGAGCAGGGCCGGACCACCCCGGCGCAGCTGCGCGCCGCGCTCGAACGGGACGGGCGTGTCGCTGGGCTACGCTCGCAGCTGAAGAACTCGAAGGCGCTCGCTTGGCTCATCGAGCACGTGGACGTCGTCGACGAGGAAGGGAACGCGATGGATAGATCGGTGCTTCTCGCCGGCGACGACGCCGAGGCAGACAACACCGAGTCGGTCGCGGCCGGCGCGACTACGCTCGCCGAGGAAGGTTGAGCATGAGCGCCTACGGCTATCTCGTCCCCACCGTCATCGAGCAGTCCAGTCGTGGTGAGCGCGCGTACGACCTCTTCTCCCGGCTGCTGCGAGAGCGGATCATCTTCATCGGCACGCCGATCGACGACACGATCGCCAACCTCGTGTGCGCCCAGATGCTCTTTCTCGAATCCGAGGACCAGGAGAAGGACATCAACCTCTACATCAACTCACCTGGCGGCGACATCACCGCGCTGTTCGCGATCTACGACACGATGAACTTCGTCCAGCCGGACAAGTCGACCTTCTGTTTCGGCCAGGCCGCGTCGGCAGCCGCGGTGCTGCTCGCCGCGGGCACGAAGGGCAAGCGCTTCGCGCTGCCGCGTGCGCGAGTCCTGCTCCACCAGCCTTACGGCGGCGCGGCCGGTCAGGCCACCGACATCGAGCTGCAGGCCCGTGAGATCCTGCGGATGCGCGACATGCTGAACGAGATGCTCGCGCGGGACACCGGCCAGTCGATCGAGAAGATCCAGCGCGACACCGACAGAGATTTCATCATGAGTGCGGAAGAAGCCCGGGAGTACGGCATCATCGACGAGGTGATCACCAGCCGTGAGGTCGCCAACGCGGTGGCCGCGGTGGGCGCAGCCTGAGCGACGGCGGCGAGGGAGGGGACGTGGCCAAGTTCGGCGAGGGTGGCGAGCTCGTCAAGTGCAGCTTTTGCGGGAAGTCCCAGAAACAGGTCAAGAAGCTCATCGCGGGCCCAGGTGTCTACATCTGTGACGAGTGCATCGAGCTGTGCAACGACATCATCGAGGAGGAGCTCTCCGAGACCTCCGAGGTGCGCTTCGAGGATCTGCCGAAGCCCCGCGAGATCTTCGAGTTCCTGAACGACTACGTCATCGGTCAGGACCAGGCCAAGAAGATCCTCTCCGTGGCGGTGTACAACCACTACAAGCGGATCCAGGCCGGATCGCCGACCGAGCAGGACGTCGAGCTCGCGAAGTCGAACATCCTCCTGCTCGGTCCGACGGGCTGCGGCAAGACGCTGCTCGCCCAGACCCTCGCGCGGATGCTCAACGTCCCGTTCGCCATCGCCGACGCGACGGCCCTCACCGAGGCCGGCTATGTCGGCGAAGACGTCGAGAACATCCTCCTGAAGCTGATCCAGGCCGCCGACTACGACGTGAAGAAGGCGGAGACGGGGATCATCTACATCGACGAGATCGACAAGATCGCCCGAAAGAGCGAGAACCCGTCGATCACCCGGGACGTCTCGGGCGAAGGCGTGCAGCAGGCGCTCCTCAAGATCCTCGAGGGCACGACGGCCTCCGTGCCACCCCAGGGTGGGCGCAAGCACCCCCACCAGGAATTCATCCAGATCGACACCACCAACATCCTGTTCATCTGCGGTGGCGCCTTCGCCGGGCTCGATCGGATCATCGAGGCCCGCACCGGCCGCAGCGGGATCGGATTCCGAGCCGACGTCCGGCGCTCGAAGCGCCACGACGAGAGTGAGCTCTTCCTCCAGGTGCTCCCGGAGGACTTGTTGAAGTTCGGCCTCATCCCCGAGTTCGTGGGCCGCCTTCCGGTGATCGGCGCCGTATCGAACCTGGACCGCGAGGCGCTCGTCCGTATCCTGGTCGAGCCGAAGAACGCGCTCGTGAAGCAGTACAAGCGCGTGTTCGAGCTCGACCGGGTCGAGCTCGAGATCACCGATGACGCGCTGGAATCGGTCGCCGACCAGGCGCTGCTGCGCGGCACCGGCGCCCGGGGGCTGCGGGCCATCCTCGAGGAGGTCCTGCTCGAAGTGATGTACGACCTGCCGAGCCGGAGCGACGTCGGTCGATGCGTCGTCGACCAGAACGTCGTGCTCGAGCGGGTCGCCCCGACCCTCCTTCCACGCGGCACGGGCGAGAAGTCCGACCGTCCGCGCCGTGCCGCTTCCTGACGAGGGCGGCGACCGCAAGGCCGGCGACGACCGTGTGACCCAGGGGGGGCAGTCGCTCGGGGACGCCCTCGCCTGGCTGGACCGCCACGTCAATCTGGAGGCGATCGAGCGCGGCATCGCGGGGCGGGCCGCCGAACCGACGCTGGAGCGGATCGCCACCCTCGTCGCCGCGATGGACGACCCGCAGGCGAGCTATCCCGTCGTCCATGTCACTGGCACGAACGGCAAGGGCTCGACCTCGCGGCTCACCGCGCAGCTCTTGATGGGCCAGGGGCTGACGGTCGGCACTTACACGAGCCCGCACCTCGAGACGGTGAACGAGCGGATCGCGCTGGACGGCGTCCCGATCACCGATGGCGCGCTCGCGAACCTGCTCGGACCGCTCCAGGACCTGGAGGAGTTCCTGCTCCGCCGGCCCGGCGGCCTGACCATGGCCCCGACCTGGTTCGAGCTCGTGACCGCCGCCGCCTACCGGCACTTTGCCGATGTGGCCGTCGATGCCGCGGTCGTCGAGGTGGGGATCGGCGGTCTCTACGACGCGACCAACGTCGCAGACGGTGTCGTCGCGGTGCTGACGAACGTCTCGCTCGATCACGTCGAGATCCTCGGACCGTCGGTGGAGGCGATCGCCCGGGAGAAGGCGGGGATCGTGAAGCCCGGCGCGATCGTGGTACTCGGCGAGGACGACGAGTCGGTCGTCGGGATCGTCGCCGAGGAGGCCCGCCGCGTGGGCGCCGCGGCCGTCTGGCGGCGAGGGGTCGACTTCGACTGCGTCGCCAACCGGGTCGCGCACGGCGGACGGCTGCTCGACCTGCGGACGCCGGGTGCCTCCTACGACGACGTCTACGTCCCCCTCCACGGCGCGCACCAGGGCGACAACGCGGCGGCGGCGCTCGCTGCCGCGGAGGCGTTCTTCGCCGCGCCGCTCGACGAGGGCGTCGTCGCCGCGGCGTTCGCCCGCACCACCGCTCCGGGCCGTCTCGAGGTCGTCGGTCGTCGCCCGCTCGTCGTGCTCGACGGCGCGCACAACGCAGCGGGCGCGCACGCGCTCGCCGCTGCGCTCGAGGAGGACTTCGCCGCCGCCCGCGTCGTCGTCGTGCTGGGCTGCCTACGCGGAAGGGATCCGGCAGAGCTGCTCGACGCGCTCGGTCGCGAACGGCTGGCGCACGTCGTCGCCTGCGCGCCGCCCTCGCCGCGAGCGCTGCCTGCCGAGGAGGTGGCCGCCGCCGCCAGCGGGTGCGGCGTCGAGGTGACCCGCTCGGAGAGCGTCGAAGCCGCCCTCGGACTCGCGCTCGGCGCCGCCGGGAGGGACGACATCGTGCTGGTCACCGGATCGCTGTACCTCGTCGGCGCCGCGAGGACGCTGCTGCGAAGGTCGCCGCTCGGCTAGCCTCCATCCGGCCATGAACAGAACCCTCGTCATCTGCAAGCCCGACGCCGTCGAGCGCGGTCTCGTCGGGGAGATCCTCGGCCGGCTCGAGCGCAAGGGCCTCCGTCTCGTCGCCGGTGAGCTTCGCCTCGTCGACAAGCTGCTCGCCGAGGAGCACTACGCGGAGCACAGCGCCCGCCCGTTCTTCGGGGACCTCGTCGCGTTCATCACCCGCTCACCCGCCTTCGTGGCGGTCGTCGAGGGGCCGCAGGACACATGGAAGATCGTCCGCACGCTCATGGGGCCGACGAATCCCGCAGAGGCTCCGCCGGGCACCATCCGGGGCGATCTCGCCACCGAGACCGGGGAGAACCTCGTCCACGGCTCGGACGGTCCGGAGTCCGCGGCGCGCGAGATCGCACTCTTCTTTCCTTCACTAGACTGACTTTTGCCGCGCGACCCCGCTGCCGGGGCGGGGCGTGCGTGGCGCTGACCTGAAGGTCTTGCGCCCCATACCCCCGGCGGGGGAGGGCGGGGGCGCCTTGTGGCCCCCCCCTGTTTCCCGTAACCTTTCGCAGTCCGGTCTGCGAGCCTGGAGCTGCAACGATGCGCGACAACACCTGGGGATTCGCCGGCCGCGACATGGCGGTCGACCTTGGTACCGCCAACACGCTTGTCTACGTCCGCGGGAAGGGCATCGTGCTGAACGAGCCCTCCGTCGTGGCGATCAATGTGAAGGACGGTCACCCGCTCGCGGTCGGCTCCGAGGCGAAGCGGATGATCGGGCGCACGCCGAGCAACATCCAGGCGATCCGCCCGTTGAAGGACGGGGTCATCGCCGACTTCGAGATCTGCGAGATGATGCTGCGCTACTTCATCCGCCGAGTCCACCCCCGCCGCTTCTCGAAGCCGCGCATGGTGATCTGCGTGCCCTCGGGGATCACCGGCGTCGAAAAGCGCGCCGTCCAGGAGGCGGCGGAGTACGCCGGGGCGCGCAAGGCCTACATCATCGAGGAGCCGATGGCTGCGGCGATCGGCGCCGGGCTGCCGATCCACGAGCCGACCGGCAACATGGTCGTCGACATCGGTGGCGGGACGACCGAGGTCGCGGTCATCTCGCTCGGTGGCATCGTCACCAGCCAGTCGATCAGGATCGGCGGGGACGAGCTCGACGAGGCGATCATCAGCTTCGTCAAGAAGGAGTACAGCCTGGCGCTCGGCGACCGTACGGCCGAGGAGATCAAGATGGCGCTCGGCTCCGCCTGCGAGCTCGAGGAGGAGCTCCACGCCGAGATCCGGGGGCGCGACCTGGTGAGCGGCCTGCCGAAGACGATCGTGACGTCCACCAAGGACATCCGGCGCGCCATCGAGGAACCGCTCGCGGCGATCATCGACGCGGTCAAGGTCACCCTCGACAAGACGCCGCCGGAGCTCGCCGCCGACATCATGACCCAGGGGATCGTCCTCACCGGCGGCGGAGCGCTGCTCCACGGACTCGACGTGCGCCTCCAGGCGGAGACGAACATGCCGATCGTGGTCGCGCCAGACCCCCTGAACTGCGTGGCGCTCGGCAGCGGGATGTGCCTCGAGGAGTTCGAGGCCCTGCGCCAGGTGCTGGTCTCCTCCTCGAGCCGCTGACCGGCGCAGGGAGCGGCACGTGGCTGCCACGCGCCGGACCAGCCAGCGGGTCACGCTGCTCATGCTCGTGCTCGCATCGGTCACGGTCCTCACGCTCGACTACCGCGGCGAGGTGAGCCACGGGATCGGCCACATCCGCAACGGGGCCCGTGACGTGCTGGCGCCCCTCCAGCGCGGCATCGCCGCGGCGCTGCACCCGGTCGGCGACCTCTTCGCCGGTGCGGCCCGCTACGGCTCGGTGCAGGCGCAGAACCAGCAGCTCCAGACCTCGATCGGGGAGCTGCGCCGGAAGATGTCCGAGTACGCCGCCGAGCAGCAGCAGCTGCGCCAGATCGCCGCGCTCGACAAGGTCACCTTCGTCAGCAACATCAAGATGGTCGACGCCGAGGTGCTGTCGGCGCCGACGTCGAACTTCCGCGACACCTTCGAGCTCGACCGGGGAACCTCGTCGGGCGTGGCAGTCGGCGAGCCGGTCGTCGGCTCGAACGGCCTCGTCGGCACCGTCACCTCGGCAGGGCGCTCCACCGCCACCGTGCAGCTCATCACCGACACGCGCTCGAGCGTCGACATCCGTCTCGGCGCCAACGCGTCCGGCTTCGGCGTCGTCACGGGGCGGGGACTAGGGGAGCGGCTCAACCTCCAGCTCGTGTCGGGCTCTCCCAACGCGAAGGAGACGGTCTACACGGCGGGCACCGTCGCGGCGGGCGCCGGCGCGTACCCCGCGGGGCTCCCTGTCGGTACGGTGAGCAGCGTGCACAGCTCGCCAGGTGGCTTCTCGAAGACCGCGACGGTCACCCCGCTCGCCAACCTGGACTCGTTGCAGTACGTGGGTGTGCTCCTGTGGCTCCCGTCCGCCTAACCGCTGAGCGTGTGACGCCGGGCGCCGCCGGCGACCCGGGGACGGAGCGGTGAGCGGGCTGGGCTGGGCCCGGCTGGCGATCGTCGTGGTCGTCGGCGTCGTGGCGCAGGTGTCGGTGCTCGACCAGCTCGTCGTTCTCGGCGCTCACCCCGACCTGATGGTGCTGCTCGCCGCCGCCGCCGGGCTGGCCGGCGGACCGCAGAGCGGCGCGATGGTGGGTTTCACCGTGGGTCTCGTCGCCGACCTGTTCGTCGACACCCCCTTCGGGCTCTCCTCGCTCACCTTCGTGATCGTCGGGTACGCGGTCGGCCTCCTGCGGTCGATACCCGCCGGGCGGGAGCTCGGGAGCGCGCAGGTCGCGGCCTGCGTCGTCACCGGCGCCGCCGGGACGCTGCTCTACGCGGTCCTCGGTGCCCTCGCCGGCCAGTCGGGCATGCTCGGCCACGACACCGCGAACGCGGTGCTCGTCGTGATGGTCGGGAGTCTTGTCCTCGCCCCGATCGCGCTCGCCTGCCTGCGCTGGGTCTTCAGCGGCGGGCGGGCCCGGGCTGGTTACCCCGTGCCGAGCGGGGGGAGCGCGACGGCATGAAGCCGCGCAGGGTCGGTCGCCGCAGGCGGTTCCCCGGCCGCCTCGACCTTCCCGGCGAGTCCGACGAGGGCAGTCTCGACCGCCTGCGCCGGGTGATGGCGAAGAGCGTCTCCTCGCCGCTCGCCGCCGTCGAGTCGGAGCGCCGCACGAGCGGGGCACGCCAGTCCGGGCGCCCCCGCGTGGGGATGCGGCTCTCCGTCACGGCCGTCGTGGTCGCCGGGCTGTTCGCCGTGCTGCTGGTCCGGCTCTGGTCGATCCAGGTCATCCACGTGCACAGCGCCGTGAGCCAGGAGCTGATCACCACCACGCGCACCATCCAGACGACGTCGCCGCGCGGCGAGATCATCGCTCGCGGCGGCATGGGTCAGGTGCTCGCCACCGACGTCCCGCAGTGGGTGGTCACACTCGACCGCAGCGAGGCGAACAACCCCGCGCTCCAGCAGCGCCTGGCCGTCCTGCTCGGCGTGAGCACGAAGCACATCACGAGCCAGTTCGCCGACCCCCAGCTCGGGCCGTTCGCCCCCGTCCCGATCGCCCCGGTTGCCGGTTCGACCGTGCCCGCCTCGACGATCCTCGAGCTGCTCGGGCACCCGAAGGAGTATCCGGGCGTCACTCCGGCGCTCGCCTACCAGCGTTCCTACCCCCAGGGCAGTCTCGCCGCGCAGATCCTCGGCTACATCGGCCCCCTGCAGCAGTCCGAGCTCAAGTACTACCTGAACCACGGCTACCAGGTGACCGACTCGGTCGGCCAGAGCGGCCTCGAGTCGTATTACGAGCTGCCGCTTCGGGGCAAGCCCGGGACCGAGACGCTCGAGGTCGACCCCAACGGCAATATCGTGAAGCAGCTGGCGACGACCCAGCCCGTGCAGGGTGACACCGTCCAGCTCAACCTCGACCTGCCACTCGAGCAGATGCTGTCGAGCGCGCTGGCCAACCACGTCCAGGCGCTGCGCTCCGGCTCAGTGCCCGGCGGCGCGCAGCCGGCCCCGTGGGCGGCGGCGGTCGTGCTCGACGTGCACACCGGCGCGGTGCTCGCGATCGCCTCCTACCCCGGCTACAACGCCAACTTGTGGGTCGGCGGCATCTCCTCCTCGGCGTACGCGGGGCTCGTGAACGAGGCCGGGCACCCGCTCGACAACTACGCCGTGGCGAACCCCCAGCCCCCCGGCTCGACCTTCAAGCTCGCCACCGCCACCGCCGCCCTGAACGACAACCTGATCACCCCGAGCTACACCTACGACGACAGGGGCAGCTACGTGCTCCCCGGCGGCCAGGTGCTGCACGACGCCGGTGGCGAGTCGCTCGGCGTGGTCAACGTCACCTCGGCGCTCGCCGCCTCGAGCGACATCTTCTTCTACAACCTCGGGGCGAGGTTCTGGAACGCCTGGGCGTCGGACGCGAAGCACTACCCCTACGGCCAGACCCCGATCCAGGACACCGCCGCCGCCTACGGCCTCGGCCAGGAGCCCGGCGTCGACCTGCCGAGCTCCGAGGTCAACCCCGGCCAGGTCGACAGCCCCTTGCTGCGCAAGATCCTCCACGCCGCGGCGCCTGCGGTCTACCCGAACACCTACTACCTCGGCGACAACGTCGAGCTGGCCTTCGGCCAGGGCTACACGGAGGTGACCCCCCTCCAGCTCGCCGACGCCTACGCCACCTTCGCGAACGGGGGCACCCGCTACGCGCCCGAGCTGGCGGCGGCCCTCGTCGGGCCGAACGGCAACGTCGTCGAGCGCATCCGGCCGAAGGTGATGAGCCACGTGCACTTCGCCTCGCAGACCGATTACCAGGCCATCCTGCAGGGTTTCGAGGGAGCGGTCACGAGCTCGATCGGCACCGCCACCGGCGCGTTCCAGGGGTACAACTTCTCGAGCTGGATCGTCGGAGGAAAGACCGGCACCGCCTCGACGACCAGCAACAACTCCGTCCCCGACGCGTGGTTCGCGGCGTTCGGCGGCCCGAAGAGCACCGGCCCCGAGTACGCCGTCGCCGTCGAGGTCGGGGAGGCCGGCTACGGTGCCAGCGCCGCGGCGCCGGTCGCCGCCCAGGTGCTCGCCTACCTGAAGGCCCACGGCCTCCCGCCGCTGCGTCTTCCCGGCGCGGCGCCGGCTCCCGGGACGCCGGCGAAGTGATCCGAGGACTCCGCCGCCGTCGGTGACCGGCGGCGTTCCGTCACGGGACTGCAACATTCAAAAGCCTGGTGGGCCGGGCGGGTACACTCTAGCCAGGATGATCACGTTGAGGCTGTTCCGCGGGCGAAGCTCGCGCGGCCCTGCCCCCATCACCTGCAGTGTTGTGTCCGCCACGAGGCGTGGTGGCATGACGCGATTCCCCGAGTCGGCGCCGGGCGGGACGGCGATATCCCGCCAGCCTGCCGCCGGCCTCCACCCTGTGTACGCCGGCACCCCGCCCCGACGGTCCGCAGCGCGCCCACCACTGCGCGCCGGTGCCCCGGTGCCCTCCGCGCGTCAATGCGACGCGCGTCCGAGAAGGGACCCATCCGATGTCCGACCCGATGAGCGGCCAGATCTCCTCTGGCCAGCCCAGCGCGCCCGCCGGGGCGTCGTCGAACGGCAACGCCGCAGCCGCGGCTACCGCGGCGAACGCGCCAGGTGTCACCCGGCCTGCTGACCAGGCCGCGGCACCGCCGCCCTCACCATCGCCTGCTCCGGCGTCGGCGAGCGCGCCGCCGGAGCCCCCCAAGCCGAAGATCGGCGACACCCGGCCCGCACCGCCGCCGCCGCGTCAGACCGCCGGACGCGCGGCCCGCACCGCCACCGCTGCCGAGCCCGACGCGGCGTCCGCCAACGGCGCGCCGAAGCCGCGCCGCCGCCGACGCGGCGGCCGTGGGCGTGGCGGTGCGCGCCCGACCGGCGCGCCCAACGGCGAGGGAACCGACGGCGCCGCGTCCGTCATCGGCG
>Ga0307373_10004989_pt1 | contig 21990 bp, 23 predicted proteins | sample OX2MG_FD_202534 | JGI IMG/M metagenome (GOLD analysis project Ga0307373, IMG submission 202534) | Soil microbial communities from Risofladan, Vaasa, Finland - OX-2 | ecosystem: Environmental > Terrestrial > Soil > Coastal area > Acid sulfate soil | place: Finland: Risofladan, Vaasa | collected... | reverse complement strand
AAGCGGCTGATCTACGTGACAGGTTCGATGACCCTACCCCGGTTACAGCCTGTCTCCTTCCCCGACCAAAGTCTCCTGCATGCACCAGTTTGACCTGGCTGCCGGAACATACAAGCCCGGCTTTCGCGCGGTAAAGCCGAGAAGTTTTGGCGAAGGGATTGCGGGTCCGGCTAGCGTCACGCGTCAGCACCTCGGTCGAGGTGCCTTGATACGCGCGCTCGATGAACAGTGCAGGTGCGGTCTCCAGCAACTGCTGCTGGCGCAACTCGCGCAACAAGCGGACGCGCCGCTCGGGACGTTGTGAGGGTTGCATTGTTCGACGGCCGGTTGCCCGGCGTACACTAGCCGACAATCATCCGAACGTGAAGAAGAGTCCAATGGGCGCTCCCATCTCATCCAAAGACTCCCAGGCGGCGACGTTGTCCGACGCGGCGCGCCTGCCCCATCCCGCCTGGCCTGTGGTGCTTAAGGGCCAGCCTGCACTGGTGACGGGCGCGAACTCCGGCATCGGGCGTGCCGTCGCACTCGGTCTCGCGCGCTCCGGTGCCGACGTCGCCATCAACTATGTCGTCAACCCCGAAGCGGCCGAGGAGGTCGCGCACCAGATCGAAGGTCTCGGGCAACGCGCGATTGCGTTAAAGGCGGACGTCAGCAAGGAAGACGAAGTCGAGAAGATGTTCGCCCAGGCGATCGATTACTTCGGCACCTTGCACATCTCGGTCAGCAACGCCGGACTCCAGCGTGACGCCGCCTTCGACCAGATGACGCTCGAACAGTGGAACACGGTCATCGGCGTGAACCTGACCGGACAGTTTCTGTGCAACCGTGCGGCGGTGCGCGAGTTCAAGCGCCGCGGTCTAGTCGAGTCCGTCTCTGTCGCCGTGGGCAAGATCATCTGCATGAGTTCCGTGCATCAGGAAATTCCCTGGGCCGGGCACGCCAACTACGCGGCCTCCAAGGGCGGCATCAAGCAGTTGATGCAGAGCATGGCGCAGGAACTGGCGCCGCACCGCATCCGCGTCAACAGCATCGGTCCGGGCGCGATCCGCACGCCGATCAATACGGCGGCCTGGAACACGCCCGAAGCCTACGCCAACTTGATGAAACTGGTGCCCTACCAGCGTATCGGCGAGCCGGACGACATCGCGCGCGCGGCAGTCTGGCTGGCCTCCGACGCCGCCGATTACGTCACCGGCACGACGCTGTTCGTGGACGGTGGCATGACGCTGTTTCCCGGCTTCGCCACCGGCGGTTGAGGCCCCTGTAACGGAGTTCGGCATGGCGGATGCGCACTACGATCTGATCGTCATCGGCAGCGGCCCCGGCGGCGCCTCGCTGGTACACCGTCTGGCGTCGACCGGCAAACGCATCCTGCTGATCGAACGCGGTGACTATCTGCCGCGCTCGATCGACAATTGGGACACGCACAAGGTCTTCGTCGAAGGCATCTACCAAGCGTCGGAAACCTGGTACGGGCGGGACGGCAAAACCTTCCATCCAGGGCTGCACTACTACGTCGGCGGCAACTCGAAGGTCTACGGCTCGGCGCTGTTCCGGTTACGCGAACGCGACTTCGAGGAAATTCGCCACGTCGACGGCATCTCGCCCGAGTGGCCGCTGAAATACGACGTGTTCGAACCCTGGTACGCCGAGGCCGAACGGCTCTACCACGTGCACGGCGAACGCGGCGAGGATCCGACCGAACCGCCGACGCGCGGGCCGTACCCGTATCCGGCGGTGGCGCACGAACCGCGCGTCGCCGAACTCGACGAAAACTTTCGCCGCGAGGGGTTGCGGCCGTTTCATCTGCCGCTCGGCATCCTGCTCGACGAACAGGACGGCAAGACGTTGCCGACCAGCCCCTGCATCCGCACGCCCTACTTCGACGGCTACCCCTCACCGCTGAACGGCAAGGCCGATGCCGAGGTCATCTGCGTGAACCCGACGCTCGCCGCCCACGACAACGTCACGCTGCTCACCAACGCCTATGCGACGACGCTCGAAACCGATGCCTCCGGGCGCACGGTCAGCGCTGTGAACGTGCAGCACAACGGCGTGCACGAGCAGTATTCGGCAGACCTCGTGGTGGCGGCCTGCGGCGCGCTTTCCTCCGCCCTGCTGCTGCTGCGCTCAGCTAACGACCAACACCCGAGCGGGCTCGCCAACGGCTCCGACCAGCTCGGACGCAACTACATGCGTCACAACCAGATGGCGTTGATGGCGCTCGCGCGCGAGCCGAACCTGACGGTATTCCAGAAAACGCTCGCCGTGAGCGATTTCTACTTCGGCGCCGAGGACTGGGACTACCCGCTCGGGCTGATCCAGATGCTCGCAAAATCACACCCCGACCAGATTCGCGCCGAGGCGCTGCCGCAGTGGCTCGAATGGCTGCCGGACATGCCGTTCGAGACGATGGCGCGCCACTCGCTGGATTTCTGGCTGTCGAGCGAGGACCTGCCACACCCGGAAAATCGCATCCGCTACAACGGCGAGCGCGTCGTACTCGATCAGACCGAAAACAACATGGAGGCGCTGCACCGGCTCAAAGCCAAGCTGGAGCAACTGCTGAGCAAGGCGCAGGTGCATCCGCACTTGATGGAGCGCAAGCTCTACTTCGGCAAGAACATCCCGATTGGCGGCACCGCGCATCAGGCCGGCACGGCGCGCTTCGGCACCGACCCGGCGACCTCCGTGCTCAATCTCGACTGCAAGGCGCACGAACTCGACAATCTTTACCTGACCGACGCCAGCTTCTTCCCGTCGATCGGCGCCGTGAATCCGACGCTCACCATCATCGCCAACGCGCTGCGCGTCGCCGATCACCTCAAGCAACGGCTCGGAGCCTCCAGCTCGTAAACTGGAACACTCTTCGACGCAAGGAGCGGCACATGACGTGGTTGTCTGTTTTTCTGGTTCCGCTCGTGATCCGCATCTTTCTGGTCATCCTGTTTCCGTTCAGCGCACTCGACAAAATTCTGGACTGGAACGGTGCGCTGGCGCAGGCCAAATCGAGCTTCATGCCCACGGCGCTGGCCCCGGTGTTGCTGCTCGCCGCGATCCTGGTCGAACTGGTGGCACCGCTCTGCATCGTCATCGGCTGGCACGATCGCCTCGCCGCCTTCGTGCTCGCCGGCTTTTGCGTCGTCACCGCATTGCTCTATCACAACTTCTGGCATTACCCGGACTTCTGGGCCCGCGGCGACAGCACGGCGCGCAGCCATTTCTGGGATTTTTTAAAGAACTTTGGCCTGGTCGGCGGGCTGTTGCTCGTCACTTTCGGCACCTCACTGGCGCCGGCCGACCGCGTGGCACGGCATCCGCTATCCTCGACGCCGGTGTACTCGCAGGTGCCGACGGCGGCACCGTCCGGCGCCCAATCGCAACAGGGCGCACGCCGATGAATACTGATCAGACGCCTTCAAACCATGGCGACGAACCCACGCTGCACTACTGGCACGTCTGGAGCGACGCAGACGGCGTGAGCCACCAGACCCGCTGCGCGCTGACCGGCTTCGAGCGCGAGAGCATGGGCGGTGCCGCAGCGCAATGGAACGACCGCCAGCCGCCAGCAGGCGCCACGGTGGTATTCACTGTGCTGCCACCCGGCTGGACCGGCGAATGGCACGAAAATCCGCGGCCGCAGTGGATCGTACCGCTGTCGGGACGCTGGTTCGTCGAGAGCATGGACGGCAGCCGCGTTGAAATGGGCGCGGGCGAAGTTTCGTTCGGAGGCGATCAGGACTGCGTTGCCGACGCCAACGGTCACAAGGGACATCGCTCCGGCACGCTCGGCGAGCAACCGGCCGTGCTGATGCTGGTGCAGCTCGACCCGGCGCCGGCGCCGCACAAGCCTTGCTGCTTTACCTAGCGCGGGGAACGAACATGGAGCCATTCGTATTCACCGATCCGCGCTTTCGCGAATTCGTGCTGCCGAACGCGCCGCTGGAAAAACTCGCCGAAGGCTTCCGTTGGCTGGAAGGCCCGGTGTGGTTCGCCGACCACCGCTGCCTGCTGTTCAGCGACATCCCCAACAACCGCGTGATGCGTTGGAGCGAAGCGGGCGGCGTCTCAACATTCCGTGAGCCTTCCGATTTCGAAAACGGCCATACGCGCGACCACGAGGGGCGGCTCATCTCCTGCTCCCATCGCGCGCGATGTATCACGCGCACGGAACTGGACGGCACCATCATCGTGCTCGCGGATCACCACAAAGGGAAACGCCTGAACTCGCCGAACGATGTCGTCGTCAGGTCCGACGGCACGATCTGGTTTAGCGATCCGCCTTACGGCATCCAGACCGACTACGAGGGCGGCAAGCAGGAATCCGAACTGCCGGCAAGCGTCTATCGTCTGGATCCGGCGAACGGCGCGCTCGAGGTGGTCGCCGACGATTTCACCGGCCCCAACGGCCTGTGCTTCTCGCCCAACGAAAAGCGGCTCTACATTACCGAGACCGGCTTGCAGTTCGCCGCCGATCCCGAGCAACACATCCGCGTGTTCGACGTTGCTCGCGATGGTTCACGTCTCGCCAACGGCCGCGTCTTCCACAAGGTACAACCCGGCGCCGCCGACGGTCTGCGCTGCGACGAGGACGGCAACGTCTGGGCCAGCGCCGCCGACGGCGTCCACTGCCTCGATCCCGCCGGCACGCTGCTCGGCAAGATCAAGCTGCCGAGCACGGTTTCCAACCTCTGCTTCGGCGGGCGCAACCGCAGCCGGCTGTTCATCTGCGCCTCGCACACGCTCTACGCGATTTACGTCAACCGCCGCGGCGCCGAGCGGCCGTGACCCTCCACGTACACCGCCTGTTGCGCATTGAGCGCAGCGTTTCCGATCTCGCCCGCGCCGTCGCCTTTTATCGCGACGCCCTCGGCTTTACGCTCGTCGACGAGACACCGATGGGCGGCCCCGGTGTGCGTGCGCATGCGGCGATGCTGCGGCTGGGTGAACAGGCAATCGAGCTGACCGCCTTCGATCCGCCGGGCCGCGCCTATCCGGCGGGAAGTCATGCGGCGGATCTCTGGTTTCAGCATTTCGCGATCGTCGTCGCCGACATGGAAGCGGCGTACGAGCGGCTTTGTCGTCATCCCTCCACGGCGATTACCGCAGGTGGCCCGCAACGGCTGCCACCCAACACGGGCTCGGTCACGGCCTTCAAGTTTCGCGACCCCGACGATCATCCGCTGGAGTTGATCCACTTTCCGTCCAGCACCGGTGATCCGGCATGGCAACGGCGCTCCGGCTTGTTTCTCGGCATCGATCATTCGGCGATCGTCGTCGCCGACGTGGAAAAATCGCTCGGCTTTTACACGCGGTTGCTCGGACTCGATGTCAGCGCACGCTCGACCAACTCCGGTGCAGCGCAGGCCCGCCTCGATGGTCTCTCCGCCGAGGTGTGCGTGGACGTGGTCGCGCTGCAGCCACGAGTACCAGGGCCGCCGCACATCGAACTGCTCGGCTACCAGCGCCCCAGCGGACGGCCCTTCCCAGCCGATGTACTACCCAGCGACATCCTGGCCGACCGGCTGGTGCTGGAAGTCGGCGATCTGTCGCAACTGGAGCAGCGCCTCGAAGCCGGAGACATTCCCTTCACCCCGTCCGCCGCGGACACGACCGACGCCGGCCGGCGCAGGACGCTCACGCGCGATCCGACCGGTCATCTGCTGCTGTTCACGCAAGCTTGCAGCGCATCGTCGTGACTGCGAAAACGTCGTAGAACCGGTTCGATCTCAAGGTGTAGCGGAATACGACGGCGGCTCATCGGCGGGCTGCGTCGCACCCTGGATCATGTAGCGCAGTGCCGCCTGTGTATCGAAGCCGCGGACACCAAAGCCATCGCCCCGGCACCCTTCACGCTACCACGCCGAGGCACGGTGTACTCGGAGTTCCTGCTCCTATTCTGATAGGTACCGGCCACGCTGTAATCTTCGTCGATCCGCTGCTTGCACTTTTGATACGACACTCAGATAGTAGCAATCGCTGGTACGGGGTTCACACGTTCAGGTTCTTCTGGTGACGCAACACCAACTTTGGAGCCGCCCCATCCGCGATTGTCTCCGTACCGTTTCAACAACAGTATTGCTCTACTATTGGAATGCAAACGCTTATGTCGAGAATCCGGTCCAGTTCGATTGAGCGAGGCCTATCGATCCGCTGCTGCACTTTGGTGCTGGTCTTGCTGTGCAGTCTCTCGCCACCCAGCCGCGCGCAGGACGCACCGTCGGACTCGGTAACGCCACAGGACGCGGTGCCAACAACACCATCGCGGAGTACTTCAAACTCGCCGGCATCTCCGGCTCCGCCAACCGCAGCGCAGATGACGGCACCCAAAAGCGTCGCGCCACCTCCGCCTGCGGCTGCAGCTCCAACCGAACGGAATTGGAAGCTGACCACCGACCCCAACACTTATTCCCTCGTCAATACTGGTTCCGGCTTGTCGTGGCACAAGCCGATGTATCTGGAGCCGGCCACTTACAGCACGCGTTATCACGGCAGCAGGACTGAACTGGTGTTCCAGATCAGCTTCAAATTCAAGTTGCTGAGCTATCCGCATGACGGCGCACTCTACGCCGCCTATACCCAGAAATCGTTCTGGGAGGCCTACAACGCGCGCGACTCGCGTCCCTTTCGCGAAACCAACTACAACCCAGAACTGTTCTATCGCTTCATCCCGCAGGATAGAGAGAAATGGCACCATTTGGGGCTCGACTTCGGCGTCGAACACAACTCCAACGGCAAAGGTCTGCCCAACTCACGCAGCTGGAATCGCATCTATTTCGCACCGTTCCAGGCCGAAGGCCGGCATCTGATCTATTTCAAGGTGTGGTGGCGCATCCCCGAGGACGAGAGCAAACCGGCCACCGACCCGGCACGCGACGACAATCCCGACATCCAGGACTATTACGGTTACACCCAGCTCGACTACGAACAAAAGTTCTTCGGCGAACAACTCGCGCACCTGATGGCTCGCTACAACGTTGCGACAGGACGCGGCGCAGTCTCCCTCAACTACAGCATCCCCGGTCCCGGCAACCGTTTTTTCTGGGGGTTTTTCTTCTTCAACGGCTACGGCGACAGCCTGATCGACTACAACCACGCCGATACGCGCGTCGGCATCGCCATCATGTTGACGCGCTAAACACCACGTACATCCATGGGTAGCTACAATCTGAAACCCGGCGGACTTCAGTGCTGACGCGCCACCAAGCCCCAGGTGGCTACGATACCCAATTCGCGCAAAGCAGCTCCGCCTGAAGCAGAACGATCTTGACCGCCTCCTCCTGCAAGTCAGGCGGATAGCCGTATTTGTTCAGAATGCGCTTGACCATGACGCGAATCTTGGCGCGGGCACTTTCGCGTAGCGTCCAGTCAATCGTCGCGCTCTTGCGGACTTGCGTGATGAGCTCCGTGGCAATGACTTTCAGCTTGTCGTCCCCCATTGCCTTCACCGCACTCTCGTTCACAGCCAGCGCATCGTAGAAGGCGACTTCGTCATCCGTTAGGCCCAGATCTTCGCCGCGCTTGGTAGCGGCGTTCATTTCCTTCGCCAGCTTGATGAGTTCCTCGATGACTTCCATCGTGGAGATGGCGCGGTTGTGGTAGGCGTTGAGGGTCTTCTTCAGCTTCTCGGCGAACGACTGGCTCTGCACGAGGTTCTTCTTGGAGCGCACTTTCAGTTCGTCCTTGAGCAGCTTTTCCAGCAGCTCGGCGGCGGCGTTCTTGTGCTTGAGGCCGCGCACTTCGGCGAGGAACTGCGGGCTCAGAATGCCGATGTCGGGCTGCTTCAACCCGGCAGCGGTGAAGACATCGATGATCTCGCCTTCAGTCGTGATGGCTCTGGAAACGAGTTGGCGGATCGCGGCGTCGATCTGCTCGGGGGGCTTGCGGTTCTCGCCGGGCTTCTTGTTGAGTGCGGCTTGCAGAGCTTGGAAAAAGGAAACGTCGTCGCGGATCGCGGTCGCTTCATCGGTGGCGGAGCACAGAGCGAAGGCTTGCGAGAGTTCCGCCACCACCTGCACCCAACGTGTCTTGCCGTCTTCCTGTTCGAGGATGTGTTCCTGTCCGGCGGGGATGAGTTGCAGGCGTTCGGTCGGCGAGCCGGTGGTCCATTTATCCCACTTGAAGCCGTGCATCATCGCAGGCGATGCCGTGCTTCTCGTGCATTACGGCGATGGCCTGTTTGGTGTCGTAGGTCGGGTTGCCTTGGCCGCCGCTCTCGGTGTAGGTGGCGAGCGCCCGCTTGAGCTGATCGGCGAGGCCGAGGTAATCCACGATCAAGCCGCCGGGCCTGTCTTTGAACACCCGGTTCACGCGGGCGATGGCTTGCATCAGGCCGTGGCCCTGCATCGGTTTATCGGCATACATCGTGTGCAGGCAGGGCGCGTCGAAACCGGTCAGCCACATATAGCGCACGATGACGATTTCGAACGGGTCCTTCGCGTCCTTGAAACGATTCGCCAGCTTGCGGCGTTTTTTCTTGTTGCCGATGTGCCGCTGCCATTCGGGTCCGTCCTCGGCGCTGCCGGTCATCACCACTTTCAGCGTCTCCGCGTCCCACTCGGGCCGCAGCTTGATCAGCGCATTGAAGAGGTCCACACAGATGCGGCGGCTCATGCAGACGATCATCGCCTTACCTTCCATCGCCTCCACCCGCTTCTCGAAATGCGTCACCAGATCGGCGGCGATGAGCGCGATGCGTTTCGGATCGCCGACGAGTGCCTCCAGCGCGGCCCACTTGGTTTTGAGCTTCTCCTTCTTCGTCAGCTCCTCGCCTTCGGTGATTTCTTCGAACTCCGCGTCGAGCTTCGGCAACTCGGCGGCGTTCAGCGCCAGCTTGGCGATGCGACTCTCATAGTAGATCGGCTTCGTCGCCTCGTCCGCCACGGCGCGCTGGATGTCGTAGATGGAAATGTAATCGCCGAACACCGTCCGCGTGTTGGCGTCGGTCTTCTCGATGGGCGTGCCGGTGAAGCCGATGTACGACGCATTCGGCAAGGCATCGCGCAGGTTGCTGGCGAAGCCGTAGGACATCTCGCCCTTCTCATTCACCCGCCCGCCGAAGCCGTATTGCGAACGGTGCGCTTCATCCGCAATCACCACGATGTTCTCGCGTCCGCTGAGCGCCGCCATCTGGCCGCCACCCTCGGGCATGAACTTGTGAATGGTGGTGAAGATCACGCCGCCGCTCGCCCGCGTGAGGAGTTCCGCTAAATGCTCCCGGCTCTCCGCCTGCACGGGTATCTGGCCGAGGATGTCGTGGCAGCGTTGGAACTGGCCGAAGAGCTGGTCGTCGAGATCGTTGCGGTCGGTCAGCACCACCAGCGTCGGGTTCTGCATCGCGCTCGCGCGAATCACCCGCGCGGCGAAGAACAGCATGGTGAAACTCTTGCCGCTGCCCTGCGTGTGCCAGACCACGCCCGCGCGACGGTCACCCGGCTTGCCGCCGTGCATCCGGCCAGCCCAGTAACGGCCGGGGTCCTCGCGCAGCACGCCCGCGTCGTTCACGCCGCTGGCGCGCACCGTTTCCTCCACTGCTGCATTCACGGCATGAAACTGGTGATAGCCAGCGATGATCTTGTGCAGCGCGCCCGTGCCCGCGTCTTCCTCAAAGACGATGAAATGCTGAAGCAGGTCGAGGAACCGCTGACGGTCGAATACCCCACGAATGAGCGTCTCCAGCTCCAGCGCGGTCTTTGGCGCATCGCCCTCGCCGTCGATCGTGCGCCAGACCTTGAACCACTCCTGGTTCGCTGTCAGCGAGCCGATTCGCGCTTGCAGGCCATCGGAGACCACCGGCGCCGCGTTGTAATACAGCAGGCTCGGCACCTCCGCCTTGTAGGTCTGGAGCTGCGCGTAGGCGCTCCAGATCGTCGCGTCCTCATCCGCCGCGTTCTTCAGCTCGATCAGCCCCAGCGGCAGCCCGTTGACAAAGACCACCACATCCGGCCGGCGGTTGTGCTGCGCCTCAATCACCGTGAACTGATTCACCACCAACCAGTCGTTCGCCTGCACGTCGGCGAAATCCACCAGCTGCGCCTTGTCGCCTTTGATCGAGCCATCGGGTCGCGGATATTCCACATCCACGCCATCGCGCAGCATCCGGTGAAAGGCGCGGTTCGTCTGCACCAGCGAAGTCGTCGCTACCCGCAGCACTTTGCGAAGCGCCTCCTCCCGCGCCTCCTCAGGGATGGCCGGATTCAGCCGCCGGATGGCCTCGCGCAAGCGCCCCACCAGCACCACCTCGCCAAATGAATCCCGCTCCGCTGCCGGTTCTCCGGGCGCGAGCTGAGGCCCGTGCCCAACCGCATAGCCCAGCTCGCCGAACCACGTCAGGGCGGCATCTTCGACATGGGATTCGTTGAGGCTCATTGGTTCACGCGGAGGCGCGGAGACGCGGAGGGTTGGAGGTTGTTGACGATTCGGTGCAGGCCCTCTCTGAGGGTCGCGGCACCAAAATTGATGAGCAGGCCGACGGGCAGGTTCATCAGACGCAGGTAGGTAAGCAGCTGCTTGCTGTGGACTGGAGCGAACTTTTCCACGGACTTGAGTTCCACGACCACTCGCGCATCCACGATCAAATCCGTGCGGAATCCTTCCTCGAACACCATGCCATCGTATTCAAACCGGATGACTTTCTGGCGCTCGACGTGAAATCCCCGCCGCTCCAACGCTCGCGCCAAGACCGCCTCGTAAACCGACTCCAAAAGTCCCGGCCCGAGTTCTATGTGAATCTTCATCGCCGCATCGACGATGGCCCCCGTGATGTCATCCAGTCCTTTCATGGTTTCTTCCCCCGAGTTCTCCGCGCCTCCGCGTGAGTATTCTTCAATGCCTTCGACGACGGCTTCGTTGAGGCTTATGCCTTTGGAAAATTCAGCCGGTGGGTTTGCTGAATCTTGTCCCCCCACTCGTCGGAAAGCTTTGCCGCCGCTGCAAACTCCGGCCAGCGCTTCACGGCCGCCCGCACTTCCTCAATGATCGTCGCATCGCGGCCCCGCTTCATGAGTGCCGCCTTCGCGCACGCCTCGAAATCCTCCAACGTGAACTCGTCGCGCTTCGCATTCAGAGTCATCTGGTGCGTCGCCGTCCACGAACCTGAAGGATTGTAGCTATAGGTCACGTCAAAGGCCGGCGCCAGCGACCACTCGCCCTGCTTGTTCATCAGGAAGGCGATGTTCTTCACGTGATCGTCCTGATTCCGTGCGACGATGTTGAACACCATCCGCCGGAACTGCTCCTCCACCGACGCCATCGGCAGCTTGAGCTGGCGGATCGCGAGCAGCGCCTGCTCGTAGGCGTAGGCACCGGCCTGGTTAAAATCGAAATGCGCCAGCGCGCAGAGCGACTGCATGTGCAGCTTCTCACCGCCCGCCAGCCGGTCGAAACGGCGCGTCATGAAATGCCGCCGCCCGTTCTCCTCCAGCAATCGGAACTCGGTCACCGTGATGCCCGCCGTCTTCGCCATCAGGTGATACGCAAACTCTATCGCGCCATAGCCTTGTCGGATCTTCCAGCTCCTTGTCCTTGTTGCCCGCCACTCCATCGAATTTCAGCAGCCAGTAGTCAAAGCCGTCGCCCGCCGCGATCTGGCCGGAGCGCACTTCGTTCGTCTCCCGGTTCCACGCGATCACCGCCTTGGCCCGCGCGCCGCCGGCGGAAGTGCCCACGCGCAGGATGTCCCGCAGCGCCTTCTCCTTTCCGGCTTCGTGAAAATGCCCCTGCAAATCGCCCCGGTGCGTCAACACCTCGCCGGCCAGCCGCACCAGCGAATCCACGCTGATCTTGGTCGCCTTGCGCGGCTTTGGCCCCAGCGCCGGAGAAAACTCCAGCGCGCCCATGCCGCGCGCGCCCGTGTAGCAAAGCCGCTCCACCGCGCTGAAACTCCCCGCCGTGCGGCCCTGCGTGGCCAGCCAGGCATCGATCAGGGCGTTGCCGAACTTGTCCGGCAGCGAATCCGCCAGCAATCCCGGCAGACCGTAAAACGTGTTGCGCGGCAGCGCCGGAAACTCATACACCCGCTCGCTCAAAGGCATCACCAGCGGCGAAAGCTCAATGCCGCTGGCCGCAAACTCCGGGGCGTACTGGAACGCTGCCACCTCGCGCCCTTCCGCCAGCGACACCGCGCCAATCGTTCGACCCCAAAGCTGAACCTTGGCGATCACGCCTCGTCACCCCAGGTCCATTTCTTCGGCGTCCGAGGCACCGCCTTTGCGCCCGAGGCGCGCTGGCGTTTGCGGCCCTGCTGCTTGAGCTGCGCCATGGGGCTCGTCGTGGCCTCCGGGATGAGACTCTCGAAGCGCTCCAGCAGACCCAGAGCCCGGCACACCCGCAGGAAACTTGAGAGTTGCGTCGCCACCGCGCCAGACTCCATCCGCTGCAACGTCGGCTTCGAGACACCCGCCTCGCGTGCGAGCTGGCTCTGGGTCAGGTTCCGTTCCAGGCGCAGCGTCGCCAAGCGGCTCCCAAACTCAGCCAACACCGCTTCATCAGTGGATCTTGAATCAATTTTCATAACACATCTAATGTGATGCGTAGCGTCTTAGAAGTCAATATAATGCATCTTTGATGATGCCTTGTTATGTAATGATTGACTTTCGGAGCCTCGATCACTCCCGCAACGCTCAGCCGCTTCGACACCAGCGTGTCACGTGGGGCGGCCATCCTCGGGCTCTTAAAGGATGAGGCCGGATATCAGGCTGCGGTTCGTTCTTTATGGCTGCGATGGGTTCACGCGGAGGCGCGGAGAACGCGGAGAGAGAACAATGAAATTCCCTTGGCATCCGTGTCTTTATTCTCCGCGCCTCCGCGTGAGTCCTGTCTTTCCGCCACGCTCAACTCCCCGCTCAGCAGCTTCGGCAGCAGGGTGGCGAGGGTGCGGAATTGGTACTGGCCGGATTCAACCGCCGGGCAGCCGCACCGAAATCTGCCGCGCTAGCTCCGCGCGAACTCGATGACCCGCTGTCGCGCCCTATAGGGCGTTATCGCGACGCCAGTATCTGCCAGCGCATCAGCAACCTCTCGCATGGCGCGGCCGCGCGCCGTGGCATCAGTAGGTCCTTCGACCGCGAAAAGAACCTTTTCAGGTAATAGACCACGCTTCTTTAAGGCATTCACGCGCACGATCCACTGACCACCGTGATCAATGATTCTCGAAGCATCGGGATATCCCAGATTCAATGGCTTTATCACCTTGACTGGCACTTCCTCCCGAAGTGATACAAACGGAAACTGGGCGTGACACTCGTCATTCCCCACTCGCGCGGGCAAAAACTGATTTTGAAGATCAGCCTCGCGCAGCCAGCCGCGCACGCCGCGCTCCAGCATTTTTTCTTGGTACTCGCGTGTGACGAAATTGCGCTCCACGTAATATTCAAAGAGCGAATTCAGCTGTATTGCGGCATCTGCTGCCAAGACCATTCGCGGCTCGCTGACACGCAAGGTCGATGCTTTGGGTTTGGTCAATTCGCTCCACAATGCATCTGTGGTGTCGCGGTTTAGCGCCTGGTAGCGATGGTCCGTGCCCATGCGCTTGAACATCTGCGTCGCACGCTCCAGCTCTTCACGAAAAGCAGCCATCACTGAACGGAAAACCTTGCCGTCCAGTTCCTCAAAAAAATTCGTTACGCGCGCATGACGGTTAATCAGCAGTTTGAAACCAAAATAACGTGCATTCGGCGCGTACAGCAGAACACCGACGTTGGCGAATTCGCCCGTCTCTACAAACGGCATGAAGCGAACGATGGCGTAGTGGCAAGCAGTGTTCATGATTCCAGGCTCCAGAACTCTTCTCGCTCACAGTCCTGCAGTAGCAACAGCGCATCAGCAAGAGAAAACGCATTCGGGATCGTCATTTCAGGATCCACGAAATTCCAAGCGGCAGGAATTATAGCGCAGGACTGCTCCCATACGCCGAGGGCCTTGCGCAGCCTCGCTTTGTAGCTGCTACGGGCTACGAAGTCCGAGAACACAGCGGGAACTTCATCAGCGAAAACATGGCTCGTACGGAAGGCCTCGGTGGAAAAATCCGGGTCAAACGCCAAATTGTGGTCAATCACCACCAATTGACCATCTTCCTCATGCTTCCAGAGCAAGTCCGGGTTACCGCCGCGTTCGGTCAATGTGCGATCACCATTGCGCACCCACCAGTCGAAAACCAGTAAATCCTGGCACACGGACTGCAGGACGCGCTCCCGGTGGGTCGCCGTCAACTCAACGGCATTGACCTTCTGGGAAGCGAACACCGCGCCAGCGCCCAGATCCTTTAGCCACCCCGATGGATCGGCCTCGATCAATTCCCCCGGTACAGTGGCCAACGCGTACGGCGCGATGGGCAGGCCGAACTCTTTCGCCAGTTGAGCGCATAGCCATTCTGCAATCAACCCCGTCCGCGTCGCCGACCGTCCCCCTCGCCATCGTCACCCCGGCAGATATGCGGCCTGGTGCGCCCCTGAATCGAACGCTCCAGAACCTCAACAATCATCAACGTCACGCCGTTTGCTCCGGTGAATCTGCGGGCGGTGTTTCCGGCTCGGCCTGCACACTCAGTTCTCCGCTTCGGCAGCAACGTGTCGCGTAGGGTAGCGAGGGCGCGGGATTGGGCATGACCGGGTTCAGCCGCCGGATGGCCTCGCGCAAGCGCCCCACCAGCACCACCTCGCCAAACGAATCCCGCTCCGCCGACGGTTCACCCGGCGCGAGCTGCGGCCTGTGCGCGACCGCATAGCCCAGTTCGTCGAACCACGTCAGGGCGGCGTCTTCGACAAGCGGTTCTTTAACTTTCATGCAGTTATGGCGATTCGACTTTTAGCGCTTTGTCGCTATGGACTTTCACGGTATGATGCCCCCAAGCATTCTTTGGATTGGGGATTCCCGGTCGGCAAAAGGCCTCGGTGGAAAACGCCGGGGCCTTTTGTTTTACGGGAAGCACTTCAACCCCCATCCACGAATCTTACCCGCTGTGCTGCGGTAAAACTTGGTTTTGATGATGTCGTAAGCCCGGTTCAGCTGCGTTGGCCGAAGTTCATGCAGACCCACCGGTCGCGCCACCAGATCGGCCAGTTGCAAGCCCGGCAGGTTGGCGCGCTTATCAGCAAACTGAATCCGAAATGGTAGCCGCTCGTTGTTGTAATTGCCGCCATCGCAAATGCGCCGGAACTCCAGTTCCAATTCGCCGTCTTCTTTCTTGCCGCGTTTCTCGACCATCACGTGCGCAATTGCATCGCCGATGCCTTGGGCCTTCAGAAAATAATGTGTGCGTTCCAGCCCAAACCCAAGGGCTATGTGATACGGATTGCTCGGCACCACATACCTAGTCCTCAGATGATCTTTCCGAATCACTGAACAGACAATGGTCAGTGGCGAATCCGCAATGATCTGCGTAAGTTCATTAAGAAACGCGTCTTTGAGTTCTTTCGATTTCAGGAACGAGAACTCCCCCATGTCCTTGCGGATTTCCCGCTCGTGCAGCACTACATTGTCGTGCCCAAAATGCTTGAACTTGAACCGCTGCATCGCGGGGACGATCCGTTCAACGTAGTCCGATTTCCGAATAATGCAGAACGCCAAGACGAACAGCGGGAACCCGGGATCAATGGAGGCCAGCCCGTGGTCCCCGCTTTCGTCCACGAACACAAGGAAGTCGGAGAAACTTTCAGTCACGGCTATTTCCGCTGAACTCTTAGGACGACGCCAATTGCGACGATCGTCGCTCATGCCTTCGTTTCCCTGTGGGTCTCAAACAGAAAGACAGTAAGCGTTGCTGCGGCACCAACCGCCAACTTCGCGTGCCGTGCGCTGAGACCAGTCGAACTTCCATGCTTGCCGTGGCCCGTGCCGTAAAGGCCTCGCAGCTCCGCGAGGCCATTGCCGATAGTTCCAAGGTTGCTGAGCAGCCGCTTGATTACATCCGCGCCACGAGCGGCGTCGGGGATGCCCTCCGGGACGAGCTTCAATTCTTTGAGCGTCGCCTTCGTAAGGGTCGAGACATCGGGAGTTCCAGCGACCGGCTTCCCGCGTTCAGCCAGAATCGTTTTGCAGCAAGTCTCGATGAGTTCCTTCGCAGTCCCAATCGCCAGGCTCGGATCAGATTCAACCGATGCTTCCAAACGCCGAATCTGATCCGCGAGGTGATTAGCATTCAAAACCCTCGCGTGCTCCTTGAGTGGGTTGAGGCTCGGACCGCCGACAAGCAGTCGGTTTGCGATCTGCTGGCACTTTCCCCTGAGACCCATTGTTTCTTCATTGCGCGGGTAGTCGAGCGAATCATCGTATTCAATCAACGCCAGCAAGAGCTGCCCGACCAACGGGGCTGATTCGAGTTTCCAGAACGCTCGGAGCTTTCTCGCTTTTGAAGTACCTTCGGACGTATATCGCTCACCATGGATGTCCACGCCTACCGCTTCAAAAACAAACTCACCAAATGTGCGGTCGGAAAAATTGAGGACGTAGCCCACTGACATTCCGAGAAACTTCTCCAGACTGCGCCGGTCGGCAATGCTGAGGGAACTCACGCAGACACCTTCTCGATTTTGGGCACACTCAACTCCCCGCTCAGCAGCTTCGGCAGCAGTGTGTCGCGCAGGGTGGCGAGGGTGCGAGATTGGGTGCGGTTGGCTTCGGCTTGTTCAAAATACGGCGCGCAGATACGGTGGAATGCTTCGAGAATCTTTGGCTCAGTCGGCACGGCAACTTTCATGGCTCCGATGATCTCGGGGCGCACGGCGGGGTAGGCTCCACCATCGGCCATTTGGCCGAGGTGGTCGGAAACTTCTGGCAACGTCAGCGCGGCGTGAATAAATGACCACGGGACTTTCGTCGGCGAGAGGACGGCGAGGACGGCGAAGCCGGTGGAGGCGACGCGATTCTCTGGCGGATTCAGCGCGATGAAGTAGGAGCCTCGGTCGGGGCGGACGGTGGAGAGAACGGTGTCACCGTGGCGCAGGCGGCGGCGCGCTCGGCTGGGTTCTTTGCCCCGTGTATAGGTGACGATGTTCGCGATGTTGCCGCGACTCACTTCTGAAATCTCGACGTATTCCAGCGTCTCCAAGTCGTCGCTCTTGCCGAGCGTCCATGCGTTGACAGCGCAGATTTCTTCGATGGCGGCGTGACGCCAGCCGATGGGGAGCATTCCATCTTCGGCATGTTCTAAGTGCTCGGGAAACAGCGTGTCGGAGGGGTCACGCGGAGGCGCGGAGGGGAGAATCCGGTTGTCTGCTTTTCTCTCCGCGTTCTCCGCGCCTCCGCGTGAGATTCTCCCCATCCAGGTTCCGGCGGACGGGGTCGAAATCCACGAACCAGCTCTGGAACAGCGCCCGCGCCATCGCTTCCAGCGTCGCGTTCATCCGCCGGTTCAACTCGATCTTGTCGTCCAGCGCCCCAAGCACCGCCGCGATGGCTTTTTGCTCGGCGAGGGGTGGGAGGGATAGCTCAAACTTCGAACAATCTCCGACCCGGATATGGCTTACTGTAGAGCCGCTTCCTTCATGAGCACCGAACTGATTCTGTAGGTCCTTCGACAAAAAAGAATACAGAAGGAACCTCGGTTCCAGAAGCGCAGGCTTAGCTCGATATTGCATGAGGCGCTGCCCGAGAAAAACGGTGTCCGTAAAATCAACGTAGCCGACTTCTCCCAGCGGGGCTTCGCGTGTCAGGATCACATCGCCATGCCTCACGTCAGCTCTTCGAGTCCATTTGATGAAAGTATCTTTGGCTACTCGACGGCATTCTTCTCGGTTGATTCGTCCACCCTTAATGTTCGTTGTGCGGAGCATCTTATAGGGCGTGAGCTCATCAACGACCGGGGCAGTTTTGTTGACGCAGTCCACGATTAACTCGCAGACGTCGGAGACGGCAACGCGTTTCCACTCACCCGCCATAACCCAGCCCCCTCAGGTTTGCTTCGATTGCCTGCTCCAGGCTCAAAGACTCGGCGAACTGGGCATGCAGTTCGGCGACGAGGCGCGGCATCTTTTCCTCGAAGGGTTCGCCGTCGTCGGCGACTTCCTCGGCACCGACGTAGCGGCCAGGCGTGAGGACGTAGCCGTGCGCGGCGATTTCGGCGGTGGTGGCGGATTTGCAGAAGCCGGGGATGTCGGAATACCCGAAATTTTCACGCGGAGACGCGGAGCCGAAAAGTGATTCAGAACCAGAAGCTTTTTCTCCGCGTTCTCCGCGGCTCCGCGTGAGCCCTGCATCGCCTCGCCACGCATGGTAGGTCTCCACAATCTTCGCGAGGTCGGCGCCAGTCAGCTCGCGGTGGACGCGGTCGATGAGGGTGCCCATTTTCCGCGCGTCGATGAAGAGGGTTTGACCGCGGCGGTCTCTCAAAGACTCTGGATTCCCGCCTTCGCGGGAATGACGGCTTCTTTTACTTTTCGCGAGGAACCAGAGGCAGACGGGAATCTGCGTGCTGTAGAAAAGCTGGCCGGGCAGCGCGACCATGCAGTCGACGAGGTCGGCTTCGATGAGCGCTTTGCGGATGTCGCCTTCGCCAGATTGGTTGGAGGACATGTTGCCGTTGGCGAGGACGAAGCCGGCCATGCCGTAGGGCGCGAGGTGGTGGATGAAGTGCTGCACCCAGGCAAAGTTGGCATTGCCCTTGGGTGGGACGCCGAACTGCCAGCGCACGTCGTCGTCTTTGCGGAACCAGTCGGAGTCGTTGAAGGGCGGGTTAGCGAGGACGTAGTCGGCGCGCAGGTCGGGATGGAGGTCGCGGCGGAAGGTGTCGGCGTTCTCGGGGCCGAAGTCGGCTTCGATGCCGCGCAGGGCCAGGTTCATGATGGCGAGGCGGCGCGTGGTGGGGTTGCTCTCTTGGCCGTAGGTGCTGATGTCGCCAAGCTGGCCGCCGTGGGATTCGACGAATTTCTCCGACTGCACGAACATGCCGCCGGAGCCGCAGGCGGGGTCGTAGATGCGGCCTTTGTAGGGGGCGAGCATTTCGACGAGGAGGCGCACGACGCAGGACGGGGTGTAGAACTGGCCGCCGTTCTTGCCCTCGGCGCTGGCGAACTGGGTGAGGAAGTATTCGAAGACGCGGCCGAGGAGGTCCTTGGAGCGGCTGTCGATATCGGCAAGCTGGATGGAGCCGATGAGGTCGATGAGTTCGCCGAGGCGGTGTTTGTCGAGGTTGGTGCGGCCGTAGTTTTTATTCAGCGCGCCTTTGAGGCGGGGGTTGTCGCGTTCGAGCGCGACCATGGCGTCGTCCACGTCCTTACCGATGCTGGAGAGCTTGGCGTTGGCCTGGAGCTGCGCCCAGCGAGCGTCCGCCGGCACCCAGAAGACGTTGGCGGCAAGATATTCGTCTTTGTCCTCGGGATTCGCGCCGGCGTAGTCGCCCTGGCCGGCGACGAGTTTGGTGTGGTGCTCGTCAAAGCTGTCGGAGATGTATTTGAGGAAGATGAGGCCGAGGACGACGTGCTTGTATTCCGCCGCGTCCATGTTGTTCCGCAGCTTGTCCGCTGCCAGCCAAAGCTTGGCCTCGAACCCCAGGTTTGCGGCGGAGCCGTTGCTCTCACCACTGCCCTTTTTTTGACGCCCCATGAGCGACCCTCTTTCTTTATTCGAAGCGGCACCCAATCGCTTGGCCGCAGTCATTACGGCACTTTATATCCTTTATGTTCTCCGCACCTTTGGCGCCTCTGACGATTCGAAACAGCCTACTCAATAGGGGCCACTGGCATCCGACGGCCATTGGCTGAATGCTGTCAGCAGCAGGGGCTTCTTCTGCAGTGCACTCGGCTTCTGAAAATGACACTTGATAACCGTCGATTGCCGGTAGCAGCGAGCCGATTTGTACCGGATCTGGCCAATCGAACATCGGGGTGACGCCCAGCGCCAACGTTTTGCGTTTGCCAGCGAATCGGTAATCGGTATGTCAATGGATTCCCGTGGACTCTCACGGATGCTTCCCATCAGAAAACACACGTGTTTAGTGAGTTTTGTGGGCTTCGATGGACTCGCGTGGCAGCTTAAATGGTGCCGGCTCTCAGATTTGAACTGAGGACCTACCGCTTACAAGGCGGTTGCTCTACCAACTGAGCTAAGCCGGCACGCTGTCTGCGGGCGCCAGTTTAGGGGGTGGCATCATCCATGGCCAGTGCCAGCAGGCCTTCCAGCACCAGATCTGGATGTTGACTCCAGATCGGTGGCAGATGCGGCAGCAATGTGTCCGCATCACCACCACTGAGCCAGCACGCGGCGTCTTCGCCGTTGCGCAATGTCAATCGTTCGATCAGACCTGCCGCAGCGTGCAAGGCACCCTGCCGCACGCAGGCTTCGGTGTCGGTGCCGAGGCCGCTACTGTAATCATGCTGAGGTCCGCCGGCGCCAAAGCGCGTCGTATCCAGCACCGTCTGCTGCATGGCGCGCAGGCCGGGCGCGATAACGCCGCCCCGATGCCGACCCTGGCTGTCAACAGCATCGAACGTCAGTGCGGTACCGGCGCTGGCCACGCAGGCGGCGGCGTGGGTCTGCGTCCACGTCGCCAGCAGCATCAGCCAGCGATCAACACCGAGACGCTGCGGGTGTGCGTAGGCACAGACCAACCCCGCACGATGGGCTTCGCTGGCGGCGAAATGAGGACCGATACCGCAGCGCGCAGATACGGCTTGCGCCAAGGCTGGACGCAGGGCAGCGCCGGTGACGTCAGCGATCCACACGGCATCGACATCGCTGCCGTCGACCTGTCCGAAGGCAGCGACAGGATTGCCGTGATGCTCGATCACCCCGCCGCCGTCGAGCTGTCCGTCGCGAGCGCGCGCCCACTTCAGACGGCTGTTGCCGACATCGATCAACAACAGTGGTTTATTCATGTTCAGATCAGACGCAGGCTGACGTCGCCGGCGTGGACGGCGTGGATACCCTGGGCGTTTTCCACCAGCAGCGCGCCGTCGACATCGACCCCGCGCGCAGTGCCGACAAGCTCCCGATTCACGCCGGTGACGTTGACCTCACAGCCACGAGTCAGGTCGAGCGCGGACCACTCGGACGCGAAGGAGGCGAAGCCGTTAACAGCAAACTGCTCCAGGCCCGACAGCAACGCTTCGAGCAGGACGGCAGCCAGTATCGTCCGCGCCGGGGCCGGCCGAGCCACGGCACGCAGACTCTCTTCCACTGTGGTCCAGGCCTGATCGAGCACGCCAGCCTGGCTTTCGCTCATCGTCACGTTGAGGCCGAGGCCAATCACGACGCGGCAGGTTCCTCCTGCTTCACCGCGCTGTTCGATCAGGATGCCGCCGAGCTTGGCGCGATTGAGCCACAGGTCGTTGGGCCACTTCAGCGCCACACCGTCGAGGCCGACACGCCGCAGCGCACGTGCACAGCACACGCCGGCCGCCAGCGACAGCGTGCTCAGTTGCGGTGGCCAAGCCGGGAAACTCCAGGCGACCGACAGATACAGATTGGCGCCGAACGGCGAACGCCAGACGCGGCCGCGCCGGCCGCGGCCGGCGGTCTGCGACTCGGCCAGCAGGGCCTGCGGATCGTGTCCGGCGGGCGAGTTCAGCAGTTGTGTATTGGTGGAATCGGTACGCGGCAGCACGCGCAGATCGAGATCTTGTCGCCACTGCGGCGGCAGTTCGGCGAGGATTGCCGCCGCATCCAGGCGCTGCAGAGGGTGCGCCAACCGATACCCCAGACCGGGTCGGCTCTCGATTTCAAGCTGCCAGTCGCCGAGGTGACGCATACGCTTGGACAGCGCCTCGCGGCTGATACCGCTGGCCTGAGCCAACACGGCACCGGACACCCAGTCGCCCGGCGCCAACGCATCTATCAACCGCAGCAGCGCCGCTTCGTCTAACGTCCGCGCCATCGATCCAGCCGCCGACCAATCATCCGGGCGCGCTCGAAGCGGCGCTCTTCACCGCGTGCCAGACGTTGAATGTTCTCGCGATGCTTGACCAGCAGCAGCACCAGCATCGCCAGTACAAACGCGCCGGCCGGCGACAACAGTCCGGCGGACATGTCAACGACCACCCACAGTACCGCGGTCGCCGC
>Ga0307373_10004988_pt1 | contig 22000 bp, 23 predicted proteins | sample OX2MG_FD_202534 | JGI IMG/M metagenome (GOLD analysis project Ga0307373, IMG submission 202534) | Soil microbial communities from Risofladan, Vaasa, Finland - OX-2 | ecosystem: Environmental > Terrestrial > Soil > Coastal area > Acid sulfate soil | place: Finland: Risofladan, Vaasa | collected... | reverse complement strand
GTCGATGTGCGGCGCCGCCGCCATCATCCCGAGGGTGCTCGGCCGGAAGTTCGGGTCACTGCCCTTGTGCGGATTCATCCATACCAGTGTGTGGCACAGCCGGGACAGCCGCTCCATGGCGGTGGCCAGCAGGTCCGGATCACCGCGATCGAGCCCGTCGGAGCAGATGACCACGACCCCGCCACGGCAGATGCCGCGCCGGCCCCAGTCCCGCACGAAGGCGTCCAGGGACTCGCCGATCCGGGTGCCGCCCTCCCAGTCGAACACCGTCCGGGCCGCCCGCTCCAGGGCCTCGTCCGGGCGCCGGGTCTGCAGGGGCTTGGTGATCCGGGTCAGCCGGGTGCCGAAGCAGAAGACCTCCACCCGGGACGCCGCGCGGTTGGCGGAGTAGGCGAACTGCATGAGGTTGCGCGAGTAGTCGGCCATCGACCCGGAGATGTCCAGGATCAGGATCAGCGGCCGCAGCCGGATCCGGCGCCGCCGCCAGAACAGCTCGGCGGGCTCGCCGTGCAGCCGCAATGACTCCCGGACGGTGCGGCGCAGGTCCGGCGACCGGCCCGACCGGGCGGGCACGGTCCGCCTGGTCCGCCGCCTGGGCGGGGTCAGGCTGATCCGTCTCATGATCCGCCGCAGGGCCGCCAGTTCCTGCGGGGTGCAGGCGGCGAACGACTTGCGCCTGAGTGCCTCGACGTCGGAGGCCATCCAGCCGAGGACCGCCTCCTCCTCATACTCCTCGTCGCCCTCGGTGTCGGGGCTGGTCGCCGGGGCCACCAGCAGCGCCTCGGTTTCCGCGTCGACCCGCGCGCGGATGGTGACCAGCTCAGCCGGCGGATCGGCGCCGCCGAGGAAGAACCGCCGGAACACCTCGTCGTAGACGGGAATGTCATCGCGCTTGGCGATCAGCGTGGTGCGTCCGGCCCAGTACAGGTCCAGCAGGTCGGTCGGGTCCAGCGGAGCCATGGCCGCGCAGTAGGTCAGGACGTCTCCCGACCCCACCGCGACCCCGGCGGAGCGCAGCTCGCGGGAGAATCCCACCAGCACTCCGACAAATGGAGCGCGCTCAGGCACCGGACGTGATCTCTTCCAGGTTCTGCGCCACCAGCTCGAGGTCGTCGCGTTCCTTGACCACCGTGCCGAGCGTGTCCAGCGCGATCTGCGGGCCGAAGTCCTCCCCGCCCAGGAAATCGAGCGTGCGCGCCCAGTCGATCGTCTCGGCGACGCCGGGCGGCTTGGCCAGGTCCAGCTCCCGCAGCCGGTTCACCGCCGCCACGACCTTGCGGGCCAGCGTCTCGGAGACGCCCGGCTCCCGGATGAGCACGATCTCCACCTCACGATCGGCCGGCGGGTAGCCGATCCAGTGGTATAGGCAGCGTCGCTTGAGCGCGTCATGCAGCTCACGGGTGCGGTTGGAGGTCAGCACCACCAGCGGCGGAGTCTCCGCCTTGATCGTGCCGATCTCGGGGATGCTGATCTGGAAGTCCGACAGCAACTCCAGCAGGAAGGCCTCGAACTCGTCGTCGGCGCGGTCGATCTCGTCGATCAGCAGCACGGCCTGATCCCCGGCCCGGACCGCCTCCAGCAGCGGCCGTTCCAGCAGGTACTTGGGGCCGAACAGCTTGTCCACGGCCCGATCGTCGGCCACCTGATGCTCCGACAGCGCCCTGATGTGCAGCATCTGGCGGGCATAATCCCACTCATACAGCGCCTGGTGGGTGTCGATGCCCTCGTAGCACTGCAGCCGGATCAGCTTGCGGCCGAACACCGACGCCAGCACCTTGGCGACCTCGGTCTTGCCGACCCCGACCTCGCCCTCCAGCAGGATCGGGCGTTGCAGGGACAACGACACGAACAGCGCCGTCGCGAGGCCGCGGTCGGCCAGGTAACCGCCCTGGCGCAGGATCTGCGTGAGCTGGCCGACGCTGTCTGGACGGTCCATTCAGCGGGCCTGCGCGCGCCCGAGCACGAGATCGGCGACGGTGCCCGTCCCGGCGCTCAGCTTGCCCTCGCGTTCCAGCTTGGCCTTCCACCCCGCGCGCAGATCGCCGTCGGGACCGGCCAGGCCGTCGAATCCGATAGCCGACATCCGCTTGCAGCCCTCGGTCGTCCCGCAGGCCTCCGCGAGCGCGGCGCTGTCCTGATCCTGGGCACTCCACACCTCGCGGAGCACGTCTAGTGCCTCATTCGGCTCATTGCTCATGTCCGGGCAACCTTCCGGCCGGTGGTGTCCACTCCATCCGACTGTATGCCGGCCACCGCGGACAGGCGACCGCGGATTAACGGTTCTCTTATTGCGCCGACTGTGACCGCCGTCACGTCCGGGCTCTGTTTCACATGAAACCGAGCCCGCAGCCAAGCACCTCCGCTGACTACTGTAAGCACGTGAACTCTGAGATCTCCGCGACCCAGACCGGAGCGACCCAGACCGGAGCCGCCGGGACCGGGCTGGCGACGGTCGCCGCCGACGGCACCGTCCTGGACACCTGGTTTCCCCGCCCGCGGCTCGCCGACCCCGCTTCACCCGCTTCCGACGCCAGCACCCGCCTGACGCGCGCGCAGGCGCTGGAGTCGCTCGGCGGCGACGCGGCCGACTGCCTCGGCCCCGATGACCTGCGCGGCGTCGAGGTCGTCGCGGTGCGGACCACGATCGCCGACCTGTCCCGGCCCCCGGCCGACACCCACGACCTCTACCTGCGCCTGCACCTGCTCAGCCACCGGCTGATCCGCCCGCACGGCGCGAACCTGGAGGGCATCTTCGGGCTGCTGGCCGTCGTGGCCTGGACCACCCTGGGCCCCGTAGACCCCGACAGCGCCGACCGCGTCCGCATGCGCGCCCGCGCCGCCCGCGTCCCCTTCGAGATCACCGGCCTCGACAAGTTCCCGCGCATGACCGACTACGTGCTGCCCGCCGGCGTCCGCATCGCCGACGCCGACCGGGTCCGCCTCGGCGCGCACCTGGCCTCCGGGACGACCGTGATGCACGAGGGCTTCGTTAACTTCAACGCCGGGACCCTGGGCAGCTGCATGGTCGAGGGCCGGATCAGCGCCGGCGTAGTAGTGGGCGACCACAGCGACGTCGGCGGCGGCGCCTCCATCATGGGCACCCTGTCGGGCGGCGGCAAGCAGGTCATCAGCGTGGGCGAGCGGTGCCTGCTGGGCGCCAACTCCGGGATCGGCATCAGCCTCGGCGACGACTGCACCGTCGAGGCCGGCCTCTACCTGACCGCGGGCACCCGGGTCACCCTGCCCGACGGCCAGGTCGCCAAGGCCGCGGAGCTGTCGGGCAAGTCCGGCATCCTGTTCCGCCGCAACTCCCGGAGCGGGGCCGTCGAGGCGCTGGCCCAGCGGATTGCCTGGGGCGGCCTGAACAGGACCCTGCACGCCAACGACTGAGCGCCGTTAGAAATTACTGAAGTTCTGCCGGGCGGGCGTCGATCTGGCCTCGCGGCTACACGCTGGGCGACCCCACCACGCCGATGCCGCCGCCCACCCCCGAGCTGATGACCGAGATGGGGAAGTTCATCGAGGAGGCTGCTAAGGCCGGGGTCCTGCTGGCCACGGGCGGGCTCGCCCCCGTCGAGGAGGCCACCAAGGTGATCCGCTCGGGCGGGAAGTTCACCGTGATCGACGGGCCGTTCGCCGAGGCCAAGGAGCTCATCGGCGGCTGGGCGCTGATGGAGTGCCGCGACAAGGACGAGGCCATCGAGTGGACCAAGCGGTTCCTGGCGCTCGCCGGCGATGGCGAGTCCACGATCCGGCAGGTCTACTAACCGAGATTCGCGGCGGCCGGGCCGGGTCCCGCGGACCTCGGGCTGGCGCAGGAACTGGCCCAGGACGCCGTGGTGGCCGCCCTGGAGCAGTGGCCGCGGGAGGGAGTGCCCCGCAAGGCGGGCGCCTGGCTGATGACCGTCGCCAAGCGCCGCGCCGTCGACCAGTTCCGGCGCAACCGCGAACTGCGGCACAAGTACGCCCGCTGACCCTGCGGCTGCTCGGCGGCCTGACCACCGCCGGCGATAACTGGGCCCGCCCGGCGCTCTGCCAGGAGGCCCTGCGCCTCGGCCGCGTGCTGACCGAGCTGACGCCGTCCGAGTGCCGCCGGGTCGCGCTGGTGAACCGCTCTAGGCCGTTGTCGTCGTCCTTGCCGGACAGGAACTGCTGCTGGAGGTTCTGCGCCGCCTGGGCGCTGCGCATCCGGGTGAAGAAGTCGGCGGTCGTGAAGGCGGGCACGTCCATGCCGTCGAGGCCAGGGCCGTCGGCGCGGATATGCATCGGGGTGCCGTCCGGTGCCCGCGACACCTGCTGAAGGGCCGCCTCGTGGCCGATGCGCGGCTCGCCGGTGAACGTGGCGCTGAGCGTCTGGTTACCGGGGGCGAACACCCCGCCGCTGTCCTGGGCGCCCGCGGCGCCGGTGCCGGCTAACTGCTCGAGCAGGGTGGCCTGCGAGATGAGAAATGCCGTCGCCGCGGTCCTCTTCAGGGCCGACCGCCGGTTCATGACGATGCCCTTCAGATCCTCTGCGTCCATGTCCGGCCTTCCATTCGGCGTTCCCGGCCGGACCGCTTCTATGGTAAATCTTTCCATTTTTCGGCTGACCTGCGCTAACTCGCCAGGGCTGACCGAGGGGCGACAACTGGTCGGCCGGTCTCGGCGCGCGGAGGCACGTCGTTAGCGCCCGGGCGGCTGCGGTTCGTCGTCGTCTTCCGGGGCGTAAATACCCAGGCGGCGACGCCGCGCCCACCGCTTGTATCCGCGGATGGGACGGGCCAGTGAGCGGAGCCAGTCGCCGTCGACGGCCCCGAACCAGTCAGCTGGGAACCCGAGGACATGCTGCTGCTCTTCGCCCTGCCGGCTATGCGGGCCGGCCGGACCGGGTCCCCACGGCATGCCCAGGACCCGGTTTCGTTCCTCTCTGTCGCTGCCCATAGACCCAGGGTAAGCGGCGCATGCAGGCGGCTCACTCACGAAGCGGCCTGGCGGACTGTCGGCGCGGCGGCGATGACTTAGGTCCCTGGCTATGGGAGAGCCCGCCAGATCTACTGGGGAAATGTTCGCCGGAGATGAGGTACGGCTGGAAGTCGGCTTTAACGCTGCCCAGGCGAGGCTGGCGAACCTCATACGCGGCGGTTCTCTGGTCAGTGCTTCCCAGCACGCCTACGGCGAGGGGATCACCGGCCTGGTCCGGGTCGGCCCGCTGGGTGGCGCACCGGGCATTTCCAGGACCGTGGAGGTGCAGTTCCGGGAACTGGTGACCCGAGGCGACACCACCGTGCTGGCACTGAGGTGGGAAGCCGTCGGCCCGGGGGGCGGACTGTTCCCCGCCCTGGATGCCGATATCACGCTGACTCCGGCTGGAGAGCACGCCACCATGCTGACGATGGCCGGGGCCTACCGGCCGCCCCTCGGAACCCTGGGTGCCCGGCTCGACCGGGCGATCTTGCGCCGCGCAGCCGCGGCCACTATCCGGAGCTTCCTTGACCGCGTCGCGGAAGCCATTGCCGACCCTGCTCCCGCCGCTGAACCGAGGCCGGAAACCGCGAGCCTGGAGCCGTCCTGGCTACCCCCAGCTACTGAGACGCAATAACGGTTGCCTGTCCGCTTAATGCCGACGGCACGGTTAGCCAGCGGACTGAAGGCTGAACTGCTCATGACAACCGGAGCCATCTCCAGCGAGGGGTCCGCCGGGCAGTCCGGGCCTGGCTCAATGGCTAGGTCTTGGGCGGTTGCTACCCCGCTCGCCCATCGCGTCTCGGCGAACAACTTCCGCGTTCCACCCCTTCGTGTGGGAGTTCTGGGCCGACACCCGAGTCCCGCGGCAGCCGTGGTTCCCCAGCGGAACTGGAAATCCAGCGGGCCGACGCTCTGGTCTGGCCCCGGCAGCCTTCCGCAAGCACGGCGCGTGCTCGAGTTCCGCCCGGCCGAGAAGATGTGGATGCGATGTTCGTGACGTTCCTGCGGCCGGCCGAAGCGCCCGGCCATGACCGCGCGTTAGCAGACGGCGGGATTTGAGTCACAGCACGGCGGCGGGATACTACCTTGTTCCGGAGACCTGAGCCGCTGACCTGCGCCGGGTGTACGCCGTCCTCCGGATCGTCGCATGGCTCGTACTCGTCCTGTACACGTGTCCCGCTGGCCATCAGGTCCGCGGGCAGTAAGGAGCGCAATGCCCCGCGTGCAGCCGAAGTTCGCCGCCGCCACGTGGCGCGTTGTCCCGCGGCCGATCCGCCGTCGGCTGGCCGGCACGGGCGGCAAGCGGCTGGTCCGGTTCGCCCCGGCGGCGGTGCTCGCAGCGGCGGCTACCCAGATCACGTACTTCGTCATGGGCTCGCTGCTGCACGCCGGCGGCCTCACGTCCGGGGCAGTCGGCTGGTTCGCCGGCTTTGTGGTCAGCTACGCGGTCAGCCGATGGGCTTGGGAGCGCAAGGGCAGGCCCGATCTGCTGCGAGAGACGCTGCCCTTCCTCGCGATCGCGCTGACGGTCGGGTTCGTGCTGACGCTGACGAGCAAGTTCGCCTACACGAAAGCCAACTCGCTGGGCCTGACCGGCATCGAGAGGGCCGCGTTCGTCCAGGGCCTCTACCTCGCTGCCAACTGCGTGACCTTCTTGATCAGGTTCGTGATCTTCCACTACGTCCTGTTCGCGTACCGCGGCGCCACGGATGCCAAGGATGCGGAACCGATCGGGGCTGAGTCTCCCGCCGTGCTGCCGGCCGTATCCGCGACCGCCGCCTCCGAGCCCGCTGCCCACCCAGAGCCGCGCGGCTGAGTTCCGCGACCGCAGGCCGGGCCTCGATCGGCCTGCTCAAATGACCTATTTCTGGTCGTGCAGCCAGGTGACTCGGCGCTGGCCACCGTGGCAGGCTTGCCAGGAGGCTTCGGTGATCTCGCAGCCTCCTCGGCCAGCCGGGAGACTCGGAGGCGCGATGAAACTGGAGATCCTGCAGGTGCCGGACTGCCCGAACGCGGCAGTCCTGGCAGCCCGGCTGTCTGAGCTGGCCGACGGCTGGCCAGACCTAGAAGTCACGCATGAGGTCGTGACCACGGACTACGACGCCGAGCGCCTGGGGATGACCGGCTCGCCGACCCTGCTGGCAGATGGCATCGACCCGTTCGCACACCCCGGGCAGAGGCCAGCGATCTCGTGCCGCCTCTACCACGACGAGCAAGGCCGGCCCGCAGCGGCGCCATCGCTCGGGCAGCTCCGCGCAGCGCTTCGCCTCACCGGCCGCGACGGACAGCCCTAACCTTGGCCTCGACAGGCGCGGCTACGGCGACGCATCCCGTCGCGCGTGATCCCGCGCTAACCATCACTCGGCGGGCTGGGCGGCCTGGCGCCCGGCTCTCGGCGTTGACGTGCTTGCCGGATGATCAGGGCTGCGGCGGCTACGCCGATCGTGACCAGGCCGGAGGCGAGCAGAGTTGCTGATGGGCCGATCGCGGTCACCAGGGGTCCGCCGATCACGGTGCCGACCGGGGAGGCCGTGATGGTGAACGGCCCGTACAGGATGCCTCCGACGGCCAGGGCAGCGAAGCCGACGGCCACCGAGTCGACGAGCTCGCCAGCGGAACAGGGACCTGCTACCACGCCCGCGCCTTCGTGACCTGGGCCACCACACGCGGCCATGCCCGCGGCCTGATCACCCAGATCGAAGACGACCACCGGTGGGCGCTGGTCCGCACCCTGCTCCACGACGACAGCCACGCCATCGAGGACCGGGTCGCGGGCCTGCTCGTGCTGCTCTACGGACAGCCGCTGGCCCGCATCGCCCGCCTCACCCGGAACCAGATCACCTTCACCCAGGCCCAAGCCCAGGTGCTCCTGGGCACCACGCCCCTGGAGCTGCCCGCGCCCTGGACGAGCTCGCCCGCCAGCTCTTGGGCCGCCGCCACGGTCACGCTGCCGTCGGCCGGAGGAGCACCAGCACAGCCGATCTTCAGCTCCCGGCTCAGGGTGAGGCTCGCGGCCCTGGGCATACACAGCCGCTCCGGGCGCAACACCGCTCTCGTGGACCTGGCCGAAGATTCCACCGGTCGCTCTTGCCCGCCTGCTCGGCATCCACATCAACACAGCCGGAGACTGGGCCGACAGAGCAGGCGGCTCACAAGCCGCCTACGCCGCGCAGGTATCCCGCCGGGCATTCAGCAAGATCTGATATCGCTGGTTACCAATAAGGGGCAACCTGGGCCGTGCCGGTAATGTGCCCGGCCAGCGAGCCCCGAGTAGCCGGCCACGCCGGTCAGGAGCCGCTGGCCGAATGGGAGTGCCGGGCGGGTCCGGGCGGCGTGGCGGAACGCGGCGAACCGGCCCCACCGCCACCAGAGTTCGAACACGGTCGCGTGGCCTTTGACCGGGTGCAGGCGCAGGCGGAGCCGGATCCGCAGGTTCCGGACCCGGTGGCGGGGGAGGCGCCGGCCGGGCAGGAACGCCAATTTGAGCGCGGTCAGCACGATGCCGGCGGCCGCGATCCAGTACACGTATGTCATGGCAGGATCTCCAGACGAGCAGGCGGGGCCGGGATCGCGGCCCGGCTATCTAGCGGAGGTTCTGCCCCTGCCGGCCGGTGTGTATAGTTAGGCGTATGCCGAGGATGCAGGTGTATCTCCCTGACGATCTGTATAAGCAGGTGAAGGCGCGGGGTCTGCCCGCGTCGGAGCTGCTCCAGGCTGCCGTGCGCGCGGAGCTGCGCCGCCAGGATCTGCTCACCGAGACCGATGCCTACCTGGCGGAGCTGGCCGCCGAGACTGGTGAGCCGGCGCCGGAGGACCGTGCCTGGGCGGAGGCGATCGCGAGGCGGATCACGTCCCGGCCCGCTGCGCGGGCCAGCTGACGGCGGGACGTCCTAGTGCTGATCCTCGATTCCGGCGCGGTCTCCCTCCTGTCGGAGCGCACCAGCCGGACGGCCGCGCTGATTCAGGCGCTCCGCGGCCAGGGACTGTGGCCGCCGGTAGTGCCCTCGGTGGTGCTCGCCGAATGCCTCACCGGCGATGGCACCCGCGATGTGACCGCGCTGAGATTTCTCCGGACCTGTGAGGTCAGTGAGCAGGTGCCCGTCCAGCTGGCGCGAAGGGCGGCATCGCTGCGGTTCCGCGCCCGCCAGGGCTCGGCGGTCGACGCTATCGTCACGGCGTCAGCCGAACCAGGCGGAACGGTACTGACTGGCGACACCGGTGACTTGCAGGCGCTGGCCGGGTACGCGTACGACGTAACCGTCGAGCGGATCTGAACGTCACTGCGCGGTTCCTGAACGACAGTACTAACTGCCCGCCACCATGCCAGGCGAGCGCGTACTGCCTCGCTGGCCGACCTCAGCCAGGTCGCTTAGCTCGATGAGGACAGCAGCCAGCTGGCGGGCCTGACCGGGCGTCATCTCCGGACCTGGGTGCCGGTCGACGCAGACCTCGATCACCGGCGGCTTCGGCTCGGCAGTGAGCTGCGGAACCCGCGAACAGAGAAGGACCTGGACCGGCAACTGGCCGCCGCCATGCAGCCCATGCGCGGCCGCCAGCGTCATCTCGGGTGCCTCGGGTGCGCTGTGCAGGAATCCGTCCTCGGGGTCCTCAAGCAGCCTATGCTCGCCGGTGCACCATGGCGGGCAGGGGAATGTTTCGCCGTCAGAAGTCATCACTGGCACCTCACCAGGCTGCAATGCGATTGCCACGATCAGCAGACCACGCTGGCATTCCGGCCCCGCCGCAATGCGGGAGCCCGTTGCCGACATTCTTCACCGCATCGCAGCTCTCCTGGCCCCAGTTTCCCGGATAGTTTGATCTTGAGCGTATTTCCGCAGGTGGGATGAGGTGCAGCGGGGCCGGGCGCCTATGACCTAACTGCGGGGTGCCCAGCGCTGCAGGCCGAAGTCTCATGCAGCTTCCGCTGGTCGTCGCTGAGTTCCGTGGTCATACGGCGGGCCTTCGGCCGACCGCCAGTGGAAGGGTAGGTCAGCACGGTCTCGCCGATGTTGTGCTCAGTCCAGTGGTGCATGGGGCTGAAGGAGACGACGCGGGGGTCTTTGAGCTGGCGGAAGGAGAACTCGGCCGCTAACAGGTGCCCAGCACGCCGTCGTCGCCATGGTCGACGGAGACGGCGACCGCCTCGTGCTATTCACTGTGGCGTCCGGTTACATCAGCAGCGCCGATCAGTCCGCGATCTTGATCTCCGCCGGACTTCCCGTCGAGCATCTCGTGACGAGCATCGTCGCGCCGCGCATGGGCGCCGAGACCGCCCGCTGGCGGAACCCGGCCATAGAGATCACACAGGTGCCGGTCGGGTTCAAGCACCAGGTCAGCTCCTGGCTCGACAATCCGGACCGTGCCACCCTCGGCATGGAGCCCAACGGCGCCTTCGCCTGGGCGCCCGACAGCAGCGCGTACTTCGAGCGCGACAGTCTCGCCGCGCTTAATATTTCGGCACTCCGGCATTGCGGAAACTGGCCTGCCTCACCAGCCACATCAGCATCAGACATAGCCATTTCCGGTTAGGGTGTGAGCGTGAGCGACACTGACGCTGGCGAGATGCTGCGGTGGCAGCAGGTCGGAGAGCGAGATGTGCCGGCTGGCTTTCTGAAGGTGCGGTGCCGGACTTACCGCTACCCGAACGGGAAAGAAGCGGACTGGGACATCCTCCGGGGCGGCAACACGGTCGCTGTAGTAGCTCTCACCTCTGATGACCAGGTGGTCCTGGTGCGGCAGTTCCGTCCTGGGCCGGGCAAGGTCCTCCTGGAACTGCCTGGCGGGATCGCTGAGGACGGCGAGCCGATCGCCGCCGCGGCAGCACGGGAACTGCTTGAGGAGACCGGGTTCGAGGCCGAGACCGCCGAGGTTGTCGCCAGCACCTTCCTGGCCGCGTACGCCACTCATGTCCGGCACGCGGTCCTGGCCCGTGGCTGCCGGAAGGTGCGTGAGCCCGAACTGGACGGTGACGAGTTCATCGAGCCGGTCACCATGCCCGTTCCGGATTTCGTTAGGCACGCGCTCGGCGGGCAACTGACGGACATGGATATGGCGCTAGCCGGCCTGGTCGCAGCCGGGATCCTTACCTAGCTGGCGGCTATCCGCACCACCGGAACCCGAACTTACTTGAGTGAGGCACGGCCACTCGGGCGGCCAGCGCGGCTGCGGTGACCAGCCGGCCCTGCGTCTTCCCGCTGCCCGGCTGGCAGGATCCGGATGCGATTTCGCGCGCTCTCGCGCGCGGCCTGTCCTACGCTCAGCAGGTCACTCCCGTGGCCCGAAGCCGCAGCACTGACGCCGCGGCGGTTTTCGGCTCGGGGCTGCTCACCACCGGACCGCGGCGGCCCGCAGCCGCTGCCTCATAACGCCAGGAGCCGTTCGACAAGATCGTCCCCGCCGCATCCATCCTGATGGGCCAGACCGCCGCCGCCCGCCCGGTCGTGGTCGGCCGGGGCATCCCCTACACGATCGACGACAACGCGGCGCTATCCCGGCTGCTCATCGAGCCCGTGCTGCCAGAGACCGACTACGACCTCGCAGTGCGCACCTGAGCCGACAACGATGCGGCCTTCCTGGTAGCGGACCAAGCGTGCGACGCCGCCCACGCACCGAGGCCCCTGGGTCGCTGGCGTTCTCAAGCCGATGGGCATCCTGGCGGAAGGCGCGAATCCGGCACCGATCCGGGGTCTAGTGGGGCACCGCCATTCGCCGCTGGCCCCTCACCACCAACCCCCATCTGCTGGTCAGCCAGGTGACCGCCGACGACGCCACGCCCCCCGCCGATCGCCCCCACCGTCATGGACGCCATCTTCCGGCGGCTCGGCCTCAGCCCGTCCAAGCTTCGCCGTGGCCCGACACCTGGCTAAGGCTCGTTTCGGACCCAGGTCCGGACTTCGATCATTGAGTTCGTCATGGTCCCGGCCCGGCAGCAGCGTTTCCAGATCCTGGGAGCCGACCTGGGGACGCTGGACACCACGCCTGGAACTGCACCGAGTTCAGCCATCGGTCGGGGACCACACCAACCCAAGTCACTGGTCCGAACTCGGTGCCGTCAACACAGCTCTACTGTGTGTTGCGAATTTGGAAACACCAGCGTAGAGTGTGTGCCATGAATGAGAACGGGCTTGGTGCGCGCATCGCGGCGCTGCGCGAAGCGCGGGGGATGACCGGAGAGGAGCTTGGCGCGGCGCTCGGCCTCTCGCGGTCGCAAGTATCGAAGGTTGAGCACGGTACGCGCCGGCTGGATATTAGCGAGGTAGCCGCCATCGCTGATGCCCTTGAGGCCAGCCTTGCGGAAGTCCTGGGGGTGGAGCGCAGCGGCAGCCTCGCACTGGCCGCCAGGGTCATGGCCGCCCCTCAAGCCGACGACACGCTGCCGTCCCGCCGGCGCTTGCGGCAGCTGCTCGAAGCAGATGCCAGCCTGGTCAGCGCGACCGGGCTCCGGGAAAGCCGTCCAACGCAGTCCGGACTAGACGTGCTCACGCTGATCAAGGACCAGGGCATTCCTTCTGGGCGCGTGCCGTGGCGGGACGGCGAGGAACTCGCCGGTCTCGTGCGGCAGGGACTCGGCCTCGGTCGCGGACCGATCGCGGACGTCGCCGAGCTGGCCGAGCGCCACTTCGGGCTCGACGTGCTCGCATGGCCAACCGGCACGGCGGTCAGCGGACTATGCGCTCACAGCCGCGGCGTCGCGATGGTGCTGATCAGCACTTCGTTCCCGCGCGGGCACCAGCGATTCACCGCGGCACACGAGCTGGCGCACCACCTCCTCCGCGACCCGCGGGAGATCGTGATCGACAGCGACCTGTATGACGGCAGCAACCCGATGGAGAAGCGAGCCAACGCGTTCGCCGCCGCCTTGCTCATGCCTGCCGAAGGACTGCGCGACGTAATCGCGGGCCGCCCCATCGACGAGATCGTGCTCGCCGAGCTGATGCGCCACTTCGGCGCAAGCTTCTCCGCGCTGCTGTACCGCCTCGCGAGCAGCAGTACCGGGCTGCTGAGCACCCGGATGCGCGACGTGTGGCTGCAGAAGCCCGCGTCCTCAGTGCTCCGCACCGCGAACGACCCGGCACCTGAGGAACTGACCATCCCAGACGAGTCAAGGCGTATCCCGCCACGGCTGTGGCGCGCGGCGCAGGCCGGCTACCAGAACGGCCGGGTCGGCATCGGCACGCTCGCCGCCCTGGCCGACGAGGACGCTGAGCAGCTATTCATCCGCCTCGCCGCCAATGACGTGCGCCCGCCAGCGCCCGCTGACGACGATCTGCATGACCTATGACCAGCCCGGTACCAAGATTGCTGATCGACACCTGCTCGATCATCAACCTGTCCTACTGCGCACCGGTCGGTTCCGTCTTCCGTAGCCGCTACGAGGGCGTCGCCGGGTGGGTGCGGGCTACCCACGCAGAACTGGTACGGCAACGCAGCCGCCGGCCGCCGCACCCCCAGGCAGGACGTGCCGGCAACTGGGCCGCGTCCTGGCTCGGCATGCCCATCGAGATGGCCGACGAAGACCTGCTCGTCGCGACGGAAAGCATCCAGCGCGCCATCGCCGCTGGTTACACCGACTCCGCGCTTGACCACCTAGGGGAAGCAGCAAGCATCGCGCTGCTCCAGTCGGTCGGGAAAGGACGGCTCATCAGCGATGACCACGCGGCCAGAGCCGAGTCACGGAAGCGAGGGGTCAAGGCGAGTTCCACGGTCGGCGTAATCACCCAGCTGCTCACCGTTGCAGGGAGCGGCGTCGACCCCACGATGGCCGACACGTACCTGCACACGCTTCGGGCCAGGCAGCGGATGCACGCACAGCTCACGTCAATCGACCTGCTCGCAGGCGATCTCGGACCCTGGCACTAGACCGGGCGGCATGGTCAGCCTTCGCACTGCACTGCGCGTACGAGATGAACCTCATCCAGGTCTGCCACCGGCACCGGTACGCGTTCATCCGGCATGCCAAGGTAGGCATGCACGAAACCCTTCAGGTGACCACCAGCGGCGGCGTCATGAAGCTTGCCGCCGAGAGCACCGCAGCCCAGGATCAGCACACGCTTACCGGTCAGCCATGCGGGAATCCAGGTAGTGCTGGCCTCCGTAAGCCATCCGGCCACGGCGGTGGCGAGTTCGCGATCATCCTTGCTGGAAAGTCGTGCGGCTGTCAGCATCTTCTGGCCGACCTCGTCCAGCCGCCAGCAGACCAGATGGGTGAGCCTGTGATCGTTGCCCGGCACGCGCCGCGACAGGGTACCCACGACGGCTCGCGGGCGTTCCCCAAACTTCCAACTTCTAGCGGGCTTCTGAACTGCACGTACTGGGTGGGCCTGGGAGGACTTGAACCTCCGACCTCTTCCTTATCAGGGAAGCGCTCTAACCGAGCTGAGCTACAGGCCCTACGCGTGCGGACAAAATCTGTCAAGCACGCCGAGCTAGGCTACCGCACACCGGGACCAGACGCTTAGTCGGTCTCCTTAAGCGTGACCTCAATTCCGCCCGCCAGCATGGTGACGAGGTTGTACAGGACGGAGCCGATGGTCGCCAGAGCCGTGATCAGGATGACGTTCACAGCGCCGATCAGCATCGTGTAGCCCAGCACCCGGGACGCCGAGAACCAGGTCGCGGCGTTGGTGCCGGACCGGGCCTTGCTGGCGGTGACCAGGCCCACGGTCTGCTCGATGCTGGTGAAGACGCCGATCTTCTGCAGCACGAAGTACGTCAGGGCCACGGCGACGAAGAGGATGACCCAGCCCACCAGCGAGATCATGAAGCTGAACTTCATCACCGACCAGGGCTCGATCCTGGCGATCGCCAGCTGAGCCTTGCGGCTGGCCGGTCCGCCCTGGGCCGGAAAGCCGGCCGGCATCGGACGCTGACCGCTGACGCCCGGCTGCGGCCTCGGGGCCTTACCGAGCCGGGCAGGCCGGGGCCGCGACTTGGTCGGGCTCGAGAACGGCGCAGTAGCCTGCGGCCCACGAGGAGAATCTGACGGGACGTACGGAGCTGACATAAGGGGGGCTCCCGCGACTGAGGCGGCTGCGCCGGCAGTCGAGACCATCGCCGGGCCCTGGCTGGCATCCGGCGAAGGCCGGCCTGCCGAGGCGCTGGACCCGCTGCTGAAGGCGGTAGACCCGCCATTGCTGAATGAGCCGTTTCCGGACCAGTCGTCGCCCGGCGTCCGTGGCTCCCAGGGATCCTGGTCACCCGCCCCGGCCGGGGCCGGGTCAGATGTGGATGATCTGCTGTGGCCGGGCTCCGAGGCTTCGCTGGCCACCGTGGAACCGGCGCCGTACAGCGGTGGAGCGGTCTTCACGCCAACGGCCGGACTGACGTCCGGTACGGAACCGGTGCTGTCAGGACTGCCGTCCGCCAGCCAGTCTTCTGGCTCCGAGCGGTTCTCCACCCCGTCCTCCTCCGAGCCGTTTCCTGTATCGAGGTTATCCCCGGGATGCGGGCTCTGCTCGCCGGACGTCTTACCGCTGTCTGCGGGGACATTAGTAAGACGCCCGAATGTACCGGTTCGTTGCATCTTCCGGCTCACGGCATCTCCCTAACCCCCGCAGCTCACTATCCCCGGAACTGTCGCCCTGTTAAGGTCACTTCCGGCACGATACACTCCGCCCAGCTTGACCTGCGGCTACAGTTACCTGTCCGTATCCTCGGATGGTCCGCCCTGACCTGGGGACTCATCGCCATCATCAACCGGATCCGGGACGACGTCCGCCGCCTCTGAATCGCTACTGCCCGCGAGGGCGGCCGCAGAACCATCCGCGGCGCCGTCGAGCTCATCTGGCCCGACATCCTCCGCATCCTCCGCATCCTCGCCGAGGCTGCCGTTCACCATCGACTCGGCGTTACGGGCCATGGCCACCAGGCGCTGCCCGCTGGCCAGGTTCACCAGCCGCACGCCCATGGTCTGCCGACCCGACTGCTTGATCTCGCCGGCCGAGGTCCTGATCACCCCGCCGGCGGAGGTGATGGCGAAGACCTCATCTTCAGGATGCACCATCAGGGCGCCCACCAGCTCGCCGCGGGCCTCCACGATCCTCGCGGTCAGCACCCCGCGACCGCCCCGGCCCTGCACGGGATACTGGTCGGCGGGCGTCCGCTTCGCGTAACCGCCGCCCGTGGCGACCAGCACATCAGCGCCCTCGCTGACGACGTACATGCCCAGCAGGCGGTCGTCGTCGGTGAACCGCATGCCGATCACGCCGGACGTGGCCCGGCCCATCGGCCGCAGCGCCTCGTCGTCGGCGTGGAACCTGATGGCCTGGGCGTGCGTGCTGACCAGCAGGAGGTCATCCTGCGCCGACACCAGGCGGGCCGAGATGACCTCGTCGTCCTCGCGCAGGTTGATCGCGATGATGCCGCCGGAACGGGGGGAGTCGAAGTCCGTCAGGCGTGACTTCTTCACCAGGCCCGAGGACGTGGCGAGGACCAGGTACGGCGCGACGTCGTAGTCGCGCAGCGCGAGCACCTGGGCGATCCGCTCGTCCGGCTGGAACGCCAGCAGGTTCGCCACGTGCTGGCCCCGGGCATCGCGCTGCGCGTCCGGAAGCTCGTAGGACTTGGCCCGGTACACCCGGCCCTTGTTCGTGAAGAACAAGATCCAGTGGTGCGTCGTCGTCACGAAGAAGTGGTCGACGATGTCGTCGGTGCGCAGCTGTGCGCCCCGCACGCCCTTGCCGCCGCGCCGCTGCGCCCGGTACAGATCGGTCTTGGTGCGCTTGGCATAGCCGCCGCGAGTGATCGTGACGACCACGTCCTCCTCGGCGATCAGGTCCTCGATCGACATGTCACCGTCGTAGGCGATGATCTCGGTTCGCCGGTCGTCGCCGAACTTAGCGGTGATCTCGCCCAGCTCCGTGGCGACTATCTGCCGCTGCCGCTCCGGCGAGGCCAGGATGGCCTCGTAGTCGCGGATGTGCGCCATCAGCTCCTCGTACTCGTCGATGAGCTGCTGGCGCTCCAGCGCGGCAAGCTTGCGCAGCTGCATGTCGAGGATGGCCCTGGCCTGGATCTCGTCGATCTCCAGGAGCTCCATCAGGCCCTGCTGCGCGGCCACGGCGGAGTCGCTGGCCCGGATCAGGGCGATCACCGCGTCGATCCGGTCGATGGCCTTCAGCAGGGCACTCAGGATGTGCGCGCGCTCCTGCGCCTTGCGCAGCAGGTAACGGGTCCGCCGGACGATGACCTCGATCTGGTGCGCGACCCAGTACCTGATCATCTGGTCCAGCCGCAGGGTGCGCGGCACCCCGTCGACCAGGGCCAGCATGTTCGCGCCGAAGGTGTCCTGCAGCTGAGTGTGCTTGTAGAGGTTGTTCAGCACGACCTTGGCGACGGCGTCGCGCTTCAGCACGATCACCAGGCGCTGCCCGGCCCGGTTGCTGCTCTCGTCGCGCACGTCGGCGATGCCGGCCAGGCGGCCCTCACGGACCAGCTCAGCGATCTTCAGGGCCAGGTTGTCGGGGTTGACCTGGAACGGCAGCTCGGTGGCGACCAGGCAGATCCGGCCCTTGCGGTCCTCCTCCACCTCGACGACGGCGCGCATGGTGATCGAGCCGCGGCCGGTGGTGTAGGCGTCCCGGATGCCGCGGCGGCCGACGATCTGGGCGGCCGTGGGGAAGTCCGGGCCCTTGATCCGCTCCATCAGCGCCTCGAGGAGCTCGTCATCGGTAGCCTCGTAGTTCTCGAGGAACCACTGGGCGCCGGCGGCCACCTCGCGCAGGTTATGCGGCGGGATCTTCGTGGCCATCCCGACCGCGATCCCCTCCGAGCCGTTAACCAGCAGGTTGGGGAACCTGGCGGGCAGCACGACCGGCTCGGCGGACCGGCCGTCGTAGTTCGGCCGGAAATCGACGGTCTCCTTGTCGATGTCCCGCAGCATCTCCATGGCCAGCGGGGCCAGCCGGCACTCGGTGTAGCGGTGCGCGGCCGCCGGGTCGTTGCCGGGCGAGCCGAAGTTGCCCTGCGGGTCGATGAGCGGCATGCGCATGGCCCACGACTGGGCCAGCCGGACCAGCGCGTCGTAGATGGCCGAGTCGCCATGCGGGTGGTAGTTTCCCATCACCTCGCCGATGACCCGGGCGCACTTGAAGTAGCCGCGGTCCGGCCGGTACCCGCCGTCGTACATCGCATACAGGATCCGCGTGTGGACAGGCTTGAGCCCGTCCCGCACGTCAGGCAGCGCGCGGCCGACGATGACCGACATCGCGTAGTCGATGTAGCTGCGCTGCATCTCGACCTGGATGTCGACCGGCTCGGTGCGATGCCCCTCCGAGGGAGCGTCGGGCGTGCTCACGTCGGGCACTTTCCATCCCTTTCCTTGCTAGCCCGGGGGGTAACCCCCGGACCCCCAGACCGGGGGGCGACGCCCCCCGGACCCCTCTGCCGTCCGCTCGGACCAGCGAAAGGCGCTGGGCCTCGCGGGCGGCACCTTCGAAGCCGCGCGTTGGCGGGACCGCTACTCCGTGCGTTGGCGGGACCGCTCGTCCGCCTCCTAAATGTCGAGGAACCGGACGTCCTTGGCGTTGCGCTGGATGAACGCGCGCCTGGCCTCGACGTCCTCGCCCATCAGCACGCTGAACAGCTCGTCGGCCTGAGCCGCGTCATCCACGGTGATCTGCCGCAGCAGGCGGGTGGCCGGGTCCATCGTGGTCTCCCACAGCTCGGTCGCGTTCATCTCGCCGAGACCCTTGAACCGCTGCACGCCGTCGCGCGGCCGCGGGTCCTTGCGGCCCTCGGCGATCCCGGCGTCGACCACAGCGTCCCGCTCCCGGTCGGAGTAGGCGTAGCCGGGCAGCACGCCGCGGCCCTCCCACTTGATCTTGTAGAGCGGCGGCTGGGCCAGGTAGACGTGCCCGGCCTCGATCAGCGGCTTCATGAACCGGAACAGCAGCGTCAGCAGCAGCGTGGTGATGTGCTGGCCGTCGACGTCGGCGTCGGCCATCAGGATGATCCGGTGGTAGCGCAGCTTGGCGATGTCGAACTCGTCGTGGATCCCGGTGCCCAGCGCCGTGATCATCGCCTGGACCTCGTTGTTCTTGAGCACCCGGTCGATCCGGGCCTTCTCGACGTTGAGGATCTTGCCGCGAATCGGCAGGATGGCCTGGAAATGCGGGTCCCGGCCGCCCTTGGCCGAGCCGCCCGCCGAGTCGCCCTCGACCACGTAGATCTCGCACTGCGAAGGGTCGCCGGACTGGCAGTCGGCCAGCTTGCCGGGCAGGCCCGAGCCGCCCATCAGGCTCTTGCGGGTCAGGTCGCGGGCCTGCCGGGCCGCGATCCGCGCCCGTGCGGCCTGCGTGGACTTGATGATGATGGCCTTGGCCTCACCGGGGTTGCGCTCGAACCAGTCCCGCAGGTGCTCGTTGCACACGCGCTGGACGAACGACTTGGCCTCGGTGTTGCCGAGCTTGGTCTTGGTCTGGCCCTCGAACTGGGGCTCGGCCAGCTTCACGTGGATGATGGCCGTCAGGCCCTCGCGGACGTCATCGCCGGTGAGGTTGTCGTCCTTCTCCCGGATCAGCTTCTGCTCCCGGGCGTACCGGTTGACGATGGTGGTCAGCGCCGAGCGGAAACCCTCCTCGTGCGTGCCGCCCTCGGCCGTGTTGATCGTGTTGGCGAAGGTGTGCACCGACTCGGAGAAGGCCCCGGTCCACTGCATCGCGACCTCGGCCGAGATCCCGGCCGCCTCCTCGCCGAACTCGATCACCGATTCATGGACCGGGTCCTTGGAGGCATTGAGATAACGCACGAAGTCGGCGATACCGCCCTCGTACTGGTAACGGACCACGGTCGGCTCGCCGACGATGTGCTCGGGCCGCTCGTCGGTGATCGTGATCGCGAGCCCGCGGTTGAGGAAGGCCATCTCCTGCAGGCGGCGGGACAGCGTCTCGAACGACCAGTCCGTGGTCTCGAAAATGTCGGAGTCCGGCCAGAAGGTGATGGTCGTCCCGGTCTGGTCGGTCGCGCCGGCCCGCGACACCGGGCCGACCGGCTCGCTGACCGCGTACGACTGGTGCCAGAAGTGGCCGTCGCGGCGGACCTCGACCTCCAGCCGGGCCGACAGGGCGTTCACGACCGACACGCCGACTCCGTGCAGGCCGCCGGAGACGGCATACGACTTGCTGTCGAACTTCCCGCCCGCGTGCAGGGTGGTCAGCACGATCTCCAGCGCCGGGCGGTTCTCGATCGGGTGGTTGTCGACCGGGATGCCGCGGCCGTTGTCGTCCACCCGGACGCCGCCGTCAGCCAGCAGGGTGACCTCTATATGGTCGCAGTAGCCCGCCAGCGCCTCGTCCACGGCGTTATCGACGACCTCTTGGACCAGATGATGCAGTCCGCGCTCGCCCGTCGAGCCGATGTACATACCCGGGCGCTTACGGACAGCCTCCAGGCCCTCCAAAACCGTGATGGAACGCGCGTCATAGGACAAAGTTGAAGCTCCTCCTGGACCAGGCAAACACCAGGCAAACGCCGGACCCCGTGATGCGTCCGCCCAGGTGCGCATCATTATTTTACCTGGGCGAACCGTCAGGCTCAGCCGTACGTGTCACGTGGGCCGCGACTGCCGCGTACCCTCCACTCCCCGGGCCGTCGCGGAGCGCTCGCCGGCCCGCGGACCTTGACCCGGCGCACGGCGCCATCGCCCAGTTCCACGTTGAGCCTGCGCACCAGCTGACCGGCCAGCAGCCGCAGCTGGGTGGCCCAGGCGGTGGAGTCGGCCGTTACCGTCAGCTCCCCGTCGGTGAGCGTCTCGGGCGTGGTGTGCGCGGCCAGGTCCGCTCCGACGATCTGCGCCCACCGGCCGAACACCGAGCCGGTGGCGGCGGCCAGGGCCCAGCCCTGATCGCTGATCAGGCCGTCGAGGGCGGCGGTCAGCGGCTGCGGGTCCTCGCGGCGCTCCCGGCGGCCCGAGCGCGACGAGGGGCCGCCGGCGGGGTTTCGTTCCGTCCGGGCTCTGTTCGGCGCGGCGGGCCGGTTTCCCCGGGCCAGGGCATCCGCCTTCACCGCGGCCAGGGCGTCGCGGGCCAGCCGCGCCCGGTCGGCGCCGGCCTGCGGGGCCGTGCCCGCCTTCGGGGCCGCGCCCGCCTGCGGGGCCGCCACGTCTTCAGCCATCGGTGATCACCCCGCCTGTCACGGTAAACCGGCGGCCCGACAGTTCCGCCGGGACGTCGGCGCCGACCGCGGCGGTCACCAGCACCTGGTCGGCCCCGGCGACCAGCTCAGCCAGGCGGCCCCGGCGGCCGGCGTCCAGCTCGGCGAAGACGTCATCGAGGATCAGCACCGGGTCCTCGCCGGCCGCCCGCAGCACCTCGAACGCGGCCAGGCGCAGCGCCAGCGCCATCGACCAGGATTCGCCGTGGCTGGCGTAGCCGCGGGCCGGAAGCTCGCCAATCCGCAGGTCCAGCTCATCTCGGTGCGGCCCCACCAGGCAGACGGCGCGCTCCAGTTCGGCCCGCCGACTGCGCTCCAGCGCCTCGCGCATCGCGGTCGCGAGCTTTTCCTGCTCGGATGCGGGCTCCTCGTCGGCCGGAAACGACGGCCGGTAGGCCATCGCCGTGTCCAGGGCCGCTCCCGACACGGCGCTGTAGGCCGCGGCCACCAGGGGACGGATCGACTGGACCAGTTCCAGCCGGCCCGCGGTGAGCTCCGCGCCGACCGCGATCAGCTGGTCATCCCACACCTCGAGGCCGCGCGGCACGCCGCCGCCCCTGCCCCTGGCCGACTTGAGCAACGCCGACCGCTGCCGGACCACGCGCTCATAGTCCGACCGGATCCCGGCATACCGCGGCCTGGTGGCGACCAGCAGGTCGTCCAGGTACCGTCGCCGCTGATCCGGGTCGCCCTTGACGACCGCGAGGTCCTCGGGCGCGAACAGCACGCAGCGCAGCACGCCCAGGGCCGCGCGGGGCCGCGGCAGCGGCGCGCGGTTGAGCCGGACGCGGTTCGCCCGGCCGGGATTGACCTCGATTTCCACCAGGTTGTCGCGACCGCCGCCGGTAACGACCGCGCGGATGATGGCCCGCTGCGCACCGTGGCGCACCAGCGGCGCGTCGGCGGC
>Ga0307373_10004987_pt1 | contig 22002 bp, 10 predicted proteins | sample OX2MG_FD_202534 | JGI IMG/M metagenome (GOLD analysis project Ga0307373, IMG submission 202534) | Soil microbial communities from Risofladan, Vaasa, Finland - OX-2 | ecosystem: Environmental > Terrestrial > Soil > Coastal area > Acid sulfate soil | place: Finland: Risofladan, Vaasa | collected... | reverse complement strand
CGCGCGCTCGACTGGTGGGCGCAGGCCCTTCGCGCCGCGGCGGCCGACGCCGGCGCCTCGCCGGCCGCCGCACAGCCCGCCCTCGGCCTCCTCGCGCAGCAGTTCGGCGCCGCGGTCGAGCGCGACCCGGGAGTGGGCCTCGGCGCCTGGAACGCGCACGAGCGGGAGCTCACGCGGTCGCCCGACGGGGGGCTTCTCGCCTCGGGGAGCCCGGTGACGCTCGTCGACCTCGACGGGTTCGACCCGGCGACCCCGCACCTGCTCGCGCCCCGGTACCCGCGGCCGCGGGTCCTGCTGAGCGAGGTCTCCGAGCTCGCACGGCTGTGCGCGGAGCGGGTCGCGGCGCTCGCGCGCCTCGAGCCGCCCGGCACCCCTCCCGGCGCGCCACGGCCGTGCGCCGCGGACGAGGACTCGGTGCTGCTCGGCGACGGCACGCCGCTCGACGAGCGCATGCGCCGGCTCGCACGCCGCGCGCTCGCGCGGGACGGGGCGGAGCGGCCCCCCGACCCGTTCGACCCGGAGGGTGCCGCTCGCTTCCACGAGTGGCTGGCCAGCCCGGACGCGCTGGACGCCGAGGCGGCGAGCATCCCGCGCTACCTGGTCGCGGTGCGTGAGGAGCGCCGTGACCTCCTCTGGCACTTCCCGCGCGTCGAGACCGTCGACCGCGCGCACTTCCAGGAGTGGGTCGCGAACCACGGCCTCGACGAGGCGCGCGTCCCGCCGGCACTGCGCGCCGCGCTCGCGCGCACCTCGTTCTGGAGCGCACCGACGGGGGTCGTCGCCTCCTCCCCGGCGGCGCTTCGGCCGGGCGTCGTGCTCGCGGGCTACCTGCGGGCCGAGTCCGGGGTCGGCGAGGCGGCTCGGCTCGCCCACGACGCGATGGTCGCCTCGGGGATCGACGTCGTGCCGGCCGTTCTCGGTCTCACGCCGAGCCGCCAGCGCCACCCCTTCGGCGCGGGCGACGAGGTACCGGTCGCCGACCGGACCGTGAACCTCCTCTGGACGAGCGCGGACCAGCTCCCGGGCTTCGCGTCGGTCGTCGGCCCGGACTTCTTCGAGGGCCGCTACACGATCGGCTACTGGGCATGGGAGACCGAGGAGCTGCCCGCGTCGATGGCCGCGAGCGCCACGATGCTCGACGAGGTCTGGGTGCCGAGCCGGTACGTGCAGGCGGCGGTCGCGCCCGCGGTCGACCGGCCGGTCGCGGTGTTCCCGCACCCGGTCGTCGCACCCGCACTCGACGAGCGCTTCGACGCCTCGGCGCTCGGCATCCCGAGCGGCTTCCGGTTCCTCTTCACCTACGACTTCCTGTCGGGGTTCGCCCGCAAGAACCCGCTCGGTCTGCTCGAGGCGTTCGACTCGGCGTTCGCACCCGGCGAGGGCCCGGTGCTCGTGCTGAAGAGCGTGAACGGCGAGCGTCGGCTCGAGGAGCTCGAGCGGCTGCGGATCGCGGCACGTGGACGCCCGGACGTCGTCGTGCTCGACGGGTACCTCACGGCCGGCGAGCGAGCCGCGCTCCTCGCGTCGTGCGACTGCTTCGTTTCGCTCCACCGCTCCGAGGGGTTCGGGCTCGGTCTCGCCGAGGCGATGGCCCTCGGCAAGCCGGTCATCGCGACCGCGTACTCGGGCAATCTCGACTTCATGGATGGGTCGAGCGCGCTGCTCGTGCCCGCGCGGCGGGTCGAGGTCGGCGCCGGCGCGGCCCCGTACGAGCCGGACGCGCACTGGGGGGAGCCCGACCTCGGCGTCGCGGCGCAGCACATGCGCCGGGTCGCCGGTGATCCCGGCGCCGCTCGGGAGCTCGGCGCGCGCGGGCGCGCCCGCGTGCTCGAGCACCACGGCGCCGCGCGCGCGGGCGACTTCGCCGCGCGCCGGCTCGGCGAGATCGGCGAGGCGCTGCGCAGGGGCTACGTGAGCCGGGCGCCGGACGCGGTGCGGCGGCTGCGCTGAGACCGGCCACCGTCCGCGCCGCTACCCTTGGCGGCGCCCGAGATCCGAGGAGCCGCGCGTGACGGTTCACGCCTGCACGATCATCGCCCGCAACTACCTCCCCGCGGCCCGCGTGCTCGCCACGACGTTCGCCGAGCACCACGGCGGCGGCGACATGACCGTGCTCGTCGTCGACGACCGCGACCGCGAGGTCGACGCGTCGGTCGAGCCGTTCCGCGTGCTCTGGATCGACGAGATCGGCATCGACGCTGACGAGGTCCGACGCATGGCCGCGGTCTACGACGTGATGGAGCTCGCGACGGCCGTGAAGCCGTGGCTGCTGCAGACGCTGCTCGACTCGGGCGGTGGTCCGGTGCTCTACCTGGACCCGGACATCGCCGTGTACGCGCCGCTCGACGACCTCGCGGCGCATGCGGAGCGCGAGGCGATCGTGCTGACGCCCCACGTGAGCGCGCCGCTGCCGCGTGACGGCAAGACGACGGCGGAGAGCGAGATCCTGGCCTCGGGCATGTTCAACCTCGGCTTCGTCGGGGTGTCCCGTGCGGCGCAGCCGTTCCTCGAGTTCTGGAAGGAGCGGCTCCGGCGCGAGTGCGTCGTCGACCCCGAGCGGATGCGCTTCGTGGACCAACGCTGGGTGGACTTCGTGCCGGGAGCGTTCGGCGCGGCGATCGTCACGGACCCGGGGTGCAACGTCGCGTACTGGAACCTCGGCCGCCGCCGCCTGCGGCACGTGGACGGCGGATTCCGCGTCGACGGCCACCCGCTGCGGTTCTTCCACTTCAGCGGCTACCGGCCCGATGCGCCGTGGCTCCTCAGCAGGCACCAGGGGGCCCGTCCGCGTGTCCTTCTGTCGGCCGAGCCCGACCTCGCGCGGCTGTGCGACGCGTACGGCGCCTCGCTGCTGGCGGCGGGCTACGAACGCGACCGGGACGTCGCGTACGCGTACGCGACGCTCGAGTGCGGCCTCGCCTACGACCCCGTCATGCGCGCGCTCTACCGGTCCGCGCTGCTCGAGGCCGAGCGCGCGGGCGCAGCCGGTCGCGCGGCCCTCGCGGAGCCGCCGAACCCGTTCGCGCCGGGGCGCGACGGCGAGTTCGTCGACTGGCTCAACGCGGTTCCGGACGAACGGCCGGACGGCCAGGTCACTCGCTACCTCATGGCGCTGCACGCGAGCCGCCCCGACTTGCAGGCCGTGTTCTCGGACATCGACGGCGAGGGATTCGCGCACTTCGCCGAGTGGAGCCTCCACGAGGTAGGGCAGGGGCGGCTCGACGAGCGCCTCGCGATCCCGGTCGGCGTCGCGGCCGAGGCCGCCCGCGCGCTCGCGTCGCCGGGATCGTCGCGCCCGGACGTCGGGCCACCCGGGATCCGCGTCGCCGGGTACCTGCGCGCGGAGACCGGCGTCGGCGAGCTCGGGCGTCTCGCGGCGCTCGCGGTCGAGCGCGCGGGGATCGCCTGCTCGACCTACGTGGACTCGCACTCGGTGAGCCGCCAGGCGCACCCGCACGCCACCACCGGCGGTGCCGGCCTCGACGTGAACCTCGTCTGCGTGAACGCCGACGAGCTCCCGAACTTCGCGCGGCGCGTCGGGCCGCGGTTCTTCGAGGGGCGCTACACGATCGGTCTGTGGGCGTGGGAGCTCGAGGAGTTCCCGCCGCGCTTCGCGGCCGCGTTCGACCACGTCGACGAGATCTGGGGAATCAGCGAGTTCACGCGAGCCGCGGTCGCGACGATCTCGCCGAAGCCCGTGTACGCGTTCCCGCTCCCGATCCTCGCGCCGGAGCCGCCCGTCGGGGCAGGGCGGGCCGAGCTCGGGCTCCCCGAGGGGTTCGCCTTCCTCTTCTGCTTCGACATGATGAGCATCGTCGAGCGGAAGAACCCCTTCGGCCTCCTCGAGGCGTTCTCGCGCGCGTTCGCTCCCGGCGAGGGCCCGACGCTCGTCGTGAAGGCGGTGAACAACGAGGAACGCCAGCCCGAGCTCGAGCGGCTGAAGTGGCTCGCTGCGAAGCGCCCGGACGTCGTCGTCGTCGACCGGTACCTCACCCGCGAGCAGAACCTCGCGCTCGTCGCGTCGTGCGACTGCTACGTCTCGCTCCACCGCAGCGAAGGGTTCGGCCTCACCATGGCCGAGGCGATGGCGCTCGGCAAGCCGGTCGTCGCGACCGCGTACTCCGGGAACCTCGAGTTCATGTCGGACGCGACCGCGTACCTCGTGCCGTGGACCCCTGCCGAGGTGCCCGTCGCGCACGACCCCTACCCGCACCGCGCGCGCTGGGCCGACCCCGACCTCGACGCGGCAGCCCGCTTCATGCGGGAGGTGTACGAGCACCCCGCCGAGGCAGCGGCCCGCGGCGCGCTCGGTCGGGCCGACGTGCTCGCGCACCACGGACTCGACGCGCGCGCGCACTTCGTCGCCGAGCGGTTCGCGCACGCGCAGGACGTCCTCGCGCGCCGGCGGCGTGCCCTCGCTCGGGTGCGGCGACCCCGGGTCCGGCGGGCGCTCGGCCGCGAGCGCTAGCGCCGCGCCGCGCGCGTCCCGGCCGGCGGCGCGCGTCCTTGTACGATGGCTCGTCGATGCGGACGACTGGTAGCGCGGCCGCCACGGCGCTCGCGGCGAGGAGTGCTTCGACGTGCCGGGCCTGACCCCGCACTGGACGGAGGCGGACGCCCACGCCGCGCTCGGCCTGCCGGTCACCACGGGCAGGATGCGCGCGCTCCGCCGCCTCGTCGGGCGCCTGCTCTGGCCGTTCCTCCGGCACCAGGTCGTCGTGAACCGCGCGCTGCTCGCAGAGCTCGACGCGGTCCGCTCCCGGCTCGACGCGGACGAGCGCCAGCTCGTGCGCGCCTTCGGCGACCTCGAGCACCACTCGTCGGTCCTCGTGCGCCACGAGGAGCCGCTGGACCGGCACGAGTTCCTGCTGAAGCACCTGGAGCCCGCGATCGACGACATCGTGCGCCAGTTCGAGCTCGTGCAGGACAAGATCGACCTCGGTCAGCGGCAAGCTTTCGCCCGCTACCACGAGGGCATCGGACCGCTGCGCGCGGAGCTCGGCGAGATCGCCCGGAGGCTCGACGAGATCGCCGCCGAGGCGGGTCGCGCGTCGCGCCGAGCGACCGAGGCAGTCACCCGGGCGACCGATGCGGCGGCGCGTGCGGCCGAGCCGGGCGCGACGGCGCCCGAGGCGCGCGCGGGAGTCTCGGAGGGCTGGCGCAGGGCCCTCGACGACGTCTGGCTGCGGATGGGCCAGCTCGACCTGTTCCTCGCCGAGGCCCGCCGGGCATTCCCCGCGCCCGCGCCACCCGAGGCGCTCGCGGCGCTGCCGAGCGGCTTCGACAGCTTGAAGCTCGTGTTCGAGGAGGCGTTCCGCGGTCCCGTCCCGGTCGTTACCGAGCGAGTGCGCGCGTACGTCGACGACCTCGCGCGCTGCGGCGGTCCGGTCCTCGACCTCGGCTGCGGGCGCGGCGAGCTGCTCGACGTGCTCGCCGAGGCCTCGGTCGAGGCCTACGGGGTCGACGTGAACGCCGAGCACGTCGCACGTGGCCGCGAGCGCGGGCTCGACGTGCGGCACGAGGACGCTCGCGCGCACCTCGCCGGGCTCGAGGAGCGCTCGCTCGGGGCGGTCACCGCGATCCAGCTCGTCGAGCACCTCGCGATCGACGAGCTCGTGGAGATCGTCGAGCTCGCGGCCCGCGCGGTCCGTCCGGGCGGCCTCATCGTGCTCGAGACGCCGAATCCGGAGAACGTCGTCGTCGGCTCGTCCTCCTTCTACCTCGACCCGACCCACACGCGACCGCTTCCGCCCGCGCTCCTCGCGTTCGTCGTCGCCGCGCGCGGCTTCGGCGAGGTCGAGGTGCGGCGCCTCGAGCGGGGCGAGCAGCCACCCGGTCTCGCACGGCCGAAGCCCGGCGAGCCGTGGGCCGAGGCGCTCGGCCCCCTCGTCGACGCGGTGAACTTCCACCTCTTCGGCCCGGCCGACTACGCGGTCATCGGTCGCCGGCCGTAAGCCGGCCGCGATGCGGATCGCCTTCCACTCCCCGCTCCCGCCCGAACGGAGCGGCATCGCCGACTACAGCTTCGAGCTGCTCGCCGAGCTGCGAGACCGCGTCGACGTCGTCGCCGTCGTTCCCGACTCCCGGCTCGTGACGGCGCACGTCCCCGACGGTGTCGAGCTCGTCGGGCTCGAGTCCGCGGACGCGCTCCGCGCGGACTGCGACCTCTACCAGATGGGGAACAACCCGAAGTACCACCGGTCCTTCTGGTCCCGTGCGTTCGACGAGCCCGGGCTGCTCGTCCTGCACGACCCGTCGCTCGCGGACATCACGAGCGAGATGTGCGGTGGAGCCGACGGCGCGATCTTCCGTGCGGAGGTCGCCTACGACCGACCGGATATCGCCCCCGACGACGACCTGCCGCTCGTAGACAGCGGGGACGGGCGCAAGGACCTCGACCGCCTGCAGGTCCTCCTCGCGCGGCGGATCGTCGAGTCGAACATCCGGACCCTCGTCCACAGCAGCGCGATGGCGCGCGAGATGCGCCACCGCTACGGCGAGGTCGACGTCCAGACGATCCAGCTCCCCGCCCCCGTCCTCGCGGGCCCGCACGGCGGGCGGGAGCGGGCGCCGGGGGAGATCGTCTTCGGCGTGTTCGGCGGGATCAACTACTACAAGCGCGTCCGCCCGCTCGTGGACGCGTTCGCGGAGCTCCGCTCGCGTCACCCGCTCGCGCGCATGGTCGTGGCGGGGCGCGCGGACGACCACCTGCTCGAGCGCGAGCTGCGGGCGTTCGCCGCGCGCCCGGAGCTCGCGGGCTCCCTCGAGGTGAAGACCGACCTGACGCTCGTCGAGCTCGAGCGCGAGATGCTCGCGTGCGACGTCGGCATCTCGTTGCGCTGGCCGACCGCGGGCGAGATGAGCGCCACGCTCATGCGGACGCTCGGCGCCGGCAAGCCGGCGATCGTGAGCGACGTCCTGCAGTTCCGCGAGCTCGACGAGCGCTACTGCTGGCGGGTGACGACGGACTTCGCGGAGGAGCACGAGCACCTCGTCTCGCTCATGGCGCGCGCCGCTGCGGACCTCGACGGGTGCCGTCGCGCGGGCGAGGCGGCCAGGGCGTTCGTCGCGGCGGAGGCGACCTACTCGGTCGTCGCGGACCGGTACGTCGAGCACCTCGCGCACTGCGCGTCGGTCCGCGACCGTGCGCGCGCGGCGCACCGCAGCCGGAGCCTTCGCGCGCGGCGATCGGCCGGCGTGAACGTCGTGTGCCCGGTCGACGGCAGCGAGGTCGCGGAGGCCGCGCGTCGGAGCGTCGACGTGCTGCGCGCGCTCGACGTCGACGTCGTCGTCGTGCCGGTGCCGCCGGCGATGCCGGCGGCGGGCTTCGAGCGGCTCGAGGCGTGGCGCGAGCTCGCGGGTCCGGGGCGGGACCGACCGTCCGCGCCCCATCGGCGCGCCCCAGTGCAGCGTCCGGGACGCGCGCGCACCGGCGCGACGGCGCCCAGTGCGGTCGAGCGGGAGCGCGCGATGCGAGCTGCGATCCGAGCGCTCGACCCGGCAGACCGCTGGATCCAGTCCTCCGGCCCGCACGCCGTCGACCTGTTGTTCGTCGACCCGAACGAGGTTCTTCGCTACGGGCGCCTCGCGCGTGTCCGCCGGGACCGCGGACGGCGCGTCGTGCCGGTGATCGTGCCCGACTCGGTGCCGTTGCCCGCCGCGTACGACGAGCTGTTCGAGGTCGCCGAGCGTGTCGCCGTCCCGAGCGAGTTCGCCGCCGACGTCGCGCGGCTCGGCGCCGCGAGCCCGGTCGAGGTCGTTGCGTGGCTCGCGAGGCCGGGCGCCTGCGAGCAGTCCGAGCCGGCCGAGCCGTGCACGTTCGTCGTCGTCGTGGACGAGGGCACGACCGTCGCGCGCGCGAACCCGCGGGCCGCGATCGCCGCGTATCGCGCCGCCTTCGCGCCCGTCGAGCGCGGCGCAATCGCCCGCCTCGTCGTCGTGCTCGCGGGATCCGGCCGCCGTCTGGAGGCGCGCGCCGAGCTCGCCGAGGAGCTGGCGCGCCTGCCCGGCGAGCTCGTCGTCGACCCCGAGCCCGCGGCCCTCGCGCGCATCGTCGCCCGAGCGGACGTCTACGTGTCCCTCCACCGCGCCGAAGGGTTCGGGCTGCGCCTGGCGGACGCGATGGCGGCGGGTAAGGCCGTGATCGCGACCGGCTGGTCGGGAAACCTCGACTACATGGACGCGCGCTGCGCGTGCCTCGTGGGCTACGAGGTCGCCGGGATGGGGGGTGGCGAGCACTATCTCGACGGGTACGCGGACCTCGTGCGCGAGCGCGGCTCGTTCTGGGTGGAGCCCGACGTCGACGGCGCGGCGAGATGGATGCGCCTGCTCGCGGCCGACGCGGCGTCGCGCGAGCGCCTCGGTGCCGCGGCCGCGGCTCGGGTCGGCCCGCTGCTCGCACCGGCCGAGGTCGGCCCCGCGCTGCGAGCGCTGGTCGAGCGGGTCGACGCCGAGCGTCCCGCGGGCGCGCCGCCGGCGCCGGCGGTGCGCTGGCCGCCGCCTCCGGCCGCGTCGGGCGGCGCCCGGTAGGCTCGGCCGGCGTCCGGCGGCATCGCGGCGCGCTCGGCGCGGCGTCCGGCGGCATCGCGGCGCGCTCGGCGCGAGGAGGGAGCGTTCGTTGCCCCAGCGAACAGGTGACCCGCAGTGGCGTAGCGGCCTCGAGGCGCACGCCGACCTCGGCCTGCCCGTGCCGTACGGCACGCCCCACCGGCTCGTGAAGCGCATCGTCGCACGCGTCCTGTGGCCGTTCCTCCGCCACCAGGTCGAGTTCAACAGGGACCTGCTCGCGGGCGTCCTCGAGCAGGTCGGCACCGTCGAGCACCACGGGCACGCGATCTTCGCGGTCCGCGAGGCGCTCGAGGACGTGCAGCTCGAGCGCGGCCTGTTGCGAGAGGAGGTCGAGCTCGCGCACCAGCAGTCGTTCGCCCGGTTCCACGACGGCGTCGGCGCGATCCGCACCGAGATGGCCGAGCTCGCGCAGCGCTACGAGCTCGCGCACGCGGAGCTCGCGGCGAGCGACGAGCGTCTCGGCGCGCTGCGCGACGACCTCGACCGCCGCCTCGCGGACGTGCGCATACGCCTCGCGCAGGTCGACGTGTTGCTCGACGTCGTCCGCCGCCACCTCCCCGAGCCGCCGCCGCAGGCGGAGCTCGCTGGCCTCCCCGGAGCGTTCGAGAGCCTGTACGGACCGTTCGAGGAGGCGTTGCGCGGCTCCTACGAGACCGTGCGCGAGCGCGTGCGCGAGTACCTCGACGACGTGCGCAGGGTCCCGTCGGACTCACCCGTGCTCGACGTCGGCTGCGGGCGGGGCGAGTGGCTCGACGTGCTCGGCGAGGCGGGGATCCCCGCCTACGGGATCGAGGTGAGCGCCCGCGCGGTCGAGGCCGGGCGGAGCAACGGGCTCGACATGCGGCTCGCGGACGCGCGCGAGCACCTCGGCGGGCTCGCCGAGCGAAGCCTGCGTGCGATCACCGCGATCCACGTCGCGGAGCATCTCGCGACCGACGACCTCATCGGCTTCCTCGACCTCGCGGTGCGCGCGATCGAGCCCGGGGGCCTGCTCGTCCTCGAGACCCCGAACCCGGAGAACCTCATTGTCGGGGCGTCGTCGTTCTACCTGGACCCGACGCACCGGAACCCGCTGCCGCCCGCGCTGCTCGCGTTCCTCGTCGAAGCGCGCGGGTTCGCCGAGGTCGAGGTCCGCCCGCTCGCGCGAAAGGAGCTCCGCCCGATGCCGCCGCTCGGCGCCGGCGAGCCGTGGGCCGACGACCTGCGCCCGATCGTCGACATCCTGAACGCGCGGCTCTTCGGCGCGCAGGACTACGCGATCGTCGCTCGCCGGCGGTGAGCGTCGCGCCGCGCGCGAGATGAGGCTCGCGGTCTGGACGCCGCTCGCACCCCAGCGCGGCGGCGTCGCGGAGTGCGCGGCCCCGCTGCTGCGCGAGCTCGCGTCTCACGCGGACGTCGTCGCGGTCGTCCGTGACGACGTCGTGGGCCGGGTGCGGGCGCCCGAGGGCTGCGCGGTCGTGGCGGCGTCGCACTACCGGCCCGGCCCGCAGGACGTCGGCGTCTACCACGTGGCGGACGACGCGGCGCTCCACGCGTACATGCACGCCCGCGCGCTCGCCGAGCCGGGTCTCGCCGTGCTGCACGACCCGTCGCTCGTCGAGCTCTACCTCGCGATCGGCGGCGGGCCGGACGGGGCCGTGTTCCGCGAGGAGGCGCGCCTCAACCGCCCGGACCTGGGAGGGGACCTGCCGTCGGGGGTCGCCGACGGCCCGCTCGGCATCGACTCGCTCGCCCTTCTCATGACCCGGCGCCTCGTCGAGTCGAGCGCCGTGGCGCTCGTCGGCAGCGCGTGGGCGGCGGCCGTGCTCGCCGGGCGCTCGCCGGGTGCCCGGGTCCTGCACGTCCCCGAGCCGGTCGCGCTGGGCGAGGTGCCGCCCGCGGCCCGCCCGGAGGGTGCCGGAGCGACGATCGGCCTCTTCGGCGTCGTCGAGCGCCCCGCCCGGGTGCTCGCGGTGCTCGACGCGTTCCGGGCGCTCTCCGGCGCGCATCCCGGGGCGCGCCTCGTCGTCGCGCTGCAGCCGTCGACGGACGAGGTCGCCGCCGAGATCGACCGCGCCGTCGCGGCGGCGGGCTCCCCGCCCGAGGTCGCGGTCGTGCGCGACGCGAGCGACGCGGCACGACGCGGCGCGCTGATGTCCACCTGCGACGCTGTCGTCGCGCTCGACCCGCACGTGACCGGCGCGACCGGCCGGACGGTGCTCGAGGCGTTCGCCGCGGCGCGGGTCGTGGTCGTCGCGGACGCGCCCCAGTACCGGGAGCTCGACGAGCGCTACTGCCGGCGCGTGCCGGCGGATCCCGCGACCGAGCCGGGCGCGCTGCGCGACGCGATCGCGCTCGTGCTCCGCGACCCGGACGCGGCGCGTTCGGCGGGGCTCGAGGCTCGCCGCGACGTCGCCGCGCGGTCGACCTTCGAGGCGGCCGCCGCGCGGCACGCGGAGATCGCGCGCGAGGTGCTCGCGACACGGAGCGCCGAGGGGGGAGGCCGCCGCCGGAGCGTCGCGCTCAACGCGATCGCGAGCTGGGAGGCGACGACCGGGCTGACGGAGGCCGCGCGCCGGGCCGTCGGGGCGCTGCGTGCCGCCGGCGTCGGCGTCGCGATGCAGGACTACGACTACGGCGCTCCGCGCCGCGCGCACCGTTTCACCGCCGAGCTCCGCTCGCTCCCGCGAGGTCGACCGCACGCGGTCGACCTGTGCTTCTTGAACCTGAACGAGCTCCACGTCGTTCCCGACGAGTACCTGAGGCCACCCGGCCGGCCGCGCCACGTGATCGCGTCGTGGCACTGGGAGCTCGCTGGCGTTCCCGCCGAACATCGCGCCCAGTTCGCGCGTGTGGACGAGATCTGGGTCGCGTCGCGCTTCGTCGCCGAGGTCTTCCGGGGGTACACGTCGCGACCCGTCCACGTCGTGCCGTGCGTCGTCGAGCCCGAGGTCGACACGTCGCTCACCCGGGCCCACTTCGGTCTTCCCGCGGACCGGTGCCTGTTCTTCTTCAACTTCGACGCGTCCTCGACGCTCGCGCGAAAGAACCCGCGCGCGGTCGTCGAGGCGTACCGGCGCGCGTTCTCGCCGCGAGAGCGGGCCGAGGAGGTCGCGCTGGTCATGAAGACCATGAACCTCTCGCGCCTTCCCGAGGCCCGTCTCGTGCTCGGCCAGGCGCTCTCGACCGTCGGGGGAATCGTGATCGACGCGGATCTCGGACCCGGCGAGGTCGCCGCGCTCACCGCCATGTGCGACGCCTACGTCTCGTTGCACCGCGGCGAGGGCTTTGGCCTCGGCATCGCCGAGGCGATGGCGCTCGGCAAGCCCGCGATCGCGACCGCGTACTCGGGCAACGCCGACTTCATGCACCTCGCCAACAGCTGTCCCGTCGGTTACACGATGGTCCCGGTGGACGGCGCGGAGCTCCGCTTCAACCCGGACTCGGAGCACGTCTACGCGCCGGGCCAGCTGTGGGCGGACCCGGATGTCGACGAGGCCGCCCGTCGCATGCGCCTGCTCTACGAGCGCCCCGACGTCCGCGAGCGGATCGGCGCGGCCGGCGCCGCGACGATCGCGGCGACCTGCAGCAGCGCGGCCGTCGGCGCGCGGATGCGGTCGCTGCTCACCGGCCGCTGAGTTCCCGCTAGCGCACGATCCTGCAGAAGGTCACGTCCTGCGGTGCGGCACCGATCGCGCCGTGGTCGATCTCGCAGCTGCTCACGTGGTACCCGTTCACGCCGATCGCGGCCAGGTACGCGAACGACCCGGGGGGCACCCGGGTGCCCGGTCCGTACGAGCCGAAGAACGCGACGAACACGCCGCCGCCGTCTCGGTTCGCCCGACCGATCGCCTGCTGGACGCGCGCGAGGTACTCGGGGGTCGCGACGTTGTCGACCCGGCCGACCCCGACGACGCGCGGCGGCAGCTTCGGGAAGATGTATGCGATCGGCTGGACACCGACCTGGAAGACCGTGTCGACGCGCCCGTTCGCGAGCGCCCGCGGGAGCGGGACGCGGAAGAACTCGCTGCCGAACGGCACGCGGAGCCAGTAGTTCGCGGGGTACGCGGTGGCGGCGCACAGCGCGCACAACGCGACGAACGCGGCGCCGAGTCTGCGCCGCGCCGCGACCGGCCGCCGGGGGGCGGGGGAGAAGATGGCGGCCAGCCGGCGCCCCGCCGCGAGCGCGACGAGCGGTGCGAGGAGCTCGACCGGGACGAGGTAGCGGTAGACGCCGAGCTGCTTGGTCCAGATCGCGATCGAGACCGCGAACACGACGATGAGAACGCGGTCCGTCTCGCGCTCGCGCGCGTCGGTGCCCGGCGCACCGGCCCGCACGGCACGACCCGTGACGGCGCGGGCGAGCGGGCGGACGGCGAGCACGAGCACGAGCGCGGCGCACAGCACGTAGGCGATCGGTATCGAGAGCTCCCGTATCGGGATCTCCGCGACCGCGAGTGGGTGGGCGAGCCAGTAGAGGGGGTACACGAGCGCGTCCGCGAGCGTCGGGGGAAGGAAGCCCGCGCCCGTCTCGACCGTGCGCGGCAGGTAGCGCGTCGGGAAGATCGCGGACGACGCCGGGTCGAACAGCAGCGGGTCGCCGTACGCGAGCCACAGGTGGAGTGTCCAGTACCCGGCGGTCAACGCGAGCCCGCCGGCGGTCGCGAGGCCGGTCGCGAGCGCGCGCCGGACGTGCGCGCGCCACGGACCGGCGGCGCACGCGGACGCGACGGCCACGCCGACGGTGGTCGCGAGCTCCGAGAGCTTGAGCCCGGCGCCGACCCCGGCGAGGGCGCCTGCGGCCACCCACCAGCGCGTGTCGGGCGCGCGGCCGAGCCACGCGCCGCGCGTGCGCGCACCCCGCCGCGCCGGCGGGGCGGCGGGCGCCGGACCGCGCCCGTCGGTCGCGCGCTCGACCGCGACGACCGCGCACAGCACGCCGGCGAGCAGCGGGATCGAGACGATCGTGTCGCCCATGGAGTTGCCGAGCTCGGACGCGAACCCGCCGGCCACGCCGGCCGCGAGCGCGGCCGCGAGCGCGATCGCGCGCGACCGGGCGACCCGGCGCGCGATGAGGTAGACGAGCACGAGGTTCAGGCCCTGGACCGCCCCGACGATCGCAGCCTCGACGCGGGGCGGCGTGTGGTTCATGAGGAAGTAGAAGGGCAGGTCGACGAGCGGGTTCAGGTAGCTCTGGAGCGAGGCGGGGATGACGTCGATCGCGAGCCGTCCGTGGAGGAACGCGTACGGGTCGTAGTAGTGGTAGTTGAGCAGGTCGAAGTTCGCGTCCTGGCCGATCGCGAGCGCCGCGAGCGCGCAGCCGATCGGGAAGAGCGCGAGCGCGGCGACGCCGCGCAGCGACGTGCGTGGCAGCTCGCGCGCGGCGCGCGCGCGGCGCGCGCGCGCCACGGGACTCCCGTCGTCGATCACCGGAGCGAGGCGCGCGCGAGCGCCCGTGCGCGGCTCCGGGGCTGGCGTGGGTTCATCTGCGGGGCAGGGCGGGCACGGGGGTGCAGGCTACAGTCTGGCGTCGGCCCGCTTCCCCTCGGGACCGGTTGCCTCGCGCCCGTGGTCCTCGGCGAGGTCGGGCGCAACGCGGGGTGCCGGGCGCGACCGCGCTGCCGGGCGGTGACGCCGCGATCCCGAGGACGACGCCATGACGCGAGCACGACCGCGAACGCCACCGGCCGGTCCGTCGCGCGGGCTGCGCGGCCTGCGCGGCCTGCTGGCGGCGCGACGTGCCGCGCTCCTCGTCTTCCCGCTCGGCTGCGCGCTCGCGGCGCTCGCGATCGGCCAGGACGCGAACTACGACCTGCTCAACTACCACTACTACATCGCGTACGCGTTCCTCCACGCTCGGCTCGGGATCGACGTGTACACCGCGCAGCTCCAGTCGCTGCTCAACCCCTTCCTCGACATCCCCTTCTACGTCCTCATGAACCACACGCCTCCGCGCATCGAGGCAGCGGTCGTCGGAGCGCTCCAGGGCGTGAACCTCGTGCTCGTGTACCTCATCGGTCGTCGCGTCACGCGGTCCCGGCTGCTCGCGGCGTCCGCGGCGATCGCCGCGGGCGTCGCCGGTGGCTTCGCCTCCGAGCTCGGCAACTCGATGGGCGACACGATCGTCTCGATCCCGCTGCTCGCCGGCGTGCTCTTCGCGCTGGTCGCGCTCGGGCGGTCCGAGGCACGCGTGGCGGCCGCGCGGGGCGGCGCGCGGGCCGGCGCGACGAGCACGCCGGCCTCGCCCGCGACGCGCTCCGTGGCCGGACGGCGCCCCGAGCTCGCGTGGTGGCTCGCCGCGGGTGCCGCAGCGGGATTCGGCGCCGGACTCAAGTTCTCCGAGCTGCCGATCGCGCTCGGCGTCGTGATCGCGGCGGCCTCGCCACGCGCCCGGCTGCGCGAGCGCGCGCGCCGCCTCGCCACCATCGCCGCCGGGCTCGTCGCCGGCGTGCTCGTCACGTCGGGTTACTGGAGCTGGTTTCTGTGGCGTAACTACAAGGACCCGATCGCATTCACCCAGGCGAGCTTCGGGATCTTCCACTCGCCGTACGTGCCGCAGACCAATCTCGGCGCGTCGCGCTTCGGCCCGAAGTCGCTCGCGGACGCGGTCGTGTTCCCGCTCTACTGGGTCGTGCACCCGCTACGGGTCGCGGAGGTCCGCTTCCGCGAGCTCTCGATGCCGATCGCGTACGCGCTCGTCGCGCTCCTCGTCGTCGCGGTCGCGGCGCGGGCCGTCGTGCGCACCGCGCGCGCCGGTGGGCGGATCGGCGCACCGCGCGCCGACGTGGACGCCGGGTCCGAGGCGGACGTCGACCGGTACCTCGTCGTGGTGTTCGCGGTCTCGCTCGCCGTTTGGATGGAGGTCTTCGACGTCTACCGGTACGTGATCGCGCTCGAGCTGCTGTCGCCGCTCGTCGCCTTCGCCGCCGCGCGCCGGCTCGTCGCGCTCGTGCCGTCGGCACGCCCGACGCGGGCCCGCGCCGCCCGGGCGCTCGCCCCGGGGTTCCTCGCCGTGTGCGTGATGTGCGCCGCGACCGCGAACCCGGCGAACTACTGGGGCCGGGCGCCGTTCGGTTCCCGCTACTTCTCGCTCGCGCTGCCCGGGGTGCTCGCGAACGGGCGGGTCGACGCAGTGGTCGAGGTCGGCGGCCAACCGATGGGCTTCGTCTTCCCCCAGCTTCCGGCGCGTGTGATCTCGATCGGCGGCATCGGCAACCTCCTCACGCCGGCCAACCGGGCGCTCGTCCACCGAGCCCTCGCGCGCGTGCGGGCGGATCGCGGCACGGTCAACGTCGCGTTCGTCGACGCCCCGGCCCGAGCGGGCCTCGGTGTCCCGAGGGGCACTTCCAGGTATCTCGCCCGCCTCGGAGCGCCGGACCTCGTCGTGCAGGTGTGCGACGTCGTGCGCGCGGGGATCGGCGCGGGCTACCAGCCGGTGAAGTTCTGCCGGTACGGTCCGGCGGGCCGAACGGGCTGACGGTCGCGTGCCCTCGGGTCGCGTGCCCTCGGGTCGCGTGCCCTCGGGTCGCGTGCCCTCAGGTCGCGTGCCCTCAGGTCGGGTGCCCTTGGGTCGCGTGCCCTTGGGTCGCGTGCCCTCGGGTCGCGTGCCCTTGGGTCGCGTGCGCGGCGCGTCGGGCCCGTGCCGACGCGTAGACCGAGGCGACCTGGGCGGTCGACTGCGCCATGGTCGAGGTGCGGGCGTGCGCCCGGTGCCAGGCGATCGTCGACGCCCGCAGCGCGTCGCCCACGGCGACGACACGGGCGATCCCCGCCGCGATCGCCTCGACCGTCGGGTCGACGACGAAGCCGTTGACGCCGTCGGCCACGTGGGCGACCGCGAGGTTCTCGGGGTTCGCGGCGACGACGACCGGCGTGCCGTGAGCGCTCGACTCGACGACGACGAGCCCGTAGCCCTCGCGCGACGACGGCACGACCGTGCACGACGCGCTCGCGAAGAGCCCGTCGAGCTCATCGTCGTCGACCTTGCCCGTGAGCCGTACGGCCGGCTCGAGCCCGAGCCGCCGGACCTCGGCCTCGACGAGCGGTCGCTCGGGCCCGTCGCCGGCGACGACGAGCTGGAGGTCGGGCAGCGCGCGGCGGGCCGCCGCGAGGACCTCGGGCATGAGGCGCACGCCCTTGTCCTTCACGTGGCGGCCGACGAACAACGCGGTCGGCGGGATCGGACCGGGTGACGCGCCGGCCCGCACGCCGTCCGCGGACGGGAGGAGGCCCGCGAGGACGGTGACCTCACGGCGGTAGCCGTGCATGCCGAGGCGGCGGACGTTCTCGTCGAGGAACACGAACGCGTGCGGTGTGAGCGCGATGCACAGGCGCTGTATCACCGCACCGGCCGTGCCCGCGGCGCGACCGACGTACGCGCGCCAGAAGGCGAACGGCCAGATCTCGAGCCAGTCGACGTAGATCGGGACGCCCGTGCCCGCGAGCGCGACGCGAGCCGCGACGAGCGAGAAGTACGGGAAGTTCGCGACCTGCACGGTGTCGACGTCGCGGCGGTGCCGGACGAGCCACGTGAACACCGCCCAGCCGAAGCGCAACGGCGGCCCCGAGCGGCGCGTCCCGTCGGCGTGGTAGAGCTCGTCAGGGCCCATGACCGGGACGAGTTCGACGCCGGGGATCACCGGCGGGTCGGCGTCCCACTGGCGCCGCGTGAGGTAGGTGACCCGCGCGCCGTCCGCGACGAGGCGCTCGGCGAGCGCCCGGTACCACCGCTCCGCTCCGCCTGCGGTCTGCGGGTAGAGGCAGTCGTAGACGATGCACGCGCGAAGGCCGGCGAGCGGCCCGACGTCCGTGGCGCCGCGCTCGCTCGCCGCGCTCGCGGGTCCTGTGGTCGCGCGCGCGCGGCCGCGGTCCCCGGCCCCCGGGCCCGCGGGCCCGTCCCGCCTGCCCATGTCGCCGCGCCAACCGTCCCGAACGCCCTCGAGGAGCGCACGTCCGACCGTCGCCCACTGCGCGGGTCGTATCCGCGTCGCGTTGTACGCGCTCCAGACGACGAGCGATCCAAACGTGCGGGTCCTTCGGAGCGCCGGTGCAGGCGTCTCGCGGGCGAAGCGGAGCGGGTTGCGCGCGAGGTAGTACGCCGCGTTCGCCCCCAGGTAGCGGCTCCCGCTGGTGCCGGACGACGCGGCCATCGCGTGCTCGCAGAGCACCTCGCCGAGGTAGCGGACGCGCCACCCCGCGCTCCGGGCGCGCTCGCCCCACTCGGCGTCCTCGAAGTACATGAAGAAGTCCTCGCGGAGCTCGCCGACGTCGCGCCACGCCGCGCACGACACGAGGGCGCAGCAGCCCGGGACGTAGTCCGTGTCCCGACTCGGGGGCGGTGACGCCGACCGCGCCCGGTACCCCTCGTGCCAGACGATCGCGAGCTCGTGGTGCAGCCGGGCGCCGGCGTACCAGAGCCGGTCGGGGCGGTCCCGGTACGACACGGCGGGGCCGACGACGGCGGCGCGCTCGACCCGCCCCGCCTCGTCGAGGCAGCGCGCCACGCACTCCGGCGAGACCGTCGCGTCGTTGTTCATCAGCAGCACCCAGTCGGCGCCCTCGTCCATCGCGCGCCGCACCCCGAGGTTGACCGACGCCGCGTACCCGAGGTTCTCCTCGATCGCGAGCACGGTCGCGCCGGGTGCCCCCTCGGCGAGCACAGCGAGGTCGTCGGTCGAGTACTCCTGGGCGATGCAGATCACCGGGTCGAGGGCGACCGTGGACGCCGCGAGGCTCGAGAGCGACGCGAGCGTCGTTCCGAGCTCGCGCCACGCGACGACGACCGCGGCGACCCGGGCGCCCGCGCTCAGGCCGGGCTCCGCACGCCGCGCCGCCGCGCGGCCGCCTCGCTCGCCGCCTGCGCGTAGACCGCGCGCCTCGCGTCGGTGATCTCGTCCCACGAGTGGCGCCGTTCGACGAACGAGCGCGCGGCGAGCCGCATGCGCTCGCGCTCGCCGGCGTCGCTGAGCAACCGCGTGACCGCCGCGGCGAGGGCGTCGACGTCGCCGGCCCCGACCCGGAGCCCGGCGCCGGCCTCGGCCGCGTCGGCGGCGACCTGACCCGCACCGTCCGCGAGGATCACGGGAACCCCGCTCGCCATCGCCTCGAGGGCGGTGAGGGTGAAGCCACCCTCCTGCGGGGCGAAGTCGGACGGCAGGATGTACACGTCGGAGCGCGCGTACGCGCGCCGTAGCTCGTCGTCGTCCACGCGCCCGACGAAGCGCACGACCCCGGTCAGGCCGAGGCGGTCCCGCTGCTGCTCGTACTCGGCGCGCAACGCCCCGTCGCCGACGACCGTGAGCTCGAAGGGCGAGCTGACCCGGGCGAGCGCGTCGAGCAGGACGTCGAGCCCCTTGTAGCGGTGGAAGCGGTCGAGGATCCCGACGAACAGCAGCTGGCGCCCGTCGCCTCCCGCGCCGGGTGCGTGCGCCGCGAGATCGACGCCGGTGGGGATCACGACGATCTTGCCCGCGATGCCGGGCTGCGCGGCCACGAGCCGGTCGCGCCACGCGTCGGAGACCACGACGACGCGGTCCGCGAGCCCGAGCGTGGCGCGAAGCACGGTCGCGTTGTAGAGCTGCGCGGCCCGGCCGGCGAGCCCCTCGCCGACGATCGCGTTGTAGAACGAGACGACCGAGCCCCGCCCGAGGATGCGCGCGACGAGCACGGACCAGTCCGCCGACCACGGCGTCGGCAGGTGGGTGTGGACGACGTCCCACGGCTCACGCGCGATCACCCACGGAAGTCGCGGGGTGAGGTTGGTGTTCGCGACCTTCAGCCGCCACGGAAGCCGGTGGACCGGGACTCCGTCGCCCGCGTCGCCCGCTCCGCGTGGCTCGTCCGCGCAGACGACGACGACCTCGTCGCCCCGGGCGACGAGCCTGCTGCACACCGCCTGGGCGACGTTCTCGACGCCGCCGGTGAACGGCGGGTAGCGCGGTGGGGTCTCGAGGAGCCGAATGGACGCACCCTAGTAGAGCCGCGGCGGCGCGAGACCGACGCTGAGCTGGACCGCGTCGCCCGCCCGACCGGGGCCGCCGCCGGCCAACGACTAGGCTCCGGAGCCGGACCGGCCGTGCGACGACGCATCTGGACCGGCCTGGCACCTGGGCGAACAGCGGAGGGGCGAACAGCGGAGGCGGCGCCGAGTGACGGCTGAGGCAGTTGCGACCCACGACACGCTCGTGACCGTCGTGCTCCCGTGCCTCAACGAGGAGAGCTCGGTCGGGGAGTGCATCGACGAGGCCGTCGGCGCGCTGGCCGAGGCGGGCCTCGCCGGCGAGATCCTCGTCGTCGACAACAACTCGACCGACGCGTCCGTCGACGTCGCGCGCGCTCACGGCGCCCGGGTGATCCACGAGCACCGGCCGGGCTACGGGAGCGCGCTCCGGGCCGGCATCGACGCGGCCCGAGGCGACATCGTCGTCATGGCGGACGCGGACCTGACCTACGACCTCACGAAGATCGCACGCCTCGTGGAGCCGGTCGTCGACGGGCGGGCGGACATCGTGCTCGGCGAGCGCCTGTCCGAGGCGCCGCGCTCGACGATGCCGTTCCTCCACCGGCACGTCGGCACGCCGGCGCTCACGATGCTCGTGCGCCGGGCGTCGCACGGGCTCACGGTGACCGACAGCCAGTCGGGCTACCGGGCCTTCCGGCGGGACGCGATCCGCGCGCTCGGGCTCCGGTCGACGGGCATGGAGTACGCGTCCGAGATGCTCATCCGCGCCGGGCGGGCCGGCCTTCGCGTGACCGAGACGAGCACCGGGTACCGGGAGCGCGTCGGGGAGTCGAAGCTGAACACGTTCTCCGACGGCTGGCGTCACGTCAGGCAGATCCTGCTGCTCGCCCCCCACCTGATGCTCGTCGCGCCGGGCGTGCTCCTCATGGCGATCGGCGTCGCGCTGCAGGTCGTGGGGCTCGTCGTCCCGTCGGGGCTGGCGGTCGGCTCGCTGCGGTGGCAGCCGAGCTTCATCTCGGGAATCGCGCTCGTCGTCGGGGCGCAGGCGCTCATCGGCGGCTTCGTGCTCGTCGAGCGGCAGCGCGCGGTGCTCGGGTCACCGCCGGGTCCGCACCGGCGCCGGCCGGTCCGTGCGTCGCTGCCCGCGACGTGCCTGCTCGTCGGGCTCGTTCTGCTCGGCGTCGGCGTGGTCATCGACCTCGTGCTGTTCGCGCTCTGGCTGCACCTCGGGCACTCGGTCGTCCGCGCGCTCGCGCTCGCCGCGATGGCGCAGTCGTCCATCATCGACGGGGCGCTGTTCACGGGGTTCGGCCTCATCTACCCGATCGTCGCGAGGGGCTCGGCGCGGGTGGTCCCCGGGCCGGCCACGACCGGACCGCCCCGCACCGTGCTCGAGCCGACCGCCGAACCGAGCGCCGAGCACCGGTGACCGACGGCCGCGGCCGCCACCAGCTCACCGCGGGCCTGCTCGTCGTGAGCTGCCTCAGCTTCGCAGCGAACGCGGTGTTCTCCCGCCTCCTCGGTGCGTCCGTGTACGGCGCCGTCGGATCGGTCCTCGCGCTCGCCGCGCTGCTCGCGATCCCGCTGTCCGCGGTGCAGGCGGGCGTCACGCGCCAGGTCGCCGTCGCCGCTCCTGGCACCCACAGCCTGCGCCGTCCGATCGTCGTGACCGCGGGCGGCGCCGCGGCGATCGTGCTCGCCGCGGCCGCGCTCGTCCCCGCCCTCGACTCGTTGCTCCACCTCCACGGCGGCTGGGTCGTGCTCCTGCTCGGCGCGTACCTCGCCGCGATCCTGGTCGAGGGTGTCCCGCGCGGCGCGCTCGTCGGCGAGCGGCGCTACGCGTGGGTCGCGCTCGCGGTGGTCGGGGGCGCGGTGCTACGGCTCGCCGTCGGCTGGCTGTGGGCGCTGCGATGGCCGGACGCGGTCGGCCCGCTCGCGGGCGCGGCGGTCGGGGAGGTCGCGACCGCGGCGGTGCTCCTCGGACTCGTCGCCGCCCGGCGGGCGCGCGGCCCTCGGGACCGCGCGCTCCGGGTGCGGGACGTCAGGCTGTCGATGGCCGGGTTCACCGGCCTGCTGTCGCTCATGAGCATCGACACCGTCGCCGCGCGGCACTGGCTGAGCGCCGTGGGGTCGGGTTACTACGCCGCGGCGTCGGCGGCCGGGAGCATCGCGTACTTCGCCGCGGCGTCCGCGGCCGCGGCGATATTCCCCGACGTCGCGAAGGGTGCGAGCGCCGACGACGGCCGATCGTTCTGGATCGGGCTCGGTGAGGTCGCGCTGCTCGGCCTCGGGAGCGCGGCGGTGCTCGTCGTCGCCGCGCCCGTCGTCATCGCCGTGGTCTTCGGGCACCGCTACGACGCAGCGCGCGTGCCCCTCGAGGTCCTCTCGGTCTCCTACGGCCTGCTCGGGGTCCTCGCCTACCTCGTCGGGCACCATCTCGCGCACCGGAGCCGGGCCGTGCTCTGGTCGTGGGCGGGCGCGGCCGTGCTGCTCGT
>Ga0307373_10004986_pt1 | contig 22006 bp, 20 predicted proteins | sample OX2MG_FD_202534 | JGI IMG/M metagenome (GOLD analysis project Ga0307373, IMG submission 202534) | Soil microbial communities from Risofladan, Vaasa, Finland - OX-2 | ecosystem: Environmental > Terrestrial > Soil > Coastal area > Acid sulfate soil | place: Finland: Risofladan, Vaasa | collected... | reverse complement strand
ATGCACCCCTACGAAATGGCGACCGTGATGCGCCAGCGGGGGAAGGAGGGGAGTATCAAGCTCAATTACGGATCGCTCTACACCGTGGTGAAGGCCCTCTCCAAGGCTGGGTATATCGAGGCCAAAGAGACTGAGCGGGAGGGCCGACGGCCCGAGCGCACCGTGTATCGCCTTCTGCAGGCAGGGCACGTCGAGCTGATCGATTGGCTCAGCGACATGGTGAGCGTCCCAGCCAAGGAGTACCGAAGGTTCGAAGCCGCGCTCTCCATGCTGCCGGCGCTGCCCCCCGAAGACGCCCTGCAATTGCTCGAGGAGAGATGCTCTCGCCTTGAGCTGATGCTCCTCCAGTACCAAACCATGCGTCAGATGATGGACACCAAGCTCGAGCTCCCGGAGATATTTGGCCTTGAGTCCGACTTCGCCGCCACCCTTCTCCAAGCGGAACTGGAGTGGGTCCAGCGACTGCGCGGTCGGATCGTGTCCGGGGACCTTGGCGGCCTCACCCAGTGGCGGCAGTTCACAGCCGACCGGGGAGATCGCCTATCGACCTGACCTAGAAGAAAGTCACCCCGAGCCGGGTGCTGAAACACCCGGCCCAGGGATTCGACCCTCGAGTTAGTCCCGGAGGACCTAGTACCCAAGGCGCAACTGAATGGTAGCCAGATCTGACCCGGGTCGACTCCGGAGCCAGTGCCTTGCCGGCATCCTGACCGCCCTCGACTCAGCCTAGCTGCGCGTTACCACCGCGAGCGTCGTGCGACCGTCGCTTGATGATGTTTATTTGCGTTACACGGGCCATGCCTTCGCCGCCAGTGAGGAGAACTCAAAATGAGTACCGCCCTGACCGCGTCCGGCTACATGGCCGGGCGCTACTTGCGCGCATTCGCGCGTCAGCTTTACTACATCGTAGGTACCTTGGTTCAGCCGGTGATTTGGTTACTGCTGTTCGGTCATATGTTCGAGCGGGTGGTCCAGATCGCAGGTTTTCCTCGACAAACTACATAGGCTTCCTAACTCCGGGAGTGGACATGATGACTGCTCTCTTCTCCAATGGCTGGAGCGGCATGGTCTACGTCATCGATATGGAGCGCGGTGTCTTGAACCGGTTTCTGGTGACGCCGGTCTCCCGCGGTGCACTGATCGGTGGAGAGCTGGTCTACTCGGCGATGCTCACCGCTCTGCAATCATTCGTTATCCTGGGCCGGGGATGGCTGTCGGGCGCGATGTTCCCGAGCGTCCTCGGAGTTATTCTCTGTGTGTTGTCTGCGCTGCTGCTTGTCACCGCATTCGCGTCGCTTTCCAACGCGTTGGCGTTGGTGCTCCACACTCAGCAATCGGTAATCGCCACCAGCTTTTTGGTGCTGCCGTTGGCGTTTGTTTCGGCGACCTTCATGCCTCTACAGTTGCTGCCCGCGTGGCTCCGCGCGGTGGCCACCTACAATCCGGTCAACTGGGCCGTCTTGGTCTCCCGACAAGCGCTAGGCCCGCATCCCGAATGGTCCTATGTGGAGCTTCACCTGGCCCTGCTGGCTGGGCTGGCCATCGTATGCGCCTCGCTCTCAACCCGGGCCTTCAGGGCCTATCAGCGTTCCGTTTAGTCGACCTCCCGGAGGCGGCATCGGCCGCAACTCGCCCGCTTCGGACCGCGCCCTCCATGGTGGCCGGCCAGCCGGTGTCGGTCCAATTGCCCGCCAGCCATAGACCCTCCAGGGGGGTTGTTGGCCCGGGTCGGGCGGCCGCCGACCCCGGCACTGCGGCGAAGGTAGCCGCCGCTTCCCTGGTTACCCGGCTGTGCCGCAGGCGAGCCCGCCGCGCGGCCGGAAAGAGATCCTGGCAGAGCCTCCAGAGGGACTCCGTGACCGTGGTCTCTGCGATCCCGATCAGCTCCTCCGCGGCGGAGAGTGAGACGGCGGAGTGGAAGATCGGCTGGCCATCCAGGACCAGTTCCTCTTCCCCTAAGCGAGATCGATCGAAGAGCCACTGCAGCGGTGACCCTGGAGCGGTCACCACCGGACCGGGCAGGAAAGGGCGGTCGGTGAAGAGATGGAGGTTGACGATGGGGGAGTTGGGCAGAAGTGCCGCGGCTTCCAAGATGGGATCGGCGATGCCCCGGCTCCCAAGGAGCCGCTTCGCTGCCATCGCAGACCCGGCCAGCACGACCAGGTCGGCCTCCACCTCCTCGCCATCGGCGCTGCGAACCAGGTGTCGCCGCACTCTTCCAGGTAGCAGTTCGGCCGCTCGCCAGCGCAGCTTCAGGTCCACCCCGACTGCCGCCAGTCGCCGCCGGCTGGGAGGATCCAGCCAGGCCGTGAGATCGGTGGCGGGGATTCGCAGGGCGCCGGCGTCCCCCCGGCCGAGCAGCCCCTCGCGAATGACATAGGCGGCCAGACCGGCACTGCAGCGATCGAGCGAGACGTTGCAGGCTGAGATCAGGAAGGGGTCCCAGAGCTGGCGGATGACGAGGTCGTCCTGGCCCAGGCTGTGCAGCCAGGAGCGCGCCGGCACAGCGTCTAGGAGCGCTTGATCGTCCGCGCTCAGGGAGCGCAGCGCGGTGGCGACGGCGGCGGACTGCACCAGCTGCCTGGTTGGTAGCCCCGGCCAGCGCAGCAGGACGGGCAGCAGGTGAGCCGGCGCTGGCAGAGGGGCCGCGTGCAGTCGCCGGGTCACCCCGGTCCGCGGGTTGGCCACAACCAGCTCCAGACGCCTCTGCCGCCAGGCGGGCTCGACCTCAATCCGCTCCAGGAACCTCTCCAGCTCAGTGCAGCAGCCCAGGTAGACGTGCTGCCCGGTGTCAACCCGACCGGCCACCGGATCAGGGACTGAACGGCACAGCCCTCCCAGCACCGGGGCCCGCTCCACCAGGGTCACCCGGGCTCCCTGGTCGGCGAGCTCCAGCGTGGCGCTAATGCCCGCCAGACCGCCCCCGACTACCAGCGCCTCCATCGAGCCCTCCCTGCGGGGTCTCAGCGGCCGAGGGTGGCCCCGGCCCAGGCCCCCAGCGCCAGACGGAACTTGCGCCCTCGTCCCAGCGAGATCCGCTCTGTCTGGACATCAAAGTCTCTGGCCTCCATCTCGACCAGTAAGGCCCGGTAAAGAGCGGCCAGTCCGGCCGGACAGCCCCGGGCATCCCGGTCCACCAGCGGGATCAGCCGGGTGCCTTCCGCGAAGAGCTCCCGGGCGCGGCCGATCTCATATGCCATCAGGCGGCGGTAGGCAGTGGCCCGGGGTCCCCGGATGCCGGCCGGCAGGTCGCTCCGCTCGCAACCGAAGCGGGCCAGATCCTCCATCGGCAGGTAGCAGCGACCCCGCTGGTCGTCCTCCTTCAGGTCGCGAAGGATATTGGTCAGCTGCATGGCCTCACCGAGCCGGACCGCCAGCTGGGGCACATGGGCGTCTTGGTATCCGAAGATCTGTGCGCTCAGGAGCCCCACCACGCCCGCCACCCCGTAGCAATACCGCTCTAGATCCGCCTCTGTGACGATCTGGAGGGGTGCGCAGTCAGCCGCGCAGCCGTCGATCACGTCGTTGAGGTTGCCCGGGTCGAGGTGGAAGTTGCGGGCGGCGTCCCAGAGCACCAGCCAGCCGGGGTCGGGCGGCGCCCCCGCCAGGGAAAGGCTCAAGGTGGCGCGAAACTGCTCGAGCTCCTGCCGGCGCTGAGCGGAACCGCCCTCTCCGTCGGCGATGTCATCAGCGGCCCGGCAGAAGCGATAGACCGCGTGCAGGCCCTCCCGCTTGCGCTGGGGCAGGAGCCGGAAGGCGTAGTAGAAATTGGCGGCCGCGGAGCGAACCTCGAGTGCGCAGGCCTGGTGCGCTGCCCGGAGCTCCTCCACCGACGGTGAGAAGGCTCCAGTTCCGGCCGGCGCTGAAGCGCTCAACTCGATCGGGGGGGCGCCGCCTGCCGCCAGGCCCAGCCCGCCTGCCAGACTGCCCGCCGGCGGCGCGCGGGGCTCAGAACGGCCTTCTCCGCGAACACTCGGGCCCCGGCCTCCAGCACCGCCGCCGTGGCGGCCAGGCCGCAGAGGATGAAGGTCGCCATCTCCAGCCGCATCAGGTTGGGAACTCGCCCCACCAGAGGCCAACCGTCGATCAAGAGCCGCCGGGCTCGGGCCACCGCGTGAGTTTCCGCCGCCAGCATCCCCGGGGTAACCGCCCCGCTCCACCACTCCTCCTCGGTCGCACCGTGCTCGACGAGCACGTCTAGAGGTAGATAGCGCCGACCTCGGGCCAAGTCGGAGGCGACGTCCTGCCACATGTTGGCCAACTGCAGCCCCGTGCAGATGGCGTCCGAATAGCCAACCCGCTCCGGGTCACGGATTCCCTCCAGCGCCAGGACCAGCTCGCCTACCGGGGTAGCCGAGAGGGTGCAGTACTGGTCCAGCTCCGCCCAGCTCCGGTAGTGGGAGAGCTCCTGGTCCTGGAGGTTGGCCTGGATCAGCCGCTGAAACGGCTCAGGTGCTAGCTGAAATCGTTGAATCACCGGCTGCAGGCGCTGGAAGACCGGGTGATGGGGTTGGCCGGCATAGCAGGCGTCTAGCTCCTCTCGAGCTAGCCCGAGCAGAGTCTTGGGGTCGCCCAGATTCTCGTCGCCGAGATCGTCGATCAGCCGGCAGAAACCGTAGATGGCGCCCCGAGCCTCCCTTCGGCCCGGTCGCAGCAACCAGGCGGCGATCGGAAAGTTCTCCAACTGACGGGCCTGTCGCTGACGCTCAACCGAGTACGCGGGCAGCACCCGCGCGGGTTCGGTGTCAGTCTCGGGGGCGACTCCGGTCCTGAGGGCCGTCACCGATCCCCGCTCAGCGGGATCGGCCGCGGCCGAAGCGCCCGCCCCAGGGCCATGACCGGAAATATCGTGGCGTACAAGTGATAGCGGAGGTAGAACGCCCTGGGAAAGCCGGTCCCGGTGAATTGGTGGTCAGTCCAGCCGCCCCCCTCCTCCTGGTTCTGGAGCAGCCAGTTGACCGCCGACTCCGCTGCGGTTGCGAGCCGGCCCTCCCGGTCCAGATCGGAGACCGAGTCTCCCGCGGCCAGAAGTGACAGCAAAGCCCAGGCGGTCTGCGATGGGGTGGGCTCGCCCCGGCCGATGTGGGCGCGGTCGTGGTAGGAGAGGACCGACTCTCCGAAGCCACCCGAGGCGTGCTGGTTGAGCCTGACCCACTCGCCGATCCGGAGCAGCCGGTCCCGGTCCTGGGACTCGGCGGCAGTGGCGAAGGCGGTGGCCGCGGCGGCATCCCCGTACACGTAGTTGACGCCCCACCGCCCGTAATAGGCTCCCGCGCCCTCCTCGGAGCCGCGCAACCAGGCAAGGGCCCTATCCCGGGCCGGCTCCAGGTCGGGGCCGCCGAGGCGGGCGAATGCCTCCACCACATGGGCAGTGACGTCGGGGCTGGGTCGATCCAGCATCTCTCCGAAGTCGGCGATCGGGAGATGCTCAACCCAGCCGCGGTCGTTGTCCGCGTCGAAGGCCGCGTAGCCGCCGTCGGCGCCCTGCATCACGAGGAGCCAGGCCAGCGCTCGCCGCATGACCGCACCAACCGCCGTCTGCTCATGGCGGTCGTGGCCAGCGACGGTGAGCGCCGAGAGCACCACCGCGGTGTCATCGGTGTCCGGGTACTGGTCGTTGTAGAACTCGAAGGGCCAGCCCCCCGGCGGTGCGCCGGGGCGCCTGACGGCCCAGTCGCCCACCTTAGTCACCTCCCGTTCGACCAGCCAACTGACGGCCCGGACCAGGGCCTCGTGATCCGCAGGAACCCCCGCGTCCAAGAGCGCCCACAGCGCCAGGGCGGTGTCCCAGACGGGGGAGACGCAGGCCTGCAGCCGAAAGCCCTGCTCGTCCTCGATGCCGAAGGATTCCAGCGCGTCCAGTCCTCGCTTCATGACCGGGTGTTCCAGGTCGTAGCCGCGAGCCCGGAGCGCCATCAGTCCGTACACCCAGGGAGGTTGGATGCCGGCCCAGGAACCGTCTGCCTCCTGGTGCTCGACGATCCACTGCTCGGCCCGGGCCAGCGCCCGGTGACGGACTCCCACCTGGGGCAGCCGGCCGTAGGTGCGGAGCGCCCGGTCGACCACCTTCCAGGTCGGGGCGCCTGCACCGGGCCGATGAGGACCCAGCGGCAGCTCGTCCCGGCTCGGGGACTCCAGCGGGAAGACGGTCCGCAGGCTGCGCAGGATGGTCAGGGGCACCGTGGTGGCCCGGGCCCAGGAGGCGAGGTCGTAGATGCTCCCGATCTGCTGCGCCGGCACCAGCATCCACTCCGGGGGAATGGCGGGGATCTCGTGCCAGGGCCAAAGGCCACCCAGGGCCAGCCACATCCGGGTGAACAGACGAGTCGCCCGGAGTCCCCCATTCGCCTCCACGAACCGCCAGGCACGTTGCGCCTGAGGATCGGTGGCCGCGACTCCGACCGCGCGCAGCGCCACCAGCACCTCGGCGGTGATGCTGATGTCGCCGTCAACCTCAGGCGCGATCCCGTAGCTGCCGTCGTCGCGCTGCTGACTGCGCAGGTACTTGACCGCGGCCGCCTCGCGGGCCGGACTGGAGCGTCCCAGATAGCGCTGGAGCAGGAGGTATTCGGCGGTGATCGAGGCGTTGCTCTCCAACTCGCCCGACCAGGAGCCGTCCCGGTTCTGGCGCTCGAGGAGCTGGCTGACTGCCCGCTCCAACGCCAGTTCTGCCTGAGCGGCAGACCAGGAGTCGACGCTCTGAGCTCGTTCCGGCTCCAGCTCCAGAGTCAATTCCAGCGCTCCCCCAGCCACCGCCCCAGGATCTCCAGCTCCATCGCCCCCTCCTCGGAGAGGGGCAGCTTGGCGGCGGCCACCAGGGCCCGTTCAGTCCAGGTGGTGGTGAGCCCCTGGCAGCGCTCGGCCACCCCGCCCTCACGGAGCAGCTCCACCGCCGGCGCCAGGTCGCGGCGCCGCAGCCCGGGCGGGTCGAGCCATGATCGGGCGGTCTTGCCCAGTTCACCGTTGCCGGTCAGGGCCAGCACCATCGGGAGGCCCTGCTTGCCGCGCAGCAGATCGTTGCCGACCGGCTTCCCGGTCTCGGCGCTGTCGCCGAATACTCCCAGCACGTCGTCCCGCAGCTGGAAAGCGACGCCTAGCGTTCGACCGAAGCTCTCGCAGGCGTCCACGGTGGCCACCGGGGCGCCGGCGGCGATTCCCCCTAGGGCGGCGGCGGCACCCATCAGGGCCCCGGTCTTGCGCTCGACCATCGTCAGGTACTGAAGCAGGTCGGCGGCGGGAGCCCCGGTGGCCGCGATGTCCGCTTGCTGGCCGCCCACCATCTCCATGGTCGCTGCGCTCAGCCGGCGGGCAGCACGGGTGATGGTCCGGGAGGGCAGGTCGGCCATGGAGATCACGCAGAAGGCGGCGGTGAGGAGGGCGTCGCCTGTGTTGAGCGCCGACGGCATGCCGTCCCGCACCCAGAGGGCAGGCTGGCCGCGCCGAGATCGGTCGCCGTCGACGATGTCGTCGTGGAGAAGCGAGAAGTCATGCACCATCTGCACCGCTAGGGCCAGCGGCAGGGACGCCTCCGACGTCTCGCCCAGGGCCTCGGCGAGGAGCAGGGTCAAGGTCGGTCGAAGCGCCTTTCCTGACCGGGCACCAGGAAGCAGACCGACGTGGTACTGCGCCGGCTCGACCACTTCCACCGGAAGGGTGCCCATTACCCGGACCAGCCCCTCGTGGATCTTCGCCTGGTAGCGGCCCAGGATCGCCTGGGCGCCTTGCGCCAAAGCGCCCGAGCGCTCGCTCTCGGCCAACTCTGCCTGGTCAGAGATCACGGCAGGCCGCCTCAACTTCGTCAACCACCCAGGCGGGGGTGGAGGTCCCGGAAGTGATCCCCACCAGCTGGCCCGGTTGAAACCAGCCCGGTTCGATCTCGGCGGCCGACTCGACGTGGAAGGTGGGGCGTCGTTCCGAGCAGGTCTCTGCCAGCGCCTTGGTGTTGGCGGATTCCCGACCTCCGACCACCAGCACCACGTCGGCCCGGTCCAGGAGTCCGGTGACAGCTTCGCGCTGTCGCTGGTTGACGACGGGACAGGTGGTGTCACGGACCTCTAGCTCCCTAGAGCGAAGCTTCAGGCGCGCCACGATCTGCTGGAAGCGGGTTTGGGGAAAGGTGCTCTGGGAGACCACCCCCCGGCTCTCGCGCCAGGGCAGCTCGTCCGCCTCCCTCTCGGTGGCCACCACCACCACCTCCGACCCGCGTTGCTGAGCCGCCCAGCCGATCACCGCTCGCACTTCGGAGTGGGCGGCGTCTCCGACCACCACCACCGGGATTTCCGATTCGGCCAGCTGGGCGGCGTGACGCTGCACCCGCCTGACTAGGGGGCAGGTTGTGTCTACCACCGTCAACCCGCGGAGCCGCGCCTCCTCGAACAGCTGGGGGGTCGCCCCGTGAGCGGTGACCACCACCTGGGGACCGCCCGCATCTGGTAGCTGATCGGCCCGACCTAGGCCCCTCTGTTCCAGATCCTCAAGGGCCCTCTGGTTGTGCACCACCTGGCCGAGGGCGACAGTCTCCTCGCCTGGGCCTAAGGCGTCGGACGTCAGCTGCAGGGCGTCGCGAACCCCGAAGCAGAATCCGGTGTGCCGGGGGCGTACGGTGTTCACGTTCGGCCCTCTCCCAAGCGGCGGTCCGTTAACGGACCTAAACAATCCCGCCGCCTTGACGCTACTCGAGGCCGATCTCAGCCCTCGTTACGAGATCTGTGCCCAATCTTACCCGACTGTTATGTTCGCTGCCTTACAGGAGCATGGAGATCTTGTCGAGTCGGCGGCGCCGACCCCGGTAACGTTAGCCCGGTGCGTGCGCTGGTGTTCGATCCCGCTCCCCGCCGGCTGCCGCTGGCCGGCGTCGCCTCGAGGATCCACTCAGACTGGGCTCTCGGGCCCCTGTCGCTACTGGCCCTCCGGGAGCTTCCCGAGCCCAGTGCGCCGAGCCCGGAGTGGGTGCGCTTGCGGGTCGTCGGGGCCGGCATCTGCGGCAGCGACGTCAAAGAGGTCCTACTCCAGGCGGCCGCCGACAACCCGCTCAGCGGACTGGTTTCGTTCCCCCACGTACCGGGCCATGAGGTGGTGGCCCGGGTCGAGGACCCCGGCTCCAGCTCCTCACTCGTACGGGGGCAGGTGGTGGCGCTGGACCCCTGGGTGGGCTGCGTCGCCCGCGGCTTGGTGAAGCTTTGCCCGGCCTGTGCCAGCGGGTTCCCTCCCCATTGCCGCTGTCAGCCGGACGGTGGCCCCTGGGGGACCGGGCGGGGGTTGCACCTGGGCAACATCCGGGGACTCCCGGGTGGCTTCGCCGAGGTGCTCCACGCCCATCCCAGTCAGTGCCATCCACTACCTGAGGGTCTGGATCCGACGGTGGGAGTCTTGGCCGATCCCCTGGCCGTCGGACTCCACGCTGTGGAGCGTGCGGGTGCGGAGCCGAAGGGTCCGATCCTGGTGCTCGGCGCGGGCACCATCGGGCTGGGGCTCGCCTTGGCGGCCCGAGCCCGATGGCCCGACCTTCCGGTCTGGGTCACTGCGGCCTGGTCTCACCAGCGCGGGCTGATCTCGCAGCTGGGGGCCGAGCCGTTGCCAGCCGTGGCCTCGGCGGTAGTTCCTGAGGTGGCGCGGAGGACCGGCGCCCGGCTGGTGAGACCCTGGCGCGGGGGACCGTGGGCGCTGGGGGCGGGGGCGGCTCTGGTGCTGGACTCCATCGGGAGCAGCGACACCACCGAGCTGGCACTCAGGTGCCTGGCTCCGCGGGGCCGTATCGTGGTGGTCGGGGTGGCCAAACCGGCCAGAACTGAGACCACCCTCGCGTACTACAAGGAGGCGGAGATCATCGGCTGCAACGGCTACGGGCGCAGTGCGATCGCTGAGGGGACGCCGCACCTGCTGGACTTGGCGCTGGCGATCCTCGCCGAACAGGGAGAGGAGCTCGGCCGGTGGTGCACTCACCGGTTTCCCCTGAGTAGCTACCGAGCGGCATTCGCGCTGGCGGCCAATCCCCAGCGGGGCGCGGCGATCAAGGTCAGCCTGCAGCCGGAGGAAGGGGGCCAGGGATGATGATTGCCCGGGCCAGCGTTCTGGTCGATGCTCCGATCGCAACGGTCCGTGAGGCGGTGCTCGATCCGACCGCCTACACCTATGGGGACACGAAGGTCCAGGGAATGGCCGTGGAGTCGCGGGGCGAGAACGAGCTGGTCGCCAGAATCAACGGCAACCTCGGGCCTTTCAAGTCGTCGATCCGGGCTCGCTACGTGCTGGCGGAAAATCAGGTCGAGCTCACTATGCTCCAGGGCCGTCTGCGCAACTTCCGCGCGGTCTTCCTGTTCGAGCAGCAGGAGGGTGGGGTGCTCCTCACCCATCAGGAGGAGTACGACTTCGGCTACCCGCTGATCACACCCCTGCTGGAACGGGCGCTCCAGGGATGGGCCACCCGCAGCGTGCAGGCCGAGGTGGCCTCGCTCAAGCACGCGGCCGAGGCGAGGGACCAGGCGGCCGCCTGAGGCCAGGTTTGGCCACCTGGGCGGACGGGCACACTCGACTGTGCCGGGCGGTGTCCGGTCCCCTCGTGACCCTGGAGTGAATCCTTGAGCGAAGACAAAGAGCAGACCGAAGAGAGCGGAGCTCCGGCTCGCCGCCGGGCAGTACATACCCCGGAGATCGAATCGCTGCCGCTGGTACCGCTCCGCGACAACGTCGTGCTGCCCCACCAGCTGGCCCCGCTCGGCGCTGGCCGGGACCGCTCGGTGAACAGCCTGGAAGCTGCCGTGGCGGCGGAGGGCAAGGTGGTGCTGGCGGTACAACGCCAGAGTGAACTGGACGAGGTCCAGCTGCTCGACCTCTACCCGGTGGCCACCGTGGCCCAGATCGGCGCCTTCCGCAGGGGCACGGCCGGAGCCCAGGTTTTGGTCGAAGGGCTGCGCCGAGTTCGCCTCATCGAGCTCGAGGCGGGCGAGGTCTGGACCGCCAAGTTCGTGGAGCTGCCGGACACCGAGCCGGAGGGGACCGAGATCGATGCTTTGGCGGGTTCGGTGCGGCAGATGTTCGCCGACTACGTGGCCGCCGGCGCCGCGGTCCCGCCCGAGCTGGCGGTGGCGGTGGCGCGCGCCAAGGAGCCGGGCAAGGTAGCTGACCTGACCGGGACCGCGCCCGACCTCGACCCCCTCGACCGGATCGCCCTGCTCCAAGAGCCGGATGTTGAGCGGCGGCTGCGGGGCCTGGTGCCACTGCTGGCCCGTCAGTTGGAGGTGGCGCAGCTGCGCAACAAGATCCAGCAGGACGTGGCTCAGACCATCAACCAAGGCCAGCGCGAGGCGATTCTCCGCGAGCAGCTGAAGGCGATCCGCAAGGAGTTGGCGGAGGTCGGTGGCGACGCCACCGCTGAGGATGACCTGCGTGAGCGGATCGATGCGGCTGGGATGCCCGAGACCGTGCACGCTCGCGCCCTAAAGGAGCTGGACCGCCTGGAGTCCTTGCCCAGTGCCTCCCCGGAGGTTGGCATCGTGCGCACCTACGTGGAGTGGCTGGTCGATCTCCCCTGGAAGGACGCCGGCCAAGAGCGGGTGGACATCCGCGAGGCGGCTCGGATCCTTGACGAGGACCACTACGGGCTGCCCAAGGTCAAGGAGCGAATCCTGGAGTGGATGGCGGTCCGCAAGCGCGTCTTGGAGCGCCGAGAGCTGGCCGCAGCGCTGGTGGAGGCAACTCCGACCAAGGTTGCACCCCCGGCTCCCGACCGGGCGGGGGAACCCGCCGCCTCGCCCGCGCCTGCGATCGAAGAGGTCGGGCCCCAACCCCATCCGCTGCAGACGCCCATCCTCTGTTTCGTCGGTCCCCCCGGGGTGGGGAAGACCTCCCTCGGGCGGAGCATCGCTCGCGCTCTCGGGCGAAAGCTGGTCCGAGTCTCCCTCGGAGGAATCCGGGACGAGGCGGAGATACGCGGCCATCGCCGAACCTACATCGGAGCCCTCCCCGGCCGGGTGATTCAGGCCATGAAGCAGGGAGGGACCAAGAATCCGGTGATGATGCTGGACGAGATCGACAAAGTCGGACTGGACTTCCGCGGGGATCCCTCGGCGGCCCTCCTTGAGGTGCTCGACCCCGAGCAGAACCGAGAGTTCTCCGACCACTACCTAGAGGTCGCCTACGACCTCTCCCAGGTGCTCTTCATCACTACTGCCAACGTGATCGACACCATCTCCGCACCGCTGCGCGACCGGATGGAGATCATCCAGATCACCGGCTACACCGAGGAGGAGAAGCTGGGGATCGCCCAGCAGCACCTGGTGCCTCGCCAGATGGAGCAGCACGCCCTGGATGCCAGCGAGTTCCAGATCACCGACGAGTCGCTGCACAGCATCATCCGCAACTACACGAGAGAAGCCGGGGTGCGCGGCCTGGACCGGCAGCTTGCCCAGGTGATGCGCAAGGTGCCCCGCCGCTTGGTGGAGAATCCCGAGCTCAAGGAGATCCGGGTGCTGCCCGAAGATCTCATCGAGTATCTAGGCCCGGCCCGCTTCGACCATGACTCGGCCGAGGCCGAGGACCGGGTGGGGGTCGCCACGGGAGTCGTGGTTTCCGACGTCGGCGGCGACCTGGTCACCGTCGAGGCGCTGGCGATCGCCGGCCGCACCGAGATGCAGCTGACCGGTCAGATCGGCGATGTGATGCAGGAATCGGCGCGCGCCGCGCTCTCCTGGGTCAGGGTCCACGGGTCTGACTACGGGGTCAAGGAGACTTTCTTCGACGACCACGGCGTCCACATCCACGTCCCTGCCGGGGCCATCCCCAAGGACGGCCCCTCAGCGGGGGTCACGCTGACCACCGCCTTGGTCTCGGTCGCCAGCGATCGACCGGTGCGACACGACCTCGCGATGACCGGAGAGGTGACCCTGCGCGGCCGTATCCTGCCGATCGGCGGCGTCAAGGACAAGCTGCTGGCGGCTCACCGGGCGGGAATCAAAGTCTTCCTGCTCCCCGAGCGCAATCGGCGCGACCTCTTCGAGATCGACTCCTCGCTGCTGGACGGGATGGAGGTGGTATTCGTGCGGTCCGTAGACGAGGTGCTGGATCGGGCGCTGATGCCCCCGGTGGAGGTCCGTCCGGAGCGGCGGGCGGTGGGCTTCGGCCTCACCCCGCCGCCGGCGCTGCCCACGGGAGTGGCGGCCACCAACTGAGTCTCGGCCGGGCGGTCATCAGGTGGCGGGTGTCATCCGTGCCAGCAGGTCATCGACGATGGCCCCGGTGGCGCCCCAGACGAAGTGCTCCCGATGCAGGTATCCAGGCATCTGAAAGCTGCCTTCGGTGACGGTCATCTCCCGCTCGATGCGCTGTGGCCGGCCGCCCTCGGGCAGAAGCGGGAACCAGAAGTAGGACGCCACCTCGGCCGCCGCTGCCGTGGGCTCGAAGCGATACCGCAGCAACCCTACGAAGGGGGTGATGGCGTATCCCGAGTTCCAGGTGGGAACCAGGGTCGCCCGACCCTTTAGATCGACCGCATCCGGAGGAACCGCCAACTCCTCGTTGGCCTCTCGGAGGGCGGTGCGCCAAAGCGGACCGTCCTCCGGGGACGGGCGGCCCCCGGGCAGGGCGACCTGCCCCGGGTGGGCGCGCAGTTCCGAGCTCCGCCGCAGCAGGAGCAGGGGGAGCTCGGGCTGACCGGGGTCGATCAGGGCCAGCACCGCAGCCGGTCGGAGGGAGTTTGCCGGTGGGACGTCCTGTCCTTTGTCGAGCGGCTCCAGGCTCTGCAGCAATCGCTGCAGCTGGACCGCGGCTGCCCCGGGGTCCGGTGCGGGAGACGACCGTGGCGGCGGGATCAGAAAGTGATCCTGCCGGTGACTAGGAGGACCGTCGCCGCCACCACCACCGCCCCCAGCACCCAGAGCACCAGATAGCCGCCGCGCCGCCGGAATTTCGGCTCGAACCGGTACGGCTCCATGGCAATCAACTGGGTGGATTCGTTGGCCCCGCCGGAGACGTCGTCGTCTCCCTCGGATCGGAAGGGAAGCGCCTGAGACCTGAGCGAGGCCGGAGTCAGGGGGGGATCAATGGGCCAGCGGGTGGAAGCATGAGTGGGGGGCGTCGGCACCACCGCCGGCGCCTCCGGCCCGGCCTTCTGCTGGGTCTCTAACGTGCTGACCGCGGGGGGAAGGGAACTCTTAATCTGGGAGGCGATCCCGCTGTTGCCCGAAGGCACCGGAGGGGGGCTGGAGCGGGTCGGGACCGCGCCGGCCGGTGTCGTGAGTCCCCGTAAGGCGGCGAAGAAATCGGCGGCCGTGGCAAACCGCTCGGCGGGGTCGGGGGCGAGCGCCCGCAGCACCGCTCGATCCACCCGCATCGGAAGCTGCGGGCGCAACCGACTGGGTGGCTCCGCGGGGCCGTCGGCTTTTGGGGGCCGTCCCACCAAGAGGTAGTAGACCAAGGCCCCCAGCCCCCAAAGGTCGCTGGCTCGAATCGGCTCGGAGCTGGTCGGGGCCTCCGGGGGCCGGAAGGCCCTGGTGATATCCACCCAGTCTGCCGCCGGGGTCACCCGGCTCACCACTGTCCGGATCGAGTGCCCGGAGAGGACCGGGCCTGCGCTGGCGATCGCCACCGTGGCGGGTTGGATGTCCCCGTGGATCATTCCCAGAGCGTGCATCTGATCCACGGTTCTGGCCAGCCGGCCTGTGATCGCGAACACCCCCGGGGCCTGACCGGCCTGCAGCAGGCCGACCAGGAATCCGCTGGTGGCGTCCTCCGTGACGAGGTATACGAGAGGGTTGCGGAGCTCCTGGACCCCAATTTCCAGCACCTGGAGCAGGCCGGGTACCTGAGCCGCCCGCCGATCTCCCGCCAACAGCTGGAGCGCTTCAAGGAAGCCCGCCGCGGTGGCGTACGGCTCCCGAAAGGTCCACACCAGCACTGGCCTTCCGTCGGCGAGGACTGTGCCCCGGTGGATGTCGGCGTACGGCAGCACTTGAAGCCGCCCCCCAACCCGGTAGCGGCCGATGGCGGCCCCAGTCAGCTCATCGACCCGCACGGTGTGACTCATCTTACGTTCCGGCCGCAACCTCCCGGCTGGGCCGGGCCCGGCTCTATGCTCTGCTCGTGCTCGATCTGCGTCGCTCCGGCGGCTGAGCGTGGGACCCGGCGAGTTCCAGGGTCTCCCGCCGGTTCCGTCCGGGCGGCTGTGCGGTTGTGGCCAGCGCACCCGCTGGAGTCACCTCCAATACCTGGGCCGAGGGCGCAGCGCTCCCGTGTACGTCTGCGCCGGGTGCGGCCTGGTCTACCGGGGCCCAGAGGGGGACCGAACTCGGCAACCCGTCGCCTCCAAGAGCCGCCGGCCCCTGCCGCAGGAAGGCGCGCCGGAGAATCCCGTGCTGGGCGAAGAGGCGGCGGCCCAGCTCCGACAGCTCCTCGCTAATCAATAGACGGCGGCTGCGGCGCTTACCCGACGTACCGCTCCAGCCAGTCGGCACCGGTCTGGGCCACCTCCTGGCGGTCCACGTCGACGCTGATCCCGTGGCCGCTGCGGGGAAAGATCCGGAGTGCCCTCACCTCCGAGCTGACCTGACTGATGATGCGGTCCGCGTTGGACGGGTTCACGACACTGTCCCGGCCCCCCTGCAGCAGCAAAAGCGGTCGGAAGATGGCGGGCAGCTCGGTCTGGACCAGGCGACCCAGCTGCGCCAGTTGGGCGATCGCCCGGGTGGGCCGGCGGGCATAGCTGTACAGCTGGTGCACCGCCTCCTTGTCATACAGATCGACCTCGCGGGACGGGCTGTGCCAACGCACCACGTGCTGGGCCACCGGCAGCAGCCGGATCCGCCAATCGCTCAGCTGGAGGAAACCCGCCTGCGAGACGACCGCCCGCGGCTCGGGGCGATTCGCCGCCAAGTGCAAGGCGATGGTCGCACCCATCGACTGGCCGGCCAGCCCCACCAACCGGCAGCTGGCTTGGAGTAGGTCCAGCGCCTCGCCGGCGGAGCTGATCCAGTCCCGGTAACTGGTCTGCTCCAGGTCCTCTGGAGAGGTCCCGTGCCCGGTAAGGAGAGGCGCGTACACGGTGAAGCCGCGCCGAACCAATTCGTCGGCTAAAGGGCGCATCTCCGGGGGAGTTCCCGCAAACCCGTGAAGCAAAAGGACGCCCCGATCGCCCCCTTGCAACCAGTAGGGAGCGATCCGGTCCTGCGGGAGCGGTCCCGAGTGCCTAGACGTCACCGCGCGCCACCATGCCAGGCAGAGTACCGAACCGCTCCCGGCCAACCGCGCCCCACTCCGTAGACTCGCCCGGTGAACACTGCTCTCCTCCGATCGGGGACTGCCCCGCTGCGTCTGCCCGCTGCCGACCCCGGCACCCGGGCCCGGATGGGACCCCGGCTGCGCACCTTGTTGGAGCTTTGCCCGCCGGCCGGCGCCGTGGCTGACATCGGCAGCGGCCACGGCCGGTTGGCGCTGGAGCTGAAGCGGCAGGACCCCACGCGCCGGGTTTTTGCCACCGAGATCAATCCCGGTCCCCAGGCGGAGCTCCGCCGCCTCCTGGGAGCTGGTAGCGACGTGCAGATCCTGGAGGGGGCGGGCCTCGGTCCACTCCGCGCCCTGGGCTGTCGCGGAGCGGTGATCGCGGGGATGGGTGGGGCCACCATCGCCCAGATGCTGCAGCGAGATCGCGAAGTGGCGGTCCAGCTGGAGTGGCTCGTGCTGCAACCGGCCCAGCGGGCGGAACGACTGCGGGCCTGGCTGGAGAGCACCGGGTGGCCGCTGCGGGAATCCCGTCACGTGCTGGATAAGGGCCATCTTTATCAGCTGTTTCTGGTGACTCCCCAGTGAAGGTTGCCGAAGTCCTTGCCGCCATCGAGCAGCTGGACTTGCGCCACCAGGCGCTGCTCGCCGAGCAGGAGCTGGCGGCCCACCGGGCCAAGACCGACCCCACCGTGCGCCAGCTGCGCCAGCGGCGCGCCGCTCTCGAGACCCAGGTCCAGCACCAGGCTTCCCAGCTCAAGCAGCTGGAGCTGGAGGTGGCCGAGCTTGCCGGTCGGGTCAAGAGCCATGAGCGGGCGATCTACGACGGCAGCGTCCGCCACCCCGCCGACCTGCAGCGGCGCCAGCACGAGCTGGAGACGCTCCGGGGCAAAATCCAGGGACTTGAGGAATCGGAACTCAGCCAGATGGAGGCCCAGGAGCGATCGGCCCAGGAGTTGGCCGGAGTCGGAGTGGAGCTGAGTGAGCGCGAGCACCTGGTGGAGCAGCTCAGGATGGCCGATCGGAGCCAGGCCCCGGAGTTGGCGGGAGAGCTCTCCGCAGGGGAGGTGGAGCGACGCCAGCTGGCCGAGTCGCTCTCGCCCTCCCAGCTGCGCACCTATGAGCGCACCGCGGCGCGGCGTCGGCCGGCGGTCGCCAAGGTGGTGGGTGGGACCTGCAGCGGTTGCCGGCTGCCACTGCCCTCGCGGCTGTTGCAAGAGGCGCGTGGGGAGCAGTTGGTGACCTGCGAGAACTGCGAACGGATCCTGCTCCTTTGAAGGATGTACCCACCGCTCCCTCGCTCTGGGTGGACGCCTACTGCGACGGGGCCTGCAGCGGCAATCCGGGTCCGGGGGGTTGGGCCTTCAGGATTGAGTGGCCGGAGGCGGCGGAGGAGGGATCGGGGGGCGAATCCCAGACCACCAACAACCGCATGGAGCTGGTCGCCGCCCGGGAGGCAATGGCCGCCTTTGGGAGCCGGCGCCGGACCGACCAGGGACTGCGCCTGCACACCGACTCCCTCAACGTGATCAACTGGCTGAGCGGGAGCTATAAGCGCAAGGCCAACATCGATCTCTTTCCGGAGATTGATAAGTTGACCGCCGCCCTGGGGCGGGCGCTGGTCTGGCGCCACGTGCGCGGACACCGCGACAACGTGGGCAACAATCGGGTCGACCAGTTGGCCGTCGAGGCCTGTAAGCGGCAGAAGCTTCTGGCCGGCTCAGCTCGGGAGGAATGACCAGGCCGTCCTGCTCGAACCCGATCGCCCTGGCGATACGATGGCTACGGATGGTGGGCAGATGACCGCGACCGGGCCGCGCTCGGCCGAGGAAAGTCCGAGCTCCACAGAGCAGGGCGCCGGGTAACGCCCGGCGAGGGAAACCTCAGGGAGAGTGCCACAGAAAGACACAGCCAGCGATCGCGCTGGCGATGGTGAAATGGTGGGGTAAGAGCCCACCGGCAGCCGGGTGACCGGCTGGCCAGGTAAACCCCGCCCGGAGCAAGACCCGGCAGGGTGCGGGGTGGCAACGCCCCTGGGCGGCTCGTCCAGCAGCACCCGGGTGGGTCGCTAGAGGCGTCGGGTAACCGCCGCCGCAGATGGATGGTCATCACCCCTCGGGGGGAGCCCGCCGTGCGGGAGGCCCGAGGGGTACAGAACTCGGCTTACCGCCCACCTTCCATCTCCCCGCAGGGGGGTTCGCCCCCCTGCGCCGCGCCACTCCTGATCTCATCGGGTGACGCGCTGGCTTGATTTCAGGGACGATTCCCCCAGAACTGAGAGGTGCTTGGAAAGGATCTGGTAAAGAACTTCGTTGAAGTGATTGACCTGCCCACCCCGTCGTGATACAGTCCTCGAGACCTCCGCTTCGGGGGAATTGTGGTGAAAAGGGAAGAGAGCCATCCAGAATGAACGTTGGGATAGGGAGGCGAGATGGCGTTCTTCGGGCGCTTTGACCACTCCCTCGATGAACGTGGCCGGGTGGCCATTCCTGCCCGCTTCCGCGAAGAGCTCAGGGGTGGCTGGGTCACTGGCCATCCCGAGGGCTTCCTTCTGATGTACCCACAGCCCGAGTGGGAGGCGATGACCGCTCAGCTCCGCTACGACCCGATCGCGCAAACCGGTTACAGCGGTTACCTGCGGCGCCTCTACGCCGCCTCGCAGGAGATCAGCTGGGACAGCCAGGGTCGGATCCTGCTGCTGCCGCAACTGCGTCAGCACGCCGGTCTCCGGGACAACGTTGTCTTCGTGGGTGTCAACAACGTGGTCGAGGTCCACTCCGAGCAGAGCTTCGGCCTCCAGGCGGCTCCCCTCAACTCCGATGAGTGGGAGGCCATGCGTCAGACAGTCGTCAATCAGAAGGCCATCAGCGGTCAGTTAGCCGGCGTCGAAGGGTCGGCGTCATGAGCGTCATGCTGGGGGTTATGCCCAGATCCACGCGCCGGACGCTGGTCGGCGCCGCCGCCCCGGTGCGGCACGTCGTCGGCACCCATCAGCCGGTGATGCTCAATGAGCTCTTGGAGCTGCTGGCTCCCGCCCCTGGCGAAGTGGTGGTCGACGCCACCCTCGGCGCCGGCGGAGTGTCCGCCGCCTTCCTCAACCGTGTCCTCCCAGGCGGGCGGGTCTTGGCATTAGATCGAGATCCGTCCGCTGTCTCCTCCGCCCGCCACCGTTTCGCCGCCTATGGCGAGGCGTTTACCGCGGAGGAGGCCAGTTTCTCGGAGCTGGAACGGATCGCCGGCAAGCACCAGGTCCTCGCCGACATCGTGGTGCTGGACCTGGGCATCAGCTCCTTGCAGCTGGACGACCCCAGGCGGGGATTCAGCTTTCTAGTTGAGGGTCCCCTCGACATGCGGATGGGCCCCTCCCGCCAAACGCTGACGGCGGCGGACATCGTGGCCAGCTACAGCGAGGCGGAGCTGGCCGACCTCTTCTTCGAGCTGGGTGAGGAACGCCAGTCACGCCCGATCGCCCGCGCCATCGTCGCGCGCCGCCAGAAGGCTCCGATCCGCACCACTACCCAGCTCGCGGAAATCTGCGCCCAGGCCGTGCCCCGGCGATTTTGGCCCAAGCGCATTCACCCGGCGACCAGGGTCTTCTTAGCCCTGCGCGTCGCCGTCAACGATGAGCTCGGTGAGCTCGAACGCGGCCTAGCCGCTGCCACACAAATTCTTCGGCCCGATGGGCGAATTGGGACGCTCTCCTTCCAACCGTCCGAGCACAGACTCACCAAGCACTCCCTCAACGTCCTAGCAAAAGACTGTGTTTGTCCGTCCCATCAAATGGTCTGCACCTGCGCCCATCGGGCCACCCTCTCCTTGGTCACGCGACGCTCCGTTAAGCCCACTTCCGAAGAGGTCACGCGCAATCCCAGAGCGCGCTCCGCCCAGCTGCGGGTCGCGGTCCGATTGCCCACCCCCGGCCCGTAGACCCTATCGCCGAGGCGACCTCCGCCCCCGTCCAAGCACCAGTCCCTTTTTACTTCCCACCCCAGAACCAATTCAGATGACCACCATCGCCGCCGAGCCTCGTCGCTGGGCTCCCTTTTTGCCATTTGACGAGCAGGACGCGGGAGGCGCCGTGGCCCGCCGACGCGGACTGCCGCGCTCGCTGGTCGCCTGGCTTTTGCTGCCTGCCTTGGCAGCCCTGGTGGCGGTCGGGGTGATGTACGCGTCCCAGACCGCCCAGGCCACCGCCCTGACCTACCAGATCGCCTCGCTCCGGGCCGCCAACGCCCAACTGCTGAGCACCCAGGGGCTGCAGTCGCAGCGGTTGCAGGAGCTGCAGAGCGCCGGCCAAGTGGCGCAGTCCGCCAGCCACCTGGGGATGGCGCCGCCTGCCAGCTGGGCGGTGGTGAATCCGCCGGCCGTGGCCACCACCACCGATCCCCTCACTCCGGTGATCATCGCCCTCCGGGGCGGCTGACCAGGTGGCGTCCCGCTCCTACCCCCAGCACCGACCGAGTCCCCAACCGCGGCGTCGCCCCGCTGACCTAGCCGGGTCGCAGGGTTCCCCGTCGTCGATCCCCCCGGTCAGCCGGCGGGTGCTCGGGTTGTCGCTCGTCCTGATCGTGGCCCTGCTGGGCATGGGCGCCCGGCTGGTCGACCTGCAGGTCAGCCAGGGCGCGCAGCTGGCCGCGGCGGCGGTGACCCAGCAGGAGCAGTCGGTGATCACTCCCGCGGCCAGGGGTCTGATCCTGGACGACGACGGCCAGGTGCTGGCGGGGAACGCCTTGGCCTATGACATCTTCGCCGATCCCAGGGAGGTCCCCTTGGAGTCCCGGGTCCGGGAGGCGACCCTGCTCGCCCCGGTGCTAGGTCTCTCGGCGGACAGCCTGGACACCTTGATCTCCAAGCCGCTGGAGTTCGTCTACCTTGCCCGGGACCAGACGCCGGCGGTGGAGTCCAAACTCCGTCAGCTGAACTTGGTCGGGATCGGCAGCCTCCCGCTCCAGGTGCGCACCTACGGGCCGGGCGCGGTGGCCGGGACCACCCTCGCATCCAACCTGCTGGGCTTCGTGAACTCCGACGGCCAGGGCCAGTACGGGCTGGAGGGCTACTACAACAACGTGCTCTCGGGCCATGCCGGCAAGGAGTCGGTGGTCCACGACCTCCAGGGAAATGCGGTGGTCCTCAATGACCAGACCCAGACCCCGGCGGTGGAGGGACGCACCCTCAACACTGCCATCGACGCCACGATTCAGACGACGGTCGAACAGGACCTGGCCAACGAGGTGACGGTGGACAAGGCGGCCTCCGGAACCATGATCGTAATGAACGTCAAAACCGGGGCGATCGTCGCCTGGGCCGACTCCCCCTCATACAACGCCAACGACTACACCAGCGAGAACGACTCGCTGTTCCAGGACGCTGGACTCGCCAACCTCTACGAACCAGGCTCGGTGATGAAGGTGGTCACCTTCGCCGGAGCCCTCCAGAACAACGTCATCACCCCGACCGCTACGTTCGATGAGACCCCTGCCGCGGCCACCGTCGATGGGGTTCAGATTCACGACTGGGATGGCGTGTATCACGGGGTGATCTCGTATCAGTACGTGCTGGATAACTCCCTCAACGTGGGAGCGCTGCACATCGAGGAGCTGGAGGGAGCCAAGACCTTCTACGACACGATGCAGGCCTTCGGGATCGGCCAGCCGACCGGGATCGACCTCGCTGGCGAGGAGAGCCAAGCGCTGCCCACACTTTCCCAGGAAACCGCACTCACGCTGGCGACCTCGAGCTTCGGCCAGGGGGTGGTCGGCACTCCCATCGAGATGCTGGCTGCGGTCAATGCCATCGC
>Ga0307373_10004983_pt1 | contig 22019 bp, 18 predicted proteins | sample OX2MG_FD_202534 | JGI IMG/M metagenome (GOLD analysis project Ga0307373, IMG submission 202534) | Soil microbial communities from Risofladan, Vaasa, Finland - OX-2 | ecosystem: Environmental > Terrestrial > Soil > Coastal area > Acid sulfate soil | place: Finland: Risofladan, Vaasa | collected... | reverse complement strand
CCTGAGATAGCCAAGCTCAAGAGCCTGAAATAGGTACAAAAAAAATTGTGCCAGGTTCTTGGAATGGAATATGTCAGATGATATCATAACAGTTAATCTATGTGCAAAGACATGTCAATGAAAGACAAGCAGAAACGCAGGCCAACTGTTGCCATAGAAGATGCAACGTATCAAAAAGTAAAAAACAAGGCAAAAGAAAAGGGATTAACACTTGTAGATTATGTCAATGAAACTCTTTTGTTGAATGTGGAAAAAGATAATTTTTTAAAAAACTATGCACCATATATTGAAAAAATCAGTGTTGGGAAAACATTGGTACTCAGAGATCACAAGACGGGGAAACTGGCAGAGATTTATCTTAAAAACAACAAGATGTTTTGCAGCCAAGATGAGGCAGATGATTGTATTCACATTCATTTTGCCCTTGCACTACCAGAGCTTGCGTTACTGAAAAAAAGAACCAGATAACTGACTGAACTCCATCATCTACATTCATTGTGTTTTCGAATCCTAAAAAGATGATTTCCCCTGCATTACATTCTTTCAAATATTCTCTTGACTTTGTGATCAAAGTTATTTACTAGTTATAATCAAGAAAACTGTTGACTTACAAAGACGCCATAGACTTGTACAAGAAAAAGTATGACGGTCATGTAAAGAGCTCGTACATTGCCGATGTTCTACATTCTCATGGTAAAACAAAAAGAAGGGCGACGTCCAGAAAGGGTGATTTCAAATATCCGTGTCCCAAGGATGTCAGATCTAACTTAGAGAAAATTCTCAAAGAATTGAAGATGATTTAAGACTAAATGTTATCTCACTTCCACAAAGTTTTAATTCACTTCCATTTTTACCTCACGTATTGGGTAAATACGCCTTCCAGGAAGTAGACAAAGAGAGCGGCACAATATCCTTTGAAGCAGTACGAGGAATGCAGGCAGGAAAAGAATTCTATATTGGAATGTGTTCATTTGCAACAATTTACAATCATTTCAAGTTCAACGATGACCCTCAAATTCCTCCAAATATGAGAGCACAGAGAAAGCTTCGTCAATCAAGAATTCCAGAGATTACAAATTATATAATAAACAATCCCAAAGATTACATCCTTTCTTCCATTACCGTATCAGTAGGAAGTAAAATTTCATTTAGTCCAGCACCTGGTCCAGGAGAGGGCGGGAGAATGGGAACAATAATCATTCCAATCGATGCACCAATTTTAATCAACGATGGGCAACACCGAAGTGCCGCAATAAAATCTGCTTATCAACAGAGACCTGAAATGGGAAATGAAAAAATGTCAGTTGTTTTCTTTGAAGACAAGGGACTGCATAAAAGTCAGCAAATGTTTGCAGATCTAAACAAGCATGCCGTCAAACCAACAAGGTCACTTGGAATTTTATACGATCATAGAGATACGTTTGCAAGATTCATAGTCAGTCTTGCAAATGATGTAGAAGTCTTTAGAGGTAGAACCGAGATGGAAAAGACATCCATATCAAATCGCTCTACAAAGTTTTTTACATTAAATGGAATTGCAGATGCAACTAGATATCTACTAAGAATTAAAACAAAGACAATTCCTGCTGATAAACAACAGCTTGCAAAAGACTACTGGGCAGAGGTTGCAAAAAATATTCCAGAGTGGAACCTTTTGAACGAGAAAAAGGTCTCACCTTCAGAACTTAGAGTAAACTATGTTCATGCACACACTAATGTTCTAAATGCACTTGGTATGGTAGGATATGTGTTAACCACGCAACCTGATCCTTGGAAATCAAAATTAAAAGGACTACAAAAAGTCAGATGGGAAAGAGATGACCCAATTTGGGAAGGCAAGCTTGTCATAGACGGTAGAATGTTAAAAACTAATCTGGGTATCAAAAAAGCTGCAGAGGTTATTCTAGCAGGATGCGGTGTAGACAAGACTTTGGACGAATTTGAGGGACAAAAGTCACAGAAATGACCGATTCTGTCTTTAAAACACGCACGCTCAAGGACATTTACGAAGAGATTCAGAGAGTGTATCTGGGCGATAATCGGCCATGGATTCTGGGATTTAGTGGTGGAAAGGACTCTACGTGTATGGTACAATTGGTGTGGAATGCTCTGGTGCAATTACCTAAAGAGAAACTCCAGAAAAAATTATTCGTCATATCATCAGATACGCTAGTTGAATCACCAAAAATTGTTGAAACCATTATAACTACATTGGAAAAAATGGAAAAAGCTGCAAAAGAGCAAGGATTACCGATTTCTACCAATCTAGTAAGACCGAAACTAGAAGATACGTTCTGGGTCTGTCTTTTAGGAAAAGGCTATCCAGCCCCGTCTACAAACTTTAGATGGTGTACTGACAGACTAAAGATCAATAACGCTGATAGGTTTATCAATGAAAAAGTAAGTGAATATGGAGAAGCAATTGTTGTTTTAGGTACAAGAAAAGATGAAAGTGGTACAAGAGCACAATTGATGAATTTGTATGCAATAGAAGGTAGTGTTCTAACTAGACATTCTAAATTTGTACAGACCTATGTCTATCCACCGCTACGAGATTTTGTAACTGAGGATGTATGGAATTATCTTTTACAGACTGCAAATCCATGGGGTAGTAACAACCGTGACCTTTTATCCATGTATCAAAATGCTCAAGCTGCTGAATGTCCATTAGTTGTTGACACAAGTACTCCATCATGTGGCAATAGTAGATTTGGCTGTTGGGTATGTACCGTAGTTGAGAAAGATAATTCGATGGCAAATCTAATTGACAATGGTGAAGAATGGATGGAGTCTCTTTTGGAATTACGAGATGAATTAAAAATGACACAGGATCCTGAAAAGAAATTAGAATATCGTGAATTCAAAAGAAGAGATGGTAAAGTGATATTTTTCTCAGATGGTACTGAAAAGGCAACTCCTGGGCCATACAAACTTGAATTCTGTAAACAATTTTTAGGAAAATTACTTGCCGCACAGAAAAAAGTTCAAAAGAACGGACCTGACCCAAACATGAAATTAATCAGCGAAGATGAAATTCACGAAATTCAGAGAATTTGGAGAATGGAAAGAGGAGACTGGAAAAATTCTGCCTATCAGATCTATGAGAAGGTGACTAGTGTCAAGATTGCTCCTAGGCAAGAGGATTTGGGCACATTTGGTGAGGTAGAGCAGGAAATCCTTGAAGATGTGTGTAAAAACAATGGTGTGCCAAGCTTACTAGTCTCAAAGTTACTACATGCCGAATTTGAGTATCAAGGTATGACTAAACATTCCAAAGTGTATCCAAAGATTGAAAAAATCCTTTCAGAAGAATGGCGTGAGAATCTGGATGATATTATAGACGACCTTCGAGAACAAAAAAAAGAAAAAAAGGAACTAGAATGACATGTTAATAACTAGACTAGTTCTCAAAAATTATGGAGTATATCGTGATCAACATGAGTTTAATTTTAAAACCGAACCAAACAAACCAATTATCCTAATTGGTGGAACAAACGGGGCTGGAAAAACTACACTGTTTGAATCTATTTTGCTTTGTTTGTATGGCCAGACATTTTTTAATAAAAAATCTACAAGAAAGTCATATGAGAAATTTTTATCAAATAAAATCCATAGATATATTGGAACTCCGGTATCTGCAGATCATGCATCCATAATTGTAGATTTCAAATTTTATCATAATGCAAAAGAACAAGATTATTCGGTTGATAGAACTTGGAGAAACGAGGACGGTAAAATAATTGAGAATTTTACTATAACAAGAGATGGTGAAGTATTAGATTTTACAGATGAATCCCAATGGCAGTCTTTTATTGAAGAGTTGATTCCACATGGGATTGCACAGTTGTTTTTCTTTGATGGTGAAAAGATTGTAAAGATTGCAGAAGAAAATAATGAAGATATACAAATCAAGTCTTCTTTTGATTCTTTACTTGGTTTGGATTTAATTGAGCAGTTACACTCTGATCTCAAGGTACACATACTACGAAACATGAAAGACGATTACAAGGTAATACAGCAGGAACATGATAAGAAATCAAAAGAAAAAGAAGAGACTGAAGATGAAATTAAATTTTTCCAAGATAAGCTAGTGCAAAAAGAGACCCAACTTGATCATATTTCTAAAGAGATTGATGAGTTGGAAAATAAAGTATCAAAGATAGGTGGGGGGTATGCTACAAAACGGAGCGAACTTCACATACAAAAGGCACTACTGGAGGCAAAAAAGACTGCTTCTGAGAACAATTTACGTGCGATTTTAACTCTGTCTACGCCGTTTGGCTTGGTACCCAAGCTAATCAATGAAGTAAAAGAACAACTCTTTGAAGATGAAAATATACTCAAGGGACAATTTGAAGATGAAATTTCTTTAGAAAAATTTAGAAATCTTGAGGATCATCTGGAAACAGACATTGACTGGAAAACAATTGATGTAAAAACTAGAACAAGTATAATAAATAAAATTTCCAAACTTTTTGAAAGTAAAACATCAAAGAAAAAAACGAGTCTGTTCAATCTCTCTGTGATTGATTCTACAAATCTGTTAAATATAATAGAAAAAGACATTCCATCTTGTCTTGAGAATCTAAAATTAGAAACGGAGATTTATAGAGAGATACATGAAAGACTAGGAAAAGTAGATGTTGCTCTTACAAGTGCACCAAAAGATGATGAGATTGGTCCAATGATATCAAAATTAAGTTCTCTAAATGAGGAGAGAGGAACCCTAATTGCAGAAAAAGATCATCTTGAGCAGCAACTATCATCAAAGCAATCATATCTCAAACTAGTGAAATTCGGTCTACGGAATATAGTTACCGAAAAATACCGTGACAAAGGTGCAGGAATTCAGGTGGAATTGGCAACCAAAGTACAAAAGATACTGGACGAATATGCTATAAAATTAAAAGAGAAAAAGCTGAAACTCTTGGAAGAATATTTACTTGATGCAATTCACCAATTAATGCACAAAGAAGATTTCATACAACATGTTTCAATTGATAAAGAAACTTTCAACATGACACTATATAGGAAAAATAAGGATCCATTTCCTACTGATTTGTTATCAAAGGGAGAACAACAGATGCTTGCAACAGCAGTTCTCTGGGCTCTTGCAAGAACCTCTGGAAAACCACTTCCGTTTATGATAGATACTCCATTGGCAAGACTAGACTTGGAACATAGGGAAAATCTAATAGAAAAGTTTTATCCATTTGCATCTCATCAGGTTGTGATATTTTCTACAGATTCTGAGATTAAAGGCCACGAATATCTTAAACTATTGCCACATATCTCTAGGTCTTATGCTATGAGATATCAGCCTGGAAAAGGCAAAACTGAGGTAACTGAAGGCTATTTCTGGAATGAAAAGGGGGAAAAAGTTGCCACAGTTTAATCGAGTAAGAATGGGATTAAGGGCACAGAATTTATTTTCTCAGATGAAAAGCAAAACTGGATTGAACATAAACATACTTGTAAGATATGGTCTTGGTCTTTCGTTAAATGATAACTCTATTCCAAATCCACAAGAATATGATGAAAAGGGTATGGAACTTCTTCCAAGTGTATTATTTGGAGAACATGAAAAAATGTTTCATGCAGTATTCCTTGTTAGACTGCAAAAGGAGAAATTAGATCCGCAGTTATACTTGCAAGACATGATGCGAGCTCACCTTAATCGAGGATCTGGATTGTTATTTCCCAGAATTTCTGACTTGTCTGACTTTAATGATAATCTATACGTGAAATAAAATGGCAGAACTGAAATTTCCAATTTATCTAGACCACCATGCTACTACTCCTGTAGATCCTAGAGTTTTACAAGAAATGTTACCATATTTTTCTGAAAAGTTTGGCAATGCATCAAGTATGGACCATTCATTTGGTCATGATGCATCTGTTGCAGTAGAGATGGCAAGAGAAAAAATTGCAAATGCCATAGGTGCAAGACATGATGAGATTGTATTTACAAGTGGAGCTACTGAATCAGATAATTTGGCCTTGATTGGTACGATGGAGAAATACAAGGACAAGGGAAATAATTTGATTACTTGTGTAACAGAACACAAGGCAGTCTTGGATACTGTAAGACATCTTGAAACCTTAGGCAAAAAAGTAACTTATATTCCTGTAAATCAATATGGCGAAATTGATCTTGATTTATTGAAAAAATCAATCACTGACAAGACCGTTATGATTTCAATAATGGCTGCAAATAATGAGATTGGAACTATAGCAGAGATGGAAAAGATTGGAAAAATTGCTCATGATGCAGGGGTGATTTTTCATACTGATGCTGCACAAGCTGTAGGTCACATTCCAATTGATGTGGAAAAAATGAATATCGATATGATGTCAATGTCTGCACACAAGATCTATGGTCCAAAAGGCATAGGGGCGTTGTACATTCGAAGCAGAAACCCAAGGGTAAAGCCAGATTCCATCATGTTTGGAGGTGGTCAGGAACGAAATATCAGATCAGGTACGCTGAATGTTCCTGGGATCATAGGTTTTGGAAAGGCGTTAGAGATAGCTTCAGAGGAGATGAATGATGAGAATAAAAAATTCAGTTCATGGATTCAAGAAATGCTCCATAAATTTGAGAATATAGACGGAAGACTCAATGGTCATCCCACAAAGAGACTTTCTCACAACCTCAATGTCTACTTTAATGGCGTGGAAGGAAAAGCAATAATTAATTCAGTTTCAGGTAAAATCGCAATCTCTGCTGGTTCAGCATGTACTACTCAAATGGTAGAACCCTCACATGTACTTCTTGCATTAGGTTCTGACGAAAATAGGGCTCATTCTTCAATCAGAATTGGATTAGGGAGATTTAACACAAAACAAGAAATCAACTTTGTCACTGATGAAATAATTTCTGTGATACAACATATTACAAAGATTAAGGCCTGACACGTCTTATTCTCTGTGAATGTTCTCCAGGTATGTCTACAACATATTTTCCATCACCTAATTTTTCAAACCATTCTAGCAGAACCTGAACATTACCAGTGAGTTCACGTCTACTTGGCACGGGAACATCGGTGCAATTATTTTGAATCCATTCTTTGATTCTGCCAAAATAGGCTTCTGGATTCATGAATTCATTAATTCGTTGTATGAATGGATGTGTAAAAAATTCTTGTTTTAGTTTTTGTCTAAATTCATCATTTCTTAATCCTAGTTTAATATTATAATTTGCAAGATCATGAAATATACAGTTTGATATTTCATCATCATCACTTGGTTTCATACCTTGATTTATTCTAGAGTAGCCAATTTCTAAAATTTCAATATCTTTAGTCATAGGTAGGGCAGAAATTAGAAAGTCTCTTTCTGATGGAGGATCTATGATTTCATCAAAAATGTTTTTTTCATATGATCGTTTAATTTGTTTTTCATACCATTTGCTTAATTGTTCAAACATCATATCATTCACAAGCCTAGCATTTTTCCTTATGTTCTCAAAGTAGAGTCTATCTTCAGATGAAATTTTATCCACAAAAGTGGCACATTCAAAATTTCCTTCTGGTAACAACCCTCTCTCAGACACATTCGCAGAAGACATAATCATGTTATCAAGAGCAGACGAATAGACTTTCAGATGTATTTGATTATTAATATACAAAGTTATGTTGTGGTTTTTACAAAATGGGTATAATTCCAATTCAGAAGATCCTGCTAAAAGATCTGGAGTATTCCAAGTTGTAATTATTATGACTTTGCTTGTAATTCCTTCTAGTAACTGTTTTAAAATAATAGTTTTGATATATGGAACAAAAAGATATATGATTTTTTTATCATGGCTTGATTTTAGTAAATATTCTTTTATTGTCTGAAATAGTGGAGATCTGTAAATTCTATCAGACATATCTATGCATAATATTCATCAAACAATTCAAATAATTCATCAAGATTAACAAATTTTTCGAGTATCCCGTCATTTACGTAGTACAAATCAAAAGTTTCTGTACCTCCTATTGCTGGCCCTCTCATACCTCTACCTATCATTTGCAACAATAAAATTGGAGATTTTGTGGGTCTAGCTAGAAAAACAACATCTACTGACGGAGCATCAAATCCAGTAGATAAAACATCATAATTAAATAAAAATTGAATTTGTTTATTCTTAAATTTTGTAATTACATCTTTTCTAAACTCCTTTGGTGTATCTGCTTCAATATGTGTAGCAGTAAAACCAGAATATTTTGCAACTGCAAACATCAATTTTGATTGTGACACATCAGTACTAAAATACAAAACTTGTTTTCCTTGCTTGCCAATCTCTACAAGTTTCTTAGCAATTTCAATATTTCTAAGATGACTTTTACCTAGTTTTTTTAATATTTTTGTGGAATAATCCGAATCTTTTGCAATACTTTTAAGCTCATCTTTAGTAAATATCTGATTCAATTTAGTGACGTTAATTGCAGGCATTTTTTTAGCCTTAGATAATATTCCTCGTTTTTGCAAGTATTCTATTACTCCCATATGTTTTTCCTCAACCGTAATCTGACGAATATCATCATCGAACATATTGGCTAATTTTCTGTTCTCTTCCTTGTCTCGAAGACTTCTTCCAGGTGTTGCTGTTAATCCAATAACTCTAGTTCCAGGTTTACTTAGGAATAAAATGGAATTATGATATTCTGGGGCAGCTGCGTGGTGTGCCTCATCGAATATGATTAGGTCAGCTTTTAGAACATTTTTTTTAGATGAACTTCTTCTAAGTTCCAATACTTTTCCAATCGTAGATACTATCAGATTTGTTCCATTTCTGGATGATATTAATTGATATTTATCCCAAGATCTATTCAAGGTGATTGTTTTTCTCCCTTTATGTTGCCATATGCCAATAAATGCATCAATAGCTTGCATGCAAAGTTCTTTTCTGTCTGCTAACCAGACAACTGTGGAATCTTCATTAGAATTCATGAATTCTACTACAATTTCCATGGCAACTTTTGTTTTTCCAGCTCCAGTAGGCAATTGAATTATGAATCGCTTGTTTTGTATTTTGAGAAGTGTTAATGCATCAAAGAATATGTTACTTTGATAATCAAAAAGCCCAAAATATGGATTATGAGGCATTGGAAATTTCTCAGAGTTTTGCTCTTCAATAGATTCTATCGGAATGGATGACTTGTCTAGACCAAATGCGTTTAGGAATGCTTCAGTGTCATTATTAGATCCCCAATGAAAGCTTGCTGCGTGTGAAATCAGTTTTTGTTTTTGGATTTTATCTGCAGCTTTCCTTGATATTCCAATAGATTCTAAGAACCTATAGAACATTTTTGTTCCGTAATTTGAATCTAAAATAATCTCCCTGAATTGTTTTCGTAAGAATTGTTGTGGGTTTAATTCCAGATAAAGCTGTTCTAATTTTTCGCGGTCAAAAAGAATATCAATCTTTTGTGTAGGATCAAGATCTTGTAGAATATACTTTAAATTTTTAGTATCTTCTTCTGTGCCAAGAAATTTTCCTATAATACTAAGTGGTAAATGTAAATTAGCCATTTACACGCTTGTAAAAGTTAGGATCATCAGCAACAATATGAAGCATTGTTGTCCATTGTTGTAATAATGAATATAGTGTTGTTTTGACTTCTTGTTTAGCGTAAGGATCTAGACTCACGTATGCACTAGTAAACGATCCAAGTAGAAGATCAATGCAATACCTGATTTGATTGACAGTTTTTGATATGTCCTCTTTTGCTTCCATCAATTCCTCAGGATCCTCTATTTTTTGGATCTCTTCCAATTGCTGGGTTATCTCACCTAGTTTTATGAAAAATACATGTTTTACATTGTAAATTAATTCAGTTACTCCCAACTTTGGGTTGATATCTATGAATGGACCTTTTTCTGGCATTTCGTAATCGTTGAACCATTTGACATTAAGCTCCTCAAATTTTGCTTTATCCACCTTATTATCAAAATCTGAGAATCTTTTTGAGATTTGTTCATAATATGCATCTTTTTCTTCCTCTGTTAGCTCTTCGAAAACTCGTGGTCTACCCAACCCTGTTTCTTTGAATCTCTCTTCTGCCGGATTATGTCCCTCTACAGTAGGTCTTTCCTTTTCGGCCTTTCCTTTTTCTGAATCAGAATATTTCCAAGTAGATTCAATCTGTTCTTCAAGTCTAAAGATCGTAGACTTTACTTTTCCATCTATGATTTTTTTTAATTCATTGTTTGGTTCTAACCCCACCTTTACGTTTTTAATTGAAAACCATCTATCCAATGTAGCTGGATATTCTATTTCCATCCCCCACCATCTATCTTCGCTCTCTTTTCTTGGCCCTATTCCGATAATTTTCTTATGATTTACTTCTCTCCCATTTCTTAGAATTGATATAGCTCCTGCATTTTCTCCGTCAATATGATGCTCTTTAGCAAAATCGCTTTCAGCACTTGTTTTTCTTTCGAGTCTCCATTTTTCAGGCAGCAATGACATTCTTATGATGATCTTATCCTCCTTAAGATCTGATTTTTTTAATTCCTCAGCTTCATGAATTGGTAAAGTCAATACTTCATCATACATAATTTCGGATCGTTCATCCTTTTCAAAACCTGGAATTTTTGTATAATATAATGGATCCCATGGGATGACTTCTTTTCCATTTATAGTAATTTTACGGATGTTTGGGTTTTTCACTGGTTTTGATTTTCCATCTTTTCCTGTTTGAAGAATTTCATTTCCAATAAATTTCCTATATACCCGTCCAGTAGTGTAGATTAATTTTGAGAGATCTTCTTTCCCATTGAGTGGTTCTGCAATATCTAATTTATTCCATATTACTATGGTCCCACTATTTTTTATAATTTCGGCGTATTCTTTAGGAAATTCTTTTTTTATGGGCGGTTCGATTGTTTTACTTCCTTCTAAAAATTCATCATAATCCAGTTTTGCATAATACGTATCTTCACCCTTCATTTTTGAATAGACTTCAATTCTCCTACATTGATTCAAACCTCCCGCTTTGAGTCCAAATCCAAAACGTCCTATAGAATCCCTATCATTGAACGTGCTTGAAGAACCGGTTATCAAACAATTGTAAAGATTATCATAATTCATTCCTTTACCGTTATCGATAACTGCAACTTCTCGTAATCGATCTCTATCTGTTTTTAATATTTTTTCAAGCCACTTGATCTCAACTGCAATATCTTTGGCATCCCCGTGACCTATGGAATTATCTATTAGCTCAAATAATGATGCTTCAAATGTTAGTGCTGAATTTCTAATGCCCCAAAAAGTTCCTACAATATCAAATGGGTATTTTCCCTCATTGGTTTTCTCTTTGGAATCTGATTTCTTTTCTTTTGTCATAGTTTTTGACTCAGTTTTTTCTTTGTTCCAGATCAATAACGAATTAGTTTTTTCGAAGTATATATCACTGATCAATATTCTCATGAGTGGCTTTACACATGATGTAGGGAGATTTTTTAATCAGCAAAAACAACTTGTTCTATGATCGATCCCACTATTCGTAGTAATATTAAACCGGGATTAAAAGTCAGAATTGAAGAGAAAAAAAACATAGGAACCGGAAAATTAGTTGAGGGAATTGTAAAAGAAATTCTTAGTCATGGAGAAGTTCACCCTCACGGAATTATGGTCAGTTTAGAATCAGGAATAATTGGAAGAGTAAAAGAGATACCTGGCTCACAAAAATTTACAGAATCTCATGAAACTAAAAATGGGATACAAAATTCAGATATGTCAATACCAAAAGAAGAAGACCTCCATAATGAATTCAAATCCACATTTAGATTTGATCTAAAAAGATTTGAAGAAGGAGATGGTAAAAAAGTTGCAGACAAAGACGTAGAAAAAGAAGCGTCGATAACAATTTCTGGGATGGCAAATGCAGATGGGGGGAGACTATTCATAGGAATTCGTGATAATGGACAACCTGTTGGATTACAACACGATATTGATCTGATGCCTAACTCAAATTTTGATAAATTTAGACTCAAGTTACTAGAATCAATTGAAAATTACCTACAATCTTCTGCATTTCTTTCTTCGTTACGAATAACGTTTCCGGAAATAAAAGAGAATAGGATATGTATAATAGAAATACCTCGTGCTAATGAACCAATTTTTGTTCATGAAAGCAATTCTCAGGAATTTTACATTAGATTACATGGTAAAACAAAGAAAATTGAGCCATCTGAAATTGTAAAATATTGTGCAAATCATTTTAAAAAATAAATTCTAATTATGTTTTAGAGTTCAAATGGACTTTTAGTTATCTCAAGTTTTCTTATTCTATCCTGATTTGAGCTAGCCCACACCAATTTTTCTTTCAGTATTTTGTAATTTTCTGGCGATACCGCCCAAAGCCAAATTTTTTGGTTATCACCCATGAATAAATCTGGACATACCATACATCATAAAAGTTCTGATACGATAGAATTACTGGCATTCCTTTTTTAATTACTTCATATCTTCTACCATATTGACCAGTATCACGTTTTATGGTGGCGTAAATGAGATAGGAGGAAACAAAATTCTTCTTGAAGACAAAGGAACAAAAATATTCCTAGATTTTGGCAAGGGTTTCTCAAGACGTGAAAAATACTTTGAAGAATATCTCAAACCACGCTCATCAAACGGAATACTAGACCTTCTCACAATGGGACTAGTTCCTGATATAGAAGGCGTTTACAGGGATGATTTGATGGAAAAAGCTGGAAGAAAACTAGTTGCCCCAGATATTGATGCAGTATTGTTGACTCATGCTCATGCAGACCATGTGGACTACATCTCATTTTTACACGAAAAGATTCCGATTCACATGGGTAGTACTTGTCACATGCTACTGCAAGCAATTCAAGATAGATCAGGTAGTGATTTTGAAAGAGAAGTACTAGAGTACAAGCAAGTTCACTCAAAAAGAGGAGATCCCAAGATTCAAAGAAAGATAGAAACATTCAGGTCTGGAAAAAAGTTCAAGATAGGCTCACTTGAGGTTCATCCAATACATGTAGACCATTCCATTCCAGGCGCATATGGTTTTATCATTTACACAAGTGAAGGCCCTGTAGTTTACACTGGGGATATCAGATTACATGGAACAAAGCCTCAGATGACAGAAGAATTTGTCAGAGAAGCCAAGGCTGCAAAACCTGTCGCATTATTATGTGAAGGAACAAGAATTACAGAAGAGCCAACAAATGAAAGCGAAGAAAAAGTATACAATGAAAGTAACAAGCTAGTTTCAAGTACTAGCAAGATGATCTTTGCAGATTTTAATTTCAAGGACATTGACAGGGTAAGAACATTTTACGAAGTAGCAAAAGAGAATGGGAGAAAACTAGTTGTAAAAATTCGTGATTGCCACTATCTAAAACATTTATCCAAGGACCCAAATCTCATGGTTCCAAATTATGATGATGAAAATATCATAATCTACAAGGCAAAGTATAGATCTGGAACCTATTCAAATAGTGATTATACTGGAGATGACTCGTATTTTGCATCTTTACCAAATGCACTAACTGCTGCAGAGCTTGCTGCAAAGCCTGACAAGTATCTCTGTGCTCTAGGATATTTTCAGTTTACTTCTCTCATAGACATCAAACCAGCAGGAGGAACACCATACATTCATTCTGCAAGTGAGCCATACAACGAAGAGCAAGTACTAAGCCAAGACAGAGTAAACAATTGGCTAGAGTTTTTCGATATGAAAAAATACCAGATTCACTGTTCTGGTCACGCAAAAGGCGAAGACTTGTTCCAAGTAGTAAAGGACATTGATGCCAAGATGCTATACCCAATTCATACTGAGCATCCTACTGAATATGTAAAAGCTACAAGAAAAATTACAATAGTGGAAGAAGGAAAAAAATACACGATCTGATCTAGGAAATGAAATTTTTTACATGGAGAAAACAGCAAAGTATAGAATTTGAAGTAGAAGGTAGGCCACCTAGAAAAACTAAGAAATCGTGTTGGTCAAACGAAGGAGAACAGGTTTTAAAACTAAGGGAAAAGGCCTTGGAATACAGGACAAAATCAGGATTGGATTATTTTAAGGGTCCAGTAAAAATAGAATTGACAGTATACGATTACAACATTGTGAATCGTGAAAACTCTCATGACTATCACGGTGATCTTGATACTCTTGTTGCAGGTATTTTAGACTCGCTTCAACCCGCTCCTAAAAATGAAACATTAGAAATGGATCCTATTCTTCAAAACAGAGAGGATTTAGATCCCTCAAAACCTTTGATCATAAACGATGATTCTCAAGTAGTCAAGATCATAGCAAAAAAGATCAAAGGTGAACCTCATTATTTAGTTAAAATTTCTCATGAGGAAATAAAATTATAGGAAAGATATTATTTACAAAATCTACAAATCTGCAAAATAATCTGGATCCATTTTTTTTATTTCATATGACTTATCTGTTGAAACACCTATTCCATAATCAATCATGAATTCAGTCAATTGATTTCCATCTATCAGAACTACCTTGTGGTTTATAGTAGAAGGATCCTGACTTGCTTCGGTAGTGAATTTACTAGTCGTAATGAATATGCCATCACGTGAATGTCTTCTGTCAAGAGCACCTACAAATTTATCTATTTCAGGTCTCCCTACTACGGTGTCTTTCCATCTTTTTGCTTGGATATAGATGACATCTAGACCTAAAACATCTTTTAATAAATTGTTTCTTGTTAGGTGTTCAATCGTTTACCCAATATTACATAACCATAAAGGCTTCTGGGAACGAATAGAGTCGGTAGAGAGCAAGCATATGCGACAATTCAAACTCTAATGTTCTGGATTTGGCGGGAAACTTGATTCTGAATTGATTAAAGCTTTATTTTCCATATAACGCATTACCACAAATCTACAATCATGCCTTATCTATCAGGAAATAATAAATCTAAACCAGATCAGCAACAGAGAAACATGATGATGTTTATAATTATCAATATGACAATAAAGCAAACATGTCAGAATCTAGAAAAAAGAATTGGGCAGAACTTGAACAATTAAAAAAACAAGGTATTGAATTTGATAAACTAGGAAATTACGAAGAAGCAATAGTATGCTACAACAAGGCACTTGTGATCGATCCAAAATCTGCTTACATGCTGAGTCGTAAAGGTGATTCGCTTGAAAATTTAGGAAGGCATGATGAGGCACTAGATTGTTTTAGAATATCGTTAGAGTGCTACAACGAGGCACTATATACAAACCCAAAAAGTGCCATTACATTGAACAACAAAAGCGTTGCACTAGATAGGCTGGGGAGACATGAAGAGGCACTAGATTGTATAAATTTGGCATTAGAAATCAATCCCAAGTATCTCAGGGCGCTTGGTAACAAAAGTGCGACACTCTATGACTTGGGCAAGTATGAGGAATCATTAGTGTGTTGCAATATGGCATTAGTGTTCAACCCAAAAGACTCTTTAGCATTGAACAACAAAAATGCCGCACTTTGTAGACTGGGAAAAAATGAAGAAGCGTTGGATTGCATCAACATGGTACTTGAGATGGACTCTAAAGATGCAGGCGCATTATACAACAAAGGAGCTACACTTTATCATTTAGGTAAGCATGAAGAGGCAATAGAATATTGTAACAAGGCGTTGGAGATTAATCCAAACGATGTCTATGCATTGGATGCCAAAGATCATGCGCTTGATTCTTTGAAAGGGTCTTCAAGCATTAGTTAGATGTAATCGGACTCCAAGGTCTACATCACTGAGGACTTTTGTTAAGATCTTTATAAGATGTTTAAAGAAAGTTATAATACATTTCAGCATGAGCATTCATGAAATTAAAATCAACCTAACCTTAATCAAAAGGGACATAGATTGTATTTGAGTACATGGTGTTTATCCGAAGTTTAAGATTTGCAGGACTCTATTCATATGTGGAAGAAAATGAGATCATCTTATCCAATAGAACTGTTCTAGTCGGACCAAATAATTCAGGAAAATCAAATATTATGAGAGTTATCAAATTACTGGTAGATACTTTCAATACGGGAAAAAGATTAGGCGAATCAGAAATATCCCACATGGGAGATAATCCGTTTTTAGAGATAAAATTCACACTGTCACCACAGGAAACAGAAAAAATAATAGATTTTATGAGCTTCTTTCCAAATACGCAAAATCGTTCATCGCAATTCCGTGATTTAAAAAATAGAGAGTTTCTTAAAAAAAATCTTGATGTAATAACCATAAAGCTGTTATGGCAAAAAGAGATTCATGAGTACGGCTCAGAACCTTTTGTAGAAATCTATTTTGAGAAAATCAACATGTGGGGATGCTCAAATTATTTTTCTGGATCTTTTCCTGTTTCAAACAGACTACTAGGCGTACTTGGCGGATATCCCCTTAGGAATGATTTGTTTCTTTGTGATATTTTGGGACAGTTAACAGGTAATGAAAGTGACAGAGCAGTTCTTGCAAAGTTAAGTCCTACCGAACAAGGCAGTTACATATCTGTGGAAACTGTTCGATATGGTAATGATGTGAACATGGATAACAAAGGAAAGTCCATGATACAGAATCTTTACTCATACATGGGATACCACATTCAATCTAATCAAGAAATTTCCTTTAGGTCACTACTAGGAACCATTCTCAAAAGAGCATTATGTTATGCGTCTGGGAAGGTCTCAACAGATGATATACTTGATGTAGCAGAAAGTCTTCGTACGTTTGACACTCAAGATGGGTTTGATAAAAAACTGATGGATCAGGCTACATCGTTAATTCTTGCACGAACTACTGAATTATCAAGTGATGGAAGTAATCTCTCACAATTTCTATTTCATATGATGGTTTCAGAAAACTTTGCTGACAAAGAGAAATTTGAAAACATCAGAACTGCATTCAATGATATACTAAAGGTTGATGAGTTAAGCATCGACATATCATTAGAATATTATCCGCTACAACGGGCTGTAAATTTTCTAGGACAAAATGAGCCTGTGATACCTAAAAGACCGATAATTTTAATCACAGATAGGAAACTTGGAAAAAGTCTACCGTTAAAACAGGTAGGAGCTGGTCTTGCTGAAATAATATATCTTCTCTCAGCAAGCTATGGAATGAAAAATTCAGTAATATTGTTAGACGAACCATCTGTTAATCTTCATCCATCTTTGATGAAATCGTTAATGAGATACATAGGAAGATCTGAAAACCAAAACCAGTTTATAATAATCACCCATTCTGCGGAACTTACTCAATACGAACTTTTTGAAAGTAATGCAGACATTATGTATGTCAGAAAATCAAATCAGCGAAGTAAGATTACATCATTAAAAAATGAAACAAAGGAATGGTTCGACGAAAACAGGAGTAAATTCAAGCATCAGATTGATAGCAGAATTTTCTTTGGAAGGTGCATAATTTTGACTGAGGGAGAATCAGACAAGAACCTATTGGGAATTGCAAGTTATCTTAATTCGCAAGATCCAAGTATGGATTTAGAGAATAACGATATAGCCATAGTCAGTATTGGCGGTTCATGTAATTTTAATAAATACAGAAAATTCTTGGACGGATTTCAAATTCCGTATGTCATATTGGCAGATTCAGATGCAAAGCGACTATTTCCTTCATCAGGTACAATAAACAAAGAAGGAATTAGCGGAAGCGATCATATTTTCCTCATTGATGGTGGAGATCTTGAACAATTCATGAGAGATATAGACATTGACGCATATACAAAAGCGGATAAAGAATTTAGTGGTTCCAAACCCTCCATCGCATACGAATTTGCAAAAATTGTGTCAACAAAAAATCCAGATGCATTAAAACCAATTAAGTTATTCCTGCAACAAGCAATAAAACGGAGTAAATAATATTGTTTGAGACAACAAATGATTTACTCGAATATGTTTACACAAACAGTCATGCTGAAAATAGATACTGTGAATTTAAAGGCGTAATTGATTGGGATATGGATGTAAAATATAAAATTATTAAAACTATTCTTGGCATGAGTAACAACACTGATGGGGGAAATATCATAATTGGTGTTGTCTGGAATGAATCATCTATCCGTTTTGAACCCATTGGTTTGAGTGATGTGCAGGCGCTAACATTTCAAAATGATCAGATACAGAGTTTCACAAACAATTATGCAGATCCCCACGCTAAAACAAGTACAAAAATATTTGATTGGAACTCAAAAAAGTTAGTAGTCATTAAAGTAGCAGAATTTCAGGAAACACCAGTAATTTGCAAAAAAGGATACTTCTGTGAAACATCAAGGGAACAAATTTTAGAAAACGGCGCAGTTTATTCACGTAGAACTAGAATGCCTGAGACTGCAAAAGTAACAAGTGTAGAAATGAGAGAGATCATGAAAAATGCAACTCAAAAGGGAGTAATAGAACAAATTCGATTTTTACAAGCATCTGGAATAATTCCTGTTAGGGCAACTCCCAGTGTTCCCTCCGATGAATCACAATTCGATAATGAAAGGAGCGGTTTCTGATGGTTGACGAAACTGAAATATTAGAAAAAATAAAATCTAGAGGATTTTGGGAAATAGAAATAAGACCAACTGTTTATAAAAAAGATCATCTGTCACTTTTGGAATGTCACGAGATGATAGAAAAATGCCAAGTTCGTCTTCGTGGATGGTACTATCCACATATAGCACATCATGAATATGGAGATGTTTTCAATGGAGATAATTTTGTAGAGGGACTAGTCGACTCTCTTAAACATCTTGAAGTATGGCGAATGTATCAAAGCGGTCAGTTTATTCATTATCTTAATTTCTGGGAGGATTGGATAGAATACCATCCTTATGGGCACATTGATGACAATGCTGGTCAGACTGCAAATAATGTAAAATCCATTCTTATGACTTTGTATACAGTTACTGAAATTTTCACATTTGCATCTAGATTGGCATCTAACAATGTATTTGATAACATGTTACGTATTTCAATTAAGTTAAAAAACGCCAATAACAGATTATTGATGTTTGAGGATTCATTTCGGGCACTCTATGCCGATTATAGATCTAGAATGAATGATATGAGTATCATCCGAGATATTACAGTAGAAGACATTCTAGCAAATTCTGCCAACATAGCAATGGGTGTAACAGTTGAAATTTTTAACAAATTCAATTGGCTTTCAAAAGACATTGAAATAGCAATAAAAGGGGATCAGGAGAAATTCCTAAAGGGATTAATCTAGAGACTCATCTGCTTGGAACTCGTTCTTTGAACATATTTTGGGTAAAACTATTACTAAGGAATTGGAGAACTGTTGTTTTCACTTGCCTGTAATTCACTTTTACGAGGAAAATTCTTGAAGGTTTTAATTACTTTATCCGCATTGTCGTATAAATCATCAAAAGTGAAGATTTGAACTCCATGTAAATACAGATTAAACTTATCCACAAAGAAATCTTTGGAATCACGCTTTCTCCCAATGATTACAATCCCCTCAACAAAACGATGTCCTTCCAGTTTTTTTTGTTCCACATAATGAATAGTCTGAGAAATGGCTCTTCCTACAACCGAAAGTATGGCTGGCTTGTTTTCACCATGATCTTTAATCGTAGTAGTTGATACGTCAGCTCGTTTGAACTCAGCTATGACTATGCTGTTTATGCCTAATTGATTTCGATATATGGCTAGATCAATATCTCCGACATCAGTTTTTTCTTCTCTTGTTTTCACATATCCGAAGTATCGAAAGTCTAAAATCCAAATGTCTTTAAAAATAAAATCCCTAATTTTTTCTTCCTCTTCATTTCCATCAATCATCGTTTTGAATGTAGCAAGTTGTTTTTCAAAATAATCCGTTCCATTAATTATAGAATTTGCATAGGCATTAGAAATATCTAAAAGACTCTGTATATCATCCAAACTCTTAATTTTTTGATTTTGGAGTAGCTTTGTAACAATATTCACTGCTTTGCCAAATCCTACCATGTCAGTCAAACTATGTTTTTCGAAAATATCAACAAAGAAGTATGCGACTTTTTGAAATTCCTCTGGATTCTTGATCTTATAAAGATCAAGAATGTTTATGGTGACATCCAAAATCTTCCTCAGTCCATCACTATCTTCAATCTCATATTTGTGAGATAATTCTGTTAATAATTTCATGATAGTCTGTATTTCATGAGGATTTGACAATGCGTGTTGGCGTAAGAAACTACTTGCCACATCCACATCCATAATACTGCGTAATTTTTCTGGTTGTTCGATGAATAGTTCTTTTAAAACACTCTCTTCAATTTCATCAGGTTTTGGATCAGAAAGAAACAATCTGACAATTTTTCTCCTATCTCCTACTTTTTGAAAAATGTATTTGAAATATGTTATATTAATCTGAATCCCATGCAAATCGCCCTCATCTATTTTTTTATATTTTCCCCTCATATTTTCTGAAAAGATCACAAATTGATAATCATACTTTATTTCATCGAGTAATGCAATCGCACCAGCTCTAATGACTTTATTCTCTGCCCCATACGTGTTCAAAACATAAGCAAGTGTATTCTTTTGGGTTTTGGCAATAGTCAAGTTAGGCATTTTTAGAGAAAGAGCATCTTTGATTTTTTGTATTTTTGGCAAGAATGTGGAATCTAATTTTTCATTATCATTGTAATCTTCATCCTTTATCTTACTGCGTTCATAATAGTACTGGAATTGTTTTTCCACCATTTCATTCATACCCAGTAATTAATAAAAATAGGTACAGTACAATGGACATATTCATATTCAATTGGCGATTCTAAAGTAACGTGGATTGACGGGCTTTACTCTTTTTGACTAAATCCCTTCGTTGGCTTTGCTAAACTATCTTTTAATCTCTACTACCTCAATGAATAGATGGATAGATCGGGACGTCCTATACTGTATAAAATAAACAAGGTCAAACTTATGAATTAAGATCCAAATATTAGTACCAAACCAAAAACTATGAGATTTAAACACGAAGGGCAGATCTCAACATCGAAGCATTATGGTTTTCAGGATTGGCAGGATTTTGTATTTAATTTACTACTACCGATAATCAAGAGTACCTAATATGAAAATGATACAACAAAATTCAAGTATTTGGGATGTGATTAAAAAACAATGAGTAATGATGACATAAGTCTTTTTTTAGGAATTACTAGTATAGTAGTAGCGGTAGGATTAACGGTTTATACTATTTGGCTTGACAGACATAGAAGAAAAAATGAAGAAAAATTTTATGCAACTGAAATTAAAGAAAACTTGAGAACTATAACACAATATTTCCTAACCATCAGTTCCATATCCTCTGATCACCGTGGATATGATGAAAACGAAGCCACTATTTCGTTAAATGATTACTATACACGACATCATCAGGAAATGACTGATCTTCTATATCTTACAAAATTATACCTTACTCAATGGAGAACAATAAACGATGAAAAAAAGAAGATCATAAAGGACATTTTGGAAAGATTTTCATGGTTATCTTATGAATACTATCCCTTGCATTTACCAGATTCTATAAAGAAAACACGTTGGCAGAATGAATGGGAGGAATTAGGAGAGAAAAAGAAATTCGTGACAACTAATGTTCCAATCATATTAACTGAAACCCCATAATCAAAAATTGTCATAAACCTCGAAACTTAGCACGAAGAATTATCGAGTGTCAAATCCCGATAACTTAGCAGAAGTTTTTTGCAAAAGGTTTATCATTTCGAATTACTATTTTGAATTATAAAATTGAAAACATCTACTAAAAACTTGATTTTTGGCATGGACTTGGACCCGTTCGGAACTGCAAACCGGCAACCGCATGCTTGTTCTGGTCTAATATTTGCCTTCATACAAATTACATTCTGAAACATAGTTTTTTAGCACATATGCAGAAATCAGAGACCAGACCTTTTTTGACTTTCTCACAGTATCTGTCCATTCATCTAGATCAAGTACTTGCAATACCGAATAATGAGTTATGGATAAAAATTTAGATGTGTTATTTAATGGAGGGGGTTAAACTGACTTGATGAA
>Ga0307373_10004982_pt1 | contig 22020 bp, 28 predicted proteins | sample OX2MG_FD_202534 | JGI IMG/M metagenome (GOLD analysis project Ga0307373, IMG submission 202534) | Soil microbial communities from Risofladan, Vaasa, Finland - OX-2 | ecosystem: Environmental > Terrestrial > Soil > Coastal area > Acid sulfate soil | place: Finland: Risofladan, Vaasa | collected... | reverse complement strand
ATCTCGATCCCGGCATTTTGGGAGCGCAGCCCAAGGTTCCATAGACGATTGAACGCGATTGATTTCTAAAGCTTTTGGGGATCGAGTATCCGTGCCCGTGCGCGGCTGACCGACCTCGTACAAGCGCCCGGCTGCAAGATTGGCTACATCAAACCGCCGTCATAACCGGCGGTGGGGTTATGCGGACGGCTGAACTCGCCCATTGGAGCGTGAGATCGCGCTTGGGCCATGGGTCATCTCTCGGGAAACGTGACGGGTGTCGCGAACCTGTGGGGCTCTTGGTCGAACCGCACAGCGCATCCGATGCTGCAGAACCAGAAGTCGCGGTCCTCATGAAGGCGGTGGGCAGTCGCTTTGGCGGGATCAACCGTCATTCCACACACCGGATCAACGGCGGGGGCCGGACCGCCCTCGTGAGTGTCCTCCATTGTATGGTCGGACGCCACGACTTCCGTATCGATGATGCGCTCGGGATCCGCCTCAAATTTCTCTCGGCAGTGGTCGGAGCAGAAGTAGAGTTCCGATCCAGCCTGAGTGAGCCGAGCCGGAGCGTCGTGCGTCCTCACCTGCATCCCGCAGACGGGGTCGATGGCGTAGCCAACGCCGCCGCCGAAGCGGGCGCGGTGGCGCGCCATCCACCACACTCCGGCGGCGAGGAGAAGGAAGAGAATGTTGAGGTACGTCGTGTAGTTCCACTCGAAGTGAGCCGAGGCGACCTTTACGACCCGACGGTGCGGGACGGCACCGAGGGCGCTGAAGATGCCCTGGGTCAGAAGGCCCGCGATCGCCATGACTACGTAGAAGAGAGCGACCATTCGCCAGGCCAGTGACCAACCGTAGAGCTTGCGGTAGATCAGGATCAACGGCATGGCGATGAGGTCGGCGAAGATGAAGGCGATGACACCACCGAAGGAGATACCGCCTGACCACAACGCGGCGGCGAGCGGGACATTGCCGATCGAGCAGACCCAGCTCACGACCGCGATCAGCGGGCCGACGAGGGCGTTTTCGACACTGGTCCAGAAGCCGTGACCGTGGAGAAAGACCGCGTTCCACGCGTGGGTCGGGACCAGGACGGCGAGCAGTCCGGCAATCACGTAGCCGATCACGAGTTCTCTCCGCAGCATGGTCGCGTCGGCGACGGCGTAGCTTGAGGCGTCCGACCAGCCGGCGGGAGTGCGCAGCCTCTCCTTCATTGGCAGGGATGACAGCTCTGACTGCTCCTCGTCGGAAACGCCCGTCATCTCGGTGTGATCGTGTCCTTCGTGGCTCTCGCCGCGGACCCGCCGAAGGGCGCGTGCCACGACGGGCCCGGTGAAGACGGCCCCCCCGAGTGCTGCGAGCAGGACGATCATGATCGGGCCCCCAACGAACTCGGCTGCGGCGAACTGCCAGCCCAGCAGGACGAGGATCACGACCCCGAGTTCGACGACCAGGTTCGTCGAGGCGAACATGAAGATCATCGAGCTCGTGAAGTCGGCGCCCTTGGCGAAGAGCGACTTCGCCATCGCTGACGCGGCGTACGAGCAGCTGGATGACACCATGCCGTAACCGGAGGCGCGGGCAACGGCGGCTGGACGGTGCGAGCCAAGCTTCGCTCTCATTTGGTCCTTGGAGACGAAGGCCTGAACGGCCCCGGACAGCGTGAATCCGAGGACGAGGGCCCAGAGGGTCTCCCAGAACATGAAGAGGCCCTCACGAAGCCCTCGTCCGACGTCGACGACCGGGGCGAACGAGGCCAGAAAGTTCACGATTTCACCAACTGGGCGATGGCCTCGGACGCCTCGCGGAGCTTGATCTCCCTCTCGACCCCGCCGGCCCTGACCGCGCGGACGACGCAATGACCCAGGTGGTCATCCAGGAGGTGCAGAGCCACGCCCTGGAGCGCCCGCGTGGCGGCCGAGATCTGCTGGAGCACGTCGATGCAGTAGCGATCGTCCTCCACCATCTTCTGGATGCCCCGGATTTGCCCCTCAACCTTCTTGAGCCGGGCTAGGACCCGGGACTTGTCATCTGAGTATCCTGGCTTGGCCATCGATGCATCTCCTTCGTTCGTCTCGTTAGAGCCTTTGTTCGTCGACCTACCGGACCGTGAATCCGGTAAACATTCCGTTGGCGTAGTGCCACGGCACGTCACAGAGCAGCTCGTAGGTCCCCGGCGCCAGCCGTATCGTCACCCAACTGGTCGTGCCTGGGGAGATGCCGGGTCCGGGTCCTCGGCCGCAGGACGTTGAGGCCTCTCCGAGGCTGGTTGACTCGTCAATCTTTCCGCCGCTCCGGACCGCCCGTGTTCCGATGCCGTCCACCGGCGCTGGGAGGATGAGGAATTCGTGGTTGAGCGCCCCGACGTTCGTCGCGACGAAGGTCACCGTGCCCGCGGCCACGGAGTTCGGTGAGGCGTCTATCCAGACCATCATGGCGTTGCCCGCGCCCATCATGCCGCCGCCACCGTCAGTCAGGGTCACGTTGACCTCGGTGCCCCGCGGGTCCGACGGACCGCAGTTGGCCAGTCTCAGGACGTGACTGGCGCCCATAGGACGTTCGACTAGCGAGACGCCCGCCAGAGTGCCCAGCGTCAGGATGCCCACGGCGCCGACGATCACGAGGAGACGGGCACGGCCTGGCGTCACGGGTGCTCTCTGAGCAGGGCGAGCCGGCGGGAGTACTGCTCCTCGGTCAATTCGCCCTTCGCGAATCGTTCCTTCAGGATGTCAACGGCCGAACTCGGGGGCGCCGGAGAACTCGGGCCACGGGGGCCGTGAAGAGTGCCGAATCCGCCGGGGCCGGCCCGGTAGTGGCGCAGCACCGCGACGAGACCGATGACAATGGCCGACCAGAAGACGATCATGCCGAAGATCATGAGCACCCACCAACCCGTGCCCATTCCGTGGTTGTACCACCCGTACGCCATCGTGGGGCTCCTTGTCTTGCACGTGATGTGATACTCCTAGGGAGTATAGAAACCAGGCTCCTGGCGCCGGTCGCGCGGGCCCGGGACCTTGGTCACTACGTCTGTTTCGGATTCGGCGCTCGGAATGGACACCAGCGAATACTCGTTCGAGTGCGTTGCCGGCTGGGCGTGGAGCCCCTGAGGCCGAGCAGGGCATCAAGGCATGCACGGGGCGAATCTAGAAGGCCGCCACGACGGTGTGGAAGACCTTCGAGATGGAAGAATACGGGGTCGAGACGACGAACACAGTGAGTAGGGAAGTCGTCACCGAACTCTCGCTCAACCTGGACTTCGTTCTGCGCGACGGCGAGGGGCGGACGGCAGATCCCGCTCAGCTCGAGCGCATCTACGCTGTCGCCGACGCGACTGCCGGGGGTAAGCGAGTCATTTCGGTCGATCGTCCAAAGCGGAACAACCTGATCGGTAGCTACAGGCAACTTTCCTTCGTGGAAGCTTGTTCGCTCGAGCCCGCCGGCAAAATGTGGCGCGAACTCGGCTTCTGAAGGGAAGAGGGGGTTCGAACTTGGGCACTCAACTCGTCGAGCCTGGAATCATCGCGTGCCAGAGGAGTGAAGGAATAGGTTGACTAATTCTTGAAGGAGATGAATGCCCGTCTCAATCTCCCCGGCGGTACTCCACTTTGGGGCTAGAGCGACGCTTGCTTGGAGCTCAGAGTGGCAGCACAAACATCATCCAGGATCACCTCGCCCTGGTTTCCATGCTTGTTACTCCCATCATTTCAACATCTATCTCCTCGAGGACTCTTTGCACAGTGGGATTAACCATCACGGTGGTACCCACGATGACCGTCGGCACCGTTTCATTTCCCCCGGCCACTAATCGCACGGCCGCGGCCGCGGCGGGATTCTCCCAGATGTTGACGAAGGTGGTCCGCACTTCCGCTCTTTCGAGCCCCGTTCTCAAATGTTCGCAATACACGCAGCCCGGCCGCCAGTACACCGTGACAGGGAGATCTTCCAAGAGCACAATGGGGAAACCCGACATCAGCTGACATCATTCCGGCTTTTGTCATAACTTTCGGCTTCGCCGACACAGTTCACCGACCCGGCACTCGTTGCGCGATTGGATCACCCACACGAGGTCCGGTCGGGCTCCCGACCATTGTTTCATTTGACCCCCGTGCTGTCGTAATGTCCCGACGAGGAGATTTGTATTCTCCTGCCGATTCGTAGTCCGCCGATCAGACCTGCCTCGCCCACGATTTTCGGTTAGACGGATCCACACCGACTAACGGGCAGAAGAAAGGTGCCTGGTCTCCTAGCGCCGGTCGTACGCCACGGCGAAGTCAGCCCGTACAACAAGTCCGAAGAGCAAGTGCGTCAAGAAGAAGGCGACGTGGGGAACGAAACCCAATGTCGGACTCGTCGAGGGGAGGAGTCCGATACGAATTGATGCAATCAAACCTGGCCTGCCGGTGTCCCTATGGTGTGGAGTTATTTTCCGGGTGGGCTCAAGGTGCCCGCGACGTCAAGACCGAACGCACCGAGGTGGCAGTGGACAGAGCTGCCAGTGGACACGGTGCGCCGAGTGAGCGCCGCAGCGGGGCACCCACCAGAGAGTGCGCGTAACTGTGATTCTGCCGCGACGCCCACGAAGCGACTCCGATCGATACCCGCCCGCTGCCACCGGACCGTCATTCCTCGAGGCGACGCTCCCGCATTTAGACGTCGTCCACCGCCTGGCCCGCAACCTCGGGCCTTCGCACACGGCCGACGATGTTGTCCAAGAGACGTACCTCAGGGCCTTCCAGGCCTATGGACGCCAGCCAGTGCGAGATGTCAGGGCCTGGCTCATTACCATTTGCATCAACGTTGCGCGCAACGAGGAACGCCGACGCTCGAGGCATCCGGAGGAACTCCTAGAGTCCGGCACTCTCGCCGAAATGGCCCACGAGGGTCCTGCCTCATCGATGGTGATCGGACGAGATGAATTCGCCTCCGAACCCGCCCGGCTCGCAGAGCTGGCCGACCGGCGGATGGCCGTCCGGCGGGCTCTCGCCCACCTGCCCGAGCCCCAGCGCGCCTGCATCGTGCTCGTCGACATGGTCGGCTACACCGCACAGGAAGCGGCCGACCTCCTTGGCTGTCCGAGAGGCACCGTTCTTGCAAGAGTCCACCGCGGGAGGCGTCGCCTCGCGGCATTGCTCGAATCGGCTGGAGTCAATCATGAACAGTGACGAACGCACCGTGCTCAAATTCTTGTTCAACGAGCTCGATGAGCGAGAGCGTGTCGAGTTTGACCATCACTTGCTCGTTTGCGAGAGTTGCTGGCAGGCCGTCAGCGATGACCGCAGGGGCCGGTCGTATTCCGAGGATCTCCGCGATCCAGCTCCATCTGGTCTCGCCGATCGAATCCGGCTGGCCATTGAGACGGCTCCAAAGCCCTCTCGCTGGCATAGAGGCACCGGGGTTGACCTTGTCGGAGTGTCTCGCGCCCTCTCGCCCCGGCGCGTGTGGCGTGCCGGGGCGATAGCTACAGCGGTCGCAGTGGTTGCTGCGTTTCTCGTAGCTCTACCCGGATGGCTTTCAAGTCGCCCCACGCCTACGCCGATCCTTGGCCTCACCAACGCCGTAGTCGAGCTCGCCAGCGGACTGCCTCCGAATGTCTCGGGCGCTCCGTTGACGCATCCATCGCGTATGGACGCTCCTGTTGCTATGACCGTTGATGGGGTGAAACTCAGCCTGACGTACTACCGGGTCGGATCCGGTGAGGCGCTCGTCGCGAGGAGCGAGCGGCCCTTTGGCATGCCGATGGCGGGTCGCGAGATCGCCGGTGGTCGGGCGTGGGTGGCGCGAATCGATGGTCTGACTGTCTACTGCGCTAATGGGGCGCGCTCGGTCGCGATCGTCACCTCGACGACGTTCAGGGACGCGACGAGCCTGGCCAGTTACCTCCAAATACCGACTTAGGCGTCGGCCTGAAACGACGAACACGAATGCAGCAGTCGGAACGGTGTGAACTCTCAGCGCCGAGGACCACAGTAATTCACGACGAAAGGAACACCATGAGCACCAAAGAAATCGACAGAGCGAAGTTGCCGCACCTAAACAAACGGTTCTTTGTCAGAGCCGGCGCGAGCGGACTAGGCGGCGGAGCCGCGCTGGCGGGAGTGATGATGGTCTCAGACGCAACCCGCGGGATGGGAGCAACATCGATCTTTAGCCAGTGTTTCGCGTCGTTCATCTGGCCAACGAGCGCCATGTCAATGAACAACATGCCAACGAGCACCATGCCAACGAGCACCATGCCAACGAGCACCATGCCAACGAGCACCATGCCAACGAGCACCATGCCAACGAGCACCATGCCAACGAGCACCATGCCGACACACCACTCTGCCGAGGCCATGGGGACCGTCCATGGTGTGACCGCTGGCGTGCACGCCGTGGTCGGCGCGCTCATCCACTTCGCGCTATCAGCCTCGCTTGGCGTGGTGATCCTCTCGATAATCGTTTTGGCCGGGTCCGTAGGTTGGAGTCTCTTGGCCAAGCCCGCAGGCATCATTGGCGCCTCGATCATCGCAGGAGCGATGGTGTATGGAATCGTCGCGCGCGGCATCGCACCGTCGGTCGACCCTGCTTTCGGCTCGGGACTCTCGCAGAGCGCGTTCTTCCTGGCACACCTGCTATTTGGCTCCACCGTGGGAATTCTCGGCGGCTTCTGGGTGTGGCGTCCGCCCCGCTCAAGGCTCTGAGGGATTCGCCCTTTTGACGAGCGACCCACCGGAAGGTCATCAATCAGCTTCGGCGACGCTGTGCGACTGAGTGACGGAGGCAACCGCGGAGCGATCAGCATGAGAAGGATTTTTGGCGATGAATTTTCCTCGGGAATATTCGAGCGTCGTACGTTGTTGCCTCTTTGAACACCTCGCGTAATCCGACGAGTTCAGCCCAACTCGGACACCAACCCGTCGGGACCGCTTTGAAGGGAGCGATGGTCAATGAGTCATAAGCGAAAGCCCCGGGCACGATCACACGCCACTCGCGCCAATCGGGCGGGCGCTGCCCCGCGCCGTACGTCACCCGGAAAGACGAGTTCAGGTTTCAGGAGGATGCCGATCCGGCGCCGGCGTCGCATTCGCCAAGTCTTGGCCGCCGTGGCCGGAGCTGTAGTTCTTGCTGGAGCGATCACGCTGGCATTCTTCAATCACGCAGCCACCGCTGGCGATCGAACTACTGTTCAGACTTGGGTTCTGCCACGACTAGGCGCCTCCGGGAAGGCCTCGCTCGCCCAATTTCGAGGCACGCCCGTGGTAGTGAATTTCTTTGCCTCATGGTGCGCGGTGTGCGCGTCCGAACTTCCCGTGTTCACCCACGACGCCGCAGCCCTTCGCGGAAAGATTGACATCGTTGAGGTGAACGCCCTGGAAACCGGTGACGGCCTGGCATTCGCTGAGCAGTTCCACCTCGCCCAAGCCGTCGCCGCGGTCGCACGGGACGTCGGCGGCTCGCAGGGTGACGGCCTCTACCAAGCACTTGGCGGAACCGGATCGATGCCGATGACCGCGTTCTACGACGCTCATGGCCACCTCATCACGACTCACCTGGGAGGATTCGATAGCACGACGCTCGCTGGTGAACTGCGCCAGCTCTATGGCGTGATAGCGCCCGCGTAACCGATGGGAGTTGCCGGTGTCGATCTGATTGCCGCCTTTGCGGGGGGTGTCGCCTCGTTCACTTCGCCGTGCGTGCTTCCGCTGGTCCCCGCATATCTGTCAATCGTCGCCGGACTTGACGTCGCCCGTCATCCCGCTCCGGCGGGTACTCCCGGAGTTGCGGTGACGTCTGCGACGATCCCGCCGCAATCTGCCAGCCCGCCAACTCGAGGATTGGGGAAAATTACACGCGACACCGGTCTGTTCATCTTCGGCTTCGCCACCATCTTCATTCTTCTCGGACTCTCCACCAGCGTCGTTGGACGATCAGTTGTTCACGAACAAGGCCTTTTGACGCGAGTCTCGGGACTCGTGATCGTCGCGATGTCGCTCTTCATGTTCGCGACGCTCGCGTGGCGCACTCCCGGGCTCTATCGGGAGTGGCGGCCACACCCCCAGTTCGCTCGTCTGGGTCCCTTCGCCGCTCCAGTCGCGGGCGCGGCGTTCGCCTTCGGGTGGACACCGTGCGTTGGACCCATCCTCGCTTCGGTCTTGGCGCTATCGGCTCAGCAAGGTCGCAGCGGCTCGGCCGCGGTGCTGCTGGCGGCATACTCACTGGGCCTGGGAGCCCCGTTCCTGGTCGTAGCGGTCTTCTTCGAAAGGGTGAGGGGGCCGCTCGCGTGGCTCCGGCGCCACGGCAAGACGATCACTGTCCTCAGTGCAAGCGTCCTGGGGATTCTAGGATTTCTTCTGATCATTGACCGACTTTCCCTCGTGACGACTCTCGTTCAGAAGATCGGATGACCACGCCCACCCCGAATCAGGACTCTCATCCAGAAGGCAGCACTGGGGGCCCGTCGAACCCGGCCCTTGTTGGCAAGCACGTGCCGGCATGGTCGTCCGCAAAGGAGGGATGTGTCCTCATCCTCCGCGGCTACACCCTGCGTACCGGTCTCGTGGTGGCGAGCGTCGTGGGGACCCTCCTATCGCTGGTGAACGAGGGCGCGACCCTCTCGTCGGGTCACATCGACGTGTCCAGCTGGTTGCGCATCGCCACGAACTACGTCGTACCGTTCCTCGTCTCGAGCATCGGTTACCTCTCGCCCTTTCGAAAGCACCGCGGACGACGCTCCGTCCCTCGGTAAACATCGGTCTGGTTCCTTGGCGCCCGACTCGCCCGGGGCCCGTCGCCGGACCGTGAGCATCCATCCTGGATTAGGGGAGGTCATGCACACCTGCTCACTCGAAAGGAAGCTCCAATCGCGCTTACTCGTCAAAGTCACGCTCACCGGGAGGAGGAAGCGCGATGGAGGGAGAGCCGGGAGAGCATCGCCGTCACCAACCGAGTTGCGGATCCGCCACAGTCCTCCATCTCCTCAGCATCGAACGCAACATTTGCCCCGCGGTCAGTGAGGGAGACGACCACGGGCAACGCCCTGAGATCGATGGCCCGAACATCTTCCGGCCGGTCGTCCCGGCGGTAGGTGACAGGCGGTGCGGGCAACTTCGCCGCGCACTGCTTCCACGCGCGACGTCGACGCAACGGACCGTGGGTGACACGGCAGAGCGAACACTAACGCTGTCCAAGCCGGGTACCGATCCAGTAGGTGATCTCTCCGACCACTGACGAGACCGAGTCGTGGACGCCATCGATTTGACCCACAGTTTCTCCGGTGTGCTGCTCTACCTAGTCACTCATCGTTGTGGCGTCGTCGCGTGCTCACTTCTCGATATCTCTGAGCAGGACGTGTGATCCCACCCGCAACAACGGCGAGTTGGTGATGCCAGCCCTCAGGCGCGGAGACACTAGGGGGAGCGCGAGACCGACGACCAACGAGGCGGCGGCGGCGAGGAAGTCCCAGCGATACGGACCCGAGGGAAGCGGCACGAACGTCTCCTTGGCCATGTAGCCAAGTATCACCAAGCCAATAGCCAGGATGGCTCCGCGGTACCAGGGCATCTTGGCCCTAACAACCAGGACGAGGGCCGCCACCACCGCCAGAACGTATGCGGCGATAATCAGGTCGGCGCCGTACGTAAGGATCAACGCGACGGCCGTCGTGGCTTGGCGTTCCCACAGGAAGCTGAGCAACACGACGAAACTCACGATCGCGACGAGACCGACCGCACCGGTGGGGGCGCCGGTCGCGCGACTCGTCTTCTTTAGTATCTTCGGTCCGAAGCCGTCTCGTCCCAGCGCGAAGACCATTCGGCTCGCGCCGACGACCAGGGCCAGTGCCGCGCCAAAGGAACTCAACACCGCGCCCCAGTTGATGAGGTCACCAAACCACGGCGAAACGAAGCTGTTGGTCACGCTGACGAGCGGAACCGCCGAGAGTGACAGTGCCTTGATGTTGGGAAAAGCATTCTGGATGACCGCCGACACGAGTATCTCGTAAGTGGCGACCGCGGCCAACGAGATCCAAATGGCCCGGGGAATGTTGCGCCGAGGCTGGTGGGCCTCCTCGCCGAGCGTTGCCGCACCCTCGAAGCCGGAGAACACCGAGAAGGCGTACACCGTGCCCAATCCGAGCGCGGCGCCGGAGAGACCCGTCGCCCGGAAGGGGGCCGAACTGAAGGCGTGATGGTGGTAGCCGCCCTTGGCCGTGATGATGACGCTGGCGACGATCACGAGGAGGATCGAGACTCCCTCGACGATCAATATGATCGTCGCCGAGATCTTGACGTCGAGGAACGCCAGGATCGTGACCAGAGCGAACACGATGAGGGCGTAGACCGGCCACGGCCAATGAATACCGAGAGAGGCGAACGCCGGCTGAGCCTCGTCCGCCGTGCTCGCGTACACTCCGCCAGCAAAATTGACGTAGACGAGCGTGAGCGCCCACACGGAGAGGAAGCCGAAGTAGGGGCCCGCGACGGCTCCGGTGAAGCCGTACACCGATCCCGCGCTGTTGAAGGTCCGTGTGAAGATGACGAACGCGTATGCCACGAATCCCATGGCGATCGCCGCAATCAACTGGACCAGGGCAGTGCCGCCTCCCACGATGCTGGCCAGGATGGCGGCCGTGATCACCACACCGCCGGTGGGTCCTTGGATGCCGACCGATTCGGCGACCACGCGAAAGAACCTCAGGCGATTGGGCTTGAGGCGGCCTGTCTGAAAGTCGGGAGAGTAGGCGTCCCGTAGTTCAATCTGATCCGGCGACAAGTCGCCTTCGCCCCCGCCGGAGACCGGCGAAGTACTCACAACCTGTCCCGCCGATGCGGTGCAAACTCACACATGTCAACCATCAGCAACCCCCGCCGGAACATCCTTGTTCTCTTTGCCAGGCGTGGAAAGCGAGGCATGTCGCCGGGGTAAAGGTTTGATTCGGCGGGAGTGCGCGATAGGCGTCCTCATTGTCACCTCGTCAGTTCGATTGAAGGGTAATGCGACGAAGCGGAATGACGATGTCGCTCTTGACCCATCTCATGGCGACGCGCTCTCCTCGGATCAGCGTCGGCTCATCGACCGTGGGTAGATAGAGCGAGCGCACGAGGAGAGCACTGTCTGCCCGCGACTCGATCGGGAAGAGGAACGGAAGCCTGACGTCGTCGATCACGTGGAATCCGGTCGACGCAAAGACACTACGAGCTCGCATCATGATCTCTTCATTTGGATAGGTCAAGCGACAACGTCCCATTCGCGTGACGAGCCGGCCATAGCGGGCCACGTCGCGTGGTCGAAGCTTTCGCCGGCCGGGCATCGTGACGACGAACATCCCGCCCGGCCGCAGTACCCGGCGGATCTCCTTCAGCGCTTCGGCCAACGGTTGGATGATCATGACGGCCATCGAACAGATCACGTCATCGAATGTCGCGTCGTCGAAGGGCAGCGAGGTCGCGTTACCCAACACAACGTTGCTGGTCCCGTGTGCCCGCGCCCGGTCCAACTCGTCGACGGACGAATCGAGACCGATCCAGGGCTCGTGCGGGCGCACACGAAGACAAGGTCCGCTCCCGCAGGCGACGTCCAGGGTCCGGGAACCGTGCGGAATCGGGGCCGTAATCCATTGGTAGGGGTTGAGTCCGTGGCGGGAGACCGCGCGCGCCAAGACGTCTTCGGTGATCCCCGGGTGTTCGTGATGGAAGGACTTCAGGTAGTCGGACCAGACGGTGTCGGCGTCGGTGCGCATCACGGTGCCGGGAAGTCGTGTAGTGCCACGTCGGCGCGCAAGCTCGGGGGCTCCGTGGGTGCTTGAAGGGCCCGGCGGGCCCACGTGATCCGCTGGAGGACGGTGATCAATACCATTGCGGCAAAGATCCATTCGACCACCACTGCCTGCGCGGGCAGGACCAGAATGATCACGTACGCCACCATTGTCTCGAGTCCCTCCGCCAGTCCCCCGAGAAAGCGCAGAGATCGGTCGTCGCCGAGTCCGATTCCTCGCCGGTCGAGAATCGCCGAGACTCCCAGGAGCGCCGTTCCCGAGAGGTAGTACGAGAACAACAAGACGGCCGACGCGACGCGCGCACCGGGAACTGCGATCGCCAGCGCGAGGATGAATCCTGAGTAGATGCTGAAATCTGAGAGCAAATCGAAGTAGCCGCCCAGATCTGTCGCCCCCAACCGGCGCGCGAGAGCTCCGTCGAGGCCGTCGATCGCCCGGTTGAGTAGCCAGGCGACGAGCGCGATGATCCACAGTCGGAAGCCAACCGCCACGCATGCGCCCGCGCCCACGACCCACCCAAATCCGGTCAGCGGGTTCGCCCTTATGCCGACTCGTGCCAGGCGTTCGCCCACGACGTCCAGCGCCGGCTTGCAGAGTTCGCGAGCTCGTCGGTCGAACATCTCAACTCATATCAAGGACAGCGGTCGAATCCGACACAAAGGAGCCCTTCAGCTTTCGCCGGGGTATTGGCAGCAGTGCGGCGAGCTCCGAGTTCTCACCGGGGTCCAACACCCCGTGTTGCACGCAGGCGGGAACCAGCTCACCGGTCTCGGGATGAGCCATCGCGTATGAACACGCGAGCAGGCGCTCCTGAGTCTCGCGGACTCTCGGTTCATCGCTCATGTCTCCCTTCTTGAGCAGTTCCCACGCAGGTTTGACGTCGGCAGCGTGCATGAACCGGTGCATCACGAAAGTGACTGGCACGGGCCGGTCCTTCAACACCCTCCGCAGGCCCCCGGCACGTCGCACGGTTCGCCAGAGCCAACCCAGGGCGAGCGGCATCAGACGAGGGTGCCGAAGCGCCGCTCGTCCCAGGCGAAGCGTCAAAAGCGGCCAGGGAGCCTTGAAGTGGACGCCTCCAAGGTGATTGAGCAGGGCGTCGCGGGCCGCCAGGTCCTTCGGGTCCTCGTCGTTGATGAAACTCAACCACTGATCACCGACGTAGAAGCCCCACGCGGTACGGTTGCACCGCATGTCGCCCACCTGAAGGACGTCGTAGGGCAAGCGAGCCCCCGCGCCCTCCTCCATCTTCGTCCACACCCGGTCGGGCTCGAGACTCGAGTAGTCGTCACGCCACCGCCGTTCGTCACCGACGTAGGCGGCAGGCTGGAAGGAGAACATGCCAAAGCCCAGACGATGCGAGCGCTGGATGATGCCGGGAATCTGATCGACGTTGGCGGGAGTCACCGTCACGTTATGGGCCAGGTAGTAGCTCACGCCGTGCTCACGCCGGAGTCGCTGGAACATCGCGGCCACCTTCTGCCGGTAGGGGTCGAGGGCCTCCTCGTTGGGGGCCCGGCGCATTCCTCTGCGGCCCTTCATGGTCGTATCAATGTGCACGGCGAAGGAGAGACGTCGAAATCGACGATGGCCGTCCGAGTCCACCGCGACCTTCTCCAGATAGTCGTAGTCGAAATCGCCGTGGCTGAAGCTCATGGGATCGCGACCATGACGACGCATCACCTCGAGCGCGCCAGCGTGGTCCTCGGGGCTGAGGAGTGATACCTCTCCACCGATCAACTGGGCGTGGGCGTGCGGCGCGCGCGTCGTCTCAAAGAAAGCCATCTGCGCTTCGATCTCGCGAATCGTGTGCTCACCTTCGACGCGCACCTTATTCGCATCGGACGAGTGGTAACAAGGTGTGCAGGCGAAGTCGCACTTCGGAAAGACGCCGTGAGTACCTTCACATCCGACACCGAATCTTCCGAGAACTTGGCCCGCGGTCCGAACCGACTCGGGCAGCTCGTTCCAGCGCCGATCGAGCGCGGCCCGAGTCCGGACATCCACCGGTTGCGTCAATTCGTCCAGTCGCCGCAACCATGAACGACCCGGCGGATCGACCGAAGATACATTCGTCACGGGCGATCGCTACCCATGAGCTTCTCGGTCGTCAGTCAATTGATCGGCGAATCTACGCAACCGCTCAAGGGCGATCTCGTCTTCTATGAGCAGCGGTGATCGACCCGATGCCTCGTGCAGCGCCTTCTTGATGCTCGAATACGTCTCGAACTCCATGCCGCAGCGCATGCACGTCTCGAGATGATCCTCCACCTGTAATGCGGCGGTCGAACCGAGCTCACCGTCCAGGTAGCTCTGCAGCCACTTGCCAACGTCGTGGCAGGTACGCATTTCGCGCAGATTGCTACGCATTCCTCGAAGCACTGTCACTTCCGACTCACTTTCCTACTCACGAGACCACTCACAGCGAGCTGCTCTCTGATGCGTCCCCGGCCCCGGTGAAGTCGACTCATGACCGTCCCCACTGGGATCCCCAGAGCCGTCGCCACTTCGGCGTACGTGTACGATTCGAGGTCGACCAACTCGGCGACCACTCGCATCTTTTCGGGCAAGGCTCGGATGGCCGTGAGGATCGCTTCACGAAACGCCGTTTGCTCGGCGACTTCCGCGGGATCGGACCGTCGATCTTGGACAATCAATTCCGCATCGTGCGGGTCGTCAAACAGGTCCGGCCGTTGGCGGCGGTTGCGATTGACGTGGGTATTGCGAAGAATGGTGAAGAGCCACGCTCGAGGGTGCGCTCCATCAAAGTTCGCGATGCCCCTGTACGCTCGAAGAATCGTGTCCTGAACCAAGTCCTCGGCGTCGTGGGGATTACGGGTGAGCGAGCGAGCCACCCGAAGCAGCGCGGGAATCTCGGGAACCACATAGCGTTGAAACGCATCGTCGGCGGACCTGTCGCGTGTTCGCTCCTGGTTCATCAGACTGGAAACGCCGGCACTCACGCCACTATTCCATCGACTTGGCCGCGCGGGCAATTCTACCGCCGAATTCGCCAAAGAACTGGGCTGCGGTCTGTTGCACCGCGAGTGACCAGGTGGGGTAGGCGTGGGTTGCAGTCGCGAGTCGCGCCGGCCACATTCTCGCCCGCATTGCGAGGACGATCTCTTGGAGCATCTCACCGGCTCGGGGGGCGACGATCGTCGCTCCCGTAACTGCCCCGCCGGCGAGGTTTCCGCTGAGGCGCCGAGGAGTCACGATGATCTTCACGAATCCTCGCTCTTCGCCGGACATGACCGCGCGGTCGAACTCGGTCATCGGAAGGTAGGCCACGCGGGAGTTCTTGGGGGCCTGTTGCTCGACGACACCCACCCGCGCGACTTCGAGGCTGGTGTAGGTCACCATCGGAATCCACTCGGGATGGAATTTCCGCAGCGGAACTCGCGACAGAGCGTTGGCCGCAGCGATACGACCGGTCTCGTCAGCAACGTGGGTGAACTGCAGAGGAAGCGCAACGTCGCCCGCAGCGAAGATATGCGGTAACGAGGTTCGCATCCTCGTGTTGACCTCGACGAAACCTCTCGCATCGACGGCCACTCCAACCCGCTCAAGCCCGAGGTCCCTGCTCGACGGGATTCGACCGACGGCGACCAGCAGCGCGTCGGCCACGACCGGTGGCCCGGAGTCGAATTCCAGCTGCGTGGCTCGGCCGAGCTGGCTCACCGAAGTACACGATGTGCCCGTGAGCATTTTCACTCCGAGCTGCTCAAGGTACGCCGTAATCACTTCGCTTGTCTCGGGCTCCTCGCGGGGTAACACCCGGGTCGCCGCCTCAACAACGGTAACGGTGCTGCCGAGGAGGGCGAAAGCCTCGGCCATCTCGATGCCAACTGGCCCGCCGCCGAGGATCGCCAGATGACCCGGAGCCTTCGACTGGGCGAAGACATTCTCGTTGGTGAGGATTGGAACCGAGTCCAGGCCAGGTATCGGTGGCACGAGAGGACCGGCTCCCGTGGCAACGATGAATCGCCGCGAGTGGAGCATTGTGCCTTCCACGTCGAGCGAAGTCGCGTCAACAAAGCGGCCGCGACCACTCACGACGTTCACACCTTCGCCCTTTAATACGTCAATATTCTCGTTTGTCGCGATGGATGAAATGACCCGTTGGACCTCGATCATCGCGTCGGAGAAGTCAAGTCCGCGCCGCGCCGCACTGAGCAGCGTTTTGGACGGCACGCATCCGCTAAAGGTGCAATCTCCTCCAAGCGGTCCATCGCTTACGAGCGTGACACTCGCGTTCCGCCGCCGGGCTGCCCGGGCAGCACCGAGACCGGCGGCACCGCCGCCTATGATGACGAGATCACAGTCCACGGCGGTGAGAACACCCCGTCGTTGTGTTTCATTCCAATGAACCACTAGCGAGATTCGGCCTCATCCTCTCAGAGGAGACAGATCGTCGTGGTTCCTAGGGGCCACTGGTTCCGGCAAGGTGGTGCATTCTCACACGGCCCGTCGTGGCCCTACGCCGATGATGACCACGAATGACGTAGTTCCGAAGTGCCGGGCCCGTCGTCGGAGGCATCCTCATTGCAGTGTCTCGCGCGATAAGAATGCTGAGCGACCGGAAAACTTGACTATCTCATCGCCTACGTGGGCGTACTGAGACGGATCACCGCCGATAGCACGCGAACGCTGTTCAAGAGGAGGACCAAGTCGACTTTCCGCTGGGACTTCTCAACGCTGTTCGCGCCACTGTCTCTGTGGCGGCCACCAACCGAGACGAGCGATGTCGGCGAGGATATCGGGATCGTGTCCCGCACCGCGGGTATCATCCACCGCTTGGTGGTGTCCCGATCTGTCATTACCTTTCATGAGCTTCGTAATGCTCCGAGAAGTTCCGGGACACTTGTGGTTATTTGTAGCGGCGAAAACCCGATCTTAACATTCGTCGAAACACAAGCGTCGCGACGGTACCGACAAGAGCGACGGCGACTCCGACGATGAGTCCCTTGGTGAGAATACTCGCCGTAGCGACACCGACGACGATCAAGGGGAGGCCGCAGCACAGAATGGGTAGCAGTGCCAGCAGCACTATCGTCCACTCAGAACAACCGGGGTCCGCACCCGAAATCCGGCGCGGCGTCAGTGGGGTACTGCGCTCTGTCATGTGGCACAGCACGACAGCGTCGCAACATCGCGCGAGAAGGACTGCGCAGTCAGTTTGATCGCTTCTGCCATGGTCAGATAGGGCGCCCAGATTGTGGCAAGTTGATCAACCGTGAAGTTCGCCTCTAACGCGTAGACCGCGGCGAGAATCGCGTCAGGTGCGCCGTCGGCCAGCAGATGTACCCCGAGTACTCGACCGGTGCTGGTTTCCGCGACAATCTTCGCGACTCCCCGCGTATCGCGATTGACGATCGCTCTGGGCACTTGGGCGAGCGACAGTACCCGACATTCACACGTGATGCCTCGCTCCATTGCCTCCTCATCGGTCATGCCGACCGAGGCAATGGCCGGTGACGTGAAGGTCACCCGTGGCATTGTGCGGTAGTCGACACGGCGTCCGGCGTCATCAAGTGCGTTGTCCGCGACGATGCTGCCGTGCATCCCGGCGACGTACACGAACTGCGGGTGTCCCGTGACGTCCCCGGCCGCCCAGATACGCGGATTCGACGACCGAAGTCCCTCGTCCACCACCACCTCGCCGACAGTGCCCACGTTGACCCCCACCGAGTCGAGACCAAGGCCATCGGTGTTGGGCCTGCGCCCGGTAGCAACGAGCACCATCTCGCCGCGCAACTCGCGACCATCCCCGTCGCGATCAAACGACAGGCGGACCGCTCCGTCGTCGCGCGTCACCTTGTCGATTCGGGCTCCGGCGTAGACTTCGATCCCCTGATCAAGAAAGATCGTGGTAAGAGCCTCGGAGATTTCGGGCTCTTCGAAAGGTGCGATACGGGGCAGCGCCTCGACAATCGTGACCGTAGAGCCAAGGTTCGCAAAGAGTTGCCCCTGTTCCAGGCCAATGGCGTTGCCACCGATGACGATGAGCGATTCGGGAACATGATCGAGCGTCATCGCGGTAGTCGACGTGAGATAGCCGATGGCGTCGATCCCGGCAATGGGCGGCACCCACGGCGACGCCCCCGTCGCGATGACGTAGTTCTGCGCGTCAAGACGTGCTCCGTCAACGTCAAGGGCCGAGTCGGGTCGAAACTTTGCCGTCCCTCCACGAATTTCGAAACCGTAGATCCCTGCCAACTCCTCGTACTTCTCGTGACGCAACATCTCAACGATGTCGTTCTTTCCTGCGACAAGAGCTGCCATGTCAACTGCCTGGGCATCGGTCGCAATTCCGGGAAAGCGATCATCGAGTGCCACGTGGCGCGCCTCGGCCGCCGCGAGCAGCGCCTTGGAGGGGATACAACCCACGTTCACGCACGTCCCACCGACAGTGCCACGTTCCACCATGATCACCGATGCACCTTTGCGAGACGCAGTAATTGCAGTAGCGAAGGCGGCGCTGCCCGATCCAATGATTGCGAGGTCGTACATCGGGTTCTCGCTCATCGCGTGATCGATTCGAAGGATCTGCTCGTCGCTGCGCCAGAGAACACGCGCTCCTCGCCTCGAGCCGGATAGTCATGTTCCCTGACCCACTGCACGGACTGCAAGACGTCCTCGATACGAGGTCGGGCGAATGGCACGGAGTTAAGCATCGTTGTGTAGAGAGTTCCGTCGGGACGAATGAGAAAGATGCCCGGTTCGCCAAATAATTCCGGCTCACCCTCCTTGATGCCCTCGCTTACAAAGAGTCCCCAGTCACGCATCGACTCGACCGTTTGTCCGTATCCCACCGACAGATTCTCAAGATTCCACTCGGCGACACTTTGACGAGCATTCGCCTCGGTGTCGCCAGATACCGCGATCACCGACACACCCGCTCGGGTGAACTCGTCCAACATCTGATCGAGCTGTTTGAGGTAGCCCCGGCAAATCGGACAGTGATAGCCACGATAAAAAACCATCATGGTAAGCGAATCCGGATGTTGATCGACGCTGCGCCACCGGCCGCCACCGACGACAGCGACGTCAAGGAATGGCGCCTCGGCCTGAGGCCTGGGCACCGTCAGTCGGTCACCTCTCAGCAGCCCGAGAACCGCCGAACGCACGGAGGTATCGCGCATGTTGAGAACGTCGCGCTCCAGCGAACGCCAGTCCTCTGGGAAAGCTGTCCTATCGCTCTTCATCGCCATTCCTCCTGGTCGTAGGGACGTCACGCCACAGCCGAACGAACGCTCGCCAGGTTCAGGTGGGCGTCCCTGTCGCCAGGATAAACCCTCCATCTCACTGGAGAGTCAAGCGATACCATTGCTGCATGTTCATCGGCGAAATAGCCGCCAAGTCGGCGGTCCCCATCAAGACCATCCGCTACTACGAGGAGATTGGAGTTCTGGCGACTCCCGCGCGATCACCGTCGGGATACCGTGAGTACGACGCGCACGTCATCGAGCGACTGCGTTTCATCCGCGCGAGCAAGGCGATTGGTCTGAGCCTGGGAGAAATACGAGAGATCGTGGCATTCCGTGATCGCGGCGACGTGCCCTGTGAGCACGTGCTCGCGCTGTTGCTTCGACACGCCAAAGAGGTGGAAGAGCGGCTCGTTGAATTGGAATTGGCGCGCATAACACTCGGTCGTTTGGTGAGTCGTGCCCGCAGGCTGCGTCCGGCCGACTGCTCGCCCGGCGATGTATGCCATCTGATTTCATAGGAGTTGCCGGGAACTGCGCGTCAGATGGCGACACTGTCCCACCGGCCACTTCGACTGTCGCTGCCTTACTCGTGATGTTCGCACCGCGTCGCGCCCCTACGCGGAACGGAGCCGTGATTGTCTTCCCACCGCTGCGCTCTACTGCGTGAGTGGAGTCCGAGATCAACCAACACTGGTACCTGCTCCTTCGGCGGATCGGGCAGCGTTGTCAACGCTCGCAAGCAGGTGGGTTGGAGCCAATCGCTGGAGGTGCTGGTCGATGCGGCCGGCGAAGGTTGAGGCGACGGCTTGGCGATATCCCACTGGCGACGCAGCCCACCATTGGGAGATGTGCGTTCTTTGGCCGTTGTGTAGAAGGGAATAGCTCCCCGATCTGCAGGGTTGTGCGCTGTGAGGAAGCGATGCACGAAACCGGCATTCAGACGAAGACGGACATCAACGTGATGGTGTTGTCGGGTGGCGCGAGCTTAGGAGCCGCGCAGGTGGGGATGCTACGGGCCCTCGTCGAATCGAACACGCCAATCGACGTATTGGTGGGAACCAGCGTCGGGGCGTTCAATGCCGCGTGGATGGCCGGGCACACTGAACCGGGCAGTGTCGACGCGCTGACCGATGTGTGGCAGGGCCTACGACGTCGCGACGTCTTTCCGCTCAATCCGTGGCGGAATGTCGCCGCGCTGAGCGGACGACGGCAATCGGTGTTTTCAGACGCCGGCATGCGCGCCCTGCTCCGGCGACATCTGACATTCGATCGATTGGAGGAGGCCTCGATTCCCCTCCACGTCGTCGCGGTGGATGTCCAGTCGGGCAAGGACGTCCTGCTCTCGGAAGGATCCGCCGTTGATTCGATCGTCGCCAGCGCCGCCATACCCGGGCTTCTGCCCCCGGTCTTGATTGGTGGCCATTGGTACATGGACGGCGGCGTGGTCAACAATGCCCCCATCTCCTACGCCGTCGATCTGGGAGCGGTGACCATTTGGGTTTTGCCCGCTGGGTTTCCGTGCGCGCTGGTCCAGCCGCCGGCCACGGCCTTGGCCATGGCCCTGCACGGTATCTCGACTCTCGTGCAGCATCGCCTGGCGCTGGACGCAATGCGATTCCACGAGGGGGTCGCGTTGCGAGTCGTCCCTCCACCGTGTCCGCTCAGTATCTCTCCAGTGGATTTCTCGCACTCCCGTGAACTGATCGAGCACGCCTTCCAGTCAACGATGGGTTGGCTAGCCGGCGGGTGTCCTGATATGAGGAGGTCGCTCTACCCTCACCATCACGACGATGACGGGGTCGTTCAGCACCGGGCGGACTGAAACTGGGGTGTCGCGCCTCCGCACCAGCAATCAATCGGGTGTGGTGACTTCGTCACAGATGGTGAACTCCCTTGCGCGCGCGATTCTCTGAGCTGGCGTTGACGCCCACACCGATCCCTTGCGACGTGGAGCGCGACGGATCGTCACGTGTGCCCCACAACACTCAAGGCGTCAGGGCCCTGTCTGCCCGTCCTCTTCGAATCGAATTTCGTCGATAATCGCCGATATTCGCACGACGGAAGCATCCGCGAAGACGACCGGTACGTTCAGTCCGACAAATGCGTACGCCGCCCGAGGAATCGAAATGTCCGCGAGATAGAGCCGACCGACCACGTGGGGCGAGATCGCTATCCCCGTCTTGGGGAGGGCCAGCGTCACAGTGACGTCCGCGTGTATGCAGTGAGTCGAGACCCGGCCCGTTGTGGCGTCCAGACCGCTGGGAACGTCGAGCGCAACCACCACGCCTCGTTGCTCTCGCGCCCAGTCGATGAGCGTCGAGATCCTGCCGCGCGGCTCACCGTCGAGCGCGTAGCCGACCAGGGCATCAATGACCACGGATGCCGCCAATGGGGTGTCGGTGATAGATACTCCCATTTCACGCAGGACGCCGAGTTGGTGCTCCGTAGCCGGACTGAGTCGATCAGGGCGGGCCATCACCACAGTGACGCGGACTCCGCGGTTATGCAAGTGGCGTGCGCAAACCAACCCTCCGCCACCGTTGTGACCTGGTCCCGCGAGAATCAAGGCGGAATCCGGATGATATTCGTTGATGACAACCTCGGCCAGACTTCTTCCGGCGTTTTCCATCATCTGTTCGAGGGTCAGCGTGAACCTGTTGATGACGATGTCGTCCAACTCCCGCATGAGTCGCGCCGAGACGGCCGGAAGTTGCAGGGCGTCAACTTCGGGCACCGGGTTTCCTGCTGCGTGAGGCATCGTCATGTACCGTGGGCGCAGACGGACTACGCGACGCCGGGGAGCCCCAAATCACCTTCGATGACTCGAGCTCTCTTCGCACCGACAGTGGCTTTGACCCATTCGCCAGACTTGAAGAGGGCAATGGTCGGGATGCTTTGCACCCCGTACGTCGCGGCGATGTCGCTGTTCGCGTCGACGTCGACCTTGACGACGCGAAGGTCCTCTCCGTAGGCGTCGGCCAAGATCTGGAGTTCTGGGGCTACTGCCTTGCACGGCCCGCACCAACTTGCCCAAAAATCCACCAGGACCGGGACCTTCGAATCCAGAACCTC
>Ga0307373_10004981_pt1 | contig 22021 bp, 19 predicted proteins | sample OX2MG_FD_202534 | JGI IMG/M metagenome (GOLD analysis project Ga0307373, IMG submission 202534) | Soil microbial communities from Risofladan, Vaasa, Finland - OX-2 | ecosystem: Environmental > Terrestrial > Soil > Coastal area > Acid sulfate soil | place: Finland: Risofladan, Vaasa | collected... | reverse complement strand
CGCCCTTGCGCTCCAAGAGCGCATTGGTGGCAACCGTCGTGCCCATCTTGACCGCCGCGATGGCGCCGGTCGGCAGCTTGGCGTCGGGGCCGAGGCCGAGAATGTCACGGATGGCCGCAATGGCGGCATCGCGATAGCGCCCGGGATTGTCGGAGAGCAGCTTGCGCGTGACGAGCGTGCCGTCGGGACGCCGCGCCACCACGTCGGTGAACGTGCCGCCGCGGTCGATCCAGAACTGCCATTGACCGGTAAGGCTCATCGCTCCGCCGCGCTCAGGGTCGCCGCCCGGTTCGACCGGCGGCGGCGTGATTCAATCGCTTTTCCGCCGCCGCCGCAACCGGCCCGCCGCAAGCACGCCGCAGCGGAGCACCGCAAGCATGCCAGAGCCGAGCACGCCCGCAAAGTGCAGCGCGCGCGCGTAGAGCATGAGAAAATTCATCACGAGGTTCGGAAGGAAGCCAAGAATATAGATGCCCTGAACCGGGCCCATCTGTCTTCGACCTCGCGCGGCCGCGGGATGACGGCGGCCGTGCATTCGTCGTGTCCGGCCAGCGCGTGACGGGCGGAACGCCGCGCGATCTATGGTCCGAGTCGCGCCGCGAGCTCCAGGAAATCGCCGGCAACCACGTCGACGTCATCGCTCGAAACGGCTTCGGCGCGCGAACCGGGCCCGCGTTCCAGCGGCCGGCTGACATAGGCCGTGCGCAGCCCCTGCGTCGCAGCGGCGGCGAGATCGCTGGCATGGGCCGCCACCATCATGACTTCGTGCGGCGCGAGACCCAGCAGAGAGGGCGCCATCTGATAGGCCTCGGGATCGGGCTTGTAGTGCCGCACCAGCTCGGCCGAGAGCACGACATCCCAGGGAAGGCCGGCGTGCTTTGCCATATCGACCAGCAGCGCGACGTTGCCGTTGGAGAGCGTGCCGACGATGTAGCGCGGCTTGAGGCGCACGAGGCCCGCGACCGCGTCGGGCCAGGGGTCGAGCCGATGCCAGACGAGGTTGAGATGCCGTTTCTCGTCCTCGGTCAGGCCGGCGATGCCGTGCTGCACCAGGATCACATCGAGAATTCGGCGATGCAGACCGTCGATATTGGTCCAGGGCAGTGCGCCCGAGCGGACGAGCTGCATCGCCGGATGATAGCCGCCGCGCCAATCGTCGACGAACCGCGCCCAATCGGCGGCGATTCCCTTGGCCCGGCCCAACGCTTCGAGCTCCTTGAGGATGCTGCCGCGCCAATCGACGACGGTCCCGAACACGTCGAAGACGAGGGCGCGGACCTTAGCCAGGACGCGGCCGCGATCAATGGCCGCCATGGCCGTGGCCGTGGTCCGGCGCCGGCGGCGCCGCGCCGGGAGGACCCGAAACGGCCACGAGGCAGACCGCGACGGCGAGGCTGCCGAGGACGTAGAGGATGAAACCGACGCCGAAAGACAAAACGCGCCTCCGCGGTTGAATTGCTGCGCCCGGCGACGCTAACACGGCGCGGCACGGCGCGGCCAGCGGCGAGGACGAAGTGCAGACCAAGATCGGCGAGAGCCCGGCGCTCGAGGACGAGGCGCCGTTGCGGCGCGCGCTGCGGCAGAGCCGCATGCTCGCGACCGGCCTTCTCGCCCTTGCGGCCGCAGTCTTTCTCGGCAGCAGCGCCGTGCCGCATCCGGGCGTCTGGATCGGCCTCGTCCATGCGGGGGCCGAGGCGGCGCTGGTCGGCGGGCTGGCCGACTGGTTCGCGGTGACGGCGCTGTTCCGCCATCCGCTTGGCCTGCCGATTCCGCGCACCGCGATCATTCCAAAGAACAAGGACCGGATCGGCGCCGGGCTCGGCCAATTCGTCGAGCGCAACTTCCTTGCGCCTACGATCCTGGCGGCAAAGCTGGCCGATCTGGCGCCAGTGCGTCACGCCGCGGCGTTTCTCGCCGTGCCCGAGAACGCCCGCTCCGTCGCCGCGTGGGCGGCCGCTGCGCTGCCGGCGCTGATCCGCTCGCTGGAGGATCGCGCGCTGCGCGAATTCGTCGCCCGCTCGCTCCAGGCCCAGCTCGGCGCGGCGGAGCTGGCTCCCGCGCTCGGCCATCTCATCGCGCTCCTCACTCGCAGCGGCGCGTACGATGCCCTGTTCGACCGCACGCTCGAGGCGGCACATGCGGCGCTCGCGGCGAATGCCGACCGGCTCGATGCGATGGTGGCCGAGCGCAGCCGCTGGTGGATCCCGCGCACCATCGACCGCCGCATCGCGGCGACGCTCATCGCCGGCATCGAGGACGTGCTGGCGGAATTGCGCCGGCCCGAAAGCGAGGCGCGGCTCGGGTTTCGCGCCGCCGTCGAGCGCCTGGCGCAAGACCTCGTCGAGTCGCCGCAATGGCGCCGCCGTGTCGCCGCGATGAAGGCGCGGCTGCTCGAGCAGAAGGAGGTTCAGGCGTGGCTGGCGGCGAGCTGGGATCGGCTGCGCGACGTCGTGCTGGCCGACCTCGCGGCGCCGGCATCACATACGCGTGCGGCGCTGGAGACGGGCTTCGCCTCGCTCGGCCGCGCCTTGGCCGCCGATGAAGCGATGCAGCAGCGCATCCACGCCGGCCTCGAGCATATCGCGCTGGCGGTCGTGCCGTGGCGCGGCCAGATCGCTGCGCTCATCGCCGAGGTGGTGCGCAGTTGGGATGCCGGCACGGTCGCCGCACGGCTCGAACTCGCGCTTGGTAACGACCTGCAATATATTCGCATGAACGGCACGCTGGTCGGCGCTTGTGTCGGCTGCGTGCTTTTCCTCGTCGCCCGCTTCGCGTTCTGAGCGCCGCGGCGTTGACGCCGCCGGGACCGCGCTTCATGGTGCCGGCCTCCTCCGTCAAAAAGCGTTATCGATGCGAATCCGCGAGCGCCCTTCACCCAATTTCGGACCGCGCGCCGAGGGCATCGACATGCTCGTGCTGCACTATACGGGCATGAAAACGGCCGCCGAGGCGCTCGAACGGCTGTGCGCGCCCGCGTCGCAGGTGAGCGCGCATTACCTCGTCGACGAGGACGGCACGATCTGGCGACTGGTCGCCGAGGAGCATCGCGCCTGGCATGCCGGCATCTCGTCCTGGCGCGGACGGAGCGACGTGAACGGTGCCTCGATCGGCATCGAGCTGGTCAATCCCGGTCACGAATGGGGCTATCGGCCTTTTCCCGAGCCGCAGATGGCGGCGCTCGAAGCGCTCTGCCGCGACATTCTCGCCCGCCACCCGATCCTGCCGCGCCATGTGCTGGGTCATTCGGACGTGGCGCCACGGCGCAAACAGGATCCGGGCGAGCTGTTCGATTGGCCCCGCCTCGCCCGCGCCGGGATCGGACTCTTTCCCGCAGCGTCGGCGTCGGACACGATCGCCGACGTGCAACGCCTGCTCGCCGCGATCGGCTATGCCGTGCCGGCCAGCGGCCGGCTCGACGACGAAACGGCGCTGGTCCTCGCCGCCTTCCAGCGCCATTTCCGCCCGTCGCGCTGCGACGGCGTCGCCGATGCCGAGACGCGCGGCCGCATCGCCGCCGTTGCCGCATCATGCGGCGAAATTTGACGGCACCGGCCCCCGACGCACTATATTCACTCTTGCCAGACGGCCGGATGGCCGCCTTTCGCCGCAAGGCGGGGGGAGGAAAGTCCGGGCTCCATGGAAGCACGGTGCCGGGTAACGCCCGGCGGGGGCGACCCTAGGGAAAGTGCCACAGAAACATACCGCCATACCCGTCACGCCTCCGGGCGCTCGACGGGCGGCAAGGGTGAAATGGTGCGGTAAGAGCGCACCGCGCTTCCGGCAACGGCGGCGGCAGGGCAAACCCCACCGGGAGCAAGACCAAGTAGGGACGGCAGGTCCGTCGGCCATCACGGCCGCCGGGCCGGGCGGGCTTCCGCGCCGCCGTCCGGGTCGGTCGCGCGAGGCGTTCGGCAACGAACGTCCCAGATGAATGGCCATCCCCCGTTACGGCGGGGACAGAACCCGGCTTACAGGCCGTCTGGCATTTTGCGAACAGAAAGAGAACTTGAGCCGGTATGGGCTTTCATGGGAAATACCAGTACAGGGCCTTTTCGGGCAGCGATTTGCTATCGCTGGCAAAGAATTGATCACAGAGAAAATCTCTATAACCCCCAAGTTTTATTGTCCCTTTGAATTGACAGCCATACCATCCCATGATATCCCATGTCGTCCCATAAGTTCGGCCGCTGGCGCCGGGCAGGGCGGGCGCACAGCGCGCGGTAGCCTGTCCCGCAAAGATGGGCGAAAGGTCGGGGGCCGGGGTGGCGCTGTTCCTTTCGACGTTCGTCAACAAGGTCGACCGCAAGGGGCGGGTGTCCGTTCCTGCGCCGTTTCGTGCTGCGCTCGCGGGACAGGGCTTTGCCGGCGTCGTCGTCTATCCGGCGATCAATTTCGGCGCGCTCGAAGGCAGCGGCATCGACCGCGTCCAGGAACTGACCGCCCGGGTCGATAGCCTGCCCGAGTTTTCCGAGGAGCGCGACGCGATTTCTTCCATTTTCGCCGACATGCAGCAGCTTCCGTTCGACGGCGAGGGCCGCATCCAGCTGCCGCCCGAGCTGTGCGACCATGCCGGCATCACCATCGAAGGCGGTGCCGCCTTCGTCGGCCACGGCAGCACCTTTCAGATTTGGGAGCCAATGCGCTTCGAGCGTCACCAGCAGGAGCGGCGCAGCCGCGCTCGCGGCGTGACGCTGCCGCCGCGCCCGAACGGGGGCGCAAGATGAGCCTGGCGCATGTTCCCGTCCTGCTCGACGCGACCATCAGCGCGCTCGCGCCGCACGACGACGCGCTTTATCTCGACGGCACGTTCGGGTTCGGCGGCTATAGCCAGGCGCTGCTCGAAGCGGCGCGCTGCCGCGTCGTGGCCATCGACCGCGACCCTGCGGCGGTGCGGCGCGCTCACGACCTCGCCCCGCGCTATGCCGGCCGGCTGATGGTCGTCGGCGGGCGTTTCGGCGAGATGGAGCGGCTGCTGCTGCCGCTCGGCATCGCCGCGCTCGACGGCGTGGCACTCGACCTCGGCGTCTCCTCCGAGCAGCTCGACGCGCCCGAGCGCGGCTTTTCCTTCCGCGCCGACGGCCCGCTCGACATGCGCATGGAGCAGGCCGGGGCGAGCGCCGCCGATCTCGTCAACGCGCTGTCCGAGGCGGAACTCGCCGACCTGATCCATTCCTACGGCGAGGAGCGCTTTGCGCGCCGCATCGCCCGCGCCATCATCCGCGCCCGCGCCGAGGCCCCCATCACCCGCACCGCGCCGCTGGCGCGGATCGTGCGCGCGGCGCTGCCGCCGGGCGACGGGACGGACCCGGCGACGCGGACGTTCCAGGCGTTGCGCATCGCCGTCAATGACGAGCTCGGCGAGCTCGAACGCGGGCTGGCCGCGGCCGAGCGGCTGCTGGTTCCCGGCGGCCGGTTCGCTGTCGTGTCGTTCCATTCGCTCGAGGACCGCCGCGTCAAGGATTTCCTGCGCGCGCGCAGCGGCGCCGCGCCGCGCGGATCGCGCCATCTTCCGGCAATGCGCAGCCGGCCGCCGAGCTTCCGTCTGCTGGGACGCAAGCCGATCGTGCCGAGCGCGGCCGAGATCGCGCGCAATCCGCGCGCCCGCTCGGCCCGGCTGCGCGCCGCCGAACGCACCGCCGCCCCGACGTGGGAGTCGGCGCCATGATCCGTCCGGGCACCGCGTTCTGGGCCGCCGCCGTGATCGGCACCGGCTACATCATGTTCCAGGTCAAATACCAGGTGATGCACCAGGAGGCGCAGCTCGCGCACATCGACCACCAGATCGCCGAGAGCCGCGAGGCCATCCGCGTGCTCAAGGCGGAGTGGAGCTTCCTTAGCCGGCCGTCGCGCCTGAGCGAGCTCAGCAAGCGCTATCTCCATCTCGTGCCGATCGAGCCGGCGCAGCTCGGCAGCATCGACGCCATTCCGCTGCGCGACCCGGCGGCGGACGCCTCCCCGCCCCTGCCAGCGCCGGCACCGCAGGCGCGCTCGCGGCCGCGGCCGGAGACGCAAAGCCATGCGCGGCTCGCCCAATTCGAGATTGGTGCCGAATGATGAATCCCGTCCCGCCCCGCGAAGAGAATCCCTGCCGTCCGCGGCACTACAAGCCCGACCCGTGCGGCCCCGCCCCGCTCGAGGGGCCGGCACGGCAATCGCTCGACGTCAGCCATACGCGGCTCCTCATCACGGCCGCGCTCTTCTGCCTCGCCTTTGCCATCATCTGCGTGCGCCTCGTGGGCGTGACGATATTCGGCACCAGCGACGTGCCGTTCGCCCATCGCGATCCCACGACCCGCCCGGCGCACTTCCGCGCCGACATCGTCGACCGCAACGGCGTGCTGCTGGCCTCGACCCTCGAGACGCCGTCGCTGTTCGCCGACTCCAAACAGATTCTTGATGCCAAATCCGCCGCCCGGCAGCTCCATCGCGTCCTGCCCGATCTCGACGAGGCCGACGTTGCCGCCAAGCTCGCCTCGGGCAAGGGCTTCATCTGGATCAAGCGGCAGCTCACGCCGCAGGAGGAGGTCGCGGTCAACCGCCTCGGCATTCCCGGGCTGGAATTCCGGGACGAGGGCAAGCGCGTCTATCCCAAGGGTAATCTTTTCGCGCACGTGGTCGGCTATACCAATACCGACGGCAAGGGTCTCGCCGGCATCGAACGCGGCCTCGACCAACGCCTGCGCCGCGGCGGCGCGCCGATTCAACTGTCGGTGGACACGCGGCTGCAATACATTCTGCACGACGAGACGGAGAAGGCGGTCAGCCAATTCGATGCGATCGGCGGCATGGGCATCATCATGGACGTGAACACCGGCGAGGTGTTGGCCATGGTGTCGCTCCCCGATTTCGATCCCAACCAAATCGACAAGGCGAAGCCCGACGAACTGTTCAACCGCATCACGCTCGGCGATTACGAAATGGGCTCGGTGATGAAGATCTTCACCGTGGCGATGGCGCTCGATTCGCATACGACGACGATGGAAGGCGGCTACGACGCGACCTACCCCATTCATATCGGCGGCTTTACCATCCACGACGACCACGCCCAGCGGCGCTGGCTCAGCGTGCCCGAGATTTTCATGTATTCCTCGAATATCGGCGCGGCAAAGATGGCGACGGCGGCCGGCGCCGATCTGCAGCGGGAATATCTCGCCCGCTTCGGCTTGATGAAGGCGCCACAGTTCCAGCTGCGCGAACTCGCGGCGCCACTGGTGCCGGCGGTGTGGCGCCCCGTCAACACCATGACCATCGCCTTCGGTCACGGCATGTCGGTGAGCCCGCTCCAGGTCGCGACCGGCGTCAGCGCGGCCGTCAATGGCGGGGTGATGCACCCCGCCACGCTGCTGAAGCAGCCCGAGGGCGAGCCCGTCCCGGGCAAGCGCGTGATCGCGCCCGAAACCTCGATCGACATGCGCAAGCTGCTGCGGCTCGTGGTCGAGCACGGCACCGGCAGCCTTGCCAAAGACTCGGGCTATCTGATCGGCGGCAAGACCGGCACTGCCGAGAAGGTCGCCGGCCGGCGCTATCTCCGGCACGAATTGCTGTCGTCGTTCGTCGGCGTCTTTCCCATCAACAACCCGCGCTATGTCGTGCTCATCAGCATCGACGAGCCGCACGGCGACAAGCAGACCCACGGCTTCGCGACCGGCGGCTGGGTCGCCGCCCCGGCGGTAAAGGATACCATCGAGCGCATGGCCTCAATCGTGGGAATCCAACCGGTGGACGAAAATTCGCCCGAAATTCGCCGTTCTCTGATGGTCGACTTGCCTCTCCCGCAGGGGCGGAAACTTGCGGCTAACTGAGCTCATGGGCGGCAACCGCGCCTTGGTCCTGCCTGCATCGGACAGCGATCCCGAGATCAGCGGACTCGTGTCCGATTCGCGCGCGGTCGAGCCAGGGTTTCTCTTCGCCGCGCTCGCCGGCACGCGCACCGATGGCAGCCGCTTCGTCGGCGAGGCAGTGGACCGGGGCGCCGTTGCCGTGCTGGTCGCCGATGCCGCTCCCTTCGCCGCGCTGACCACGCGCCGGCCACCGGTGCAGGTGATCGAAGACGCCAATCCGCGCCGCCGCCTCGCGCTCATGGCCGCGCGCTTTCACGCGCCGCAGCCCCGCACCGTCGTCGCCGTCACCGGCACCAACGGCAAGACCTCGGTCGCCGATTTCACCCGCCAGATCTGGCAGCGCCACGGCCTCCCGGCGGCAAGTCTCGGCACGCTCGGCATCGTCGGGCCGGATTTCACGCAGCCGGGCAGCCTTACCACGCCCGATCCGGTGGCGCTCCACCGCGCCCTCCAGGCGCTCGCCGGATCCGGCATCGATCACGTCGCGCTCGAGGCGTCGAGCCATGGCCTCGATCAATACCGGCTCGACGGGCTCGCGCTGGCGGCGGCGGCCTTCACCAACCTGACGCGCGACCATCTCGATTATCATGCCGGCATGGCGGAATATTTCGCGGCGAAGTCGCGGCTCTTTGCCGAGCTTCTGCCGCAAGACGGCGTCGCCGTGCTCAATCTCGACGCGGCCGAGGGCCGGCAACTCGCGGCGCTGTGCCGCGACCGGGGGCAGCGCGTCATCGGCATCGGCACGGCGGCCTCGGCCGATCTGCGCCTCGTCGCGGCGCGGCCCACCGCCACCGGCCAGGCGATCACGGTCGCAGCGCTCGGCGCCATGCGGGAGCTGGAGCTGCCGCTGCTCGGCGGGTTCCAGGCGAGCAACGCGCTGGCGGCGCTGGGGCTGGCCGTCGCCACCGGAACGCCGGTCGACACGGCGCTCGCCGCGCTTGCCGGGCTGGCGGGCGTGCCGGGCCGGATGGAGCATGTGGCATCCGCCGGCAGCGGCGCGCCGGTGATCGTCGACTACGCGCACACCCCCGATGCGCTCCAGACCGCGCTGCGGGCGCTGCGGCCGCATTGCCGCGGCCGGCTCGTCGTCGTGTTCGGCTGCGGCGGCGACCGCGATCCCGGCAAGCGCCCGATGATGGGCGCGGTCGCCGAGCGCGACGCCGATATCGCCATCGTCACCGACGACAACCCGCGCAGCGAGGACCGCGCCGCCATCCGCCGCGCCATCCTCGCCGCCTGCCCCAAGGCGCGCGAGATCGCCGACCGCGGCGCGGCCATCGTCACGGCCGTGGCGCTGCTCGAACCCGGCGATGCGCTGCTGATCGCCGGCAAGGGCCATGAGACCGGCCAGATCATCGGCCGCGAGGTGCTGCCGTTCAGCGACCGGGCAGCGGCTCGCGCGGCAATCGAGGCGCAGCGATGACCCCGCTCTGGACCTCGGCCGAAGCCGACGCCGCAATCGCCGGAAGCAGCACGCGCGCGTGGAGCGCGCAGGGCGTGTCGATCGACAGCCGCACGCTGGCGCCGGGCGACCTGTTCGTCGCGCTGACCGGCCCGCGCTTCGACGGCCATGAATTCGTCGCCGACGCCCTTACCAAGGGCGCCGCCGCCGCGGTGGTGAGCCGCGCGCCCATGGGCTTGCCCGGCGATGCCCCGCTCGTTCACGTGGCAGACACGCAGGCGGCGCTCGAGGCGCTCGGCCGTGAAGCGCGCCGCCGCACCGCTGCCACCGTCGTCGCCGTCACCGGCAGCGTCGGCAAGACCGGCACGAAGGAAGCACTGCGCCGCACCTTCGAACGCCAGGGCCGCACCGTCGCCTCGGCCGGCAGCCTCAACAACCAGTGGGGCGTGCCGCTGTCGCTCGCCCGCATGCCGCGCGACACCGCGTTCGGCGTGTTCGAGCTGGGCATGAACCATCCCGGCGAGATCGATGCCCTGTCGCGGATGGTGCGCCCCGACATCGCGCTGATCACCACGGTCGAGCCGGCGCATCTCGGCTTCTTCGCCTCGGTCGAGGCGATCGCCGACGCCAAGGCGGAAATCTTCAACGGTATGGACCCGCGCGGCGCCGCCGTCCTCAACCGCGACAATCCGCATTTCGCGCGCCTCGCCGCGGCGGCCGCGGCGCGCGGGCTGGTGCGCATCCTCTGTTTCGGCGCGCAGGCGGAGTGCGCCGTGCGGCTCATCGACTGCCACCTTTACGCGACAGCGAGCGCGGTGACCGCGTCGGTCATGGGCGAGATCGTCGATTACTGCGTCGCGATTCCCGGCCGCCACTGGGTGATGAACAGCCTCGCGGTGCTCGCCACCGTCAAGGCCGCGGGCGGCGATGTCGGCGCGGCCGCGACGGCGCTCGGCACGATCGAGCCGATGGAGGGCCGCGGCCGGCGCCACCGGATCCCGGTTCCCGGCGGCACCGTCGAACTCATCGACGAAAGCTACAACGCGAGCCCCGCGGCAATGCGCGCCGCCATCGCCGTGCTCGGCGCCAACGAGCCGGGCAAGGGCGGGCGGCGCATCGCAGTGCTGGGCGACATGCTGGAGCTGGGGCCGGCCGCGTCCCGGCTACACGCCGAGCTGGCAGACGCGCTGCTCGACGCCCGGATCGATCTTGTTTTCACCGTCGGCGAGGCGATGCGCGCGCTGCACGACGTGCTGCCGAAGCGGCGCCGCGGCGCGCATCGCGCGACTGCCGCCGCAATGGCCGAGCTTCTGCCCCAGCGCCTCGCCGCCGGCGACGTCGTCACGGTCAAGGGCTCATACGGCACGCGCATGCGCGAGATCGTGGCGCGGCTTCATAGCGGCGCCGCCGCGGTTGCGGTCAAGGGCTAGCGCCGATGCTGTTTCTCCTTTTCTCCCCGCTGGCCGACAAGTTCGAGCCGTTCAACCTGTTCCGCTATCTCACCTTCCGCTCGGGCGGCGCGGTGGTGACCTCGCTCTGCCTCAGCTTCGCGCTGGGGCCCGGCATCATCGCGTGGCTCAAGGCGAAGCAGCGCGAGGGCCAGCCGATCCGCCTCGATGGACCCGAGAGCCATCTCCAGACCAAGAAGGGCACGCCCACGATGGGCGGGTTCCTGATCCTGATCGCGCTCACGGTCTCGACGCTGCTATGGGGCGACCTGACGAACGGCTATCTCTGGGTGACGCTGTTCGTGACCGTGGGCTTCGGCGCGGTGGGATTCTTCGACGACTACCAGAAGCTCACGCGCCGCTCCTCGCGCGGGCTGCCGAGCCGGACCAAGTTCCTGGCCGAGATCGTGGTCGCGGCGATCGGCGCGGTCGCCGTCATCTTGCTCACCCGCGGCTCGCTCGCGACCTCGCTCGCGGTGCCGTTCTTCAAGAACGTACTGATCAATCTTGGCTGGACCGGGTTCGTGCCGTTCGCGGTCATCGTCATGACCGGCGCCTCGAACGCGGTCAACCTGACCGATGGGCTCGACGGGCTCGCGATCGTGCCGGCGATGATCGCGGCGGGGTGCTTCGCCCTCATCGCCTATCTCGTCGGCAATCTCGTCTTCGCCAATTATCTTCAGATCAACCACGTCCCCGGCACCGGCGAGCTGACGGTGTTCTGCGCCGCGATGGTGGGCTCGGCGCTCGGGTTCCTGTGGTTCAACGCGCCGCCCGCCATGGTGTTCATGGGCGATACCGGATCGCTCGCCATCGGCGGCGCGCTCGGCATCGTCAGCGTCATCACCAAGCACGAGCTGGTTCTCGCCATCATCGGCGGGCTGTTCGTGCTCGAGACCGTTTCGGTCATCGTCCAGGTGGCGAGCTTCAAGCTCACCGGCAAGCGCGTCTTCCGCATGGCGCCGCTGCATCACCATTTCGAAAAAAAGGGCTGGCAGGAGCCGACCATCGTCATCCGTTTCTGGATCATCGCCTCGATCCTCGCGATCGCCGGGCTGTCGACGCTGAAGCTGCGGTGAGGCGGCGATGATCGAAGTGACATGCTTCCGCAACGCCCGCGTCGCCGTCCTGGGCCTCGCGCGATCGGGCCTCGCGGCGGCCGAGGCGCTCGCCCGCGGCGGCGCCCGCGTCATGGCCTGGGACGACGCCGCGCCGCGGCGCGCGGCGGCGGCGGCGGCGGGCATCCCGCTCGCCGATCTCGCCACCGCCGATCTCGACGGCGTTGCGGCGCTGGTGCTGTCGCCGGGGATACCGCACGCCTTTCCCGCGCCGCACCCGGTCGCCGCCCGCGCCCGCGCCCGCGGCATCGACATCATCGGCGACATCGAGCTTTTGGTGCGCAGTTGCCGCGCCGCGCGCATGGTCGGCGTGACCGGCACCAACGGCAAGTCGACTACCGCGGCGCTGATCGCGCAGATACTCGCTGCTTCCGGCCGCCGCGTCGCATTGGGCGGCAATATCGGCGTGCCGGCGCTGGCGCTCGAAAAGCTGGGGGCGGACGGGATCTACGTGCTCGAGCTGAGCTCCTATCAGCTCGAGCTCACGCCGGGCCTCGCCTGCGCCGTGGCGGTGCTGCTCAACATCACGCCCGACCATCTCGACCGCCACGGCGGCATGGAGGGCTATATCGCCGCCAAGGAGCGCATCTTCGCACACGGGCCGGCGGATCAGTGCGCGGTGGTCGGCATCGACGACGAGATCTGCCGCGGTACCGCCTGCCGCCTCGCCGCCGAAGGGGTGCGGGTGGCGACGATCTCCGCGTGCGCTTCCGCCCTGACGCCGCGGCGCCGGCACGGGCGGGACCAGCCGGCGGCCAGCGTCCATGTCGCCGATGGCGTGCTGATGGATGCGCTCGACGGCGCCGCGCGCGCGGTGCTCGATCTGCGCCATCTCGCGCGCCTGCCCGGGCGGCACAATTGGCAGAACGCGGCCGCCGCCTATGCCGCGGTGCGCGGTCTCGGCCTCGACGCGGCGGCAGCGGCGGCGGGGATCAAGAGCTTCACCGGCCTTGCCCATCGCCAGGAGCCGATCGCCGTCATCGACGGTGTCCGCTACGTCAACGATTCCAAGGCGACGAACGCCGATGCCGCGGCCAACGCGCTCGCCTGCTACGACGACATTCTCTGGATCGCAGGCGGCCGCGCCAAGGAAGGCGGGATCGCGACGCTGGCGCCGTTCTTCCCCCGCATCCGCCGCGCCTTCCTCATCGGCGAGGCGGCACCGTCCTTCGCCGCGACGCTCGAGGGACGCGTCGCCTGCGCCCTGTGCGGCACGCTCGAAGCGGCGGTCCGGGCGGCGCATGACGCGGCGCAGGGGCACCGCGGCGCCACCGTGCTGCTGTCGCCGGCCTGCGCGTCCTTCGACCAGTTCGCCGATTTCGAGGCGCGCGGCGCCGCGTTCCGCCGCTTGGTCGAAACCCTTTCCGGAGAACGCGCATGAGCTTCGCGCGCACCGATCAGAGCGTGGTGGCACAGTGGTGGTGGACGGTCGACCGCTGGACGCTGGTGGCGATCTTCATCCTGATCGGCTTCGGCTCGGTCATGATCTTCGCCGCGAGCCCGGCCGTCGCCATCCGCATCGGCGCCGGCAGCTTGCATTTCGTGAAGCGCTATTTCGCGGTGCTGCCGGTCGCGATCGCAACCATGTTCGTGGTGTCGCTGCAAAGCCCGCGCGGCATCCGCCGCCTCGCCTTGGTCGGATTTGCCATCGCGCTCGTGCTGCTGGTCGCAACCCTCTTCATCGGCGTCGACATCAAGGGCGCGCGGCGCTGGATCGAATTGCCGGGATTTTCGCTGCAGCCGTCGGAATTCATCAAGCCGACCTTCGCCGTCGTCGCCGCGTGGCTGTTCGCGCAACACCGGCTCAATCCCGGCTTCCCCGGCCATTGGATCGCGATGGCGCTCTATGTGCTGATCGTGGGGCTGCTGATCCAGCAGCCCGATCTCGGCATGGCCGTGGTCGTCTCTGCGGTCTGGTTCGCGCAATTCTTCCTCGCGGGGTTGCGGATCTACTGGGTGGTGGCGGGATTGTTCGCCGGCGCCGGCGGGCTGGTCGGCGCCTATCTCACGCTGCCGCACGTGGAGATCCGCATCAATCGCTTCTTCGATCCGCAGCGCGGCGACGGCTATCAAGTCGAGCGCGCGATGGAGGCGTTCAGCAATGGCGGGCTGTGGGGGCGCGGACCGGGCGAAGGCACGGTCAAGGAATACCTGCCGGACGCGCACGCCGATTTCGTCTTCGCCGTCGCCGGCGAGGAGCTCGGCCTCATCGTCTGCCTCGTCATCGTCGCGGTCTTCGCCTTCATCGTGCTGCGCGGCTTCACCCGGCTCCTACAGGAGGGCAATCTGTTCGTCGTGCTGGCGGCGACCGGCCTTTTCGTCCAGTTCGGGCTGCAGGCGATCATCAACATGGCGACGGCGCTGCATCTCATGCCGACCAAGGGCATGACGCTGCCGTTCATCTCCTATGGCGGCTCGTCGATGCTGTCGCTGGGCATGGGCATGGGCATGGCGCTGGCGCTGACGCGACGGCGCTATGGCGGAGGCGGCGAATGACGGCGCGGCCGATCGTCCTCGCCGCCGGCGGCACCGGCGGCCACATGTTCCCGGCCGAGGCGCTCGCCGGCGAGTTGATCGGGCGCGGCTTCGCGGTCGCGCTCGTCACCGACCGCCGCGGCCAGGCCTTCGGCGACCGGCTGCCGCAGGTGGCGCTCCATCGCATCCGCGCCGGCCGCATCGACGCCGGCATCGTCGGCAAGGTGACGGCGATCGCCGAGATCGCGCTCGGCACGTTCGAGGCCGGGCGGCTTCTGCGCGCGCTCGCGCCGGCGGCGGCGGTAGGGTTCGGCGGCTACCCCTCGGTGCCGACCATGCTGGCGGCGACCCGCCAGGGACTGCCGACGCTGCTCCACGAGCAGAACGCCATCCTTGGCCGCGCCAACCGCCTGCTGGCACCGCGCGTCGGCACGATCGCCACCTCTTTCCCCAGCGTGGGCGCGCTCCGCGCCGGCCATCGTGCGCGCATCGTCGAGACCGGAAACCCGGTGCGCCCGGCGGTGGTGGCGCACCGCGCCACGCCCTATGCCGCGCCCGGCGACGGCCGCATCGCGCTCCTCGTCATCGGCGGCAGCCAGGGCGCGCGGGTGCTGAGCGCGGTCGTGCCGGCGGCGCTGGCGCGGCTCGAACCGGCGCTGCGCCGCCGCCTGGTCGTCATGCAGCAGGCGCGGCCCGAGGATCTCGCCGCGGTGCGCAGCGCCTATCAGGAAAGCGGCATCGAGGCCGAGACCGCGACCTTCTTCGAGGACGTGCCGGCGCGGCTGGCGCGTGCGCATCTGGTGATCGCGCGCGCCGGCGCCTCGACGGTCGCCGAGCTGACGACGGTGGGACGCCCGTCCGTGCTGGTGCCCTACCGCTATGCCGCCGACGACCATCAATCGGCAAACGCCGCCGCGCTCCAAGAAGCGGCCGCCGCCTGGGTGATGGCCGAAGCCGTCTTCACCGCCGAGGCGCTCGCCGCACGCATCGCAGCGCTCGTTGCCACGCCGGATACGCTCGTCGCGGCGGCAGTCGCGGCGCACCGGCTCGGCCGGCCCGATGCCGCGCGGCGTCTTGCCGACCTCGTCGTGGCGGCGGCCGGCGGCAACGGCGCGGCGCGGCCCGTGCAGGAGGACGCGGCATGAGAACGCTGCCGCTCGATATCGGCACCATCCACTTCGTCGGCATCGGCGGCATCGGCATGAGCGGCATCGCCGAGATCCTGCGCAATCTCGGCTATTCGGTGCAGGGCAGCGACATCGCCGACGGCGCCAATGTCCGTCGCCTGCAATCGCTCGGGATTCCCGTGGCGATCGGCCATCGCGCCGAGAACTTGGGCGAGGCGCAGGTGGTCGTCGTGTCCTCGGCGGTGAAGCAGGACAATCCCGAGGTCGTCGCCGCGCGCGCCCGTCTCGTGCCAGTCGTGCGCCGCGCCGAGATGCTGGGCGAGCTGATGCGGCTCAAATGGTCGGTTGCGGTCGCGGGCACGCATGGCAAGACCACCACGACCTCGCTCGTCGGCGCACTGCTCGATGCCGCGAAGCTCGACCCCACGGTCATCAACGGCGGCATCATCAACGCCTACGGCACCAATGCGCGGCTCGGCAGCGGCGACTGGATGGTGGTCGAGGCCGACGAGAGCGACGGCACCTTCGTCAAGCTGCCGGCGACCATCGCCGTCGTCACCAACATCGATCCCGAGCATCTCGATTTCTACGGCAGCTTCGAGGCGCTGCAACAGGCATTCGACAGCTTCGTCGCCAACATCCCGTTCTATGGCTTCGCCGCCCTGTGCATCGATCATCCGGTGGTGCAAGGGATGATCCCGCGCCTGTCGGAGCGGCGGATCGTCACCTATGGTCTCACGCCCCAGGCCGACATCCGCGCCGTCAATCTCGAGATGGGCCGCGACGGCGCGCATTACGACGCGATCGTCAGCGACCGCCGCGCCGACACGACGCGCACGATCGCCGGGCTCTATCTACCGATGTTCGGCCGGCACAACGTGCAGAACTCGCTCGCCGCCATCGCCGTCGCCGACGAGATGGGGCTGACGGACGAGACGGTGCGCGCGGCGCTCGCGGGCTTCAAGGGCGTGAAGCGGCGCTTCACCGAGACTGGCGTGTGGAACGGCGTCACCGTGATCGACGATTACGGCCACCATCCGGTCGAGATCGCGGCGGTGCTGCGCGCCGCCCGCGGCGCCACCCAGGGCAGCGTCATCGCCGTGGTGCAGCCGCACCGCTTCACCCGCCTCGCCAATCTCTTTGCCGAATTCTGCACCTGCTTCAACGACGCCGACACCGTGCTGGTGGCCGACGTCTATGCCGCGGGCGAAGCGCCGATCGAGGGCGTCGACCGCGACGCGCTCGTCGCCGGCCTCAAGGCGCGCGGTCATCGCAATGCGTTGGCGCTGCTGGCGCCTGCCGCGCTCGCGCCGCTCGTCGCCGACCTGGCGCAGCCGGGCGATTTCGTCGTCTGCCTCGGCGCCGGCTCGATCACGCAATGGGCGAATGCGCTGCCGGCGGAGCTCGAGGCGTTGCACCCGGCGCGCCGCGGAGCGCGCGCATGATGGCAGCGGCATTGCAGCACGGGCGCCTGATCGAACGCCTGCCGCGCGTGCGCGGGCGGCTCACCGAGAACGCGCCGCTCGCGTCCGTCACTTGGTTCCGCGTCGGCGGCCCGGCCGAGATCATGTTCCGTCCGGCCGATGTGGAAGATCTGATGGACTTCCTCGCGGCGAAGCCCGCCGACGTGAAGGCGACGGTGCTGGGGGTGGGCTCGAACCTGCTCGTGCGCGACGGCGGCATCGCCGGCGTGGTGGTGCGGCTCGGCCGCGGTTTCGTCGACATCCGCGCCGACGGCAGCACGGTCGAGGCCGGCGCCGGCGCGCTCGATCTCAACGTCGCGCTCGCCTGCGGCATGGCCGGCATCGCCGGGCTCGAGTTCATGTCCGGCATTCCCGGCACCATCGGCGGCGGCCTGCGCATGAACGCGGGCGCCTATGGGCGCGAGTTCAAGGACGTGCTCGTCGCCGCCGAGGCGCTCGACCCCGTTGGCGAGCGTCATGTGCTGAAGCCGGAAGCGATGGGCCTCGCCTATCGCCATTGCGGCGTGCCCGAAGATTGGATCTTCATCAAGGCGCGCTTTGCCGGCGAGCCCGGCGACCGCGATGCGATCGGCCGGCGCGTGAACGAGATCCAGGCCGCACGCATGGCGACGCAGCCGATCCGCGCGCGCACCGGCGGCTCGACCTTCGCCAATCCGCCGGGGCGCAGGGCGTGGGAGCTGATCGACGCGGCAGGATGCCGCGGCCTGCGCCGGGGCGGCGCGATGGTGTCGGAGCAGCACGCCAATTTCCTCATCAATACTGGCACCGCGACCGCCGCCGAGATCGAGGCGCTGGGCGAGGAGGTGCGCCGCCGCGTGCGCGAGACCAGCGGCATCACGCTCGAATGGGAAATCCGCCGCATCGGCGCGCCGGAGCCGGCACCATGAAGCGGGTCGCCGTGCTCATGGGCGGCTGGTCGGCGGAGCGCGAGATCTCGCTCGTCAGCGGCGGCGAATGCGCGCGCGCGCTCGCCCAGGTCGGCTATGAGGTGACGCGCATCGATCTGACGCGCGATCTGCCGGCGCTCATCGCCGCGCTCACCCCGCCGCCCGATGTGGTGTTCAACGCCCTTCACGGCCGCGGCGGCGAGGACGGCACGATTCAGGGCGTGCTCGAGATGCTGCGCATTCCCTATACGCATTCGGGCGTGGCGGCCTCGGCCCTGGCGATGGACAAGCCGATGGCGAAGCGGCTGTTCGCCGCTGCCGGCCTGCCGCTCGCCGAAAGCGTCGTGCTCGAACGCGGCGCGCTCGAAGCCGGCGACCCGCTGCCGCGTCCTTTCGTCGTCAAGCCGATCAACGAGGGCTCGAGCGTCGGCGTGCAGATCGTGCGCCCGGGCGACAATCGCTGGACCGCGGAGGTCGCGCGCTGGGCGTTCGGCGAGCGGGTGATGGTGGAGCGCTACGTGCCCGGCCGCGAGATCACCGTGGCGGTGATGGGGGACCGTGCGCTGGGCGTGCTCGAGATCCGCCCGGCCGAGGGCGCGTTCTACGACTATGCCGCGAAATATGTGCCGGGCGGATCGGTGCATCTCTTGCCAGCGCCGATCCATCCCAGCGCGCACGCGGCGGCGATGGCGATCGCGCTCGCGGCGCATCGCGCGCTCGGCTGCCGCGGCGTCAGCCGCGCCGATCTGCGTTACGACGACACCGGCGGCGAGCCCGGCCGCATGGTGCTGCTCGAAATCAACACCCAGCCCGGCATGACGCCGACATCGCTCGTGCCTGAGATCGCGCAGCATGCCGGCATTTCCTTCGCCGAGCTGGTGTGCTGGATGGTGGAGAACGCGGCATGCGATTCCTGAGCCGCGCCCCGCGCGCGCCCAAGCTGCCGCAACGGCCGCGACCGCGCCGCCGCCTGCGCCAGCGGGTGCTGCTCGTCGGCCTCGTCGCCGCGATCGTGGCGGGGCTGGGCGGCAGCGCCACCTGGTTCGTGCGCAGCGGCAGGATGGAAGCGGCGGCCGACCGGCTCGGCACGTGGCTTGCCGGTATCGCCGCCGATGGCGGCTTCGCCGTCGACCATGTCGCGGTGGTCGGGCGCGAGCGGACGACGCGGCAGGCCATCCTCGAAGCGCTCCGCGTGCGCCGCGGCACGCCCATTCTCTCCGTCGATCTCGGCGCGGCGAAGGCGCGGCTCGAAGCGCTGACCTGGGTGGGCAAGGCCGAGGTCGAACGCCAGCTCCCGGACACGATCTTCGTCCGCCTTGTCGAGCGCGTGCCGCTCGCGTTCTGGCAGCGCGACCGCAAGCTTGTGCTGATCGACCGCGACGGCAAGATCGTGCCGACCGACCGGCTCGACACCTTCGGTTCTCTGATCGTGCTGGTGGGCGACGACGCGCCGCGCCATGCGGTCGCGCTGCTCGACATGCTGGCGACCGAGCCGGCGCTCTATCCCCATGTCGCGGCCGCGGTGCGCGTCGGCGGCCGGCGCTGGAACCTGCGGCTCGACAACGGCATCGACGTGGCGCTGCCCGAGGAGGACCCCGACAGCGCGTGGCACCGGCTCGCCGCGCTCGACCGGCACGACCAGTTGCTCGAGCGCAAAATCGTGGCGGTCGATCTGCGCCTGCCCGACCGCCTCGTCGTTCGCCTTCCCGCCGAACCGGCGAAATCCGCCCACGACAAGAAAGCCAAGGGGAGGAAGTCCACGTGACGAAGGCGCGGCCGCGCGGCGGCATTGTCGCCGCCGTTGATATCGGCAGCACCAAGGTGTGCTGCTTCATCGCCCGGACCGATGGCGCGGCGGCACGCATCGTCGGCATCGGCCACCAGATCTCGCGCGGCGTGCGCAGCGGCGCCATCGTCGATCTCGATGCGGCGAGCACCTCCATCCTCGCCGCCGTCCATGCCGCCGAGCAGATGGCCGGCGAGGAGATCGCCGAGGTGGTGGTGAACCTGTCCGGCGGGTTCACCGCCTCGCGCCTGGTCAAGGCCGAGATCAACATGAACGGGCGCGAGATCACCGACGGCGACATGCGCCGCGTGCTCGAGCTCGGATACCGGCTCAAGGAGCCCGCCGACCGCGCGGTGATCCATTCGGTCCCGGTCGGCTTCTCGATCGACGGCAGCCGCGGCATCCGCGACCCGCGCGGCATGTTCGCCCAGAAGCTCGCCGTCAACATGAACATCGTCACCGCCGCCGCCGCCGGGCTGCGCAACCTCGCCAACTGCATCGGCCGCTGCCATCTCGAGATCGCCGCGCTCGTCGTCAGTCCCTATGCCGCGGGCCTCGCCGCGCTGGTCGAGGACGAAAGTGAACTCGGCGTCACCGTCGTCGACATGGGCGGCGGTACCACCACCATCGCCGTGTTCTTCGACGGCAATCTCGTCTTCACCGACTGCGTCCCCGTGGGCGGCATCCATGTCACCAATGACATCGCCCGCGGCCTGTCGACGCCGATCGCCCATGCCGAGCGGATGAAGACGCTGCACGGCAGCGCCATCGCGTCGGCCTCGGACGAGCGCGAGATGATCTCGGTCCCGCAGGTCGGCGAGGACGACGACGGCCAGGCCAACCACGTGCCGAAATCGCTGCTCGTCGGCATCATCGCGCCGCGCCTCGAGGAGACGTTCGAACTGGTGCGCGACCGGCTCGAGGCCTCGGGCTTCGACAAGATCGTCGGCCGCCGCATCGTGCTCACGGGTGGCGCCTGTCAGCTTCCGGGCACGCGCGAGCTGGCGGCGCTCATCCTCGACAAGCAGATTCGCGTCGGCCGGCCGCTGCGCGTCACCGGGCTTGCCGAAGCGACCGGCGGGCCGGCCTTCGCGACCTCGGCCGGGCTCCTTCATTTCGCGCTGTCCGAGCGCGCCGAGCTGCCGCGTCACGGCCGCGCGCTGACGGAAGAGCCCGACGGCCTCATCGGCCGCTTCGGCAATTGGCTGCGCGAGTATTTCTGATGTCACCCAACCGAATCGTCATGGCGCCACCCTCGTCCACCCGCCGGATCGCGGCGGGCCCCTACACCCCGAGGGGCGAGGGCTCAGGGCGTCCACCAACGACCCCCCGTGCCAGAAGCGGCGCGGCAGGAGGTGAGGAGGCAAGGCACGGGGAAGCAACAATGCGGATAAAACTCGGAGACGGCCGATGACTTTAAACATCAGTATCCCGGAGGAAGAGCACGAGCTCAGGCCTCGCATCACCGTGGTCGGCGTCGGCGGCGCCGGCGGCAACGCGGTAAGTAACATGATCCGCTCCGGCCTCAACGGCTGCGAGTTCATCGTCTGCAACACCGATGCGCAAGCCATGAAGCAGTCGCTTGCCGAGCGGCGGATTCAGCTCGGCGTCGGCGTCACGCGCGGCCTCGGCGCGGGCTCGCGGCCCGAGATCGGCCGCATCGCCGCCGAAGAGGCGCTCGAGGAGATCATGCACGCGCTCGAGGGCTCGAACATGGTCTTCATCACCGCCGGCATGGGCGGCGGCACCGGCACCGGGGCGGCGCCGGTGATCGCCCGCGCCGCGCGCGAGGCTGGCATCCTCACCGTGGGCGTGGTGACGAAGCCGTTCCAGTTCGAGGGCTCGCACCGGCTGCGCCTGGCCGAGGCCGGGATCGAGGAGCTGCAGACGTTCGTGGACACGCTCATCGTCATCCCGAACCAAAACCTGTTCCGCGTCGCCAACGAGCGCACCACCTTTGCCGACGCCTTCAAGATGGCGGACGACGTGCTCGCCTCGGGCGTGCGCGGCGTGACCGATCTCATGGTCATGCCGGGCCTCATCAATCTCGACTTCGCCGACATCCGCGCGGTGATGAGCGAAATGGGCAAGGCGATGATGGGCACCGGCGAGGCCGAGGGCGACCGCCGCTCGATCGACGCGGCCGAAGCGGCGATCTCGAACCCGCTGCTCGAGGACGTGTCGATGAAGGGCGCGCGCGGCGTCCTCATCAACATCACCGGCGGGCTCGACATGACGCTGTTCGAGGTCGACGAGGCGGCGAACCGCATCCGCGAGGAGGTCGATCCCGATGCCAACATCATCTTCGGCTCGACCTTCGACGACAAGCTCGCCGGGAGAATGCGCATCTCGGTGGTGGCGACCGGCATCGATCTCGACCAGGCGCGCGAGCCGCGGCCGGTGATCAGCCTGGTGAGCGACCGCAGCCGCGAGGAGAGCGTGGCGAAGACCGT
>Ga0307373_10004979_pt1 | contig 22023 bp, 21 predicted proteins | sample OX2MG_FD_202534 | JGI IMG/M metagenome (GOLD analysis project Ga0307373, IMG submission 202534) | Soil microbial communities from Risofladan, Vaasa, Finland - OX-2 | ecosystem: Environmental > Terrestrial > Soil > Coastal area > Acid sulfate soil | place: Finland: Risofladan, Vaasa | collected... | reverse complement strand
TTCCAAGCGGCCATTGATGGTTGCTTGGCAAAGATTCCCACCGAGCACCGAGAGCAACTGCAATCCCTGATGACCCATAATTTCCAGACCTTCAACCCGGCCTCATTCTTGGCCGCGTGACGTATAGCTAGCTCACAGTCCGGTGGTTTCGCGGTCGCTACAATCGTAATTACTTGAGCGGCGAACGATCGACCGAAATCAATGCGCAATGGCCTTTTGGCGGCCAAGTACGCCTGTCGGCCCGCCAACATCAAGCGGCCCTGCAAGGCCGCACTTTTTCTCGCCATCTTCGTTGGAAATCGCCATGAACGCTTTGCTAACCACTTTGATCGCCCTGGCGGCCTGCATCGCCGTTTCGGGCTGTGCCAAGCAACCGAGCTTCGCCGAAGCCGACGCGGCCTACCAGCAAGAAAAGCGGACGCTTGATGCCATGGAGCGGGAATTTACCGAGTCGGCGGAATACAAGCAAGCTTTCGAAAAGATCACCAAAGGGATGACTGCCGAAGAGAGCGACGCTCTGGCGAACGACTTGAACGAGCAAGTTTGCCGCTTGAAGGAGGATGACGATGATTTTGCGGAATACCTCGCGAAGGTCGAGCCCAAGCTCACGGCTCAGCGGGACCGGGTCGTCCAGGCTTGGAAGCGTCGCACTGCGGCCGAAAAGTAAGTTCAGGACGCATGACGCCAAGAACCGGAATCTCCTCTTGCCGAACGCTCGAAGACGTGCGCCTCGGTTATCGCCGAATGTAAGGCAGTTCACAGCCGGCGCGCGAGGCGGCGTTTAGAATCCAACCTGCACGACGCTCGTGGAAACTTGAGAGCATCCAGAATGCGGCGGACGTGTAGCTTCGCCAAACCCTTGAGGCGCTTCGTGTGAATACTTTGGAAAGGGACGAATTCCATGCAACGATCTGAACTGACTCGCCGCGATTTCGAACGCCTGACGATGGCCGCCTTGGGCGGACTCATGGCCGGCTCAAGCGCCGCTTGGGCCGCCGAAGACGACGGTGACAAGAAGAACCCCCTGTTGACGGAGCCGCACGTCTGCCGCGGCTTGAATACCTGTAAGGCAAAAGGCGCGGGCAAGAAGAACGGCTGCGCGGGACAAGGAACCTGCGCGACGGCCAAAGCCCATGAATGCGCCGAGCAAAACGCTTGCAAAGGCCAGGGCGGCTGCGGCGAACATCCGGGCGAGAATTCTTGCAAAGGCAAAGGCAGTTGCGCCGTCCCATTGAGCGACAAGGCGTGGAAGACGGCCCGCAAGAACTTCGAGGCCATGATGAAAAAGGCCGGCAAGAAAGTCGGCGACGCTCCGCCGAAGAAAAAGGCCTGACGCGATCTCCCCGGCCCTGTTCAACGCGCCGCGGGTCTGGCAGCCGCCGGCCCGCGGCGCGTGGCAGGGCGCTAGCGCCGGTTTCACGATTTTTTCGAGAGAGGCATGGTCCCACGATGACCGCGGCGCGGCTTGGCTATCCGAACTTGGGCTTGGGCGTCGGTCTAAGGACCGTACACTTCCATCACATCCTCGAGCACCAGCCCGAGGTCGATTGGTTCGAAATCATCTCCGAGAACTTCATGGACTCGCAGGGGCGGCCGCGATACGTGCTCGACCAGATCGCCGAACGGTATCCGATCGTGATGCACGGGGTGTCTTTATCGATCGGCAGCACCGATCCCTTGGACTTCGACTACCTAACGCGGCTCAAGCGATTGGCCGACGACATTCAACCGCAGTGGATTTCCGATCACCTCTGCTGGACCGGCGTGCTCGGCTTGAACGCGCACGACTTGCTCCCGATTCCCTTGAACGAGCAAACCTTGCAGCACGTGGTTGATCGGATCCGGATCGTGCAGGACTTCTTGGAACGGCCATTGATCGTCGAAAACCCGAGCAGCTACATCACGTTCGCCAGCTCGACCATCAGCGAATGGGACTTTCTCTCGCAGATGGCCGAGCAGGCCGACTGCGGCTTGCTGCTGGACGTCAACAACGTCTACGTGTCGAGCGCGAACCACGACTTCGATCCGGTGGAATACGTCGACCACGTTCCGCACCGACGAATCGTACAATGCCACCTGGCGGGGCATACGAATTGCGCGACGCATCTGATCGATACGCACGACAACCACGTGATCGATCCGGTCTGGGAGCTTTTTCGGCGCGTTCACGCTGCGACGGGCGGCGTTTCGGCGCTGCTCGAATGGGACGCGAACATTCCGCCTTTCCCGGTCGTTCACGCGGAAGTTCTGAAGGCCCGGCAGTATTTTGCGGCGAAAGCGCCGCTGGATCGCAACCCGAGCGCCCGCGCAGCCAACAACCAGGCCTCGCCGCTGGCGCCGGCGCATGCCGTGCCCCATCCGCTGCACCTTGTCAGCCGAGAGGTGCAATGAACAAGTCGTCGTACAATCTGGAGCGAGAACAACGCTGGATGCAAGCCGTCATTATGCACCCAGACGGCGTGGCCGGTGGCGTCGCATCCGCGGAGGCCAAGTGTCATCTCGATGTTCCCCTTGAGCGAATCGAAGAGGTGGTGTGCCGGTCGCGGCAGTTGACGAGCCGGGAAAGGTTGTCGATCTACCACAATGCGTATTTCGCACGGCTCTTGGAGTGCTTGCGCAGCGTGTTCCCCTCGCTGGCCAGAGCCGTCGGCAACGAGGCTTTTGACGAGTTGGGAGTCGGCTATTTGCAGCGATATCCCTCGCATAGTTACACGCTCGACGCTTTGGGAGCAAATTTCGATCGCTATCTGCAGGAGACTCGCCCCGACCGCGACGAAGCAACCGGTCTGAGCGAAACCTGGCCCGATTTCCTGATCGAACTCGCAACGCTGGAATGGGCCGTCAACGAAGTGTTCGATGGCCCAGGCAACGAACGCCAACCGGGTTGGACGGCCGAATCGGTCGCGGCGACCATCGCTAGCTGTTGGCCGGATGTGCAGATCAAGCCTTCGCCGAGCTTGAAAGTCTTCTCGTTCCGCTTTCCCGTGAACGACTATTACACGTCGCTGCGCCAGGCGGCCAGCGACGAGGATCTCCCCGCAATTCCTGATCCTAGCCCGACGTGGCTGGCGCTCACGCGGCGGGATTACATCGTGCGGCGCCATGCTCTAACGCCGGCCCAATTCATATTGCTCTCGGCGATTACTTCGGGGGAGAGCGTCGGCCAGGCCATTCTCCGCGCGGCGACCGTGGAAGAAGGCTCGCTGGAAGAATTCTCGACGAAGCTGCAAGATTGGTTTCGTAGGTGGACCGCTGCGGGATTCTTTGTCGCCATGGAAAGCGAACCATTCGTCGCTTGATCGCGCGAGTGCCCGTCGCGATGCGTAACTCGAAGCCGGTGCTGCTTGGCGAGATCGCCACGGTTCGTTTCGGCCGCGCCGACCGCGGCCCGAGCCGCATCTGGATCGCCGATCGGGCCGGCGAAAGGTCCTCCGTCTCCGCGGCAGTTGTGCTCTCGGTGAAAAGCCTGGCCGACGTTGACCCGGGCGCCGTCTGCCGCGCGGTCGAGCGCGCCGCGAACGAGATTCAGACGATCTTGCCCGAGCAAGTCCGAGTCGAGTGCCGCGCCTTCGGCCCCCGCGACGTGCGGCTGCGCGTTCGGCCGTCGCAAGAAGACGAAAACGAAGGCCTTGCGGCGGTGGTCGAAAAAGCGGTCGCTGAGATTCTGAAATTGCGGGGCGTCGCGTCGATCTGGCGCGTCGATGCGCCGACGGAATCATGAAGAGTGAGCTAAAACGAAGAGGGCGTTCTCGCACGCTCTTCGCGCGGCGCGGGCGCGCTTGCCTGGCCGCTGGGTTGCGCATTGCGCTGTGCGTCGGATATCCGCCGGAATTTCCAGAGCACAACGGTTGCGACTCTCGCAGGCGCCGAACGACTGTCGCGGCACGCGGGATGCGTGGGGTGAGACCAGAATCGCAGCGATTACGGGAGCTTTGGTTCGAGGTCGGCTGGCGAGATCGATTCGTGCAGCCCCTCGGCCGCCAGGCTGATTCGCTGAAGAGGTTTCGAAATCCAACGAGGTGTCCCATGAGAAAGATGATTCCGTGCGTGGTTGTGGCGTGCTTGGCGGCGGCATTGGTCGGCCGTTTGCTGACGGGTTCTAAGGCGGTCGCCGCAGCGGAGGAGGGCGAGGCTCAGTTCGAGGATAATTTCGAAAACCTGGATGCAGGCTGGGGCGAGGCGTCAGGCTACGGCGTCGAGGACGGGAAGTTCTACATTGCGCTCGAACCGCAAACCTGGCAAACGGTGCTGAACCAGGCCAACGTGTTTAAGGAAATGGACGCCACCGCCTTAGTCACGATTGCCAAGTGCGACGATCCGACGGACGGAGCGGCCGGTCTTGTCTTCTGGGCCGAAGACTACGCCAATTATTATGCGTTTGTGCTGAGCGGCGACGGCCGCTTTGCCGTCTTGCGCCACGCGGCGGGCAATCGCTTGCTATCAGCCGTGCCTTGGAAGGCGAGCAATGCAATCAAGAAAGGCGTAGGCGAAACCAATGAGATCAGGATCGTCACGAAGGAGCACATGGCGACGCTCTTTGTCAACGGCACGGAAGTGGCGACGTTCAAGGGCCAGCATCCGGAAGGAGGCGGGCTGGTCGGATTCATGTCCGAGAGCTGGAGCAAAGAACCCACGCGGTTCGAGTTCGCGCAGCTTAAAGTCATGTAGCAGCCGGTTTGTGCGTCGGCGCCCGATGCGCCGCGACTGAATCGGTTCGGATGCGGCGAGCCGCGGCGACGTTCGCGACCCATCCGGTCTCGCGATCGAATCGTAGCGGCTCGCCGCCCGCGGCCGGCCGCTACGGCCGCATCTCAGACCCATCTTTATGACGCTGCCGCAGCCGTCGATCAAAAGTGCGTTCGCGCCTTGAGTCGGCGCCTCGAGAGCCCTCGTCGTGCATTCAACCTGGTTGTCGCGTGCGAAATCAGGCGCGCTCGATCGCCCGCCCGGCGCCCGCAACTCCGGCAAAGGCGGAACCGCCGCCTCCGCCCTTCGATGGCGCTCTTTGGATTGCGTCGACGCTTTGCGCTTTTGGTCATGGCATGCACATTGCTCGCCTTGAGTCGTTTGTGGTTTCTCGTTTCTCGTTCGCAATGTTTCAAGGAGTCGCGTCATGAACAAGCTCATCCATTCCGCTCGCAAATGGTTTTTGGTCGAAGAAGGCGCCACGATGGTCGAGTACGGCCTGATGGTCGCACTGATCGCGGTCGTGTGCCTGACTGCGTTGAGACTGTTGGGAACCAACCTCAATGCCATCTTCAATCAGATCGCAGCCGCCGTGTAGGCCCTGGCTCGCCTTACCCCGATCGTGCGTCACCGCCGTCGTAGGCTGACGGCGGTGGCGTGCCTCACCGGAGCGAGCACCCCGGGAACTAGCCTGCGAGATTTGTTCAATCAGGTCGCGGCGGGCGTTTAGGACCACAAGAAGACAGCCCATTCTCGACGTCCGTTCGATCGAGGCTGAGAAATCGATATGAGCCTGCGCACGGTACTGATCGGAGTCTTCGCGCTGGTTTTCGGCGTCGCGGCGTCGATCGGCGTGTACGCAGTCAGCCGAGCGAAATCCGGCAAGTCGGACGTCGAGACGGTTTCGGTCCTCGTCGCCAAAAGCGACGTGCCTCGCGGTCAGACTCTGTCGGCAGATTTGCTCGAGCTGCGGCGTTGGCCGAAGGAATCCGTTCCCGAGGGGGTCGTAACGGAGATGGCGGCGGCCCTCGACCGCACCGTCCTGATACCGATGGCCAAAGGCGAGTTGCTGTTGAACGCCAAGCTGGCGGCGAAGGGGGCGGGACGGGGGTTGGCGGCCATTATTCCCCCAGGGATGCGGGCCGTAACGATCCAGACCCCCAACATCGCCACAGGAGTCGCCGGCTTTGTTCTGCCTGGAAACAAGGTCGATGTGTTGCTGACGGTGAGCGGGCAGAGCCTGGATGATTCGACGGGCGGCGCCAGTACGTTCACGCTGCTGCAAAACGTCGAGATTCTGGCCGTGGATCAGCGGATCGATGCGCCCCAGGAGAACAAGATGGATCCGAAGGAACTGCGGTCCGTCACGCTGTTGGTTACTCCGGCGGACGCGGCACGCCTTGAACTCGGCCAGAACAAAGGCACGTTACACCTGGCTTTGAGGAATCCTGGCGACAAGGCGACGGCCGTCGTCGAAACGGTCACGTTGAGCGGTTTGAACACCCGGCTTTCAGGACCAGCGTCAGCCCCGCCAGCAGGGATGCTGCTCGGCGCCGAATTGGCCGGCAAGGAGGACGCCAAACAAGCCGCGGCGAAGCAGCCTAAACTCGCCCGTCGCGTGCGAACGTTACGGGGGATGCAATCGAGTACCGTCGAGTTTCAGACGAGCCACGCCGATGAGGAACTCCCGCAGTCCGCGGATCTTTCGCCGGCGGGCAAACGCGCGACGGACGGCGGCGCTAATCCGTCGCGGTGAATTCAAGCCATGAGAGGCGCAATCGCATGTTCGCAGTCTTCATAGATCATGCCCGGCGCCCGCGTTCGCTTCGCGCCAGCGGCGAGCGTGCGGCCGATGTCGCCGAACGCGCGATTGTGTTGCTCGTCTACATAGGACTGGTCGCGCGGCTGGTCCGCCACGCGTTACAGACCGGTCAGCCCGCTAACCTGCTATTGCTGATCTCGGAGGGGCTGATCGTCGTGTTCCTCGTCTTGCGGCGCCCTGCTACGCAGATTTCGACCAATTGGCGCGAGTGGGCCGCGGCTTTTGCGGCTACGTTGGCGCCGCTCTTGGTTTATCCCTCGGCCGCCGGCGGGTTGGCGCCGCCGACCATCGGGGCCGTGCTGCTCGTCGCGGGCATGGTGATTCAAGTGCACGCCAAGCTGACCCTGGGACGCAGTTTCGGCTGCGTCCCGGCGCACCGTGGATTGAAGCTGGCCGGACCCTACCGATTCGTGCGTCATCCGATGTATGCCGGCTATCTGATTAGCCACGCGGCCTTCCTGCTCATGAATCCCGCGCTAGGCAATGCCGCGATCTATGCGGTCTGCTACGCCTTGCAGATTTCGCGGATTTTTGCGGAAGAGCGATTGCTGGCGGGCGACCCAAGATATCGGGAATACCAGCGCGTCGTTCCCTATCGCTTGATCCTCGGGGTGTTTTGAAACGCGAGCGGCCGCGTTCCAACGCGACCATAATCTAGAGGAACTGGCCATGCTCGAGCCGGCCAATGGCATTCGAACCGACGGGCCCTCGCAGGACAAACGCTACACGGCCAGCAGCGGCGACGACGAGTCGTCCACGCGCGAATTCCATTCGCGGTTCATCGCCAGCCTCGATCTGTCCAGGATCGGCACGCTGACCGAACCCGAGATGCGCGCCGAGATCCAACGCGCCGCAGAGGAGTACTGCCGCGCGAGTGCGCGACTGTTAAGCGCCAGCGATCGCGAGCGATTGGTCCGACAAGTCATGGACGAAGCGTTCGGACTGGGGCCGCTCGAACCGTTGCTGCGCGACCCATCGATTTCCGACATCCTCGTCAACGGCTCCAAACGGGTTTACGTAGAGCGAAACGGGCGACTGGAACTGACCACGATCGCCTTCGCCGACGAGCAACATTTGCTGCAAATCATTCAGCGGATCGTCGGGCGGGTGGGCCGCCGCGTGGATGAAACCACGCCCATCGTCGACGCCCGACTATTGGACGGCAGCCGAGTGAACGCCATCATTCCGCCGCTCGCTTTGGACGGGTCGCTGTTGTCCATCAGGCGATTCTCCGCGAAGCCTCTCAAGGCCGAAGACCTGATCGGCAAGCGGTCGGTTGCCCAGGAAATGATCGACTTTCTGGCCGCCTGCGTGAAGGGCCGCCGCAATATTCTGATCTCCGGCGGGACGGGTTCGGGGAAAACGACGCTGCTCAACATGCTTTCGGGGTACATTCCCGACGACGAACGGATCGCCACGATCGAGGACGCAGCCGAGTTGAGGCTGCAGCAGTCGCACGTGGTGCGGATGGAAACCAGGCCGCCGAACGTCGAAGGGCAAGGCCAGGTCACTTGCCGCGATCTGGTGCGCAACGCGCTGCGAATGCGACCCGACCGCGTGGTCGTCGGAGAATCTCGCGGCGCCGAAGCGCTCGACATGCTGCAGGCCATGAACACCGGCCACGACGGCAGCATGACCACCTTGCACGCCAACGACACCCGCGACGCTCTCAGCCGCCTGGAGATGATGGTCGGCATGGCGGGCTTCGATCTGCCGATCTGGATCATCCGGCGCCAAATCGCCTCGGCCATCAACATCGTCGTCCAGGCGGCGCGCCTCACGGGCGGCGTGCGCAAGATCACGAAAATCTCCGAGGTCACCGGCATGGAGGGAGAGATCATCAGCATGCACGATCTGTTCGTATTCAAACAGACGGGCATCGACGCCAATCGCGTGTCTCAAGGGTACTTTTGCAGCACCGGCATTCGGCCGCAGTGCATGGAACTGCTGCAGACCCAGGGAATTCAATTGCCGCTCGACATCTTCGAAAGCCGCACGCTGAGCTTTTGAAACCGCAGGAGAGAACGATCATGAGTCCCGGCCTGTTAGCTTTGCTGACGTTTTGGGCGTGTGCGTCGGCCGTGGTCGGCGTCTACTCGCTGCTGTCGGATTTATTTCTGCAAGACCGCGAGCGCGTCCGAAAGCGGATGAGCGAAGCGTTTCGTTCGCAACAGCACGAACGGGCCAAGGCGTCGCTGTTGGTCAAGAAGGTCGGCGCCGCCGAGGAAAAGACTCCGGATGAGGGCCCTCAGCTCAAGTTAACGTTCGCCGACCGCTTGCAAACTCTGCTCGATCAATCAGGTTTGCAACTTGGACTGAATCGCTTACTGGCGATCTGCGCGGGGATCTCGGCAATCGCGGGGGTGGCGGGCGGATTGTTGCAACGCAGCGCGTGGGTCGCGATGACGGCCGCGATCATCGGCTTGCCGCTGCCGCTCGTTTACGTGCAGAGCAAACGCAATCGGCGCATGGAAGCGCTCCGCCGGCAACTCTCCGACTCCTTCGATCTGATGGCGCGGATTTTGCGCGCCGGTCAATCGATGACTCAGGCCATGCGCGGAGTCGCCGATGAATTTCCTTCGCCTATCGCCGAAGAGTTCGCCTTCAGCTCGGAACAGATGAACCTGGGCTTGTCCCCGGAAATCTCGCTGCGCGCCTTGGCTCGCAGGACGGGGTTGATCGAATTGAACATCTTCGTGGTGGCCGTGCTGGTTCAGCGGCAAGTCGGCGGCAATCTTTCCGAAATCCTGGAAAAGCTTGCCGAGGTCGTCCGCCAGCGATACCGCATCCGCGGAGTGATCCGGGGGCTGACGGCGGAAGGACGCCTGCAAGCGCTGATCCTGATGGCGCTGCCCCCTTTGTTGTTGGCGCTGATGCTGATTGTGAACCGAGACTACGCGAGGTTGCTGCTCGAGCGGCCGATTCTGCTGGTCGGCATGGGCTTTTTCATGGCCTTGGGCGCGCTGTGGATTCGCAAAGTCGTGAATTTCGATTTTTAGAACTGCTCGGCAGTCGAGACTTGAACGAGGTGCGGAAGTTGAACGAAATCTGGTTGGTCGTGCTGATTGCGTTCGTGATGGCGGCCAGCCTGGCGGCCGTCGTGGGACTGCTGGCGGACAGCCGCAACCGGCGGCTGAAGCTCCGCCTGCAGTCGCTGGCCAGCGGCGGCGGCGGCGCGGCGCCGCCCAAGCCGGCCGAAGCCGTCCGCAGGGCCGTCGAGTCGGCGCTGCCCAAAATGGGCGAGCAGCTCATGCCGACGAGCGAAGCGGAGCGCACCGAATTAAGATCGCGGCTATTGCACGCCGGGCTTTATAAGCCGCAAGCGATGCTCGTGTTTCTGGGCGCCAAGCTGGCGCTGTTGATCGCGCCGGCGCTGTTAGGCTTGATCGGCGGACTGCTGGGCCTGTACCCCGTCACTTACGGTTTGATGTTTGGCGGCTGCGCCAGCGTGCTGGGCATGATCGGCCCCAGCCTTTGGCTCGACCGGCGCAAAAGGAAGCGCCAGCGGATGCTCCGCCGCGCGCTGCCCGACGCCACCGATCTGATCGTGATCTGCATGGAAGGCGGCCTGAGCCTGAGCGGCGCCTTGCGCCGGGTCGCGGGCGAATTGCGCATGGCGCACCCGATTCTGGCCGACGAATTGAACATCGTGCAGCGTGAAGTCCAGCTCGGCGAGCCGCTGGCCGACGCCCTGAGCGGTTTCGCAAACCGCGCCGACCTAGCGGAACTGCAAACTCTCGCGGCGGTCGTCAAAAGCGCGGAACAGTACGGATCGAGCATCGTCAAGTCGTTGCAAAACTACTCGGAAACGGTGCGGTTGCAGCGCCAGCAACTGGCCGAAGAGATGGCGCAGCGATCGGCTACCAAGATTCTGTTGCCCACGCTGCTGTTCATCTTTCCTTCGATTCTGATCATCATTCTCGGGCCGGCCGCGATTCAAATCGCCGAAGCCATCAAGAGCATGCGAATCCACTGACGCCGTGAAAGGAAAAACCATGCAATCCGCCGCCGTTTCAACCGCGCGGCCGGCAAGGCCGCCCCGATCCGGGCGGCCCGGCGCGGCGGCCGTCGAATTCGCCATCGTCTTGCCTCTGCTCGTGCTGCTGCTGCTGGGCGGGGCCGATTTCGGCCGCTGTTTTTACAGCGCGATGGCGATTACCAACGCCGCCCGGGCAGGCGCCGAGTACGGTTGCATGCACCCCTTTGACGCCTCGGCTCAAGTGGCCTGGCAGGCCGCCGTGCAGCAAGCCGCAATCGACGAACTCAGCGGATCGCCGTTGTTCGACGTTACCAAGCTAACGGTCGTCGCGAACAGCATTACCGAAGCCGACGGAACGAGCCGCGTGGAAGTGCAGACGACATACCCGTTCCAAACCATCTTCACCTGGCTCTACGCTCCTGCGCCGCTGACGCTGCAACAAACGACCGTGATGCGGAGCATTCGCTAGGCCCGCGGGAAAAAAACAATGTTGGGAGTGCCGCGACATGATCCATCAATCACATCCAAGACTCGTGAAAGTTGTCCGCCGCCTCGACGCTCGGCCCCGGCCCGCGGCGGCGCCGGCTGCTCCCCATTTCCGCCGCCAGGCGAAGAGATCGCGTCGCGGCGCGGTGATGGTCGAAACGGCGATCGTCATGACCGCGCTGATCGCTCTGACCTTGGGGGCGATCGATCTCCAGATCGGAGTCTATCGCTACAACACGCTTTCCGAGGCCGCGCGGCACGGCGCCCGCCAGGCCATGGTTCACGGGGCGATGGCGACCGCGGCGCAGGGGATCTGGGGCCCAGGCGCCTACAATGGCACGGCTGGCGACGGCAGCCCCTATGCAAATGCCGTCCAGCCGCTGCTGGTCGGCTTCCCGCAAGATAATGTATCCATCGAGCTCGAATGGCTCGACGGCAGCAACGCGGTCGGAAAGCGCGTGCGTTATACCCTCAGCACAACGTATAGCCCGCTGCTCGGATTCTTGATCGGCTATCCGACGATGACGCTCCAGGCGGCGTCGACGATGCCCATCGCTCATTAGGGAGCTTGTCATGCCACGATTGATTCCAACCGAAAGTCGATCGCGACGCCGCCGCCGAGCAGGCACGATCCTCGTCATCGTCGCGATGACTCTTGGGGTATTGGTGGGCATGGTCGGAGTCGTCCTCGACGCCGGCCAACTCATGAGCGCCCATCGGCAATGCCAGAATGCCGCCGACGCGGGAGCCACGGCCGCGGCAATGGAAATGCTTCTCGGCCAATCGAACGGCGCCGCCGCAGCCGCGGCCACCACGTTCGTGCAGCAGTACAATGGCCTCGGTTCGGCCACGGTGGCTGTCAATATTCCCCCGGCGACCGGTCCGCACGCAGGCAGCCAGAATTACGCTGAAGTCGTCGTCGACTACGTCGTGCCCACTCGCTTGATTCAGGTGCTCGGCGGGCCGACCTCGCGAACCGTCACGGCCCGCGCCGTCGCCGGTTGGGAAGGCGTCAACATCGACTCGGTCATCATTGCCATGGACGCCAACGCCCGTCCGGGAATCGGCTTGAACGGCAACGGCTCGCTGCAAGTCAACGGCACGGTGGTCGTCAATTCCAACGGCGGAGGATTGACCGAGAACGGCCAGCCCATCAACAACGGCAATTCGGGCTATGCCATCAACGCCACGGGCAACGGAAATCTCAAAGCCTTGGACGTGAAATCGGTCGGCGGCGTCAACGACCCCTCGATGATCACGAATTACGACGGCTCGACCCAAAGCCCGCTGCACACAGGGGCGGCCACACAGTCCGACCCCTTCGAGTTCCTGGCGCCGCCGACGACGGGCAACGGCGCAGTCGCCACGAACTACGGCGCGGTCAAGCTGTCGGGAAACCAATCGGTGACGTTGTCGCCGGGCGTCTATAATTCGATTTCAGCCTCCGCCAACAGCACCGTGACATTGGAGCCGGGGATCTACGTGATCCAAGGGGGCGGGATTTCGTTGAGCGGAAACGGCACCGTCTCCGGCACAGGCGTGATGATTTACAATACCGGCAGCGACTACAACGTCAACACGGGCTTGCCCGATTCAGCGGATGGCAGCAGCTTGCCGCCTGCCGGAGGAAACCCGGCGTTCGGAGCGCTTTCCATCACGGGCAACGGCAGCCTGAACCTGACGTCCTACGCCAATTCAGCGAGTCCCTATGACGGGCTGCTGTTCTATCAGCGCAGGCTCAACACTCAACCCATCGATCTGTCGGGGAATGCTTCGGTCGACTCGATGCAAGGGACGGTGTACGCCAAGTACGCCTTGATAAACCTTTCGGGCAATGGAACGATGAATACGCAGTTCGCCGTCGATAGCGTGATTTTCACGGGCAACGGAACGCTGACCATCGACGACGCGAACCAGCGCGTTGCCGACAGCGATCAGGTGTTTCTCGTCGAATAGCCGAGTTAGCGAACAGAGCCATTCGGACGAAGCGGCGCTCGCCCGGCCCAGGCGGCAGGCGCGACGCCCGACGTCGATCGCTGCGGATTGCCGCCCGTCGCGCCGCGCCGATCCGCGGCCAGAGCGACGGCTCTGCGCTCGCCGTTCGCCCTGGCGGTCAGCGCCGCCAGCTTCTCGCGGCCGACCCGGGCCGCTTCCGAAGCGGGATTCGCATCGAGCGCTCGTTGAAACTCTTCGCGGGCCTGGTCCCAGCGTTGGTTCAACATCGCGACGAACGCCAGGTTGATGCGGGCGTCGTCCTCGCTGCATCCAGCCAGGCGAAACTCGGCCAAAGCCTCATCGAATCGCTCGGTTTGCGCCAGCAGCAGGCCGAAGTTGTTGTGGCCGCGGCGATTTTTCGGCGAGATCGCCAAGGCTTCTCGCAACTGAGCTTCGGCTTCGGCCCAGCGCCGTTGCAGATAGAGGCTGTAACCGTAGTCGCAATGGATGTCGCCATTCTTCGGATCGAGTTTTAACGCCTGACGATACAGATTCGCCGATTCCAGGACATGACCCTGCCGGTCGTTCGAAACCGCCATGCGCCAGTAACCGGTCGATTGTTTGGGCGCCTTCTCAATCGCTTTGCGGTAAGCATCCATTGCTGCATCGATTTCGCCCTCCATCTCCAGCGTACGCGCCAACGACAACTGCACATCGGCGACCTGTTTTTCCGACAGCCGCTGAACTTCCTCGCTACGGGCCGAAGTCTTCGCCGCACCTCGGCCGAACCGTAATTCGTCGAGTCGGCAGCCTGCCAGGCCGAATAACGCAACAATGACGGGGACGACGCCCATTTGCGGCAGGTAGCTTGGCATCGCTTGCTCCCATGAATCCTTGGCGCGACTCGACCGAATCAGTATCCGCCTCCGCCGCCACCCGTACTGCCGCTCGACATGCTGCTTCCCGTCGTGCCGCCGCTCCCGCCTTGCGCCCTGCCCCCGAGCAGCGATCCGCCGCCGCCCCCGCCGGCGGTGGTTCCTCGCGAGCTGGTCTGCATGATCAAACTCCGCTCGATGACAATCGCTTCGGCGCCGCGCAGGCCGCCCACGTCGGGACAGCCGATCGCGATCAACTCCGGCGGAAGCGCAAAGGGCCCTTGCTGCAATTCGTTCCATACGGCCAGCCGCCGGGCTATATCCAGATCGGGCCGGCCCGGCGTAGGCTCGATAAACAGCGGACCGGCCCCGTGACACGCCCACGCGCCATACTTGAGCAAATCGGCCTTGCTCCGCGGCTTCAACTGGTCGCTCATGGGCAGAAAATCGTATTGCCTCACGACCATTCGAGCGATCTGGCCTCGCGCCACCTGTAACGAGGCGCTGGCGTCGACCGCGGCGCCCAGCGGCGCGGGCACGAACTCCTCGGGGTAGCCCCGCGATCGGTCGCGGCAGCGCGCTTTGTGGCGCTGCCACCATTGCGAGATCGGTCTTGCGCGCTCGTGCCTAGGCTCCTCTACCGGGCATGTCGCTTCGATGGGCATTGACTCGAGCGCCGTCGAAAAGCCGCTTTCGCCAGGCGGTGCAAGCAGTTCGTGCCTTGGACCGGCGGCATTGCCAGACAGGCGTTCCTGCGCCAACGCTGGGAAACCTGTGGCGGCCGCTAAGAGCAAACTTCCAGCGGCGGTCAAACCTGGCTTGACTTCGGCCATCTGCGATCGCCTCCTCATTCCGAAAAACCAATCGGGCCTTGAATGTTGCGACATTCCAGTTTCATACGCCGGCACGGGTCGTCGGCGACCGTCGTTGATCGAAATTCGCGATGTCCCGTATGCCCTTGCAAGCGACCAAAGAGGTAGAATTCCAGGTCGTTTGGCTCATAGACATCGTCGCCCGGACGAAGCGGCGCGTGTTGCAGGGGCGTTCCCTCAACCAGATACGGCGTGACGAGCACGAGCAACTCCTTCTCCTGCATATTGCCGGTTGTATTGCTAAAGAACGGCCCGATATACGGCAAGTCGCCGAGGCCGGGAATGCGCGTCGCCTGATTACTCAGCGTCACGCTCAACAGGCCCGCCATGGCCAGCGTCTGCCCTTCTCGCAGTTCCACCACCGTATGAGCGTTGCGGGTATTGAGTCCCGGGACGCGGGTGCCGGAAAGTTCGATGCCCAGCGCGAAGTCGATCGTGCTGACTTCGGGATCGACCGACAGGCGGATCGTGTCACCGTCGAGAATGTAAGGCACGAACGTGAGCTGAACGCCGAATTTCTTCCACTGGACGGTAATCGTGGCCGGTCCGCCGCCGGCGCCCGATTGCGGAACAGGGACCGGAAACTCGCCGCCGGCGAGAAAGCGGGCTTCGTGCCCGTTCATGGCGACGAGGTTCGGCTCGGCCAGAATCTTCAGCAGCGAGTTCTGCCTGAGAAGGCTGAACAGCGCCTGGTAGCCGGAGTTTTGCAAGACGCCGAACGCGGTGGTCGGCGACGCCGCAACCACATTCGTCGCCGCGTTTCCGAGCAAGCCGGCGCCGGTGGCGTTCGACACCGCGGTGGTGACCGAGTTGAGCTTGGAGCCGAACATTCGACCGCTGCCGTCGGAGAATAACATGTCCGACCCGATTTGCCGCAGCGCCGTACGGTTGAGTTCGGCGATCTGCACCTTAAGCAGCACTTGCTGCGGCCCGGGCACGCGAAGCAGGTTGACGACTTCGGGACCTTGCGCGTTGGCAGTCGCCGCCTGGGCGAGCCCGCTCGGCGGCGAACTGAGCGGGCTTGGCGCCGCGTCTCCCTGTCCCGAGGAGCTGCTTCGGGGAAGGCCCTTCTGGATGACTTGTAGGATACGCGCGATTTGCGCACTGTCGCGGGCCTGCCCCTCGACGACCAGATTCTCTCCCAACTGGGCGATGCGAACCTCGGCGTCGGGAAACAATTCGCGAATTCGCGCCCCCAGCAGGCGCAGATCGTAGACCACGTGCACCTCGTAACTGTACGTCTGCTGGTTGATCGTGGTCACGACCAGATCGGTGACCCCGATTTTCTTGCCGAGCAGGCGGATGTGCCGAGGGTCGAGCACTTCGTAATCGACGATCTCGGGGTCTCCCACGGCAATCATGGCCTGTCCGGTTTCCTTGGTTGGATCTGCTTGAACCAGGTCTTCTTTGAGAACGAGCAATCTTCCCTGACCTCGGACGACCTCGAACATCGCGTCGTTCTCCGTGAGGCTGTCAATGAACGACGACGCTGCGCGCCAGCGCTGATTCGCCGCCGGCGCTTTGCGCGGCACGGCGGGAAGCTGCGGCTCAAAGCCGCCGATCAGCGGTTCGGGTGTTGCGGGCGGCAAGGGCGGCAAGGGCGGCTGAATCAACTCGATTCCGTCCGGAGGCTGAGCGCGCGCCGAGTTCGAAAACCCGAGTTGAATCAGGCAGCTTCCGACGACGAGAGCCGCAGTTCGAAAGCGAATCGCGGGAAAAAGGGCCGATTGCATGATCCGATGCATAGCCGGTTGTTGTCGATTCGCGTTCGAATCATCGCCGTCGTTAATCTGCTTGCCATTCCTGATCCCTTCGCTAGCCACGGCGTTCGTTACATTCGGCAAATCCGTCATTCTCTCGTGAGATGAATTAACCCCGCAGGAAAGATCCCCAACCGTCTCAGGAACGATCCTAGCAACGCCCTCGGCCGGCGTGCGAAATCAAGCGCGCGAAATCGCTCGAATGCGGCTCGCCGCATGGCGCTGGCTGTGCGCACGATTGCCAAACGCGAAATCATCGGACGCTCGCTTGACGGACTCCTTCGCCTAATCTCGGGCCGGTTTGCGCTTTTGGCCGTGGAACAAACTTTGCTTCGCTTTGAGCTTGGTGCTTTTTACAAATTGCAAGGAGTCCTGTCATGCACGAGTTCATCGTCTCCGTCCGTAAGCTGTTGGGTTCGAAACCGGCGCCACGATCGTCGACTACGGCTTGATGGTCGCGCTGATCGCAGTCGTATGCTTGACCGCGGTCAGACTCTTGGGCGCCAAGCTGAATGCTATTTTCAATCAAATCGCCGCCGCGGTCCAAGGCTCGCAGAAGCGCAATTCGGCCGTCCCGGTGAACGGACGCAGCGGCGCCTGATGCGCACATGCCCGCCCCCCCCCCCCGCGGTTGTGAACCGGCGCCGTTCGCCCGCATGAGGGTTCCATGATTCCGACCGCCGAATGTCAGCCGCCTCTGAGAACGCCGGCGGAGCAGCAAGATCTGCACGAGCCGTTTCGACAGTTGGCCGATTCCATGCGAGAAGCGGCCTGGCTGACCGGGGCCGATTCGGCGAAAGCGCTGCTTTACGTCAACCCCGCCTACGAATCGATCTGGGGACGCAGCGCATCCAGCCTGTACGAGGCGCCGAATTCGTGGCTGGAGGGCGTTCATGGCGACGATCGCGATCGGGTGCGGCAAACCGCTGCAATCGCCACGGAAGAAAAGCCTTTCGGATGCGAGTATCGCGTCGTGCGTCCGGACGGCGCGCCGCGCTGGATCCGGCATCGCGGCTTTCCGCTGCGCGACGCGGCGGGCGTCGTGCGAGCCTATGCGCACGTCGGTCACGACGTCACCGACCGGCATGCCGCCGAACAGGCCCTGGCGGAACGCGAGCAGGAAATCCGCACGCTCCTCGATTCGCTGGCGGAAGGCGTCTTCGGGCTGGATCTCGAGGGCAAGTGTACGTTCAGCAACGCCGCCTGCCGGCGCCTCTTGGGGTATGCCGCTGCTGAAGACGTGCTCGGCAAATCGATGCACGAAATCTTGCAGCACGGCGATCGCGATGGAACGCCGATGCCCGCCGAGGAATGTCCGATTTGCCAGACGCTTTGCGGAGGGCAGGAATCGCACGCCGACGACCAGGTCTTTCGCCGACGCGACGGAACGTCATTCGCCGCCGAGTATTGGTCGCACCCGATTCGCAAGGGCGGCGCGCGCGCCGGATGCGTGGTGAGCTTCCTCGATATCACGTTACGCGTCGAAGCGGCCGCCGAACTCGACCGCTTCTTCAAGCACCCGCTGACGCCCATGGCCGTGTTGGGGTTCGATGGGTATTTCAAGAATATCAATCCGGCGTTCGAGCACATCTTCGGTTATTCCCGAGACGAGTTGCTGCGAATGCCGTTTCTGGAGCCAGTCCATCCCGACGACTGCGAACGAGTCGCCGCCGAAGCAGAGAGGGTCATCGGCGGCAATCGCCGCAGCGAGGTCGAATTTCGCGTCCGCCGCAAAGACGGGTCCTACATCTGGATGTCTTGGAACGCAGTTCCGTTTGTGGAGCAACAGGCGTTCTATGTCATCGGTCACGATGTCACCGACCGTCACTTGATCCAGGACGCCTTGGTCGAACAAGCCCGGTTGGCCGCACTGCGGGGCGCCGTCGGACTGACGCTCAACAGCGAATCGACGCTGCGCGAGATGTTGCAAAAGTGTTCGGAGGCGCTGGTCGAATATCTTGGTGCAGCTTTGGGGCGCATCTGGACGCTGAATCCCGTCGATAACGTTCTGGAGCTTCAGGCCAGCGCCGGTCTCTATACGCACATCGACGGCCCTCACGGGCGAATTGCCTTGGGCCAGTACAAAATCGGCCTGATCGCACAGGAGCGCAAGCCGCACCTGACCAACGCCGTCATCGGAGATCCGCTCATTCACGACCAGGAGTGGGCGAAACGAGAAGGGTTGGTTTCCTTCGCCGGCTATCCGTTGCTCATCGACAATCACGTCGTCGGGGTGATCGGGCTGTTCAGCCGCAAGCCGATGACCGAGGTCTCGCTTGCAGCGGTCGGTTCCGTGGCCGATGCCATCGCCCTGGGAATCCAGCGCATGCGAGCCGAAGTAGAACGGCAGACTTTCGTCTCGCTCGTCGAAAACTCGAATGACTTCATTGGAATGGCAGGGGTGGACGGCCGCGTACTCTACCTCAACGACGCCGGACTGCGCCTGATCGGCCGGCAGCGAAAAAACGGCGCCTTGGATTTCCGCATCGAAGATTGTAGCCCTCCGGAATGGAATCGCCGGCTGCGCGAGGAAATCCTTCCGCAAATTTTGAAGGAGGGGCAGTACGTCGGAGATTGCCAATTGCTCGATCACCGGACCGGCAAGCCGATCGACGTCCTGCTGAACGGGTTTCTCATCCGCGACGCGGGCACGCAAAAGCCGGCGTGCATGGCAGCCACGATGCGAAACATTACCGATCTGAAGCGCAACGAGCGCGAGTTGCTGCAAGCCAAAGAGGCCGCCGAGGCCGCCAACCAGGCCAAGAGCGAATTCCTGGCCAACATGAGCCATGAAATCCGCACGCCGATGAACGGCGTCATCGGCTTGACGAGCCTGGTCCTCGACACCCCCCTGGCCAAGGAACAGCGGCAATATCTGAACGGGGTGATGCTCTCGGCCGAAGCGCTGTTGAAAATCATCAACGACATCCTCGATTTCTCCAAGATCGAAGCCGGCCGATTGGAACTGGAGAAAATCGATTTCGATCTCCGCGAGACGCTGGGCAACACGATGCGCACGCTGGCCGTGCGCGCCCATGAAAAAGGCCTGGAATTGCTCTACGACGTGCGGCCCGAGGCGCCCGACGCGCTCGTTGGCGATCCGGCCCGGCTCTGGCAAGTGCTCGTGAATCTGGTGGGCAATGCCATCAAGTTCACCGATCAAGGCGAGGTCTCGGTCACGGTCTCCGTCGAGTCGTTGGAAGCCGAGGCGGTCTGTCTGCAGTTCACGGTGCGCGACACCGGCATTGGCATTCCGGCCGACAAGCAGCAGGCGCTGTTCAAGCCCTTTTCTCAGGTCGACAGTTCGATGTCGCGCAAGTACGGCGGCACCGGCCTGGGGTTGGCTATCTCGGCGCAGATCATCGAGATGATGCAGGGCCGGATCTGGTTCGAGAGCGAATTAGGCCAGGGAAGCCAATTTCATTTCACGGCCCGGTTCGAACGCCGCACGACTCCGCTGGCCAAACGCGCTGCGTTGTCCCCCTCCTGTCTCGCAGGGCGGCGCGTCGTGGTGGTCGACGACAACGCCACGAATCGCCTGATCTTGCACAACATGCTCACGCACTGGGGCATGCGGCCCGAGGAAGCCGATGGCGGAAACGCCGGCCTGGACGCGCTGCGGGCCGCCTACCAGGCCGGAGATCCGTTCTCGCTGATTCTGCTCGACGTGATGATGCCCGTCATGGACGGCTTTGTCGTGTTGGAGCGCATCCGGCAGATGCCCGATGTCGACCGTCCGGTGATCATGATGTTGAGCTCGCGCGACCAGCCGGGCGACTCCGCACGGGCCCACGAGTTGGGCGCCGCCGCGTACATCGTCAAGCCCGTCCGGCCTGCGGAACTCTTGGAGGCGATCACGAGGGCGTTGGGCGTTTCGATTGGGCCGGGCGCCGAGCGCCAGGCGCCGCCGTCTGCGACCGCCGGGCCGCCGGCGGGCGCGGGGCTGCGAATCCTCGTGGCCGAGGACAACCCGATCAATCAAATGCTCGCCGTGCGAATCCTGGAAAAGGCGGGGCACAGCGCGGCAGTGGCCAGCAACGGCGAAGAGGCGTTGGCCGCCGTCGCGCGCGAGACTTTCGACCTGGTGCTGATGGACGTCCAGATGCCCGTCATGGATGGCTTCGAGGCCACGGCGCTCATTCGCCAGCAGGAAAAGGAGACCGGCCGGCGCCTGCCCATCATCGCCATGACCGCGCATGCCATGAAGGGCGACCGCGAGCGCTGTCTGGAAGCCGGCATGGACGGCTACGTGGCCAAGCCCGTGCAAAAACAAGAGTTGTTCGACGCCATTGCCGCCGCCGTGCCCGCTTTGCGGCAAAACGGCGGCCAGAGATGAGATTCGGCCGCGACGCTGCGCGGCGGCCCGAGGAATATCCCTGGTGAATGAGAAACCGGAAGCAGAGACCGACAGCGCGGCGCCTGCCGCGTCACGATAACGCAGATGTGGAAACCTTTCGAACAGGAGAAGACCATGAACGGCCCTAATTCGCAAACGACTGCCTTTGGCGATGCAGACCAGGATCCGTTGGCGGGCGATCCGGAGCTGCGGAAAGAATTAGCCGCAATGTTCCAGGAAGACGCTCCGAAGCAGCTCGCCCAGATCCGCGCGGCCGTGAACAATCACGATGGTTCCGCGCTTAAGGTGGCGGCGCATACGTTGAAAGGCTCGATCGGAGTCTTCAAGGATTTGGCCGCTTACGAGGCCGCCTTGCGAATGGAAAACATCGGCCGAGACGCCGATTGGCCGCCGGCCGAAGACGCCTGGCAAAACCTGAACGCAGAGGTGGCGCGACTGTTGACTGTCGTGGCGGCGTTCGCCGGGCGCGAAGCAGCGCCGGCTTCAGGCGGATCGAGTTGAGGCGACGACCGTCGCCCGACCTCGTCGGCGACCCACGCGGAGAAACCGAACTATGCCCCACGATGCCCTCGGAACGCCGTCGCTCGCCGCGCGGGGCGAAACGGCGCCAAGCGAGTTCGACCGGTTCTTCGAGAACACGCCCAGCCCGATGATCGTGGCCGACTTCGACGGCTCCATGAAACGCGTCAACCGCGCCTGCGAGCGTTTGGCGGGATTCACGGCCGACGAGCTGCGGGCCGCTCCGTTTGCCAACTTCATCCATCCGGATGACCGTGAGACGGCAGAGTTGGCGATCCTGGAGATGGCGGCGACCGGCGTCGGCCGCGAAGTGGACGTCCGCGTGCTCTGCAAGGACGGCTCTTTCAAATGGACGGAGTGGACCGGAACGCCATTTACCGAGCGGCAAATATTTTATCTGATCGGCAAGGACGTGACCGACCGCCACATTGCCGAAGAGGAACTCAACCGCTTCTTCGAGCCGTCGCTCAACCCGATGTTCGTGGGCGGATTCGATGGCATGGTCAAGCGGTTCAATCCAGCGCTGGCGCAACTGACCGGCTACTCGCGAGAGGAAATTCTTTCGCGCCCCATCGCCAGTTTCTCCCATCCCGAGGATCTGCCGGCGTAACCGTTCACGCGCCGGGGAGGAGCGAGGCGACGGGTTGACCGCGGAAGTGGGCGCGGAAGTGGGCTTCGACAGCGGCTGTCAGGTAGCTGAAGATCGAGCGGCCTTGCAGGCGGCACGTCTCG